>Ga0302178_10000289_pt1 | contig 47321 bp, 45 predicted proteins | sample I_Palsa_E1_3_FD_198790 | JGI IMG/M metagenome (GOLD analysis project Ga0302178, IMG submission 198790) | Peat permafrost microbial communities from Stordalen Mire near Abisko, Sweden - I_Palsa_E1_3 | ecosystem: Environmental > Terrestrial > Soil > Palsa > Peat permafrost | place: Sweden...
GCCTGCGGCAGGCCAGCAGCCAGCCGAGTAGCTGGCTGGTGTCGGCGCCCCACCGAATCCACGTGCTCGGTGCCCCGGGCGAGCCGATGCGCGCCCGGCGGCCGGGCGGGTCGAGATGGCAGGCATCCAGGCGGAGTATGTCGTCGGCCGATCCAGCCGTGTCGTAGAGTACCCGCCAGAATGCCTGCTCGCGCAGGCTCGCGGTGAGCCCGAAGAGCTGCGTGACCTGATCGCCGGTGAGCGTCGGCAGCGGCGCGGCCGCGCCTGCGACGTGCCGGATGCCCGCCGTCGGATCGCTGCTGATCCACTCCTGGTCCTGCCACCAGCCGACCGCACTGCGCAGCGCGGAGAGTTCGCGGTTGACGGTGCGGACGTCCGCGGTTGCGGCACGGTCCGCGATGGCGGCGGCGATCCTGGCGCCGGTACCCGCGCGGTCGAGTAGCGCCAGCGGCACGACTGGCGGCATGGCACCCCGCCGCCTTGCTCCCTGCGGCGGCCGGCGTCCCACCAGCGGCCAGGTCCAGCTGGTCAGGGAAATCCGGTAGATACGGCGCGACGCCGGGCCGAGCGATGTCCCGGCGAGATAGCGCTCGACCGCGACCGCATACTCCACTGGCGCGGGCCCGGGCGGGAGCGCCCGCACCGCTGGTGAGTGCAGCCGCATTGCCCGCCTCCGTCGTGCTCTGTCCCGGCGCTATCCGCAGTAAATCACCGGGACGCGGATACCTTATTCGCGGACCCATCATAACGCAGGCGGCGCGCGCATTTACTGCGGTAAAGCCAGGCGCTTTTACTGCGGTAAAACCGGGCGCTGGATAGGCGGTTAATCAAATGCTCCAGCAATAAGCGGAGGTTCATTGCGCTTTCCGGGACTGCGCTGACATGGTAGTCGTTGTGCGTGATATGCATTGGTACTCAGTAATTAGCCGCAGTAAAGCTCGCCGCGATCGGCCTGCCGGGGCTGCGCCAAAGTCAGCAGAGCCGGGCGCCCGGATTCGCAAATGGCGGAGCGGTATCGCCGGGAATTCGTCCGCTGTGTTGCGAGAGCGCAACTTCCGCCGGTTTTACGCCGGCTACGTGACATCCCTGCTCGGTACGTCGATGTCCTCGGTCGCGCTCGCGTTCGCTGTCCTTGACGGCGGCGGAACTACTGCCGACCTCGGCTATGTCTTCGCGGCCGGCGTGGTCCCCGAGGTGCTCTTCATGCTCGGCGGGGGAGTGAGTGCCGACCGCCTCGGCCGCCGCCCGGTCATGCTGTCAGCAGATGTGATCCGGTTTGCCGCGCAGGCCGCACTTGCCGCCGCGCTCTTCGCCGGGCCGCCGCCCATCTGGCTGATTGCCGCGCTGAACGGTTTGCTGGGTGCCGGCGGAGCGTTCTTCACCCCCGCGCTCGGCGCCCTGACGCCGGACATTGCACCGGCTGGGCATCTGAGTGACGCGAACGCGCTACTCGGCCTCGCCCAGTCGGTGACCAGCGTCGCCGGGCCCGCGATCGCCGGGGTCCTGGTCGCTGCCACCATGCCCGGCGTGGTCATCGCACTCGACGCCGCAAGCTACGGCGCGAGCGTACTTGCCCTGAGTTTGCTGCACCTGCCGGCCCGGAAGGCGCCGCCCCGCTCGCCGCTGCGGGACCTTGCCGACGGGTGGTCGCAGTTCAGGTCCGTTAACTGGCTGTGGGTGACCACCGTGCAGTTCGCTCTTTTCAATCTGATCACGTGGGCGCCCTACCTGCTGCTCGGGCCTGTCCTGTCGAGGGACTACCTCGGCGGCGCGCGAGCATGGGGGCTCATCCTGACTGCCCAGGCCGCCGGGGCCATCGTGGCAGGCACGCTGCTGGTGGGCCGGCGGCCCCGGCGGCCGGTCGTGGCGTCGGTGATCGGGGCGTTCGGGTATCCGATGCCGTGCCTGCTGCTCGCGCTGCACGCGCCTGCCTACGGCGTGGCTGCCGCTGCGCTGGCCGCCGGCGTCGGCTCGGCCGTGTCCAGCACGTTCTCGGCCACGGCACTGCAGCAGCAGGTGCCGCCGGAGATGCTGGCGCGGGTGATGGCGTTCTCGCTGACGGGTTCCTTTGCCCTCGGCTCGGCCGCATTCGCGATCATCGGCCCGGTCGCGGGCGTAATCGGGGCTGGCACGGTCCTCGGCGCGGCCGCGGCCTGGGGGCTACTCAGCCCCGCCGTCGTCCTTGCCGTGCCGGCCGTCCGGTCGGTCACCTGGCGCCAGGCGGGCGCGGCTAGACAGGACCCGGCAGGGTAACCGGGTGCCTGCCCGGACGGCGCGGGCGCATCTGCAGCGCCCGCGCCGGTTCGGTCGTGGTGCCCGCTACTGAGCGGGATAGGGCAGGAGGCAGAGCCCGGCAAGGCTGCTGACGCCGCCGCACTCAGAGCCGCCGTTCTGGTTGTCGCTGGCGATCCACAGGCCTGCACTGGTCACCAGCATGTCGTCCGCGCCGAGCCCGCGCGCCCTGGTGGGGTTGAACGTGACGCTCCCGTCGGCGGGCGAGAGGCCGACCATGCCGGGAGCGGAGATCGCGCCAGGTCCCGCCTCGTCGCAGTCGTCCGGGTTCGACGCCCAGCGCTCGTGCCCGCCGAAGTAAGCGGTACTAGCATCCGCTGCCGCCGAGTAGAGCGAGTCGCAGCCGGTGTAGTTCACCCAGTTATGCAGCACGTAGCCCGGCTGGCCGTTCTGGGCCGGCGGGTTGACCGTGGCCGGGAACGAGGCCATGGCGTCGCATAGCCCGGTCCGCGCGGTCTCGCCGACCGGGAAGCCGTTCGGGTGGTAGCCGGTGTCACCGAGGTAGATCGTCGAGTCGTCCGGCGACCATGCAGCCGCCTGGATGTAGAAGGGCTCGACGGTTGCGCACTGGTAGGGATATCCGGTCGGATCGGAGCTGCTGAGCTCACCCTGGCTGCCGTCCCACTCCGGTGAGGTCCAGCCGGTGACGGTGGCCGGCGTTGTCGCCAGGTTGAGCATGAAGATCTGCTGCCGCGGCAGCCCGCCGGCCGTGGTGAAGTCGCCCATCACCAGATCGAGCGTGCCGCCGTGGCTCAGCGCCTGGTTGTACACCCGGGTGGGGTTGGTGCTCGCGCCGGAGAAGTTGTAGTTGCCGGAGATGTTCAGCTGGAGGAACCTGTCGTCCTTGCCCGTGACCGGGTTCAGGCTGGTCATGTACGGGTCAGCGGTGCTGTTGTTGATGGAGGTGTAGTAGCCGCCGACCAGGATGTGCCCGGCCGCCCCGAGCAGCGTCGAGACCTGGCCGTTGGCGCTGTGCCCGAACGCGGTCACGACGGCGCCCGCGACCGTGTCCACCTCGGCGATATTCTTCACCGTGGTGCCGTCGACAGAGCTGAAAAGGCCGCCGATGTAGGCGTCGGCGCAGTTAGTGCCATTGAAGGCGATCGAGGTCACGACCCCGTTGACGTTCGGGTTCCACGCGCTCACCGTGTACGGCGCTGTCGCGCTGAAGCTGAAGGCATTGTCACGCGTGTACGTTGTGGTGCCCTTCTGGATCGTCGTGAAGGTGCCGACCGCGTACATCGTGTTGCCGCATTGCGCGATCTGCCGGATCTGCTCGACCGGGCTGGTCGTAGACGGCAGGTGCGGGATATTCGCCACCGGAGTCGAGGACACCGGGCCCGTCGGGGCCGAAGTGGCGAACGACGGCGCCGTGACGCCGACCATGGCAACGACTGCCGTGGCAGCCACCGCTCCTGCTCTGCCCCAAAACTTGAAACTCCTGTGCCGCATGGCACACCCCCAGCTCTCTTATCCCGCGTGGTGTTGCTCTGCGCGCGTTCGCTCGGCGACGCGCACCCCGATGACCCAAGAGTCGCGGCTGCGGGTCGCCGGCCGGTGCGCGAACGGGTGCAGGCAGGTAGCAGAACTAGCGGTTGCGCTTCCGGCGGGCTCAGCCGGCCAGTGCCGCTGCCAGCGGTTCGAGCACGGCCGGCGCGGTGCGCAGTGTGCGCTCCAGGCAGGGACCGGCCGGGTCCGCGTGGCGGATCGCGCAGAAGTGGTCAGACGTCCAGCCGGACTCGAATAGCTCGATGTCGTCGGCCTCGCGCCATACCTCGAGCATGACGCCCCAGGTGGGGTCCTGCGGCGAGGTCTTGAAGGCGAAGCGCATATCCCGAACCTAGGGCAGGGCGGACTGCCGGCGTGCACGCCACCGGACCGGGTGATGGCGGGGGGATGATCTCGCCAGTCACGCTCGCCTGGTGCGCGAGTGATCTCCGTGGCGGCCGCCGTGGTGGCGGGCGGGCCGGGATGGCTCAGGGGCGGCAGCGGTGCGATCGCGGGCGGCCTCGAGGGCCGCGTGGCTGCCCACGCCGAGCCTGGACCAGTAGCGGACCATGGCCACGATGGCAGCCGGCGCCATGTACTTGCGGACAGCCGCGGCTACGTCATGGACCGTGAAGCTGGCCATGCCGGGGCCGGCTGCAAGAACCAGAGTCTGTCCGTGCCGTGCTGCGCTGTCGTTTCTGCTCATAGATTCAGATTCCGGCGTCGCCGTAGCAATGTGGTTCGCAACCGATTGCAGTTTGGTAGCAGGCGGCAGCCACGCCTGCCTGCACTGCCGGCCAGCAGGATGCTAACCGCTGGCCGGCAGGACGTACGTCACGGACAGCACGCCGGTGCTGAGGGTCCTTGACTCCACGAGCTTGAGACTCACCTGCTCGGTCATCTCGTCGAACAGCCGCATGCCGGAGCCGAGCACGATCGGCTGGATCATGAGACTGAGCTCGTCGAGCAGCCCGTCACGGAGCAGCGACCGCACCAGGGTGGGGCTGCCGGGAACCTGGATGTTCTTGCCGGGCTGATCCCTGAGCCTCGCGAGTTCCGCCGCGAGGTCGCCGGTGACCAGGCTCGAGTTGGCCCAATCGAGGGTGCCCAGGGTGCTGGACACGATGTACTTGGGCGTGCTGTTCATGAAGTCGGCCAGGGGCACGTCGCTGCCCAGGCTCGGCCATAGCCTGGCGAACTGCAGGTAGGTGCGCCGACCTAAGAGGATGGCGTCGGATCGTCCTATTCCCTCGCTGATCACCGCATTCATTTCGTCGTCGAACAGCATCCAGCTCGACGGTGACTCCACCACGCCATCCAGCGTGATGGCAAGTCCCGCGGTAATCTTGCGCACCGTTACCCCCCCGGGTAAGAGCGACAGCCTCCCTGTGTTCGTGCGACTTGCCGCTACGGTACCGTCACGATGCCAGACCCAGCCAGGGCCCTGAAAATAACTGGCTACACCTCAATTGGCTACACGTCGAAGTAGAGCTCGAACTCGTGTGGGTGCGGGCGGAGCCGGATCGGGTCAATCTCGCTGGAGCGCTTGTAGGCGATCCAGGTCTCGATCAGGTCAGGGGTGAACACGCCGCCGTCGAGCAGGTAATCGTGATCGGACTCGAGCGTGTCGAGCACCTTATCCAGTGATCCTGGTACCTGCGGGATGGCCCTGGCCTCGTCGGGGGGCAGTTCGTACAGGTCCTTGTCGACCGGCTCGGGCGGCTCGATCTTGTTCTTGATCCCGTCCAGGCCGGCCATGAGCATCGCGGAGAAGGCCAGGTAGGGGTTGCAGGACGGGTCGGGCACCCGGAACTCCAGCCGCTTCGCCTTCGGGTTGGCGCCGGTGATCGGGATACGCACGCAGGCAGAGCGGTTGCGCTGCGAGTACACGAGGTTGACCGGAGCCTCGTAGCCGGGCACCAGCCGGTGGTAGGAGTTCACCGTCGGGTTAGTGAACGCCAGCAGCGATGGCGCGTGCTTGAGCAGGCCGCCGACGTAGTACCGGCCGAGGTCCGACAGCCCGGCGTAGCCGACCTCGTCATAGAACAGCGGGCTGCCGTCCTTCCACAGGCTCTGGTGGCAGTGCATCCCGGAGCCGTTGTCGCCGAACAGTGGCTTCGGCATGAAAGTGACGGTCTTGCCCGCGGCCCTGGCGACGCTCTTCACGACGTACTTGTACAGCATCAGCTTGTCGGCCATCGTCTGCATGGTGTCGAATCTGATGTCGATCTCGGCCTGGCCTGCGGTGCCGACCTCATGGTGCTGCATCTCGACGGTGATGCCGCACTCGATCAGCGCGTGGACCATCTCCGAGCGCAGGTCGGTGTAGTGGTCGGCCGGCGGGACGGGGAAGTAGCCGCCCTTGTAGCCGGGCTTGGCGGCGAGGTTGCCGCCCGGCTCCTCGCGGCCGGTGTTCCACGCGCCCTCGATCGAGTCGAGGTAGTAATACCCGGCGTTCGAGGACGTCTCGAACCGCGCGGAGTCGAAGATGTAGAACTCTGCCTCTGGCCCGAAGAAGGCTGTGTCCGCGATGCCGGTGCCGCGCAGGTAGTCCTCTGCCTTACGGGCTATGTTGCGCGGGTCACGAGTGTAGGGCTCGCCGGTCAGCGGGTCGTGCACGAAGAACGTGAGGTTGAGCGTCTTGCGCGCGCGGAACGGGTCGACGACGGCAGTAGTGGCGTCCGGCATCAGCAGCATGTCCGACTCGTGGATCTCCTGGAAGCCGCGGATCGAGGAGCCGTCGAACATCAGCCCGTCGGTGAAGACTTTCTCGTCGAAGGCCTCGGCGGGTACCGTGAAATGCTGCATCGTGCCCGGCAGGTCACAGAACCTGACGTCGATGAACTGAACATGCTCGTCAGCCACAAATCGCAGGACCTCATCGCCGTTAGTGAACATTAACTCTCCCTCTGCCGCCTGCCGCGTCCGCCCGTTCGCCGGGTGCGCGTCTCAGGTTAGGCGCTGGCCGTTTCCTGTCGGTGTCCCCGATGTTTCGCACGTGTTACGCCTGCGCCGCGAAAGCATAAGGATGGCAGGTCGGAGTGCCCAAGCACCGGCTTGCGCGGATACGGTGTATTCGTGAGCGAGCGACGCTGGGCGGGCTCATGGCTGTCCGGTACCCGGGCCGCCGGGGAAGAGAATGGCTACCCGGGGCATCACTTCGGGCTGCCGGAGGAGGGCCCGCGTTCGGTCGCGGGCGTCGGTCGCCGGATTGGCGCGCTGTTCATCGACTGGCTGCTGTGCATGATCATTGCCGTGGCCGTATTCCACTCCCAGTACTGGACCATCGCCGTCTTCGCCGTCGAGGTTTACGTGCTGACCGCGCTGACCGGATTCACCGTCGGCAAGCGGATAGTAGGCGTGCGGGTGGTACGGCTGGACGGCAAGCCGGTCGGGTTCTGGTGGGCGCTGCTCCGTACCCTGCTGCTGCTCGCGCTGGTGCCGCCGCTGGTCTTCGACAGCGATCTGCGCGGGCTGCACGACAAGGCGGCCGAGACGCTCGTGATCCGGATCTGACGGAAGCCGTGCTGGATCTTCGCTGGCACGGGCTCACCCTGGACCGCGCGGCCGGCCATCGCGGCATGGCTGCGCACTGGTATTGGCGCTAAGCCGGCACTCAGCGGAATTTGGGCCGTGGCGCCTTGGGCATCCTGCCTTGCCTCGGCATCGGGCCCTTGGGCATCTGCAGTGACTGCGGCAGCGCCTTGAGCCGGTAGTTCAGGTCCAGGACGGCCGGGCCCTTGAGGTTGCGGGGCAGCTTCATGATGTGCCGCTGGATCTTCCTGAGCGGGATCTGGCCTTCCTCGTCGCCGACCTGAAGGTCGTAGATCGGCACGTCGAGGGCCACCCTGGAGACCCGCTTCTTCTCCGCCGCCAGCAGGCTCGGCAGCCCCCTGGGCGATCCCTCGCCGACCAGGACGACACCGGGCCTGCCGACCGTGCGGTGCACGATGTCCATGCTCTTGTTCGCGGCGATCGCGGGCGTCACCGTCCAGTTCCCGCGCATGCTCTGCAGGACTGCGGCGGCGGCACCCGGCTGGCCATGGATCGTCGAGTACTGCGCGGCCTGCGCGAAGCGCCCGAACGCGATCATGGCGCCCATCAGCCCGAGCGCGACGCCCAGCGGGATCACGAAGGGCGCCGTCCCGGTGACCAGGCCAGCAACCACGGTGATCGCGATGATCGCGATGGCTATGCCGAACACGATCGGCATCGCCTTGGGGTTGGCCTTGCGGACAATTCCCGCGACCATGCGGATCTGCTTGATGCGGCCGGCCGCCGCCGGGTCGTCGGCATCCTTCTTTGACGCCGCGGCGCCGGGCTTCTTTACCATGCAGGTGAGAATACGATCAGGCGGCCCGCAGCGCGAAACCGCGGTGCCTGCGGCCTTCGTGAGCAGGCCCGGGCACGTCGCCGAGCCCGCGGCCGGCCCTAGCTGGCCTGGCGGCCGGCGGCAGCCTGCCGGTCCGTGGCCTGCCGGTCCGTGGCCTGGCGGTACAGCCGGCCGGCCCGGTAGGACGAGCGGACGAGCGGCCCCGACATAACGCCGACGAAGCCAAGGCTGAGTGCCTCGGTGCCGAGCTCGTCGAATTCCTCCGGCGGTACCCACCGCTCGATCGGGTGGTGGCGCACCGACGGCCGCAGGTACTGCGTGATCGTGAGCAGGTCGCACCCGGCCGCGCGCAGGTCCGCCATTGCCTCGCTGACCTCCTGCCGCTCCTCGCCCATGCCGAGGATCAGATTCGACTTCGTGATCAGGCCTGCCTGCCGCGCGCGGGTGAGCACGTCGAGGGAGCGGTCATAGCGGAATCCCGGCCGGATCCGCCGGAAGATCCGCGGCACGGTCTCGATGTTGTGGGCGAGCACCTCGGGGCGGGCGGCAAAGACCTCCGCCAGCTGCGCTGGCTCCGCGTCGAAGTCAGGGATCAGCAGCTCGACGCCGCAGCCTGGCACGGCCGCGTGGATCTGGACGCAGGTCTGCGCGTAGAGCCAGGCGCCGCCGTCCGGCAGGTCGTCGCGGGCCACCCCGGTGACGGTCGCGTAGCGCAGGCCCATCGTGGCGACAGATTCAGCCACCCGGCGCGGCTCGTCGGTGTCCAGCGGCCCGGGCCTGCCGGTCGCGATCTGGCAGAAGTCGCAGCGCCTGGTGCACTGATCGCCGCCGATCAGGAACGTGGCCTCGCGGTCCTCCCAGCACTCGAAGATGTTGGGGCAGCCGGCCTCCTCGCAGACCGTGTGCAGTCCCTCGCTGCGCACGAGCTGCTTGAGCTCGGTGTACTGAGGCCCGGTGCGCAGGCGCGTCTTGATCCATGGCGGCTTGCGCTCGATCGGGGTCTGGCTGTTGCGCGCCTCTAGCCGCAGCATCCGGCGTCCTTCAGGTGCGAGTACCACGCCACCAGGGTACGTCCGCCTCGCCGGCGGCCACGACGGTCGCCCCCCTTCCAGGCAGAGTTCCTGCGGATAACCATGGTCAGTTTCGGATTTTGCACGTCCCAGGGTTCTCTCCGAAGTCTGAACTAGCCCCGGCAAGCCGGGTGGCCCGCCAACGCCGTAAGCCGGTGCGGGGCGCGGGCTAAGCTGCTGCGGTGTGAGCGAAGGCGAGCTGCTGATCGGGGATGGCGTCACCCAGGGGATCGTGCGGATCGGGGACACGGTGCGGCGGCCGCTGCGGCCGTTCAGCCTGACCGTGCAGGCGTACCTGGCCCACCTGCGCGATGCCGGGTTCACCGGCGCGCCGCTGCCGTTCGGCGTCGACGGGCAGGGGCGCGAGATGCTGTCGTTCGTCCCCGGCGACGTGCCGCGCAACCCGCTGCCGCCGGAGACGGTGGGGGACGACGTGCTCGTCGCCCTGGCCAGGCTGATCGCTGCGCTGCACGAGGCGTCGGCCGGGTGGGCGCCGCCGCCCGACGCGGTGTGGGGCGGGACGCCGGCCAGCGTGGGACGCCTGGTCAGCGAACGGACCGAGCTGGTCAGCCACTGCGACTACTACCCGGGCAACGTGGTTTTCCGCGACGGGCTGCCCGTCGCGCTGATCGACTTCGACCTGGCCCATCCGACTACCCGGCTCTACGACATCGCGAACGCGCTGTGGTACTGGGCGCCGCTGCGCGATCCGCGGGACCGGGCGCCTGCGTTCACCGGCGCCGACATCCCCCACCGGGTCGCGGTGTTCGCTGACGCCTACGGCATGACGGCGCGGCATCGCGCGGAGCTGGCGCCGTTCGCCGTCGACATGGCGCGCCGCTATCACGAGGATTCCCGCGCCTCGGCCGAGCTGGACCCGGTGTTCCGCAAGCTATGGGAGGACGGCGCCAAGGACGAGCTGCCGCGCGCCGAGGCGTGGCTGCGCGAGGCGGCCCCGGCGATCACCGCTCGCCTCGGCCAGCCGGGCTAGGCCGGCCCCGGCGTCCAGTACCGCTGCCTGGTGGCGGCAGCCTGGCCCGCCAGCGCCTCGGCCCTGTCCGTGGCCGGTAGCTGCTGGGGGCCTGGCCGGCCTCGAGGGTCACCGCTCAGGTACTGGCTCGGGGCACTGGGCTGGCGCTGCGGGGACGCTGGATGTCCACCGGGCTTCGACGTTGCCCCAGCGCCAGTAGGCGAGCGCCAGTGCCCAGACGGTGACGAACAGCCCGGCGATGCAGAACCCGGCCACGTTGATGTTGAAGTTGGCCATGACTGACCAGAACCCGCCGTGCAGGTGCGCCTCGGTGGTCAGGATGCCGAGGATCTCGATGGTGCCGATGATGAACGCGGCGCCGATCGACAGTCCGGTGATGACCAGGTTGTAGTAGACCTTGCGGACCGGCCGGGCGAACGCCCAGCCGTAGGCGAAGTTCATGAAGGCGCCGTCGAGGGTGTCGAACAGCATCATGCCGCCGGAGAACAGGAACGGCAGCGCGAGCACGGCGTAATACGGCAGGCCCTGGATCGCGGCGTAGGCGGTCGCGGCGAGGAGCACGACCTCGGTGGCGGTGTCGAAGCCGATGCCGAAGACGAGGCCGACGAAGTACAGCTGCCAGGTGTGGTTGATCGAGCGCATGAACCGGCCGAAGAACCGGTACATCAGCCCGCGGGCCTGCAGCTGCGCCTCCAGCTCCGCCTCGTCGTAGCTGCCGCGCCGCATGTCACGGAAGACCTTGAAGATGCCGGCCAGCACGATCAGGTTCAGCGCGGCGATCAGGTACAGGAAGCCGGCCGAGATCAGCGTCCCGGCTGCCCCGCCGGCCGTTTCGTAGGTCGAGTCCGGGTTGACTACCGCGCCGAAGACCGCCCTGGCCGCGAGGGTGATGCCGACGCCGACCGCCACCACGATCGTGGAGTGGCCGAAGGAGAAGAAGAAACCGCTGCCCAGGGGGCGCTTGCCGTCAGCCATCAGCTTGCGGGTGGTGTTGTCGATACACGAGATGTGGTCGGCGTCGAAGGCGTGCCGGAACCCCAGGAACCACGCCGTGATGGCCACCCCCAGGCCGACGCCAAGCCCTCTGCTCCCGCCCTCGCCCTGGTAGTCGAAGTGGTGGGGCATCACGGCCAGCACGTAAATGCCCCAGCCCGCCGCATTCACGGCCAGGATGAACAGGAACATCGCGACGAGCCGGCCCCACTCGCGGGCCGACAGCGAATCGCGGGCAGTGCGGAAACGTGACGCTGTCACGCGAACCGCCCTTCCTCCGAGGACTGATGTTCGTCCGGCCCCCAGGCCAGGCGACCGGACTCGTCCCCTGGCGGGGCTTGACCGTTGCGGGACAGTGCCGGGCTCACACCGGACTTCGCTGGACTGGCTGCCACCCGGGCGCGGCCCGGACAGCCAGCAAGTTACCGAGCCCGCAGTTCAGCGTCAAGCCTGATCAGATAATCAGGCATGGTGATGGGTTCTGGCAGGCCGGCCCGTAGCCGCTGCGCCGGGAGAGTACGTTTGCCGGATGCGTGAGATCGGCTTCCCCTGCCCGGCAGGCATGCGGAAGGCGGGCAGGCCAGGTCATCGGCAACGCTGCCCGGACGGCCGGCTGGCATGACCGAGATCGAGCTCTCCATCCAGGGCATGACGTGCGCCTCGTGCGCCGCACGAGTGGAGAAGAGGCTCAACAAGATTGGCGAGGTCCGCGCGACAGTCAACTATGCGACTGAGCGTGCCAGCATCACCGCACCGGACGCTGTCACGGCGCAGCTGCTGATCAACGAGGTTGAGCAGGCCGGGTACGGCGCCGACGTCGTCCGGCTCGCCGCGGAGGCAGCGCGGCAGCCCGGGCCGGACGACGCGCGAGCCGGCTATCTCAAGCGCCGGCTGATTCTCGCGCTGATCTTCTTCGTCCCGTTGTCGGACGTATCGATCGCGCTGTCGCTGTTTCCGGCGTACCGGTTTCCTGGCTGGCAGTGGCTCCTCATCGGCCTCGCCGCGCCGGTGGCGCTGTGGGCAGCCTGGCCGTTCCACCGCGCGGCGCTGATGAACGCCCGGCACGGCGCTTGCTCGATGGACACGCTGGTCTCGCTGGGCATCACCGCCGCATGCGGCTGGTCGGTGTACGCGATGTTCTTCCTCGACCGGGGCGAGCCGCGCGAGAGCGCGATGCATCAGCTGGTCCACTCATCCGGCGGCGGTATCTACCTGGAGGTCGCCGCGTCGGTGACCACGTTCCTGCTGGCCGGCCGGTTCTTCGAGGCCCGGGCTCGCCGTTCGGCGGGCGAGGCGATGCGCGCGCTGGCTGACACCGGCGCGAAGGATGTATGCGTCCTCGCTGATGACGGAGGCGAGCGCCGCATCCCCATCGCCTTGCTGCGGCCCGGTGACCTGTTCGTGGTCCGGCCGGGGGAGACGGTCGCGGCAGACGGGGACGTCGAGTTCGGGCAGTCGGCGGTGGACCGCAGCATGATGACCGGCGAGTCCGTGCCAGCGGAGGTGGCCGAGGGCGGCAGTGTCGTCGGCGGGACCATCGCGCTGACCGGCCGCCTGATCGTCCGGGCCGTCAAGGTGGGCAAGGACACACAGCTCGCGCACCTGATCCGGCTGGTGGAGGAGGCGCAGGCGCAGAAGGCTGCCGTCCAGCGGCTGGCAGACCGGATCTCGGCCGTGTTCGTGCCGGTCGTGCTGGTCCTGGCAGTGCTCACGCTTACCGCATGGCTGCTGGCCGGGAGCACGCCGGAGCATGCGTTCAGCGCTGGTCTTGCGGTCTTGATCATTGCCTGTCCGTGTGCGCTCGGGCTGGCTACTCCGGCCGCGCTGGTGGTGGCCTGCGGGCGCGGAGCCCAGCTGGGCATCTTCATCAAGGGCTACCAGGCGCTTGAGTCCTCCCGGTCGGTCGACACCGTGGTGCTGGATAAGACCGGCACGGTCACGGCCGGCCTGATGTCGGTCACGGCTGTTGAGCCGGTGGCCGGGATTGGCCGCGACGTTTTGCTGCGTTATGCGGGAGCCGTGGAGCAGGCCTCTGAGCATCCGGTGGCCGCGGCCATCAGCGCGGCTGCCCGCGCGGAGGCCGGGCCGCTGCCGGCGGCCGACCGCTTCGTGGCCCTGGCCGGCCTGGGAGCACGCGGCATCGTGGATGGCCATGAGGTCGTCATCGGCCGCGAGAAGCTGTTCGGAGAACGCGGGATCGGCGTTCCGCGGGTCCTCGCCGATCAGTGCGCGGCGTGGGAGCAGGCTGGCTGGACGGCGGTGCTGACCGGGTGGGACGGCCAGGTCCGGGGGGCGGTGGCGGTCGCCGACACCGTCAAGCCGTCGGCTTTCGCGGCCGTCGCCGAGCTGCACAGGCTGGGCCTGCGATCCGTGCTGCTGACCGGCGACAGCGAGGCTACGGCCCGGGCCGTAGCGGCGGCAGCCGGGATCGAGGAGGTGATCGCCGGGGCGCTGCCGGCCGGCAAGGCGCTGGTGATAGCAAGGCTCCAGGCCGAGGGCCGGTCGGTTGCCATGGTCGGGGACGGGGTCAACGACGGCCCTGCCCTGGCCGCAGCGGACCTGGGGCTGGCCCTCGGGTCGGGCACCGATGTCGCCATCTGCGCCGCGGACATGATTCTGCTCCGGGACGACCTGCAGATCGTCCCCGACGCGATCAAGCTTGCCAGGGGCACGTTCAGGACCATCCGGCGCAACCTTGCCTGGGCATTCGGCTACAACATCGCGGCCCTCCCGCTGGCCGCCGCCGGATTCCTGAACCCGCTGATCGCCGCGGCCGCGATGAACCTGTCCTCGGCGTTCGTCGTATGGAACAGCCTGCGGCTGCGCCGGTTCCGCGTCCCGGCTGCGGGCTCGCGCCGCGTCACCGGCTCGCGCCGCGGGTCAGGTGGCCGCGTGCATGTGCCCTGAACTGCTCCTCGGGCCGGCGATCTGGTCGATCAGCTTGGCGATTTCGTCGCTGGTGAGCTCGTAGCGCACGATGCGCCCGCTGCGGTGCGCGGTAACCGTCCCGGTGGCACGGAGCAGGCGGAGGGCCTGAGAGACCGTGGTCTCGTTCATATCGGCGGCGACGGCCAGGTCGGTGACGCTGATGGGGCCAGCCTGGTGGATGCAGATCAGCAGGGTGAGGCGGCTCGGATCGGCGAGGGTCCTGAACCGGTCGGCCAGTCCGGCGATGTCGCCGCAATCACCGAGTCCGGCGAGAGCCTGGCAGACCCGCTCGCCGTCCAGCATCCGGCGGCTGCGGCGATCAGCGGGGACGAGGTGCATCGTCAGATCATCGCAGAACACGGCCTCCGCGGGGATGGACAGGCCGTCAATGTCATAGATATCTACCTGCTGAGGTTTGACGGCGCCGCGGCCTTCATGGCTAACGGGGCCGGACCGCGAGGCTGGTACGCAAACGCCGGATTCCGAATCGAGCTATATCTTGTCTGCCAGTCCATGGTGTCGTAAGCTGTCGATATATCGTGATCGATCGCGAAAGTTAGCGGGGACACTTGATGCCGACAGCCGGTTCGTGGGCCGGGGACTTTGATCCTCGTCTGTTCGATGTGTTCAACTGCCTGGGCGACTTGGCCGACCAGGTCCACCGCGCCCTGGGCAGGATGTCCGCCGTTCATGGCCAGGGCACTCGCGGCGGGCCGCGGGGCCGGGGCTCCGGCAGGGCGAGAGGGCCGAGGCAGTGGGGCGGCGGCTTCGGCGGGGCACCCGGCGGCTGGTGGCCTGAGGCGTCCGGCTCACCTGGCTCGTCGGGGGGCACGAAGGCCAGCCGGGGTGACGTGCGCGCCGCGATCCTTGCGGTGCTGGCGGAAGGACCGCGCAACGGATACCAGATCATGTCCGAGATCGAAGAGCGCAGCGGCGGGGCCTGGCGGCCCAGCCCTGGCGCCGTCTATCCGGCCCTGTCCCAGCTCGCCGACGAGGGCCTGATCGCAGGTGAGGAGTCCGGTGGCCGGCGCACATTCAGCCTCACCGCCGCGGGCCGCGCCTACGTGGAGCAGAACCCCGAGATGGCTCGCGGCGCGTGGGAGTCGATGGCCCAGCAGGAGGCCTGGCAACTGCCCGGCCTGTTCGCGGTGGCCGCCAGGCTCGGCGGCAGCATTGTCCAGGTGGCCCACGGAGGCACCCCCGAGCAGATCCACGCCGCGGAACGGCTGCTGGAGCAGACCCGGCGCGGGCTTTACCAGATCCTGGCCGATGACATGAGCGGCAAGCAAGGCGAAGAGTAGAGAGTAGAAGGCGAGTAGGGCAATGGATGATCGCTTCCGGACATCGGACGCCGACCGGGACCGCGTCGCTGAGCTGCTGCGCGACCATTTCGCAGCAGGCCGCCTCACACCGGAAGAGCTGGACGAGCGGCTCACGGCCACGCTGAGCGCCAGGATCTTCGGCGATTTGCGCCGCGTCCTGGCAGATCTTCCCGAGCCAGCGGCGGTACGGCGGCAGGCCAGCCGGGTCCCGCCGCGAGTCGCGTCTGCCTGGGTATCCGGCCGCCGCGGGCCGCGGCTTCTGCCGCTGGCGGCGCTGGCGCTGGCTGCGGCGCTGCTGATTCCAGGGGCCGGGTGGCTCTTCCTGGCGTTCTTTCAGGCTGTCCTGTTGCTCTGGCTAGCGGCCTGCCTGGCCGGGATTTTCGTGGCGGCCCGGTTCTACCGGCGGATGCGCCGCGACTGGTGGTCCGGGCAGGGTCATCGCAGCGGCCATAGCGGCCATAGCGTTCACAGCGGCAGCAGCGGCTACAGCGGCAGCAGCGGCCAGGGCTGGCCTGGCGTCGGCAGCCACCACCAGTATGGATACCGGTACCCGTGATCAGGGCCGCATCCTGCCGCCTGCCCGGTCCCTGCAGCCGGCCCCGCGGACGCTGCCGGGCCAGTGGTCACGATGTCATTGCCGTCGCCGGCAGGCACATCAGCGCGGCACTGCCGTCGTATTAGTCGTTCCGTGCCCGCGGCCGCCGGCTAGTCGCTGGCGCTCGCCTTGGCGGCGGCCAGGTCCCATTTCTGCTCGATCTTGCCGAAATGCCAGATGGCCAGGGCGATGGCCCAGGTGGCGACGAACATGCCGACGATGACGAAGCCGGCCTTGTTGATGTCGAAGTCCGCCATGAACGCCCAGAACCCGCCGCCGAGGTTGTACTCGCTGCCGATGAGGCCGAGGATCTCGACAGTGCCGACGAACAAGGCGACGAATACCGACAGGCCGGTGATGGTGATGTTGTAGAACACCTTGCGGACGGGGCGCGCGAAGGCCCAGTCGTAGGCGAAGTTCATGAAGCATCCGTCGATGGTGTCGAACAGGCACATTCCCCCGGCGAAGAGGATCGGCAGCGACAAGATGGCGTAGAAGGGCAGGCCGCTGACCACGGCGGTTCCGGCCAGCACGAGCAGGGCTACCTCGGTGGCGGTGTCGAACCCGAGGCCGAAAAGCATGCCGATGGGGTACATCTTCCACGGGGCATCCACCCGGCGGGCGAGCGGTCCGAAGAATCTGTTCATCAGCCCGCGCTTGCTGAGCTGCTCCTCAAGCTGATCGTCGTTGTACCTGCCGCTGCGCATCTCCCTGAAGACCTTGACGATGCCGGCCAGGACGACGATGTTCAGCCCGGCGATGATGTACAGGAACGTCCCGGAGACCGTCGTGCCGATGATCCCGGTCATGTTGTGCAGCCCTGAGCCGCTGTTTTTTACCTGGCTGTCGAGGGCGCGGATGCCGAAGTTCAGGAAGAGCGCCAGCACGAACACGATGCTGGAGTGCCCGAGGGAAAAGAAGAAGCCCACCGACAGCGGCCGCTTGCCGTCACTGACAAGCTTGCGGGTCGTGTTGTCGATCGCCGCGATGTGGTCGGCGTCGAAGGCGTGCCGCATGCCGAGCGTGTAGGCGAGGATGCCGGTCCCGAAGCCGAAGATCTCTGTCCCGCTGATGTGGTAGTGCCCGCTGACAGCGGCGGCCAGCATGACCCACCCGGCTACGTTGAGGCCGATGACCACGCCGGCCATGGCTCCTGCCCTGGCCCACTCCCGCGGCGTCAGGCCGTCACGAATCCTCGCAAACCGGGCACGTGAATCGGACATCTGGTGGCACCTCCCCGGTAGGCCTCAGCACTCGCAAGCGTAAATGAGCTGCGACTAACTCGCAATAGCATGTCATATGTACCTGCGTGAAGGGTCCTTGGGCACGTGGAGCAGCGGCAAGCGGCACCGCCCGCCGGGGCAACTTGCATGGCCAGACTTATCAGGCTAGCCTTACGATATGAGCCAGGATCCGGATGCCAACGATGTAGCCGTGGCGCTTCGGGTGAGCATCGGCCTGCTCACCCGGCGGCTGCGCCAGGTGCAGGCAGAAGGCGAGCTAACGCTGCCCGAGACCTCGGCCCTCGTGCGCCTGGACCGCGGCGGCCCGGCCACGCCGAGCGCGCTGGCCAGGCTTGAGCAGATCAGCCCGCAGTCGATGGGGGCGACGCTCGGCGCGCTGGAGGCGCGTGGCCTTATCGGGCGGCGTCCCGACCCCGGGGACGGCAGGCGGGCCGTCATGTCACTGACCGGAGCCGGACTGCAGACGCTGCGGAACCGCCGCAACGCGCGGGTCGAGCAGCTGTCCCGCGCCCTCTCGGCCGGGTTCACGCCCTCGGAACTCGAGCAGCTGATGGCGGCCGCGCCGCTGCTCGAGCGACTGGCGCAGAGCATCTGATGCCGGCGGGCGGCCGGGACGGGAAGGGCGGCCAGGCGGCCGGCGGGCTGACCGGGGGGACGGACGACCGCTACAAGTGGGTCGCCCTGTCGAACACGACCGCCGCCGTCTTCATGTCCCAGCTCGACGGCTCGATTGTCATCATCGCGCTGCCGGCGATCTTCCGGGGCATCCACCTGGATCCGCTGGCGCCGGGCAACGTCGCCTACCTGCTGTGGATGATCATGGGGTATCGGCTGATCCAGGCCGTCCTCGTCGTCACCGTCGGCCGCCTCGGCGACATGTTCGGCCGGGTCAGGATCTACAACGCCGGCTTCGCGGTGTTCACCGTGGCCTCCGTCCTGCTGTCCTTCGACCCGTTCGAGGGCGGCCACGGAGCGCTGTGGCTGATCGGCTGGCGGGTGCTCCAGGCCATCGGCGGGTCAATGCTGACCGCCAACTCGGCGGCGATCCTGACCGATGCGTTTCCTTCCGAACAGCGCGGTTTCGCGCTCGGCATCAACCAGGTCGCCGGCCTGGCCGGCATGTTCATCGGCCTGGTCGCCGGGGGGCTGCTGGCGGCCCTGGACTGGCGGGCGGTGTTCTGGGTCAACGTGCCCGTCGGCGTCTTCGGGACCGTGTGGGCCTACCGCAAGCTCCGTGACACCGGTGAGCGGCACGGCCGCCGCATCGACTGGTGGGGCAACGTCACCTTCGCCGTCGGCCTGGGCGCGATCCTGATCGCCGTCACCTACGGCATCCAGCCTTACGGCGGGCACACGATGGGGTGGACGAGTCCCTGGGTGGTCGCCGGGCTGGCCGGCGGCACCGCGCTGCTGGTGGCGTTCGGCATCATCGAGACCAGGGTCGCCGAGCCGCTGTTTCAGCTCAGCCTGTTCCGCATCCGGGCCTTCGCCGCCGGCAACGTGGCGGGCTTCGCCGTGTCCGTCGCCCGGGGCGGGCTGCAGTTCATGCTCATCATTTGGCTGCAGGGAATCTGGCTGCCGTTGCACGGCTACAACTACGGCGACACGCCCCTGTGGTGCGGCATCTTCCTGCTGCCCCTGACCGCCGGCTTTCTCATCTCGGGTCCCGTGTCGGGAACTCTGTCCGACCGGTTCGGCACCCGGGGCATTGCCACCGCCGGGATGGCCGTGTTCGGCAGCAGCTTCATCGGCCTGATGCTGCTGCCCGTTGACTTTCCGTACTGGGTCTTCGCCCTGCTCATCGCCGTGAACGGGATCGGCACCGGCATGTTCGCCGCCCCCAACTCCTCCTCGATCATGACCAGCGTCCCTGCGAGCCAGCGCGGCGTGGCCTCGGGAATGCGCTCGACCTTCCAGAACTCCGGCACCGCCCTGTCGATCGGGGCGTTCTTCTCGCTGATGATCGCCGGACTGGCTAGCAGCCTCCCGAAAGCTCTGGCCAGCGGCCTGCAGCACCAGGGCGTGCCCCACGCCATCGCGCATCAGGCCGCCTCCCTGCCGCCGGTGTCATCGCTGTTCGCGGCAGTTCTCGGCGTGAACCCGGTGCAGCACGTGCTGGCGTCGAAAGGTGCGCTGTCCTCGCTTCCGGCGGCAAATCAGCGGATCCTTACTGGCAGGGAGTTCTTCCCCGACCTGATATCCGGGCCGTTCCACCAGGGCCTGGTAGTGGTGTTCGCCGTGGCCGCAGCGCTGTCGTTGATTGCCGCTCTCGCATCCTTGCTGCGCGGAGGCCGCTACATCCCGCCAGCGGCCGCGAACGGGGTGCCGCCGCCCGTTACCGAGCCGCTGCCCGCCGGGCACCCCGGACCCGGCGAGGACACCGGCTGACTCCACCGCATCCCGAATGCCCCTTCGCCACCCCGCACAGCAGCTATCGGCACCCCGCACAGCACCTATCGGCACCAGCACAGCACCTGAGGGAAAGAGGAACGCGATGACACTGACAACGATGGACACCAGGCCCGCGCTCGTGGTGATCGACCTGCAGAAAGGAGTCGTCGCCCTCCCGTCGGCGCAGCCCGTCGGCGAGATCGTGCAGCGGGCGGCGAGCCTGGCGACTGCATTTCGCCGGCACGGCCTGCCCGTCGTGCTGGTGAACGTCACGGGCCGCGCACCCGGGCGCACCGAAGCCAGCCAGTCCGGCTTCGTCCCGTCCCCGGACTGGGCCGACATTGTCGAAGACCTGCAGCCGCAGCCAGACGACTACCGGGTGACGAAGCAGCGGCGGAGCGCGTTCCACGGGACCTCACTCGACGCCTACCTGCAAGAGCACGGCGTCACCCAGATCGTGCTGGCCGGCGTCGCCACCAGCAGCGGAGTCGAATCCACCGCCCGCTCTGCCCATGACCACGGATATCACGTAGTCCTCGCCACCGACGCCATGACCGACTCCGATGCCGCCACGCACGCCAACAGCGTCGAGCGGATCTTTCCCAAGCTCGGCGAAACCGCCACGACCAGCGAAGTCCTCGAAATGCTCGAGAAGACCCGCTGATCCGGGCGCGCGGCTGGAGCGCACGCGCGACCGGGCCGCCATCACCCGCATCACTGCCGCGGTCACCGAATGGATCGGCAGGCAACTGCCCGCGGCGCACACCGCATGACTGACTTCAACCGCGAGGAATGCTCCGTATGGTTCATCGGAGGCAATCCATGACTGACCCAGTTCCTGGAGGCAGTGACCATGTCCGTACCCACTCGCGTCCCGGCCGATCCATCGTCGAGCCACCGGGCCATCGGGAACCTGATCACAACCTACGCCGAGCTGGTGGACGAAGGCGATTTCGCGGGGCTCGGCACCCTGCTCGCCGGCGCTACCTTCACGGGCGGCGGCGCGCCGGTCAACGGCCCGGCCGCCATCGAGAAGATGTTCCGGGACACGGTGATCGTCTACGACGACGGCACGCCACGCACCAAGCATGTCACCACCAACATCGCCATCGAGGTCGACGAGGAGGCAGGCACGGCGGTGTCGCGTTCGTACTTCACCGCGCTGCAGGCACTGCCCGGCCTGGCTCTGCAGCCCATCGCCAGCGGCCGCTACCATGACCGCTTCGAGCGCCGCGACGGGCAGTGGCGCTTCGCGGAGCGGCGCGTCCGCGTCGATCTCGTCGGCGACGTGAGCCGCCATCTGCGCCGCCCAGCGCCGAAGATCACACGTGAGCGCGGCGGGCAGTGACCACGCGCCGGGCATAGACAGCAGATCCTGCTGTCCCGGCGACGATCCCGCCGCTGCCGGCCACGGCAAGGACTCCGCGCGCGCCAAGCGCGGGCAGCAGGCCCGCCGCCACGGCCATGCCAACCGACGCGGCGCCGAACAGCACGCCTGAGTACAGGGCGAACACCCGCCCGGCCGCCTCCTCGGGTGCACGGTGGTTGAGGAAGCTGCGGGTGGCGACGACCTCGACGCCGCCCGCCAGTCCGCCGAAGCCGTAGGCGACCGTCGCCTGCCAGAGAACCGCGGCGGCGCCGGCCAGCGCAATGCCGATGCCGGTGGCCAGCGTCCCGGCCAGGGCCGCCACCATCAGCCAGCGCTGGGGGAGCCGGCCTCCGCAGAGCGTGCCGATGACCATGCCGCTGGTGAAGCCTGCCACCAGGATCGAGTAGCCGCCTGGCCCGGACCGCAGCACCTGCTCAGAAAACACCACCTCGGCCACGACCGCCAGGTTCGAGAACGCCACCATTACCCCGACGATCACCACCAGCATTCCCGCGTCCCGGTCCGCGCGCAGGAAGCTGAAGCCCGCCCGCATCTGGGTGGCCAGCGAAACGCGCCCCCGGTCGCCGGTGATGCTGTCCGGGGATGCCAGAGGCGCGAGCCGCAGCGCCCGCAGCCCGGCCGCGCCGAGGGCATAGAGGATGGCGTCGGCGGCCAGCGCCAGGCCCGACCCGCCGGCCGTGGTTAGCACGCCCGCCAGCAGCGGCCCGGCGGTGAAGCCTCCCCATGTTGCTGCCTGCAAGTACCCGTTGGCCCTGGTCACGCCCTGGTGCCCGGCGATGCGCGGGACGATGGCGCCGAGCCCCGGCTGGAGCACGGCGGCGCAGATGCCGAAGCCGACGGAGAGGCCGAGGGTGGCGCCGACGCTGCTGACCCGGCTGAGCATCAGGGCGACGAGCGCCTCGGCGAGGGCCGTGGTCACCAGCACGGGCCGGGCGGGGAACCGGTCCAGCAGGACTCCGGCAAGAGGGGCGAGCGCGGTAATGGGCACGCAGACGGCGAGGAAGACCGCGGCCACCGCCCATGATGCGTGCGAACTCTGGAAGACCCGGTTCGCCAGGGCGATCATGGCCAGTCCGTCACCAGCCGAGATCACCACCTGCAGGGTGATCGCCAGGCTGAGCGTCGCGCGCCGGCTCTGCGCCCTGGGGTTCTCTCGCTTGCCGCCGCCCGGCGGGCGGCCGCCGCCAGCGGGCAGTCGTCTGCGGCTATCCGGCGGCGGCTTGCGGCCACCGGCCGGAGCAGCGGGGGAGGTGCCGGTGATCTCGGGACGAGACAAGACAGGTGCTCCTCGGGCCAGGGCTGGATCCGGTCACGACGGCAAGGCCGCTAGTCCGTAAGCACAGGATTTACGCTAACACGGTGCCCGGCCGGCGCCGGCTACCTGCACCGGGGAGGGCCGCCGGCGAGGGTCAATGTGACGCGAGGCGCTCGCGTCGGGGAGCATGGGTGGATGCCAACGAAGCATGACCCGTCCCCAGGTACCCGCGCTCCCGCATCGGCGCGGCCGGCCGCGCAGCCATGACGGGCAGGCAGTTCACCGACCATGACACGTGGTTTGCGCAGCTGCCGGGCGTCGTGGTCGCGGCCGGCGCGCTGATCACGGATCCGGCCGGGCGGGTGCTGATCGTCAAGCCGAACTACCGCGACCACTGGACGCTTCCTGGCGGCGTCTGCGAGCAGGGCGAGCCGCCGCACGCCGGCTGCGCCCGCGAGGTCGAGGAGGAGGTTGGGCTCGTGCTGCCGCCGGGCGCGTTGCTCGCGGTGGACTGGTCACAGCCGTACGGCCTGGGCGCCCGGCCGATCATGCATTTCGTGTTCGACGGCGGCACCGTCAGCGAGAGCACCCGCATCGTCGTGCAGGAGGAGGAACTCGACGACTATCAGTTCGCCGATCCCGGCCTGCTGGACAGCTACGCGCCGCGTTACGTAACCGGCCGGATAGCCGCCGCATTCGCGGCGCGCGCATCGGGCGCCACGATCTACCAGCCGCAGCGCCTCAGCTAAGGACGGCGGCCGGCGGGACAAGCCCGGCGGCTCCGTCAGCCTGCCGCCAGCTGCTGGCGCCGAGCGCCTCGGCGAGATGGCGCTCGACAGCCTCCAGCGCAGCCAGCACCGGGACGCTTCGGCCTGCCTCAGCGGACAGCGTCGACACCGCCGCGTCGCTGATCCCGCAGGGCACGATGCGGTCGAACCAGGCCAGGTCGCAGTCGCAGTTCAGCGCGAAGCCGTGCATCGTCACGCCGCGGGATACCCGGACGCCGATCTGGCCGAGCTTCCTGTCGGGACTGGCCTGGCCGCCGGCCGCCGGGCCGTACCGGCCGTGCATCCCGTCACGCTCGCCGGTCACCCAGACGCCGCGGCGCCCGTCCACTCGCGTCGCGGCCACCCCGAACTCAGCGCAGGTCCTGATCAGGGCGTCCTCAAGGGACCGGACGTAAGCGATGACATCGACCGGCTCGGCAAGCGCGACGATCGGGTAGCCGACCAGCTGACCCGGGCCATGCCAGGTGATATTCCCGCCCCTGTCGACGTCGATCACCGGTGCGCCCGGATCGCCCACCGGGCGGTCCGCTGCGGTTGTCCGCTTACCGGCGGTATACACGGGCTGATGCTCAAGAAGCAGGCAGGTGTCGGGTATCTCGCCGCGGCAGCGCTGCTCATGCAGCCGCCGCTGCAGGTCCCAGCCATCCAGGTAACCGATCGCCTGGGCGCCGAAGCCGGCCCGGGCGAAAACCAGCTCGCCGCTCACACCGACAGCCTATGTGCCGTTGCCGGATTCCCAGCTAATCGACGGTAGCGGCCAGCCGTCGTGGGGCATATACGACCCATTACGGCCGGTGCTCCGTAGGCAGCCGGGGCTAGCGTGGCAGGGGAGGTAAGTCCTTGTTCGAGGAGGAAGAGCTGCGGGCGATGAGCCCGCCTGACCGGATCCGGCTCCTGCGCACACTTGCCGAGATCGACGGCATCGGCCCGGTCCGCCGGGCGGTCGGCGTGCCGCCGCGTAGCGCGCGCCGCCGGCAGATCATCCTGATCGCCATCATCGGCTGCTGCATAGTCCTCGCGATCTGGACCGGCTTCCTCGCCGTGACCCTGCCGCCTTACTACCGGGCCGGCGGCTGGCGCGGGGCCTGGGTCGGCTTCGACATAGCGCTGCTCGCTGCCCTCGCCGCTACCGGGTGGGCTGCCTGGCGCGGCAGGCAGGTGCTGATCATCTGCCTTATCGTGCTGGCGACGCTGCTGCTCTGCGACGCCTGGTTCGACGTCGTCCTTGACCTGCGAACCCCCGGGTTCCAGCTGAGCCTGCTGTCTGCGGTGGCCGTGGAGCTGCCGCTCGCGGGGCTCGCGATCGCCGGGGCCAGACGGCTGCTCCGGCTGACCATCGGCATGGTGACCGAGCGTCGCGGGCAGGACGCCCGGGTGCCGCCACTCTGGCGGATACCCCTGTTCGGTGACAGCCCGGCCGACAAACTCCAGGACTTGGTCCCGCACTTCACGCACGAATCGCCGCGCCAGGAAAATCAGCCGATCCCGGGTGCCTGCGAAACAACAGGGATGACTTAGCCGGCCTCCCGCCTAGCCGGCCTCCCGCCTAGCCGTGCCGAACTCGGCGGCGAGCGCAGTGTCGATGGGGCCGCCGGAGAGCCAGAGTTCCTTCCCGCCGGCGTCGAGCAGTCGGCGGGGCATCACCCGGGCGCTGGACAGGAGCTCGCTGGCAACCTCGCCGAGCCCGAACCGCAGCGCGCCGGCCGGGAGCCCGAGCCGGGCCCGGTGGCCGGCGGCCGAGGCCAGCGCTGCGGTGAACTCCGCATTGGTGGCCGGATGCGGCGCGGTGAGGTTGACCGGTCCCTCGACGTCGCGGCGATCCAGCAGGAACCGGACGATCCGCACCCAGTCGGTCAGCATGATCCAGCTCATGACCTGAGTGCCCGATCCGATCCGCGCGCCGAGCCCGAGCCTGAACAACGGCAGCAGCCGGCCAAGCATCCCGCCCTGGCGGGACAGCACGATGCCAGTGCGCAGGTTAACCACGCGGATCCCGGCGTCCTCGGCGGGTGCGGCGGTCGCCTCCCAGTCGCTGACCACGTCGGCGAGAAAGCCGGTGCCTGCCGGAGCCGACTCGTCAACCTCGCGGCCCCCGGTATCCCCGTAGTACCCGATAGCCGATCCGGAAAGCAGAACGGATGGCGGGTGGTCCATCGCAGTCAGGGCCGAGACAAGCCCCCGGGTGCCCGCGACCCTGCTATCCCGGATCTCCTGCTTGCGTGCCGCGGTCCAGCGGCCAGCCGCTATCGGGGCGCCTGCCAGGTGCACGACGGCATCGGCACCGGCCAGGGCCGCGCGGCCTATCCCGCCGTCCGCGGCACCAGGATCCCACTGGATCTCGGCGGGTGAAGCCGGCGGCCGGCGCACCAGCCGGATCATCTCGTCCCCGGTGCTGGCCAGGCTGGCGCCGAGTGCCGTGCCGATAAGCCCGGTTGATCCGCTGACAACGACTCTCATCATGTCCCCCGTGGACGTCTGCCGCGGGAGTATGCCCCGCCAGCCGCTAGAGCCCGAGCTCGGTCTCGAATGCCCCTTCTTCGAGCCGGGACCTCATCGTGACCAGGAACCGGGCCGCGTCCGCGCCGTCAACGAGCCGGTGGTCATAGGTGAGCGCCAGGTAGACCATGGACCGAACCGCGATCACCTCGCCGAGCGCGGGATCCTCCACCACTACAGGGCGCTTGACCACGGTGCCGGTACCGAGGATCGCGACCTGCGGCTGGTTGATGATCGGCGTGTCGAAGAGTGCCCCGCGGCTGCCGGTGTTCGTCAGCGTGAACGTTCCGCCGGAAAGGTCATCCGGGTTCACCCGGCCCGCGCGAGTACGCTGCGCTAGGTCGGCAATCTTGCGGGCGAGCCCGCCGATGTTGAGATCGCCGGCCTTCCTGATGACCGGCACCATCAGGCCGCGATCGGTGTCCACCGCGATGCCAAGGTGCTCCGCGTCGTGATAGGTCACCTGGGCACTGGCCGTGTCGATGACCGCGTTGAGCCGGGGATGCACCTTGAGCGCCTCGACCGCCGCAAGCGCGAAGAACGGCAGGAAGGACAGCTTGACGCCTTCCCTAGCCTCGAAGTCCGCCTTGGCAAGATCCCTGAGCCGGGCGATCGCCGTGACATCGGCCTCCACCACGGTGGTGAGCTGGGCGGAGGTCTGCAGTGACTCGACCATCCGCTTGGCGATCACCTGGCGAGCCCGGGACATCTGCTCTGTCTTGCCGCGCAAGCTGGAGGGCACGATCGCGGGCCTGGCCTGGGCGGCGGGCGCCTGGCCGGCTTCCTGGTCCTGGCCTGGCGCGGTGGCGGAAGCCGCGGCGGGCGCCTGCGCGGCCGCAGACGGTGCGGCAGCCGGGGCTGCCGTGTCGGGCGCCGGCGCCTGCCCTGGCTGGGCGGCCGCTGCAGCGGCGCCGGGCTCGCGGAGCATGCGGGAGGCGTCCAGGACGTCCTGCTTGCGGATGCGCCCGCCGACCCCGGTGCCCGCGACTGAGGCGAGGTCTACGCCATGCTCCGTGGCGAGCTTGCGCACGAGCGGCGTGACGTAGGGCCCGTCGGCTCCTGAGGTTAGCGCCGAGCCGCTATCCGCCCGCTCGGCGGACCCGTCGGCGCCGGCCGGGGACTCGGGCGCCTGCTGCGGCGGGGCCGCCGGTCCAGCCTGCGCCGGTCCAGCCTGCGGGGGTCCAGCCTGCGGGGGTCCAGCCTGCGGGGGTCCAGCCTGCGGGGGTCCAGCCTGCGGGGGTCCAGCCTGCGGGGGTCCAGCCTGCGGGGGTCCAGCCTGCTGCGGCACGGACTGGGGAGCCGGGGCCTGTGGCGGAACCGTTGGGTACGGGGGAGCTGACGGCTGCTGCGGCGGAGCCTGCTGCGGCACGTCCCCGGCACCGGGCCGCTGGTACGAGATCGGCTCTGCAGCGGGCTCCGGGGCGCCCGCCGGAGGGTACGAAGGCGGCTGCTGGTACGAGGGCTGCTGGTACGGAGACGGCTGAGACGGGGCCTCTGGGGCACCAGGCTGCTGGTAGGGAGGCGGTTGCGAAGCGGGCGCGTCCTGGGTCTGGCCCACCGCAGCCGCGGAGGCGGCTGGCTGTGCGCCATCCTGAGCGGCCGGACTTTCCGGCGCGGCGGGTGCTTCTGCGCGGGCGGAGCCGCCGGCAGCGCCGGCGTCCGCGGCACCGGTGGCACCTTCCTCGTCGATCACGGCCAGCTCCGCGCCGACCGCCACGGTCTCGTCCTCAGCAACGGTGATGCCGCGCAGGATTCCTGACACCGGGGACGGGATCTCGGTGTCGACCTTGTCGGTGGAGACCTCGAGCAGCGGCTCGTCGGCCTCGACGCGCTCGCCTTCCTTCTTCAGCCAGCGCGTGACGGTTCCCTCGGTGACGCTCTCGCCGAGCTGTGGCATGGATACAGAGACCGACATGGCTTTTCCGTGACCCTTCGTTAAGTCGACTCTAGCTGCTGCGCGTGGCCGGACCGCGGCTCCCGACAGTAGCGGGACACTGCCCCGGTCATGCGTGGAAATGCAGTGGCTTGCCTGCGAGAGCCAGGTGCGCCTCGCCGATCGCCTCCGACTGGGTCGGGTGCGGATGGATGAGCTGGGCGACCTCGGACGGCAACGCCTCCCAGTTGTAAATCAGCTGGGCCTCGGCAATGAGTTCGCCGACCCGCGCGCCCACCAGGTGGATGCCGAGCACCGGCCCGCCGCCGGCGGTGGCGATGACCTTCGCGGCCCCCTGGGTCTGCAGGATCTGGCTCTTGCCGTTGGCCGCCAGGTCATAGGTGACCTCCACGGTCTCGATGCCGCGCTGCGCCGCGATCGCGGAGGTGATGCCCACCGAGGCCACTTCCGGGTCGCTGTAGGTGACCCGGGGGACGCCGTCGTAGTCGATCGGGGTGACCGGCAGCCCGGCCAGCCGCTCGGCGACCATGATCCCCTCCCCGAAGCCGACATGCGCCAGCTGCGGCCCGGGAGTCAGATCGCCGACGGCCGAGATCGTCGGGACATTGGTCTGGCAGTACTGGTCCACGATGACGAACCCGCGCTCGACGGCGACGCCGGCCTCCTCGTAGCCGAGCCCGGCCGACAGCGGGCCGCGGCCGACAGCCACCAGCAGCAGTTCGGCGTCGATCGTGGTGCCGCCCTCCAGCGTGACGGTGACGCCGGAGTCGGTCTGCTTGACCCCCTCGAACCTGACGCCGAGCTGCTGGCCGATGCCGCGCCGGCGGAAGGCACGCTCCAGCAGCTTGGAACTCGACTCCTCCTCGGGCGGCAGCAGGTGCGGCAGCATCTCCACGATCGTGACCTCGGCGCCGAACGACCGCCAGACGCTGGCGAACTCCACCCCGATCACGCCGCCGCCGAGGATCACCACCGACGAGGGCACCCGGTCCAGCATGAGTGCCTGATCGCTGGTGATCACGCGCTGACCATCGATGGCGAGACCGGGCAGGCTGCGGGGCTCCGACCCGGTGGCAAGGACGATGTGCGCGCCCTCGATGACGGAATCACCGACCTTGACCTGGGTCGGCGATACGAGCCGGCCGTCGCCCTGGATGACCTCGATGTGCCGCGAGGAGATCAGCCCCTGCAGGCCCTTCCACAGCCGCGTCACTACCTTGTTCTTATAGGCGTTGACCCCGGCCATATCAATGCCGTCGAGCGTGGCAAGCACGCCGAACGCCTTGCTCTCCCTGGCGTCGTCGGCCAGCTCGGCGGCGTGCAGCAGCGCTTTCGTCGGAATGCAGCCCCGGTGCAGGCAGGTGCCGCCGACCTTGTCCTTCTCGATCAGCGCGACGCGCTTGCCAAGCTCGGCCGCCCGCAGCGCGCAGGCATAGCCACCGCTGCCGCCGCCCAGGATGACGATGTCGTAGCCGCTGCCTTCCGCCACCATGAACTCCTTGTCCGTCTCGTCTGCGTCCGTTCCGCCTGCCCGGGCCTGCCGCACAGCGGCCTGCCCGTCCCCGCCTGTTCCTGCTACAGCCGTCCGTCAGCGACATCCAGCGCGATCTGCACCAGTGCCCGGGCAGCCGCGCCGGTCCCGCCTTTCGCGGTATACCCATATGGCTCGCCTTCATGGAACGAAGGCCCTGCTATGTCCAGATGTGCCCAACGAACGCCGGGCGGCACGAATTCCTGCAGGAAAAGGCCGGCTACCAGCATGCCGCCGGCCCGGTCGCCCGTCACGTTGGCCAGATCAGCGATAGGGGAGTCCAGGCCCTTCCGCAGCTCCTCGGGCAGCGGCATCGGCCAGGCACCCTCGCCTGCCCGCCGGAAGGCATCGACCACGCCGTCGCGCACGTCGTCGTCGTTGGCCATGACGGCGCTGATCCGCGGGCCGAGCGCGACGACCTGCGCCCCGGTCAGGGTGGCGACGTCGATCAGCAGGTCCGGGGAGTCGGCGGCAGACCTGGCCAGCGCGTCGGCCAGCACGAGACGCCCCTCGGCGTCGGTATTCAGCACCTCCACGGTGGTGCCGCCGTAGATCGTGATGACGTCGGACGGGCGCTGCGCCGTGCCGCTGGGCATGTTCTCCGCGAGCGGCAGGTACCCGACGACGTTCACTTCCGGCCCGAGCGCCGCCAGCGCCTGCACGGCGGCGAGCACGGCCGCGGCGCCGCTCATGTCGGACTTCATCGTTTCCATGGCCTTAGGGGGCTTCAGGGACAGGCCGCCCGAGTCGAACGTGATGCCCTTGCCGACGAAGACAACGGTCCTGGTGGCGCCGGGGTGGGAGTACGCCAGCCGGACGAGCCGCGGCGGGCGCACCGAGCCCTGCCCGACACCGAGTATGCCGCCGTACCCGCCCTCGGCCAGTGCCTTCTCGTCCAGCACCTCGACGTCGATCCCGCTGGCGCTGGCGACTTGCTCCGCCTCGGCTGCGAAGCTCGAGGGAAACAGGTGCGATGGGCCGGTGTTCACCAGATCGCGAACGAGCATGACCGCGTCAGCAAGCGTCCGGGCGCGCGGCAGGGCGGCGGCAGCCCCGGCCCCCAGCAGCGTGAGCTCGGTCCCGGGCTGCTGCCCGTTAGCGCGGTACCGGCCGAAGACGTAACCGCCGAGCAGGGCGCCGAGCCCGACCGCCTCGGCCTCCGCTTCGTTCCTGGCCGGCAGCGCCAGCGCTACCCGCCGCGGTCTCGCGGCGGCCAGCGCGCGCACGGCGGCACCGGCAGCACGCCGCAGCGCCTCTCCCTCGATGGGCGCGTCGCCGTGGACGGGCCCGATCCCGACCGCGACGATCAGCGGGGCGGCCAGCCGGCCGGCAGTAGCGATCTTGGTTACTTCCTCGGCCTTGCCGGCGGCGCCGAGCACGGACAGCGTGGCCGCGAGGCCGCCGTCCATGGCCAGGTCGACGTCTTCGGCCCCGGGAGCGGGCAATGGGCCGCCGGGTCCCTGGACCACTCCGATGATGATGGCGTCGGCTTGTACGTCGCGCGGCGATGTCTGGCTGGTCAGCAACGTCGTTGTCACGGGTCCGATGTTAGTGCCTGGCCGGCCGGGCCGATCACCCCTCGCGCACGGTTGCTGGTCGCAGGACCAGTTGCTCGCCCGGGTCACCGGCCGGAGAACCAGGTGGCCGCCCTGGTCGCCGGCCGGAGAACCAGGCGCCCGCCACGCAGCCGGGACCGCGCCGGGCCGGCGCCGCCTTCCCTGCCGCGTATCGTGGAACGATCGTCAATGCCGTCCCGCCCGGGTCCCAGGAGGCCAGGTGAGCGCGCTTCCGCTGTTCCTGACAGTCTTCGTGGCATGCCTGGTCGAGGCGACCGAAGCGCTGACTATCGTGCTTGCCGCCGGCCTGACCAGGCAGTGGCGGTCGACGTTCCAGGGCATGGCCGTCGCGCTGGTCGTGCTCGGCGGCATGACGGCGGCGATCGGGCCCGCGCTCACCCAGATCCCGCTCGGCACGCTGCGCCTGGTCGTCGGGGCGCTGCTGGCCGCATTCGGGCTGCAATGGCTGCGCAAGGCGATCCTGCGCTTCTCGGGCTACAAGGACCTGCACGATGAGGCGAGGGCCTATGCGCGGGAGGTCGCGGCCGCCCGGGCCGTGGCCACCGGCAGCCGGGGCGTGGTCAGCGACTGGTACGCCTTCACGCTCTCCTTTAAGGGCGTGCTGCTCGAGGGCCTTGAGGTCATCTTCATAGTGATCACGTTCGGTGACAGCCAGGGTGATCTCGGGGCCGCCACGCTGGCCGCCGTGGCGGCGGTGCTCGTCGTGACCGTGATCGGCATCGCGGTGCGCGCACCGCTGGCGCGCGTTCCGGAGAACACGATGAAGTTCGCGGTCGGCATCATGCTCACGGCGTTCGGGACGTTCTGGGGCGCCGAGGGCGCTGGCGTGCGCTGGCCAGGCAATGACATTGCGCTGCTGGTGCTTGTGCCGGTGATCGGCCTGGTGTCGCTGGGCTACGCGCTGGCGCTGCGCCAGTCCACGCCGGCCGCGGACCCGCTCAGCGCGGCCGCCGCCGTCCCGCCCGCAGCGCCGCCCCCCGCTGCTGCACCCACCGCCGTACCGCCCGGCGAGGCAGTCCGTTGAGAGCCCGGCTGCAGTCGTGCGGCGCGTTCTGGTACGACTTCGTGATCGGCGATGACTGGCGCGGCGGGGCTGTCGTGGCGGTAGCGCTGGCTCTGACGGCAGTGCTGGTGCACAGCCAGGGGGTCAACGCGTGGTGGCTGCTGCCCGCCAGCGTCCTTGCGGCGCTCGGCTGGTCGCTGCGTCACGCCACAGCCAGAAAGCACTGATCGTTGCCGGGCCCTTACTGGCGGTGCGGGTCTCCTACTGGCGGGCCGCCCTGGCCTTGTCGATGCGCTCCATCAGCTGGGCATCGCTGCGGATCTCCTCCGCGCTCGGCGAGAGCACGATCGTGGCGGTGAGGGCGAAAGATAGGACGCTGATCCCGATGATCAGCGGGAGCAGGAACCCCTCTGCCGTCGCGCCGCCCATCAGCATGCCAGTCCCGGCGTGGGCGACGGCATGGACGGTCATCGCCGCCATCCCGGTGTAGTGCATCCCGCTGACGCCCACGCCCATGATCATCGCGGCGCCCAGGGTGGACCAGACGCCGTGCAGCCGCAGTGCTGCCCAGAGCGCTGCCGTCGCGGCCACGACGCCGATAACCACCGAGAGGGCCACCACAGGCAGGTCATAGGCCATCGTGGCGGCCATCCGCATCGCCGCCATGCCCATGTAGTGCATGCTCGTCACGCCGAGCCCGGTGATCACGCCGCCGATCAGCAAGGGCCGGTAGCCGTTGCCGCCGAAGCCGACGATGAACAGCCCGATGCCGACAACGGCCACCGCGAGCAGCATGCTCAGCACGGTGATCGGGACGTTGTAGCGGATGGTCTCGCCAGGGATCGTGTACCCCAGCATCGCGATGAAGTGCATCACCCAGACCCCCGTGACGCCGATGGACACGGCGGCGAGGGCCAGCCAGCGGGCCCGTGCCCGGCCGGAGTACGCGCGTGCCCTGGTGGTGCAGCGAAGCCCGAGGAACGCTCCGAGGCACGACATCAGGTAGCCGAGCGCAGGGGTCAGCAGGCCATACGAGAAGTCATTGGGGTGCAACATCGCAGGACTTCCTGGCGTGTCAGGGGATCCAGCAGCGCACTAGTGAGTCCGCCCTGGCGAGTCACTCTTCGTTATCGAAGGTGCGAAAACCCCGCCAACAGTACTCCTGAGCCTCAGGTGATTGGGCAATTGAGCGGCAGGCGTTGCGCAACTGTGCTGAACGTGATTCGCACCCCGCCGCTCGCTGTGTGTACATTACTTGACGCATATATAAGCAAGATCATATATTAGCTGGATGCCTACGGCGTTCGAAGTCATTTCCGAGCCGCACCGCCGCCGCATCCTGGACCTGCTGCTGGAGCAGCCGCGGCCGGTCGGCGAGCTAACCGGCCTGCTCGGGCTGACCCAGCCCGGCACCTCCAGGCACCTGCGGGTGCTGCGCGAGGCCGGGCTTGTCCGGGTCAGCCGCGATGCGCAGCGGCGATGGTATGAGCTGCAGCCCGCGGCCCTTGCCGAGATCGACGCGTGGCTGCAGCCGTACCGGCGGCTCTGGGCCGGCCGGCTGGACGAGCTCGAACGCCATCTCGACAGGCCGGCCAGAAAACCAGCGGAGACTCCGGCGGGAAGCGCCGGCGAGCGCAAGGGCTCATCCACCGGCCGAAAGCGCAGGCGAAAGGGAGGCCCCGATCATGACGCAGGACAAGCATCCGGAGGCTGACGGAGTACTGGAGGCGGCCGACGGCGAGCATGCCGTGCTGCGGTTCCGCCGCCGGATCGCGTACCCGGTGGAGCGGGTATGGAAGGCGCTGACCGACCCTGCAGAGCTGATCGGCTGGTGGGGGCAGGCCGAGGTCGACCTGGTCGAGGGCGGCAAGTTCGTGCTCCGCTGGCTGAACGCCGACGACTGCGGCAACCGTGCCGAGATGCATGCGACGATCACCCGGCTGGACCCGCCGCGCCTGCTGGAGATGACGGGGGACCTGCACGGCGTGCTCCGCTGGGAGCTGCGGCCGGACGGATCCGGCACACTGCTGGCCTTCTCCAGCACCCTGGAGCTGCCGGCGGAATTCCGCACCAGGACGCTGGCGGGCTGGCACTGGCACCTGGACGCGCTGGCCGGGTTCCTTGACGGGACGTCCGCCGACCTGGTGAACGTCACGGGCTGGGATCGGGTGCATCAGCGTTATGCCTGAGCGCGCGCCCGGACGAATCCGTTCTCGTCCGTAAAGGTTTCTCGTCGGTAATGTTCTGTCAGTCAAGACCGGTGCCGCCGTCCGGCCGGGCCATGGCCCGGCATCCGGCCCGGCCGCGGCGGGTCCTTATCGCAGCAGTCGCGCGGGCAGCCTGGTCTCCGTGGCACCGCCTGCGCCGTCGTGCTCCACCCGGTAGCCGAACGCGCCCGGCCGGTCGGCCACGATCTCGGCCAGCGTGTCGTCGGCGAAATGCGCGGCCGTCCCGTCGTCGCAAGCGATCCCGCCGGGCAGGCTGCCGGCCGCCACCAGCGACTCGTACAGCGGGCGCCTGCCGGGCTCCGAGCTGTAGTGCGGGCAGTAGCTGCCTGCCAGCAGCGCGAGCCCGGCCGTGAACGGCCGCAGCGCAGGGCCGAATGAGTCCGTCGTGCCGCCCTCGAACCAGCACAGCGCGCCCGCGCTGACGCCTGCCAGGACGATGCCCCGCTCCCAAGCCTGCCGCATCACCCGGTCAAGCCCGTGCACGCGCCACACCGCCACCATATTGGCGACGCTGCCGCCGCCCACGAAGATCACGTCCTGGGACAGCAGCAGGTCCTCGGGATCGGCGACGTTAGGCATCGGGAATAGCTGCAGGTGGCTGGGGTGCGCCGCGATAGCGGACAGCCACGAGTACATCCGCACGAACGTGCCGGGATCGTCGCCCATCGCCGTGTTCAGCACGCAGGCACGCGGACTGCGCCGCCCCGACAGCTCCAGCGCGTGCCCGACCAGCCTGGGCAGCGCCGCCGGGTCCGCGCCGGTGCCCCCGAGCCCTCCGATGGCGAGCACATGCCGCCGTCCGTCCGCTGCCATGCCGCCGCACGTTACCGTGGCCGGGGTGACTGATTGCCTGTTCTGCCGCATCGTGGCCGGCACGGTGCCCGCGCAGATCGTGCTGGACGACGAGGCGGCAGTGGCGTTCCTCGACGCCCGGCCGGTGTTCAAGGGCCATGTGCTGGTGGTGCCGAGGCAGCATTACGAGACGCTGCCGGACCTGCCGGCCGATCTGGTCGGCCCGCTGTTCAGCCGGGTACAGCGGCTGAGCGCGGCAGTCCTGCCCGCGTTCGGCGCGCAGGGCAGTTTCGTCGCGCTGAACAACACCGTCAGCCAGAGCGTCCCGCACCTGCACGTGCATGTGGTGCCCCGCACTCGCGGCGACGGGCTGCGCGGCTTCTTCTGGCCGCGGGTGAAGTACGCGAGCGACGACGAGGCGGCCGGCTATGCCCGGCGCCTCCGCGACGCCCTGGAATCCGCCTGAGCCGCCTGCCCGGGTGTCCAGCGCGAGCGGCCTGCACGGGCATCAAGTGCCCCAGTAGTCACTTTCACCGCAGCAGCATCGTGCTTTGGGATAACGGTTACGATCCGGCCGGCGGAAACCGGCGCAATCGTAACCGCTCATCTGATCACGCCGCCGCGGGCGGCGACCGGTCAGCTCAGGGCGAGGACCACGAGGCAGACAGCGGCGGCGACCTCGGTCAGCGCGCCGAGCACATCGCCGGTGATGCCGCCGAGACGGCGGACCGCGAGCCAGGTCACCGCCAGCGAGGCAGCGAGTCCCGCCGCGACAGCTACCGTAAAGATCCAGCCGAACGCGGCGCCCCCCACCAGTGCCGCCACCGTGAGCACGGCCGGGATGGCGGGATGCACCGTGCCGGCCACCAGCGCGCCCAGGCCCTCGCTGCGAGCGGCGGGCACGCCATGCCGGCAGGCCCAGGTCAGCGCCAGCCGCCCGGTGATGGCGGCGGCGATCACCGAGGTCACGCCCCGGCCCAGCGCATCGGCCTGGGTCAGCGCCGCGAGCTGGAGCAGCACGGTCAGCACTAGGGCGGCGACGCCGAACGGGCCGATGTCGGACCGCCGCATGATGGCCAGCGCCTCGTCAGCTGGCTTGCGGCTGCCGAGCCCGTCCGCGAAGTCAGCCAGGCCGTCCAGATGCAGGCACCTGCTCAGGGCCGCGAGCACGATGATGGCGAGCATCGCGCCGAGCAGCGGTCCGGCATGCCAGTACCGCTGGAAGATGTACAGCACCAGGGCCGCGGCGCAGCCGAGCAGCAGGCCGATCACCGGCGCCCAGACCATGGCGGCGCCCGCGGCGGGCCGGGAAGGCGGCTCGTCGGCTTTGCCGCGCGGCAGCGGGATCGCGGTGAGCAGTGTGACGGCGAGGCGGAATCCGGGCCAGAGCATAACGACCTAGGGTAGGTGCGGCCAGCTCGCCGCAGTGCCGATTCGCCTTGGGTGCTGGCTGCTCGCGCTCATCTCACCGCCCCTGCTGGACGAACTGCTCACTCTGATCGACGACCATGGCCGCCACATCGGCATCGGCGCCGAGCGCCGGGTCCAGCGCGCCGAGGACACGCGGCACGGCCGCGCCGAGCGGACCCGCAGCCAGCGGGACCACCTCGGCGGCCCGCGTGTCGCGGATGGGCGCGCCGAGGCCGCGCAGGTGACAGACCCAGGCGGCCAGCACGCGCGTCGCGCCGGCGGGCACCAGGCCCGCCGCGCGCTCGGCGCGCAGGACCGGCAAGATGCGGATCGGGAGCTTCTGCGAGCCGTCGGCGGCGATCCGGTCCAGCCGGTCGTGCATCCGCGCGTTGGCGAAGCGCGCCAGCAGCGCGGCGCGGTACGCGGCCACGTCCGCGGCGGCGCCCCCGGCGGCACCTGCGGCGGCACCGGCGGCGGGCTGGTCCAGGTGCGGCGACGCCACTGCCCACCATTCCTCCAGCCAGGACCGGCACGTCTCGTCAGCCACCGCCCCGGCCACGGTCGCGTGGCCCCGGATGGACCCGGCATAGGCCAGCAGCGAGTGCGCGCCGTTGAGCAGCCATAGTTTGCGGTGCTCGTACGGCGTCACGTCGTCGGTGAACGTCGCGCCGGCGTCCTCCCAGCGCGGCCGCCCGGCCGGGAACGCGCCGCTGAGCACCCACTCGTGAAACGGCTCGCTGACGACGGGACAGCGGTCGTCGAACCCCGTGCGCTCGAGCACGGTGCGGGCGTCCTGCGGCGTCGGTCGGGGCGTGATCCGGTCGACCATCGTGGTCACGACGGTCACCGAGTCCCTGAACCACGCGGCCAGATCGGCATGGACGAGCCCGGCCAGGTCGCGGACGACCTGCTCCGCCAGCGCGCCGTTACCGGGCGCGTTGTCGCAGGGGACGAGTGCGAGCGCGCCCGCGCCGGCCCGCCGCCGGGCCGCGATCCCGGCGACCAGGCGCCCGGGAGCGGTCCGCACGAGCCCGGTGGGGTCGCTGCGCAGCGCCTCGATGTCGGCCTGGACGTCGGGGCGGCCGACGTCCAGACCGCCGCCGGCGCCGCGGAGATACCCGGCCTCGGTCACCGTGATCGTGACCGCGGCCAGCTCCGGGGCCTCGAAGTAGCGCAGCCACGCATCGTGGTCGGCTACGGCGTGGGCCCGGGACAAGCTGCTCAGCACCTCGAACCGGTCTTCGTCGCCGGCCCGTGACACCAGCGTGTAGAGCCCTTCCTGCTCGTTCAGCTCATCGACAAGGGGAGGGCTGCTGGTCCCGGTGAAGGCCGCGATCCCCCAGTCCGCGGCGTCCGGGGCGTGCTCGGTGTACCAGCACTGGTGGGCGCGGAAGAAGTTGCCGAGCCCCAGGTGGACCAGGCGCACTGGCGCGGTGGCGCGGCCCTGCCCGGCGGTTCGCGACAGCCGCGGGGAGCTCACAGCTTGAACGCCGCGGCCGGGCGGCCGGTGACGAGGTCGACCGCGGTCTCGACGGCCTCGTCCTCGTCGAGCCGGTGCTCGGCCACCAGCCGCGCGAGGACGCCCGCGTCGATACGGCGCGACATGTCATGCCGGGCGGGTATCGAGCAGAACGCCCGGGTGTCGTCGACGAAGCCGGACGTACGCGAGAAACCGGCTGTCTCGGTCACCGCGGCACGGAAGCGCCGGATGGCGTCGGGGGCGTCGAGGAACCACCACGGCACGCCGACGTACACGCAGGGATAGAACCCGGCCAGCGGCGCGAGCTCGCGCGACCACACGGTCTCGTCGGCGGTGAAGGCGACCAGGTGGAAGCCCGGATGCGTGCCGAAGCGCTCCAGCAGCGGGCGCAGCGCGTCGGTAAACTCGACGCGGATCGGGATGTCATGGCCGGTGTCCGGCCCGAACCGCTCGCAGGTGGGCCGGTGATGGCCGCGGCGCACGCCGGGATGCAGCGTCATCACCAGCCCGTCATCGCAGGACATCCGGGCCATCTCCAGCAGCATGTGCCGTCGGAACGCCGCTGCCTCCTCGCCCGTGGCCGCACCGGCCAGCGCCGCGCGGTAGATGCGCGCCGCCGCGGCGGGCTCGAGCGGGTCGGTCCGCACGTCGGCGTGGCTGTGGTCGGCCGAGGTCGCGCCGTGGGCGATGAAATGCCGCCGCCGCTCCTCCAGCGCGCGCACGTAACCCGCGTAATCGCCCGTGTCGGCCTTCGCCGCCTCGCCCAGCCGGGCGACCGCGGCAGGCCACCCTGGCTGCGCCGGCTCCAGATAGCGGTCCGGGCGGAACGTCGGGATCACGCGACCCGGCCAGGCCGGGTCGGCGTTTAGCGCGGCGTGCGCCGCGAGGTCGGAGCAGGGGTCGTCAGTGGTGGCGAGGACCGTGATGCGGAACCGGCCGAACAGCGCCCGCGGGCGGTAGGCATCCTGCCCGAGGCACTCGGCCACCTGGTCGTAGAGCGCGTCGGCCGTCTCCTTCGACGGCCGCGTGGTGACGCCGAAGATGCCGGCCAGCGCTGCCTCCAGCCAGAAGCGCACCGGCGTGCCCCGGTACAGGTGCCAGCGTTCGCACAGCAGCCGCCAGGCGGCCCGCGACGCGCCTTCGGAGAGCGGGCCCTGCCCGACGCCGAGGGCGTCGAGCCCGACCCCGTCGGCGTGCAGCAGCCGCGTCACGTAGTGGTCGGGCGTCACGAGCAGCGCCGCCGGATCCGGGAACGGCTCGTCGTCGAGCAGCAGCCGCGGGTCGACGTGGCCGTGCGGGGAGATCACCGGCAGGTCGCGCACCGCCGCGTACAGCCTCCGCGCGATCGCGCGCTCGCCGGGCGCCGCGGGCAGCAGCTGATCCGGGTGCGCCATCGGCGCCGACCGGGGCGCATCCATACTGCGATAGTAAAGGTGAGCCTTATTAGCTGGCCCGGGCAGCCCTCGCGGCCGGGAACGCCGGCCAGCGGACGTGGGGTGACATGGCCGAAACGGCGGCCACCGGAGTAGCGCAGGCCGGCGGGCCGCACGGCGTCCTGACTGAGGATGAGATCCGGGCGTTCGTGCACGACCAGCTCCGGGCCGCGCACCTGGACGGGCGCAGCGTTTGCGTGCTCGTGCCCGATGGCACCCGCAGCTGCCCGCTGCCGCTGCTGGTATCGGCGATCCACGGCGTCCTGCACGGCCGCGTCAGCCGCCTGACGGTACTCGTCGCACTCGGCACCCACGCCGCGATGAGCGAGCAGGCGCTCGCCGCGCACCTGGGCTACGCCGCCGGTGCCGTGGCCGGCCGCTATCCATCGACGACCGTGCTCAACCACGCCTGGTGGGATCGCTCGACCTTCGCGAATGTCGGAGCCATCGGCGCCGGCCGGATCGCCGAGCTGTCCGGCGGCATGCTGCGCCACACCGTGCACGTGCGCATCAACCGCGCCGTGATCGAGCACGACGTCACGATCATCGCCGGGCCGGTGTTCCCGCACGAGGTCGCGGGCTTCTCCGGCGGCAACAAGTACCTCTTCCCCGGGGTCTCGGCCGGGGAGCTCATCGACGTGTCGCACTGGCTGGGCGCGCTGATCACGAGCGCGAAGACCATCGGTACCCGCGGGATCACCCCGGTCCGCGCGCTCATCGACGAGGCCGCGTCGATGGTCCCCGGCGAACGGCTCGCGCTCTGCGTCGTGACGAAATCCCGCACGCAGGACCTGCACGCCATGACATTCGGTGATCCGTCAGCGGCCTGGGCGGCGGCGGCGGACGTATCCGCCGAGACGCACATCCGCTACCTCGACGCCCCGGTGCGCCGGGTCCTGTCGCTGATCCCGGCCAGATACGGCGACATGTGGACCGGTGCCAAGGGTTTCTACAAGGTGGAGCCCATCGTGGCCGACGGCGGCCAGGTTGTGCTGTACGCCCCGCACATCCGCGGGATCGCCGCCACGCACCCGGCGATCGCGCAGATCGGCTATCACTGCCGGGATTACTTCGTCCAGCAGTGGGACCGCTTCAAGGACCTGCACTGGGGCGACCTCGCGCACTCCACGCACCTGCGAGGCGCGGGAACCTACGACGAGATCCGCGGCGAATGCGACCGGGTGACGGTCACCCTGGCCACCGGTATCCCCGAGGATGTCACCCGCGCGGTCAATCTCGGCTACCTCGACCCGGCGGAGATCGACCCGGCGGCGTGGGCAGCCGACCCGGAGACGCTCGTCGTGCCCGACGCCGGCGAGGACCTTTACCGCCTGCGCTGAACCAGGCCGGCAGTGCCTGGCCGGCAGTTCCAGGCCGCCTGCGCTGAACCCCGGCAAGGCCTGGCCGGCAGTTCCAGGCCGTCCCGCGTTGCGCCGGTAGCTGAACGCCCCTGGTCCGGCCCGGACGGCTTCCCGTCCGGCCCGGGCCGGCTTATCGTGGTTCTTATGGCCGAGTACTGGTCGATCGAGGTATTCGACGACAAGCTTCCGGCCTCTCAGTGGCGGCAGTCTTACGGTGCCGCCCTGGTCGAGGCCGCGATCTCGCACGGCGCCATCGGATGGGACTGGATTCAGAGCCGGTGGGGCGTCGTCTTCGAGGTCAATTTCAGCGACGACGCGCAGTGGGAAGCATTCCGCGCGCTCCCTGCCGTCCGGGCCGCGCTGGACGCGGTACCCGACCCGGTCAACGGCCTGCTGGTCTACCGGGGCCGCGGCGGCGCATCCGGCGCATCGTCCCCGCGGCGCCCGCGGCCGGTCCCGAGCGCGGATGCCGTCGCGCTGCCGGAGCCCGAGACCGAGTATCTGCACGTGACATCTGCCCTGATGCCAGACCCCGACGGCTATCTAGCCCCCACTGTGTAAGCACTCCGCCCCGGGACGGTGCAGGATGGGGGCATGAGGGATACCAGAGCCTCGGCTGGCGGCATGCGGTCAGCGATCGAGCGAAGCGGGTACTACCCGGGAGTGGTCTCCGACGCGGTCTCGGCGGCCCTCGGGCATGAGCCCGTCGTGTCGTACGTCGTGCACCACGACGCGCTATTCGATCCCGGGATGGAAGTGCGGCGCCATATGACGGTGCTGGTGCTCACGCCCACCCGGCTCGTCTTCTCGCACACCGACGAGCACCCGCCCGACGATGCAGACTCCCGCCCGCAGGCCGAGACCAGCACCGAGGCTGTCCGGTTCTCCCAGATCTCGTCGGTGGCGGTCACCCGCGTGGTGCCCGATCCCGCTTCCTACGTGCCCGGCGTCACGATGCCTACCGAGGTCGTGCTGACCATCGGCTGGAACGTGCTCTCGCACGTGGAGCTAGAGCCGGCGCACTGCGGCGACGAGAACTGCGAGGCAGATCACGGCTACACCGGCACGATCACCGCGGACGACCTGGCGATGCGGGTGAGCGAGGCGGCCGACGGGGAGGACGCGGTGCGCGAGGTCCTGGCGTTCGGCCAGGCCCTGTCCGAAGCCACCAGCCGCATCTAAGCGCCGATGACAGATCAGCCGGCGACTGCACCGACCCTGCCGCGCTATGGCGAGGCTTCCCTGGCCGATCTGGCTTCGTCGCTGCTCGCGTCGCTCGGCGTCGGCGGCCCGAACCCGCTCGGCCTGCCCCCGGCAAGCCGGGCCTGCCTGCTGATCGTGGACGGCCTCGGCTGGGAGCTGCTGCGGGATCATCCGGCGGCGGCGCCGTTCCTCTCCGAGCTCGCCACGGCCGGGCGCCCGCTGACAGCCGGCTTCCCCGCCACGACGGTCACCAGCCTGAGTTCGCTGGGCACGGGCAGGCCGCCCGGCCAGCACGGGATGTTCGGCTACCAGGTGGCGGTGCCCGGGCACGACAGGCTGCTCAACGCGCTGCGATGGGATCGCAGGGTAGATCCGATGGGCTGGCAGCCGGGCTCCACGATCTTTGAACGGGCCACCGAGGCCGGCGTCGCCGCCTTCCGGGTGGCGCCGGGTGCCTTCCGCGGGACTGGGCTGTCCGTCGCTGTCATGCGCGGCGCGGATTACCGGGTCGCGGACAGCCTCGGCGCTCTCGTCGCCCAGTCGGCGACCGCGCTGAAAGAATCAGACCGGGCGCTGGTGATGGCCTACTACGGCAAGCTTGACTCGACCGGCCATAGCTGCGGCTGCACCTCCGATGCCTGGCGTTACCAGCTAGGGCATGTCGACAAGCTGGCCGAGCAGCTGGCCTCGGCGCTGCCGCAGGGCACGGTGCTGCACGTGACTGCCGATCACGGCATGGTGGACGTCTCGCCGCAGGACCGGATCGACGTGGACGCCATCCCGGAACTGCGCGAAGGGGTCGCGCTGCTGGGCGGCGAGCCGCGAGCCAGGCACGTGTACGCGGAGCCAGGGGCGGCGGCCGATGTGCTCGCGGCGTGGCGCGAGATCCTGGGCGCCAGGGCGTGGGTTGCGTCCAGGGACGAGGCGATCGGGGCAGGCTGGTTCGGCGAGGTTGCCGAGCGCCTGAAGGCCAGGATCGGCGACGTGATCGCCGCGCCTGCCGGGCCATGGGCCATAGTGGCGGGAAGAACCGAGCCGCACGAGTCGGCGCTAGTCGGCATGCATGGCTCGCTGACCACGGCGGACCAGCTGGTGCCGCATCTGGTCCTGGCCGAAACATGACGACGCCGGCCCGGAGCGGCCGGCGCAGGAGAGGGGTAACGGTGCCGCGCACGGACTATGAGCAGCTGCCGGAGGATCTTCCGGTACCGCAGGACGACGGCGCCGCGGCCCACCTGCCCGGCACCGAGATGCCCTCGGTGACCATGACCGCGACGACCGGCGAGCCCGTCGACCTGTCCCGGGCCGGCCGTCCGCGGGCCGTCGTGTACATCTACCCGAGGACGGGCCAGCCGGGCGTGCCGCTGCCCGAGGGATGGAACGAGATTCCCGGCGCCAGGGGCTGTACGCCCGAGTCGATGGGCTTTCGCGATCACTACGCGGAACTCACCGCGCTGGGCGCCGAGGTGTACGGCCTGTCCAGCCAGGACGGCGATTACCAGGGCGAGCTCGCGGCCCGGCTGGCGCTGCCCTACCCGCTGCTGTCCGATCCGGGCCTGGTGCTGGCGGCCCGGCTCGGCCTGCCCACGTTCACGGCCGGGGGAGAGCGGCTCTACAAGCGGCTCACCCTCGTGCTGAACGGCGGCCGCATCGAGCACGCCTTCTATCCGGTCTTCCCGCCTGACGCCCACGCCCAGGAAGTCGTCGACTGGCTGCAGCGGGCTACCTGAGCCGAAATGGAGAGGTTATCCCCAGCATGAACGCCGCGGTCAGCCCGCTGGTCGACGCCGCGCGACTGGCGGCCGAGCTTGCCGGGGATTCCGCTCCCGTGCTGCTGGACTCCCGCTGGCGACTCGGCGGCCCGCCGGGGGCCGAAAGTTACCTGGCTGGGCACCTGCCCGGGGCCGCCTTCGTCGACCTGGACGGCGATCTTGCCGGTCCGCCAGGCGGCGGGGGCAGGCACCCGCTGCCGGACTCAGCCACCTTCCAAGCGGCAATGCGGCGAGCCGGGGTGAGCGAGGGCCGGCCCGTGGTCGCCTACGACGACGGCGACTCGATCGCGGCCGCCCGCGCCTGGTGGACGCTCCGCTACTTCGGCCATGATCAGGTGCGCGTGCTCGACGGCGGGTTCAGCGCATGGGTGGCGGCCGGGCTGCCGGTGACGGCGGGCGGGCCGGCCACGGCGGGCGGCCCGGTGACCGCTGACGGCCCGGCGAGGCCGGCCCCAGCAGGCGGTGACTTCACCGCCGTGCCGGGCGGCATGCCCGTCCTTGATGCGGATGGAGCGGCCGAGCTCGCCCGGTCCGGCGTCCTGCTCGACGTCAGGGCCGCAGAGCGCTACCGGGGCGAGACCGAGCCGATCGACCCGGTGGCCGGCCACATTCCCGGCGCGCTGAGCGCACCGGTCACTGGCAGCATGACGGCCGACGGCCGGTTCCGCTCACCTGCCGAGCTAGGCGACCGGTTCGCCGCTCTTGGCGCTATCGCCGGCCGGCCGGCCGGCGCGTACTGCGGCTCGGGCGTCACCGCGGCGCACGAGGTGCTCGCGCTCGCCCTGGCGGGCGTGCCCGCCGCGCTCTATGTCGGATCCTGGTCCGGCTGGCTGGCCGATCCCGGCCGCCCGGTCGCCACCGGACTGGACCCCGGTTAGCCCGGCGGCGGGGCGAAGTCCCGCCCGGGCCGTCGGCAGCTCGCGGCATCCCGATGGAAGGGCGCATCGCATGAGTGAAGGCGCACCGAAGTTGACTGCGGAGCTGATCGTGGACAGCGCCGTGCCCTGTTATCCGGTGCTCTCCCCGGACAGCCGCTGGGTCGCCTACGCGGTGGCCGCGAAGAGCATGCAGGAACCTCCGCTCAGCGGGCTGTGGGTCGCCGCTGCTGATGGAAGCTCACCGCCCAGGAAGCTGACCGCTGTTACTGCGCGGGATTGCGTCCCGCGGTGGGCGCCCGACTCGTCGTCGCTCTTCTTCGGGTCAGACCGGCAACTGCACCGGATACGACTCGACGGTGGTGAGGCCGAGGCACTGACCACCTGGCGAAGCGGGATCACCGACTGCTGGCCGCTCGCCGACGGCGAGGTGGTCGCCGTGGTCGCCGTTGATGAGCCGACCGAGGATGACGAGCGCAGGCAGGCCGAGCGCGACGACGCTGTGGTGTGGGGAGAGCGGGTGCCCTACAGCCGGTTGCGTCTGCTCGATCTCGGCACCCGCGTGCTGCGCGTGCTGGACGGACTCGGTGACCGGCATGTCGTTGAGGTGGTCCAGCGGCCGGACGGCGGCCCGCTGGCAGTGATCAGCTGGGCTACTCCGGAGATCGAGCCCGGCGCTTCCACCGCCGAGCTGCACACGGTCGATCCGGGGACCGGAGCGGTCCAGGATCTGGGCCGGGTTGAGCTGGAGGCGTGCTCGCCCGCCTGGTGGAGCGCCGCCGGCGGCTGGCACCTGGCCTACCTGGCGTATACCCCTCCTAGCCTGGTTGGCCTGGCGGTCTTCGACGTCACCGTGCCCGCGGCCGGTGCCGCAGGGGAGCATCGCAACATGACCGCAGGCATGACCGTCTGCCCGACCCACCTGGTGCAGGTCGCGGACGATGCGCCGCTGGCGCTGTTCGCCGACGGGCTCGACACCGCGATTTACCGGCTCGACCCCGGCACACAGCGATTCCAGCGGGTGTCCACCAGGGCCGGCCGCCTGGATGCGCTGTCCGTGAGCCGCTCGGGTGAGGTGGTCGCCGTGCTGGCCAGCACCTCCTACGAGCCGGAAGACGTCCATGCCGGACCTCCCCGCGGTCCGCTCGTCCGGCTCAGCGACACCAGGCCGGAACTGCGCCGGATCAGGTGCGGAACTCAGGAGCGCCTGTCCTACAAGGCGAGCGACGGGCTCGACCTGGACGGGCTGTTGATCCTGCCGGTCGGCAAGAGCCGGGAGGACGGCCCGTTCCCGCTCATCACCATGGTGCACGGCGGTCCCTATGACCGGCACGCCGACGAGTTCTATGCCGGCTTGTTCTCTCCCGGGCAGTGGCTCGCGACCGCGGGATATGCGGTCTTCCTGCCCAACCCGCGGGGCGGCTCGGGCCATGGCCATGAGTTCGCGGCGGCGGTCGCGGGCAGGGTCGGCCTCGAGGAATGGACCGACATCGTCAGCGGGATCGACCTGCTGATCGCCGACGGGGTCGCGGACCCGGACCGGCTCGGGATCGGCGGGCACAGCCACGGCGGATTCATGGCCGCGTGGGCGATAGGGCAGACCGGCCGGTTCAAGGCCGCGCTGATGGGCGCCGGGATCAGCGACTGGGGAATGCTGGTTGCCACCGGCCACTTCGGAACCTCGGAGGCAATTTTCGGCGGCAGCTGCGGCTGGGAGGGACCAGGCCCGCACCGCCACGATCAGCTCAGCCCGATCTCGTATGCCTCGAAGGTCCGCACGCCGGTACTGATCCTGCACGGCGAGGACGACACGAACGTCCCGCTCGGCCAGTCGACATACTTCCACCGCGCGCTGTACCGATACGGGGTAGAGCACGAGTTCGTCGTCTACCCGCGGGAAGGACACGGGAGCAGGGAGCGCAACCACCAGCTCGACTTGCTCCGCCGTACCCGCGCATGGTTCGACCGGTGGCTCGGTGACCCGGCACCGGACCGGGACCCGATCTGACCGAGCCAACGTCCCGTACTTTAACTCCTGGGAGCCTGGCGGAGCGTCAGGCGGCATCCTAGATCTCGCCAACCGGGTCGCTCGCGCCGTGGCTCGGCTCTGGGATCATGCGTCCATGGCTGATAAGCCCGATCGTGATCATCATCTTGATGTCCCTGTGGCGCCGCAGGGGCCCCGGACCGGGCAGGTAGCGCTGGTCACCGGGGGCTCGGCGGGACTGGGCCTGGCAATCGCCAGAGCCTTCGCCGACGCTGGCTCCGGCGTTGTGCTTGCCAGCCGGTCGGCTGCACGCTGCGCGCACGCCGCTGCCCGGCTGTCTGCCGAAACTGGGCGCACCGTGCAAGGCCGCGCCTGTGATGTCACCGACGAGCGCGCCGTCGCGAGTCTCGTCGAAGGAGTCCTCATCGACCAGGGTCGGCTCGACGTGCTCGTGACCAGTGCTGGCGTGCAGGCTCGCGGGAACGTTGATGAGCTCGGAGTCGCGGCTCTGCGCGCCTGTCTGGAGGTCAACGTGGTAGGAACCTGGCTGGCCTGCCGCGCCGCAGCGAAGCCGATGCGCGCAGCCGGATACGGCCGCATCCTGACCCTCGCCAGCGCGCTCGGCCTGGTCGGCGCCGCCGGCCGGTCGGGCTACGCGGCGAGCAAGGGCGCCGTCGTCCAGCTCACCCGGAGCCTCGCAGTCGAACTCGCCGGAACTGGGGTTACGGTCAACGCGCTCGCCCCGGGCCCGTTCCGCACCCCGCTCAACACCGGCATGGACCACGATCCGCAGGTCCGGCGCTTCCTCGCCGCCGACGTGCCCCTCGGCCGCTGGGCCGCGCCCGAGGAACTCGCCGGCGCAGCGCTGCTGCTCACCGACCCGGACTCCAGCTATCTCACCGGTGCCGTCCTGCCCGTCGATGGCGGCTGGACCGCACACTGAACCGGCCCATCACAGATGAGGGTGTAGCGGTCGGCGGCGCGTTCGACAGCGACACGGCAACCGGCATGATGCCGGCTGCGCAACGCGTCGCCGGCGTGCTAACGTCTTGGCGATCGTGATCCATCGGCAGGAGGTGAGTCCCATGAACGCAGTATCCGCAGTGGGTGCTCCGCTGCAGTCCACGATCGCGCGACTGAGGTAGTCGCCACCGGGAGCGCCCGCCAGGCAACTCGCGAAAGGCGACTCCCATGAACAC
>Ga0302178_10000290_pt1 | contig 47283 bp, 40 predicted proteins | sample I_Palsa_E1_3_FD_198790 | JGI IMG/M metagenome (GOLD analysis project Ga0302178, IMG submission 198790) | Peat permafrost microbial communities from Stordalen Mire near Abisko, Sweden - I_Palsa_E1_3 | ecosystem: Environmental > Terrestrial > Soil > Palsa > Peat permafrost | place: Sweden...
GCAAGCCCGATCAGCAAGAGAGGTGACTTCTAGTGAAGCCAGTACTGGACAGAACCGTCGCGCTGGTGACGGGGGCTTCGAGTGGCATCGGCGCGGCCACGGCCGCCGCGCTCGCCGGCCGGGGCGCGGCCGTGGCGCTGGCGGCACGGCGCCGGGACAGGCTGGACGCGCTTGCCGCCGGTATCCGCGACCAGGGCGGGACCGTGCTGGTGCTGGAGTCCGACGTCACGGACGAGCGGCAGGCGACCGACGCCGTCGAGCGCACGGTCGCCGAGCTGGGCCGTCTGGACGCCCTCATCAACAACGCAGGCGTGATGCTGCTCGGCCCGGCGGTCGGCGCGCCCCTGGCGGAGTGGCAGCGGATGGTCGATCTCAACGTGCTCGGCCTGCTCTACTGCGCGCATGCGGCGCTGCCGCACCTGCTCAGCGCGGCCGAGGACAGCCCGCGCCAAGTCGCCGACATGGTGAATATCAGCTCGGTGGCGGGACGGGTGGCCCGCAACGGTAGCGGCGTCTACAACCTCACCAAGCACGGCGTCGGCGCGTTCAGCGAATCCCTTCGCCAGGAGCTGGCCAAGCGCTACGTCCGCGTCTCACTGGTCGAGCCGGGCGCCACCGCGACGGAGCTGGCAGGCCACAACCGGCCCGAGGTACTCGACAGCCTACGGAGCCAATTCGGGCAGCGGATGGAAGCCGAGGACATTGCCGACGCGATCATCTACATTGTCACCCGACCGCGGCACGTCGCAGTCAATGAGATGCTGATCCGCCCCACCGAGCAGGAGCGGTAGCCCGGCCACCACGTCACCATGTCACCACCATCTACGTCGATGATCTCGCGGAGTTCTGCCTGCTCGCCCTGCCGCGGGCGGGGGGCCCGGGATCCTGGCGCGGGGAATGCGGCCGGGCGGCGCGGCATTGACTGAATGGTGGATGCCATAGAGGAGTCGCTGCCGCTGGCGGTGCTGGATTTCGTCGGGATCGAGTATGGCGAGGGTGCCGCCGCGTCTGTGGTCGGCGCCGTTGGGATCGCCCGCGCCGTCGAGGCGGCCGGCTACCGGCGCTACTGGGTTTCCGAGCATCACAACATGACCAGCCTGGCGTGCAGTGCCCCGGAGTTGCTGACGGCGCACGTCGGCGCGCATACCTCGCGGATCCGGGTCGGCGCCGCGGGGATCATGCTGCCCAACCATGCCTCGCTCAAGGTTGCCGAGACGTTCCGGACGCTGCTGGCCATGTATCCGGGACGCATCGACCTGGCGCTGGGCCGGGCGCCGGGCACCGACCCGCTGACCGCCCACGTCCTGCGCCGGGGGATGGTCGCCGACCCGGCAGCGGAATTCCCCGGACAGGTCGGTGAGCTGCTGGCGTTTCTCGGCGACGGGTTCCCGGCCGGTCACCCCTACGCGCAGCTGGTGGCCGCGCCGCTGGTGCAGGAGCGGCCAGAGCTGTTCGTGCTGGGTTCGAGCCCTTACGGGCCGCGCTTCGCCGCGGTTAACGGGATGAGTGCGGTGTTCGCCCATCACATGAGTCCCGATCTCGCATTCGAGGCGCTCAGGGAGTACCGCCGCTCGTTCACGCCACGTGCGGAGGGCGGGTTGCCGTACTCGGCAATGTCGGTGCTGGCCTTCGCCAGCGATGACGACGAGGCGGTCATCGACTTCGAGGCGGCGTGGACGCTGACCATCCAGAACATCCGCCGCGGGATACGTGAGCCGCTGCGGCCGGAGCAGGTACGCGACTTCGCCCGCTCGGAGCAGTTCCGCGCCGGCCGGCGCGACGACGGCCGAATGGTGACTGGCGAGCCAAAGGCCGTCGCCGAGCGGCTCCTAGAGATGAAGCAGCTCGCCCAGGCCGACGAGATCGTCGTCGTCACCCCGAGCCTGGATCGGGAGCGCCGCAAAGGCAGCTACGTGGCACTGGCGGACGCCTGGCGCCGCGCGGCCTGAGCTGACGCGGTCAGGCCTTCGGTAGATAGCCCTGACCGTGTCATCGTGCAGCCGTGACGGGTTCTGAGCAGGGTCCGGGGTGACGGGCCGGGAGCAATCCTGGCCGTCACCCCCGGACCTGCCCGGCCGGCATCGGCGGCCGGCCCGCACCAGCCGCGTGGTTGGCGACGAGGATGCGCGTGTGCCGCTACGAGCCCTCGGCTTGGGGCAGTTCCTGCGCGATCTCCCAGATATGGCCGTCGGGATCGGTGAAGCTGGCAGTGCGCATTCCCCATTCCCGGTTCATCGGGCCGTTGAGCAGCACCACTCCGCTGGCGTGCAGCTCCGCGCATACCGCATCCGCATCGTCCACCCAGATGGTGAGCTGGAAGCGCGATCCGGCCTCGCGACTGGCGACAGCGCCAGGCTTGATAAGGTCATCGGCCGCAGCAATGCTGAGCAGATTGATGATCGTGTGCTCGAAGCCGAATACCGCGGAGTTCCCGTCTTCATAGACCACTGGCACGTCGAAGACGTCCTGGTAGAACGATTTCGAGCGCTGCAGGTCCGCGACGAACAGGGTGATAGCACCGACGCTCTTCAGCAACGCGCTCACTTCCGCACCTCTTTCTGCTCGCTCGGCTCGCACGCGTGCCGCACCGCAAGGATCATGCATCGTGATCTTGGGCGGCCGTCCGGCGGCGGCCGCCCCCACGCGAACGAAGTCCCCGAGGGCGCTGGCGGCCGCCTGCTCGAGATCCTTGTAGCGTGCTGGTAGATCTTTACATCTCGGCGCGCTCACGCCAGGACCAGCACCAGCTAAACGGTGGAGGGGCTATGTCGCAACCGGCCATGATCGAGGAGAGCAGGGCGCTGCTGTCATCCCTGAGCGATCAGCGCGATCACGTGCTCGGGATTCTGGAGGGCCTTTCCGAGGAAGCCCTGCGGCGGCCCGTGCTGCCGTCGGGGTGGACGTGCCTGGGGCTGGTACGCCATCTCACCATCGATGTCGAGCGGTTCTGGTTCCGTAGCATCGTCGCCGGCGAGCAGGTGGAGCCACGCGAATCCGACGCAGCCGTCTGGCAGGTCAGCCCGGACGTGCCCGCCGAGGCCGTGTTCGGCTTGTACCGGAAGGAGATAGAGCTCGCGAACGCCATCATTGCCGTCACTCCGCTGGACACCGCACCGGCCAGGTGGCCTGCCGAATGGCCCGACTGGCGGTTCCGCGATCTGCGGGAGACCATCCTGCACGTGATCACCGAGACCGCATGTCACGCTGGTCATCTCGACGTGGTACGTGAGCTCATCGATGGCCGGACCTGGCTTGTCCTTACTGAATGAGGCGCGCGAGCCCGCGGCGGATAGGGTCGGGCTGTGGAATATCGCGCGCTAGGCAGGTCAGGTCTGCGGGTCTCCGTGCTCACCATGGGCACGATGACGTTCGGCGGCCGCGGCGGCTTCGCGGATGTCGGTTCTACCGGCGTGGAAGAGGCACGCCGCCAGGTGGACCAGTGCCTGGCGGCCGGGGTGAACCTCTTCGACACAGCGGACGTGTATTCCGGCGGACTGTCGGAGGAGATCCTGGGCCAGGCGCTGAAAGGACGCCGTGACCAGGTGCTCGTAGCGACCAAGGTGCGCATGCCGATGGGCGACGGGCCGAACGACGCCGGCCTGTCCCGCCACCACATCGTGACCGGTTGCGAGGCCAGCTTGCGGCGGCTGGGCACCGATCACATCGACCTGTACCAGGTGCACGAGTGGGATGGGCTCACGCCGCTAGAGGAGACGCTGGAGGCGCTGGACCTGCTGGTCCGATCGGGCAAGGTGCGCTATGTCGGAGCGTCCAACTATGCGGGCTGGCAGCTGATGAAGGCGCTCGGCACGGCCGGCAGGCTCGGCTTGCCGCGGTTCGTCAGCCAGCAGATCTACTACTCGCTGCAGGCTCGCGAGGCAGAGTACGAGCTGATTCCCGCCGCCGTGGACCAGGGCCTCGGCGTCCTGGTCTGGAGCCCCCTGGCCGGCGGCCTGCTATCCGGTAAGTACCGCCGTGACCTGCAGCCGCCGGCCGGCTCACGGCAGCTGACTGACTGGAACGAGCCGCCGGTCCGCGACCAGGACGCCCTCTATGAGATTGTCGACGTCCTGGTCAGTATCGGCGAGGAGCGCGGTGTCTCCGCGGCTCAGGTGGCGCTGGCCTACCTGCTCGGCCAGCCTGCCGTGACCTCGCTGGTGGTTGGCGCGAAAACCGCCGCGCAGCTCGCGGATAACCTCTCCGCCGCCGACCTGGTGCTGGCGGCGGAGGAACGGGACCGGCTGGACAAGGCCAGCGCGCCTCCGCTGATCTATCCGTACTGGCATCAGGCCAAGACCGCTCGGGACAGGCTATCCCCGGCCGACTTGACCCTGCTCGGCCGGCATCTGTAGCGCTCCATAGCGCCGGAGCCGTACCGCGCCGAGAGAGCATGGCAGCAGGACGGCCTTTCCCTGGCCGACCCGGCCGTGCTCCTACTTGACGAGCCCACGGCACACCTCGACCCGGCGAACTGGGTGCGGCGTGGGCCACGGCGGCCGACGGCGACGCGGCGGACGTCAATCTCGCCGTAGCGGCGGCCAGGCAAGCGCTGAACGGGCCCTGGGGCCAGCTCACCGGGTTCGGGCGCGCCCGGCTGCTGCGGCGGCTTGGCGACCTCATCGCCCGGGACGCCGGCAAGCTGGCTGACACCGAGACGCGCGATACCGGCAAGCTGCTGCGCGAGATGCGAGGGCAGCTGGCCAGCATCCCCGAGTGGTTCTATTACTTCGCCGGGCGGGCAAGGCCCTTGCCGCGCACCCGGACGTGGACAAGGTCGCCTTCACCGGCTCGACCGCCGTCGGCGCCGAGGTCGCCAGGGCGGCGGCCGGCAACATCACCGGCGTCCTGCTCGAACTTGGCGGCAAGTCCGCCCATCTTGTCTTCGATGACGCCGACCTTGACGCCACCTGCAACGGCGTCCTGGCCGGGGTCTTCGCCGCGACCGGCCAGACCTGCATGGCCGGATCGCGGCTGCTCGTCAGCCGCAGCGTGCACGACGAGCTCGTAGCCAAGATCGTCGGCCGCGCCCGGGGAATCCGGCTGGGCGACCCGCGCGCCGCCGGCACGGAGATGGGCCCGGTCGCCACCGAGCCTCAGTACCGGAAGGTCCTGTCGTTCCTGGACTCCGTCGCCGGCGAGGGAGCGACAGTGGCCGCCGGCGGCCGGGCCGAGGAGCGCCTCGGCGGCTACTTCGTCCAGCCGACAGTGCTCACCAATGTCCAGCCGGCCATGACCGTGGCACGGGAGGAGGTATTCGGCCCGGTGCTGTCGGTCATCCCGTTCGATACCGAGGACGAGGCGGTCAGCCTGGCCAACGAGAGCCGCTACGGCCTGGCAGGCGCCGTCTGGACCAAGGACATCCACCGCGGCCACCGGGTTGCCCATGCCCTGCGGGCCGGCACCGTGTGGATCAACGCCTACCGGGTGGTCGGGCCCGACGTCCCGTTCGGCGGCTTCGGCCTCAGCGGGCTCGGGCGCGAGAACGGCATCGATGCGGTCCATGAGTACACCCAGACCAAGGCCATCTGGGTCGAGCTCACCGGCGGCACCCGCGATCCGTTCACCCTCGGATGAAGATCGACACGGTGCTGCTGTGCAGATCTTCCTCGCGACCGGGCTGAAGACCTCCTGGGCGCGGGCCTGGCCCGCGTTCCGCGACTACTCCTGAGCAGCATCCGCCAAAGGTGCTGCCGGGTAGTACGAGCCGATGATGTCGGCAGCCGTCGGCACCGGGGCGGTAGCGACCCGGGCGGCTGAATCCCGGCCGAACTCCTTGAAGGCTGCCATGTCAGGCAAGGGGTTCGAGCCGTCCGGCGTGTTCGCCGACGACACGTGCACGAACGACACCCCGTCGTCGAGGCGCACGACCTTGTACTCGACGTTGTCCGGCTGCTCGGCGCGCAGCTGCGCGAACACCGCCTCGATCAGGCGTACGTGCTCGGCGACCGCCTCGGGCCGTACCTGGTAGCTGACGACTATGCTGCTGATCACTCGACACTCCTTTGTGGCCGGGCCGCACCTGCCTGAGGGCGCGACGCCATCGCCCGGACCCCGGCGACGAACAGGTCGACCCCGAACCGGTAGTGGAACTCCGGGTCGTCCCAGGCCGTCAGCGTGCCCGCCGACTCCACCAGGTGCGGGTACTCCTCCGGCGGCAGCAGGGCGAGCCGCACCCGGCTGCGCCGCTGCATCTCGGCGCACTCGGCCTTACTCAGGCCCGGCTCGAATCCCGGCTGGCTCATGACGAGCATGAGCCCGGTCCACAGCGTGCTGCTGGCCACCTTGGCCGCATGCTCAGGATCGAACCCGCCGCGCCGTAGCACGGCCAGCGCGGTCTCCGTTGCTATCAGCGCGGCGCTGCTCTGCTTTTCCCCTGCCACCAGCAGCTGGGATGCGCAGGGATGGGCTCGGAGCACCCGCAGCAGCGACTCCAGCAGGCCCCGCAGCTGCACGTGCCACTCCGCAGCCGGATCGACCTCGGTCTCGATCTCGCTCCAGACCTGGTCAGCCAGCCCGGCGAGCAGCACCTCCTTGTTCTTGAAATGCCAGTACAGCGCCATCGGTGTGACACCGAGCTCGGCCGCGAGCCGCCGGTAGGTGATCGCGTCCAGCCCTTCGGCGTCGCCCAGGGCGAGCGCGCGCTCAACCACGGCCTGCTTGGTCAGCCGGGTCCGGTCCGCTTCTCGTGCCTGCGTTCCTGTCATCGCTTGACAACTATACGCCGTACACGCCAAGGTAGTCATGTACAACGTACAAGTGATATGTACAGGTGCTCCGTACATGAAAGGAGCACAAGAGAGGGAGAGGAACCCGGCCGATGTCCAGACGCTGGTGGACCCTGGTGGCTGTATCGCTCGCCACCTTCATGACCTACCTCGACAACAACGTGACCAATGTCGCGATCCCCACGATCCAGCGCAGCCTGCACCTGTCGATCGCGGGCCTGGAGTGGGTGGTCAGCAGCTACATCCTGGTGTTCGCCGGGCTGCTGCTGGCCGGCGGCAGGCTCGCCGATCTCTACGGCAGGCGCCGGGTGTTCCTGATCGGCCTGTCGGTATTCACGCTCGCCTCGCTCGGCGCAGGCCTGGCCGGCAGCGGCGGCGTCCTGATCGGTTTCCGGCTGCTGCAGGGCCTCGGCGCCGCGCTCGTCGTGCCGACCACGCTCGCGATCATCATCGCGACGTTCGATGACGCCAGGGAACGCGCGACGGCCGTCGGCGCCTGGACGGCAATCGGCGCCATGGCACTGGCCCTCGGCCCGCTGATCGGCGGGTTCATCAGCCAGCACCTGCACTGGGGCTGGATCTTCTTCATCAACGTGCCGGTCGGGATCGCCACGTTCGCGATCGCGGTGGCGTCCGTGCGGGAATCCCGTGATCCGTCTGTGCTGCGCCGCCTGGACATCCCAGGACTGGTCACCTCGGCGATCGCATTGTCCTCGCTCACCTACGCCCTGATCGAGGGCCACGACAAGGGCTGGACGTCCGCCCTGATCCTCGGCGGATTCGCGCTCGCGGCCACCGCAGCGACGGCCTTCGCCGTCGTCGAGTCCAGGGCCGCCCACCCGATGGTCGAGATGAGCCTGTTCCGGTCCCGGGTCTTCAGCGGCGGCACGGTCACGATGATGCTGTGGGCCTTCGGCATCTTCGGTATCTACTTTTTCACCTCGATCTACCTGCAGAACGTCCTCGGCTTCTCGCCGACGAAGGCCGGCCTCGCCTTCGTTCCGATGGCCCTGTGCATGGCGCTGTTCGCCTCGCTCGCCGGGCCGGCCTCCCGGATACTGCGGACGCACCAGGCGGTTGCGCTCGGCATGGTGATCATGGCGGCCGGCCTCTACCTGATCTCGCGGCTGGGCGGCGGCGCGAGCTTTGCCGGGCTGATGCCAGGTTTCCTGATGTTCGGCGCCGGCGCCGGGCTGATGAACGTCCCGCTGACCAACGCCGTGCTGCAGTCCATGCCGCCGGAGCGGTCCGGAGTCGCGTCGGCCCTGCTGAACGCCTCACGCGAGGTGGCCGGGCTGCTCGGCATCACGATCATCGGTGCTGTGTTGCGATCCCGCGAGGGCGTGGCCGCCCGGCATGGCGCGGATCCCCTCCACGCCTATCTCGATGGTTACCACGCTGGCCTGCTCGTGACGGTCACCCTGGTCGCATTCGGCGCGGTCGTCAGCTACATCGCGCTGCGCCGGATGGCACGCCAGGAACCGGCCGCCGGGCCGGTGCCTGCGGTGGCCGCCGAGCTGTCCGGCTCCGCCGAACCCGAGCTAACCCCGGTGCCGCCCGCACGGTAGGAATCAGTCACGTCCGGCCCGGCCGCACGGGCTAGCCCGCCAGGTGAGCAGTTGCCCAGCGTGAGCCAACTATGCGAGATCCACAGTGTCTCCCGCGTGACCGTGCTAAAGGCCCTGACCGTCCTCCGCGACGATGGACTGATCGTGACCGTCCCCCGGTGGGGATCGTTCGTGGCTGAACGCTGAGGTCAGACCGGCCGTATCGAGTGAAGCTGATGCCGCCGGTTCTCGCGTCCGTCACGCCAGCGGACCCCCGAGCACCCTGACGGCCAGCCCGCCGTACCACGAAACCTCCGCAGCGGGGGGTAACACCGGCCATGACCCGCGGGCCCGCGTCGGCGCGCTCGACAGCACGGATGATCTTTCGGGAAGGTACTCATCCCGATAACTGCAGCAGGCCGACATTGACCCGGGTACCCCGGACGTGATGCCGGTTCACCATATGGCCGTCTGACCAGCAGGGCCGGCCCCGCATGCGCGCACGGCCGCTCAGCCGACGGCGACGATCTCCCGGTGCAAGTCCAGCAGCCCCGGGATCTCCTCCCGGCCCGCGCGCCCCATTCCGCATTCGGTGCAGATACCCCAGGCGCGGCTGCCGCCCGGGCTTGCCGCCAGGGCAGCGTCGATGAGCCGTACCTGCTCATCGGTCGTGCCTGGTGCCTGATCGGCCGGGTGATACGGCACGAGCGCGAAGTTGAGTTCGGTGCCCGGGTCAGCGGCCAGCTCGGCCAGCGGCGCGAAATAGGCCTCCTCGTGCTGGTACTGCGGCACGGTGAAGGAGACGAAGCTCACCGGGCGCCGGGCCGCGGCGATGACCGCGTTGAGCACGCGGACCTGCAGCGCCAGCGACTCAGGCTGCTTGAAATGCTGATGGCCGTAGTCCCCGTAGCACAAGTGCAGCCCGACGGGGACGTCGCTGGGCACCTGGCCAGCGCAGCGGGCCAGGTTCGCGATGATCACATCGAAAGCCTGCGCGCCGCTGCCGGTGAAGCTCGCCTCGAGGAGCCCGAACTCCACCGCAACATCCCATTGCACGGCCACCTCGTCATGCGGGACCGCGGCAAGGAACCGGTCCAGGTCGGCGAACATTGTTCGCTCGTAAGAGCCCAGCAGCGACTCCTGCTGCCCGGCGACGACGTACGCGCTGATCGAGGCGAGCGGCGTCGGGTACTGGACCTGGAAACGGACGCCATCGGGGATGACGCCCTGACGCCGCAGGGCGGCGAAGCTCGCATATGACTCCAGGTAAGCGTCGGCGTAGCCAGGGTCCGGCCATGTCATGTCCGCCGGTTCAACCCCGTCGGCGAGCCGCACCTGCGGCATCTCGTACTCCTCCGCCGGATTGTCGTGCGGGTGCGCGGCCGTGAGCGAGGGGGATTGCAGGAACTTCTGCATCTGGAAGAAGATCCAGTTACCCCGGTCGCCGGTCTCGCCATCGGGAATGCGCCGCAGGCCAGACGGGACCCGTGACGCGATCTCGCGCATCACCGTCTCGGTGTCGGCCAGGTTGACGCTGCCATTGAAGTGAACATGGGTGGGCGGCATTTTCGCGGGCTCCTTTGCGTCGCTACCCGAGTATCCATCATGACCCGCGCGGTTCTACGGTGCTGCTCTCAGTCGCGGGAAACGCCGCGGAAGTAGCCTGTCGAGCGGGCTGAGCGCGCGTTGCTCGGTGGCGGCACGGGCCGGCCCGATGAGCGTGGCCTGCAGCAGGCGGGCGGCGTCTAGATGGTCGCCGGTCCAGATCATCCGCACGGCGGTGGCACTGGCTCGCCCGTCCTGGCCGCGCAGGTCGTGACGCACCGCGTCGACGAGGCGGCCGTCGGCGAGCTTGTCGTGGCCGAGCGGCTCGGATAGCTCGTGGTGGCTGGTGAGGCTGACCGCGAGATCGTCATACCAGCCTCGTATCAGTTCGCTCGTGTTCAGCAGCTCCCGGCGGGCTGCCGCCCGGTCGCCTACCGCTTGGCCGTCGTCGCGCTGCCACAGGTCGAGCACCGCATCGGCCGCGAGGCGAAGGCCGGTGACCCCGGTGACCAGGCTGGTTATGTCTGCCAGCGGGATCGGTTTGGCGCCGCGTTCGGCCAGGTAGCTGCGAAATGTGTCGTCCAGCCGCCGCGATGCTCCGGCTGCGCGGACGGCTTCGGCGGTGGGCGCGGCTTCGGCCGTAGGGGCGGCTTCGGCCGTAGGGGCAGCCTTGCTGACGTCGCAGCGGAGCATGCCGAACTCAACGGCCCTGGCCAGGTAGTCCGCGCTGTCTGCGTAGGCCTCGGCTAGCGCCTGGTTGAGCGCGGCTCCTGCGCCACGCGGCCAGAAGAGCAGCCCCACCACGAGGCTCACCGCGCACCCGAGGGCGATGTCCTCTACCCGCAGCAGCCCGATCCGCCAGCCGGCCGGCTGGATGATGTTGAACAGGATCACCAGCGTGAGCGTGAACGCGGCCTGCCCCGCTGCGAACGAGATGACAGCGGGCGCTACGCCAGCGAGCAGGATTGCCAGCGGCAGCACGAACCATAGCAGCGTGGCGTTCGTGCCGATAACTGCCAGCAAGACGGCGCCGATGACGAATCCGACGACCGTGCCGAGCAGGCCGCGGACCACGTTCTGGCCGGTGTTCAAGGCGTTGGATCGCAGCACTGACAACGTGCCGAGTACCACCCAGAACGAATGCTGCACACCGGTCAGATGCGCCACGAGTACAGCCAGCCCCAGCCCGGCCGCGCCGCGCACGCTGTTGTGCAGCCACACCGAGTGCCGGTCGACGTGGGCGGCGGCGCGTTCCCGCGCCGCCGGCAGTGTCCCGGCCAGGCCCTCGGGCTGGCGGCCCAGCAGCCGTTCCAGCCAGTTGCGCCGCTCGGCGGCCGCTGTCAGATCGATGTTGCGCGCGATCACCGAGACGGCGAAGCTCAGCTCCTGCGCGCGGAAGCTGGCGTCCAGAGAGGTGATGAACTCGCTGACCCGTTCTTCGACAGCGACCGGGCCGGCGCCGGCCGGCGCCCGGCGGACCGGCAGCTCGACGGTCGCGCTTCGTTCCAGCTTGTCCAGCGCCGCACGCAGGGCGGCCAGCGCCGAGCGCAGCTTCTCAGGACTGGCCTCGGGTCCGTCCAGCAGGTCTGCGCCCTGTTCGAGCACCGCAGCCGAGGCGGACTTCACCGTGCAGGCAGCCCGGTGGACGCCGGCGCTGCCGACCAGTGGCTGCGAGTGCATGAGGATCGCGTTCAGCCAGCTCAGCTCATCCACCAGGCGCACGATTGTCCTCGCCGCAGTGCTCAGCCCGGTCGGCCGATAGGGCGTGGCGAGGAACCCTCGGCGCAGGGCGCTGACCGCGGCATTCGCCCGCGCTATAGCCTGCTCATGCTCGGCCGCCGATGCCTGATCCTTGCTGCCGAGCATGTAGGCGACATCCGAACGCAGCCGGGCGGCCAGCGCCCTGCAAGCGGCCGTAGCGGGTCCGCGCAGCGGGTCTCTGGCCGGCGCCGGCCACAGCAGTGCCACCGCGGCAAACGCAGCGCCCGACGCCATGCCCCACCCCGCCAGCCGGTCCGGCACCGATGACGGCGGCCCGGCTAGCGACACCGGCAGGATGAATGCCAGCAGTAGCGACGTTGTGGCCCCGGCCAGCACGGAGCTGACCACCCCGGCGAAGAGCACGCCGAAGCCGACGACTGCCATCGCCGAGGCCGCGAGCCACGCGGCACCCGAGGCCAGCGTGCCAGCGCAGACGAACACGCCGCCCACGACCGCCAGCGCTGCCTGTGCCTGCAGCCGCTCACGCATCGGGCCGCCGAAACCGACCAGCAGCAGCATCGCGAACGAGCCGAACGCCGCGAACGTCGCCACCGCGGGATTGCCGATCACCTTGTCGCCCAGGGCGAACATGGCAGGCATGACGATCGCAGTCCGCCCCGCCCGCCGCAGCGCCGCAAGGTTGTGATCACGTAGACCGAGCCACCGCAGAGGGTGCATCAGCAGTTGTCCCACCCGTTCGGCGCGCCGATTGCCCGGATACTCGGACCGGAATTCTTCATCATCCGTCACTGCGCTGTCAACGGCAAGAACCGCGCAGACAGGGACGCAGCGTGCGCACCGCCCGGCGCGCCGGAGCAGGCCGGCTCGAGCAGCCGATGCGGGGCAGCCGGCCCGCTGCTCCATGATCCCGAAGGATTTGGGGTGCTATGTGACGCAAATCCTTCGCGCTCACGGGAACCGGCCCGCGAGGCCCGCCCGGAGGAAACGGCCGGGGACCGGGCCGATAACAAGTTGGTCAGTTTTGGTGAACTTCCCCTTGACACCGACCTGAGCCCGGCTGACACTACTGCACATATTGAAACGTTCCATAACCCAGCGCGAGACGGTCGTGCTATCAGCGAGAGGCAGTCATGGGACCCGCGCGTGAGACCGGCGGCGAGGCCGATCAGCCTGCCGTCCCCTCCCGCGCGACGACGCCCGCGCCGGCTGCGCCAGCAGCGCCAGCGCCGGCTGCGCCAGCAGCGCCGGCTGCGCCAGCAGCGCCGGCTGCGCCAGCAGCGCCGCCCGCGCCAGCAGCGCCGGCTGCGCCAGCCGGGCTGCCGGACGCTGCCGGACATGGCGCCGCGCTGCTCTCACTGCGGCACGTGGCCAAGGCATTCGGGGCGGTGCAGGCGATCGCGGACGGATCGATCGAGCTGTACGCCGGCGAGGCGCACGGGCTGGTCGGCGAGAACGGCGCCGGCAAGTCCACCATGGTCAAGATCCTGGCCGGGGTGCATCAGCCGGACAGCGGGACGTTCCTGATGGACGGGAGGCCCGCCGCGCTGCACGGCCCTGCCGCCGCCAGGGACGCCGGTATCGCGGTCATCTACCAGGAGCCGACTCTGTTCCCCGACCTGACCGTGGCGGAGAACATCTTCATGGGCCGCCAGCCGCTGCGCGCCGGGCGCCGGATCGACGCCCGGGCGATGCGCGCCCGGGCAGCCGAGCTTTTCGGGCGGCTCGGCGTGCCGCTCGACCCGGCGCGCATCTGCCGTGGCCTGTCCATCGCCGATCAGCAGATGGTCGAGATCGGCAAGGCCCTCTCGCTGAACGCGCGGGTCATCGTGATGGACGAGCCCACCGCGGCCCTGTCCGCGCTGGAGGTCGCCAGGCTCTTCGAGGTCGTGCGCACGTTGCGGGCGGCGGGCGCCGCGGTGCTCTTCATTTCGCACCGGCTCGAGGAGGTATTCGAGATCTGCCAGCGGGTCACCGTCATGCGCGACGGCAGGCAGGTGCTCACCAGGGAACTTGCCGGCCTGACCGCAGACGACCTGGTGCGGGCCATGGTGGGCAGGGACATGCCGGATCGCTCCGCCGGCGAGCAGAGCACGCCTGGTGAGCTTGTGCTGTCGGTGGAGCATCTGACCAGGGAGGGCGTGTTCACCGACATCTCGTTCGGGGTACGGGCCGGCGAGATCGTGGCGTTCGCCGGCCTGGTCGGATCGGGCCGGAGCGAGGTCGCGAGGGCGATCTTCGGCATCGATCGTTATGACGCGGGCAGCGTGATGGTGGCCGGGCGCCGGCTCCGCCGGGGATCGCCGGCCAACGCGATGGCGGCCGGCGTGGGCCTGGTGCCCGAGGACCGCCGGCAGCAGGGCCTGGTGATGGATATGTCCATCCAGCAGAACATGACGCTTGCCTCCCTGGCCCGGCTCCAGCATGCGGGCCTGATCTCGGCCACTGCGGAGCGAGCCTTCGCCACCGACTGGGCGACGCGGCTGCGGCTCAAGTACGGCCGCCTCGCCGACCCGGTCGCGCGCCTGTCCGGCGGTAACCAGCAGAAGGTCGTCCTGGGCAAGTGGCTCGGCCGCAAGCCGGCGCTGCTGATCGTGGACGAGCCGACCCGCGGTATCGACATCAACACCAAGGCGGAGGTGCACCGGCTGCTGGCGCAGCTGGCCGCCGACGGGGTCGCGATCCTGATGATCTCCTCCGAGCTGCCGGAGGTACTGCATGTCAGCGACCGGATCCTGGTCATGCGCGAGGGCCGCCTGACCGCGGAATACGCGCGCGCCGACGCATCGGAGGAATTGATCATGTCCGCGGCCACCGGCCAGCTCCAGGCGCAGGCGCAATGAGCACCACCGTGGCCGAGCGGCGCGACTCCTCGCCGCCGCCCCCCGATGCCGGCTCGCGGCGGCTCACCGAGCGGGTGTTCCGGGTCAGGGAATCCGGCATCCTCGCCGTGCTCCTCGTCTTCGTGGCCGCGACGACCGCCATCCAGCCGCGTTTCCTTGACACGCAGAACATCCAGTTCGTGCTGATCAACACCACCGTCTTCGCCCTGCTCGCGCTCGGCGAGACCATGGTCGTGGTCAGCCGCAACGTCGACCTGTCCATCGGATCGGTGCTCGGGCTCTCGGCCTTCCTGTCGGCCCGGCTGTTCAGCCAGGTCCACGGGATCCCGATTCCCGTCGTGTTCGCGGTGGGCCTGGCCATCGGGCTGGTCTGCGGGGTGGCGAACGGGCTCATGGTGTCACTGGGAAGGGTGCCCAGCCTGGTGGTGACGCTGGCCACTCTCTACATCATCAGGGGCATTGACATCCTGATCGTGGGCGGCAACGAGGTAGTCGCGCAGTCCCTGCCGGCCAGCTTCGCCAACATCCCGCAGGACACGGTGCTCGGGGTGCCCTATCTCGCCATCGTGATCGCCGTCATCGTCGCGATCGGGGCCTACTACCTGCGCTCGTTCCGGTCCGGCCGGGAACTCTACGCCATCGGCTCCAACCCCGACGCTGCCCGGCTAGCCGGGATTCCCGTCGGCAAGCGGATCTTCACCGCCTTCGCGGTCAGCGGCGCGCTGGCTGGGCTGGCCGGGGTGCTCTGGGCCGCCCAGTACCAGACGATCGACTCCACCGCCGGGACGGGCTACGAGCTGCTGGTCGTATCGGCGGTCGTGGTCGGCGGCGTGGCGATCTTCGGCGGCAGCGGCACAGCGATCGGGGCGGCGATCGGCGCGCTGCTGCTCAGCACGATCCAGTCCGCACTCAACGTGCTGGGCATCGCGCCGTTCTGGGACCAGGCGATCGCCGGTTTCCTGCTGCTGCTGGCCATCACCCTCGACCGGGCGATATCGCTCAGGCTGCTGGCCGCGCTGCGACTAAGGAGCTCTCGCCGTGGAATCTGAGCACGCCGCGGCCGCGCCTGGGCCCGGCACCCCGGCCGCGCCCGGGCCAGGCGCCGCGCCCGGGAGCGGGCCGGCATCGCGGGGCGCTGCGGCAGGCCAGCTACTCCGTCGGTCAGCGCGCTGGGAGACCGGCCTGGTGGTGGTGGTGATCGCCATCGTCGTGTTCGGCGCGTCGACCTCGTCGGAGTTCCTGACCGGGTCCAACTTCTTCAACATCGGCCTGGGCTCCGGCGAGATAGCGATCATGGCACTGCCCATGACGCTCATCATCATCAGCGGCGAGATCGACCTGTCGGTGGCCTCGACCATGGGCATGTCGAGCGCGCTGCTGGGCGTCCTGTGGAGCACGGGCTGGCCGATGCTGGCCATCTTCGCTGTTCTCTTGCTGCTCGGCGCCGCGGCCGGCCTCCTCAACGGCCTGCTGGTGACCCGCGTCGGGCTCCCCTCGCTGGCCGTGACCATCGGGACGCTGGCGCTGTTCCGCGGCATCGCCCTCATCATCATCGGCTCGAATACGGTCTCCGATTTCCCGGCCGCCTATACCAACATGGGCGTTGAGCCGATCCCGCACACGCAGCTCTCCTACAGCGCGGGAATCTTCATCGTGCTCGCCATCATCTTCGGGGTGGCCCTGCACGGCACCCCGTTCGGCCGGTCGATATTCGCCATGGGCGCCAACCAGGACGCGGCGCTGTTTGCCGGAATCCGGGTGAAGCGGATCAAGACCCTGCTGTTCGTGATCTCCGGCGTGGTCTGCGCCATGGCCGGGGCGCTGCTGACCTTCCGCCTCGACACGGCGGTCCAGAACAACGGCCTTGGCCTGGAACTTGACGTCGTGGCCATCGCGCTGCTGGCCGGCGTGTCGATCTTCGGCGGCAAGGGCTCCATCATCGGAGTCGTACTCGCCGTGCTGGCCTTCGCCGGGCTGCAGAACGCGCTGCTGCTGACGAACTTCAATCAGGAAGCTACCGGCATCGTGATCGGCGGGCTGCTGCTGGCCAGCGTGTTCGTGCCGAACGTGATGTCCTTCTCCGCCCGGGCGCGTGAATCGCTCGGCCGGCGGAGCCGCGCCACGGCCGCAGTGAGCAGGAGCGGGCCGTGACCGGCCGCCGCCAGGTACAGCCACCTAATTTCCGCTAGCCCCAATTGAAAGGATTCACCATGAAAGGTTCCTTGAGACGGGCCGTGTTGCTGCCTGCAGCACTCGCCACCGTGTCGGCCGTCCTCGCCGGGTGCGGGTCCTCGGGCACGTCGACGCCCCCCGCCTCCAGCTCATCCCCCGCGGCCTCGGGCGCGCTGAAGACCGGGCTGAAAGTGTTCGTCATCCCCAAGAACCTCGGCAACCCCTACTTCACCACGTCAGACAGCGTGAAGTCGGGCGGCGCGCTGGCGGCGCTGCAGCAGCTGGGCGAGACCGGCTCGGAGACCAGCGGGACGGCCGCGACGCCGGCTTCCCAGATCCCCCCTATCCAGGCGGCGGTAGCCAAGGGCGCCAACGCCCTGGTGGTCTCCGCGTCAGACCCGACGGCACTCTGCCCGACGCTGAACGCGGCGATCAAGAAGGGCATCACCGTGGTCACCTATGACTCGGACGCGCCCACCTGCCGCACCCTCTTCGTCAACCAGGCATCCACCGCGCAGATCGGCACCAGCGAGGTCTCGCTGCTCGCGTCGGAGATTCACGACAGCGGGCAGATCGCCATCTTGTCGGCCACCGCCTCGGCGCCCAACCAGAATGCCTGGATCGGCTACATGAAGCAGGAGCTGAAGAAGTACCCGAAGATGAAGCTGGTCACGACCGTATACGGCAACGACGATCCGACCACCGCCACGCAGGTGGCCCAGGGGCTGCTCCAGCATTACCCGAACCTCAAGGGCATCATCTCGCCGACTACGGTCGGGATCCTGGCGGCGGCGCAGGTCGTCAGCTCTTCCTCGCGCCGCGGCAAGATCCTCGTTACCGGCCTCGGCACCCCGGACTCGATGAAGAAGTACGTGGCGGACGGCACGGTGCAGGCGTTCGAGCTCTGGAACCCGGCCAACCTCGGTTACCTGGCGGCGTACGCTGCCGTGGAGCTCGCATCCAAGAAGATCACCAATGCCGTCGGGCAGTCGTTCACCGCGGGCAAGCTCGGCAAGTTCACGGTCGGCGCCGATCACACCATCCTGCTCGGGCCGCCCTTCGTCTTCAACAAGTCCAACATCAACCAGTTCAACTTCTGACCGGGCCGCGGCCGTGCTCCCGGCTCCTCGCCGGGAGCACGGCCAGCCAGCGTGCCCGTGCGGCCGCACCGCACGGGCAGCACTGGCCACCGGATACGGGCACGCCAGTGCCCGGAGGAACAGGCAGGAGGCTCAGGCGATGGAGCGGGTCTGCTTTCTCGCGCGGGTCCGGCCGGACCGGCTGGAGGAGTACCGGGCACGGCACGCCGAGGTCTGGCCGGAGATGACCGATGCGCTCCGCGCGGCGGGCTGGGGCAACTACAGCCTCTTCCTGTCCGATGACGGGCTGCTCGTCGGCTACCTGGAGACGCAGGACTATGCCGCCGCGCAGCAGCGGATGGCAAGCGCCGGCGTCAACGAGCGGTGGCAGGCGGAAATGGCGCCCTTCTTCGCCGACATCGGCGGGCAACGACCCGATCAGGGATTCCGCCGGCTGGGCGAGATTTTCCACCTTGACTGACCAGACCGCACCGAGCAGCCCTGATTCCGCAGCTGGAGATGACCTGCATGCCTGACCTGACCGCCGTGAAGAGCGCGCTGCGCGACCAGCGGATCGAGTTGCCGTCCTGGGCGTTCGGCAATACCGGGACCCGTTTCAAGGTGTTTGCGCAGCCGGGCGTTCCGCGCACGCCGCAGGAGAAGGTGCTGGACGCGGCCCAGGTTCACCAGTTCACCGGCGTCGCGCCGAGCGTGGCCGTGCATATCCCGTGGGACAAGGTCGACGACTATGCCGCCCTGTCCAGGCACGCCGCGGCGGCCGGCGTCCGGATCGGCACCGTCAACGCGAACGTCTTCCAGGACGACGACTACCGGCTCGGCAGCGTGGCGAACCCCGACCCGCGGGTCCGCCGCAAGGCACTGGATCATCTGCTGGAGTGCGTCGACATCATGGACGCCACCGGCTCGGCTGACCTGAAGCTATGGTTCGCGGACGGGACCAATTACCCGGGCCAGGACGACATCCGCGCCCGCCAGGACCGGCTCGCCGAGGCGCTGCAGGCGGTTTACCAGCGGCTGGGACCCGGCCAGCGGATGCTGCTGGAGTACAAGCTGTTCGAGCCGTCCTTCTACACCACGGACGTCCCGGACTGGGGCACCTCCTACGTGCACTGCGTCGCGCTCGGCCCGCAGGCCGCGGTCGTCGTGGACACCGGTCACCACGCGCCGGGCACGAACATCGAGTTCATCGTGGCCCTGCTGCTGCGGGCCGGCCGGCTCGGCGGCTTTGACTTCAATAGCCGCTTCTACGCCGACGATGACCTGATGGTTGGCGCCGCTGACCCGTTCCAGCTGTTCCGGATCCTGCACGAGGTGGTCGCCGCCGGGGCGATCGATCCGGCGGCCGGCATCGCGTTCATGCTGGACCAGTGCCACAACATCGAGCCGAAGATCCCGGCGCAGATCCGGTCGGTGATGAACGTGCAGGAGGCAACCGCCAAGGCCCTGCTCATCGACGCCGGCGCCCTGGCCGCCGCGCAGCAGGCCGGCGACGTGCTCGGCGCTCACGCGGTACTGATGGACGCCTACAACACCGACGTCCGCCCGCTGCTCGCCAGCCTGCGCGAGGAAATGGGACTGGACCCCGACCCCGTCGCCGCCTACCACCGCTCGGGCTACGGCGAGCGCATCATCTCCGAGCGCATCGGCGGAACCCCAGCCAGCTGGGGCAGCTAACTCCGCCGAGCCAGCCCGGCGGGCCAGGGGCTGGCGGGCCAGGGGCTGTGGGCCAGGGGGCCGGCGGACAAGGAGGCCGGCGGACAAGGAGGCACGCATGACGCCGCAGGAACCGCCCGAGGTCGCCGCGCTGCTGCAGCGCAGCAACCGGCTTGGCGCTGATCCGCGCAACACCAACTACGCCGGCGGCAACACCTCGGCAAAAGGTCACGCTGCTGACCCGGTCACCGGCCGGGAAGCCGAGCTGCTCTGGGTCAAGGGATCCGGCGGCGACCTCGGCACGCTGACCGCCGGCGGCCTCGCCGTGCTGCGGCTGGACCGGCTCCGCGCGCTGGCCGGCGTCTACCCGGGCGTCGGGCGCGAGGACGAGATGGTGGCGGCGTTCGACTACTGCCTGCACGGCAAAGGCGGGGCCGCGCCGTCCATCGATACCGCGATGCACGGGCTGCTCGGCCTTCCGCACGTCGACCACCTGCACCCCGATTCCGGCATCGCGCTCGCGACGGCCGCCGACGGCGAGGCGCTCACCCGGGCGTGCTTCGGCGACCGGGTCGGCTGGCTGCCGTGGCGCCGGCCGGGGTTCCAGCTCGGCCTGGATATCGCCGAATTCCAGCGCGCCAGCCCGGCGGCGATCGGCGTGATACTCGGCGGGCACGGGATCACGGCCTGGGGCGCCAGCAGCGCGCAGTGCGAGGCAAACTCGCTGGAGATCATCGCCACGGCGCAGCGGTATCTCGACGAGACCGGCCGCCCGGACCCGTTCGGCCCGGTGCTGGGCGGCTACCAGCCGCTGCCCGCCGCCCAGCGCCGCGCCCGCGCTGCCGAGCTGGCGCCCGTCATCCGGGGGCTGGCCGCCACCGACCATCCCCAGGTCGGCCACTTCACCGACAGTGACACCGTGCTCGATTTCCTGGCCAGTTCCCGGCACCGGGAACTGGCCGCGCTCGGCACCTCGTGCCCCGATCATTTCCTCCGCACCAAGATCGCGCCGCTGGTACTCGACCTGCCCCCGTCGGCCCCGCTTGATTTGATACGCAGCAGGCTGGCGGAACTGCACGCGGCATACCGAGACGAATACCGGGCTTATTACGAGCGGCACGCCGATGCGTCCTCGCCGCCCATGCGCGGAGCTGATCCGGCGATCGTCCTGGTGCCCGGGGTCGGGATGTTCAGCTACGGGGCGGACAAGCAGACGGCGCGGGTGGCGGGGGAGTTCTACGTCAACGCGATCAACGTGATGCGGGGCGCCGAGTCGGTGTCCGCCTACGCCCCGATCAGCGAGGCGGAGAAGTTCCGGATCGAGTACTGGGAGCTGGAGGAGGCCAAGCTGCGGCGGCGGCCGAAGCCGCGGCCGCTGGCGACCAGGATCGCGCTGGTGACCGGCGGCGGATCCGGGATCGGCGCGGCCATCGCGCGGCGGCTGGCCGCCGAGGGCGCCTGCGTGGTGGTGGCCGACCGGGACGGCGCCGCCGCCCGGCAGGTAGCCGCCGGCATCGGCTCCGCCGATATCGCGGCGGCCGTCACCTCGGACGTCACCAGCGAGGACGGCGTCGCGGCGGCACTGCGCGCGGCGGCGCTCGCGTTCGGCGGCGTGGACCTCGTCGTCAACAACGCCGGGCTGTCCATCTCCAGGCCGCTGCTGGAGACCACCACGGCCGACTGGGACATCCAGCACGACGTGATGGCCAGGGGATCGTTCCTGGTCTCGCGGGAGGCCGCCCGCGTCATGCAGGAGCAGGGGATGGGCGGCGACATCATCTACATCTGCAGCAAGAACTCCGTCGCGGCCGGGCCGGCCAACATCGCCTACAGCTCGGCCAAGGCCGACCAGGCGCACCAGGTCCGGCTGCTGGCCGCCGAGCTCGGCGAGTTCGGCATCCGGGTGAACGGCATCAACCCGGACGGCGTCGTGCGCGGATCGGGGATCTTCGCCGGCGGCTGGGGCGCACAGCGAGCGGCCGTCTACGGGGTGCCCGAGGAGGAGCTCGGCGCGTTCTACGCGCAGCGGACGCTGCTCAAGCTCGAGATCCTGCCCGAGCATGTCGCCGCCGCCGTGGTGGCGCTGACGGCGGGAGAGCTGCCGGTGACCACGGGCCTGCACATCCCGGTCGATGGCGGGGTGGCGGCGGCGTTCCTCCGGTGAGCAGCGGCGTGACGGTCGCGGCCGTCGACCTCGGCGCGTCCGGCGGGCGGGTGATCTCCGGCCGGGTCGGCGGCGGGCGGGCCGGCGGCGGGCGGCTGGAGCTCACCGAGGCCGGCCGGTTCCCGAACGTGCCGGTGACCGTGCACGGGACCCTGCACTGGGACATCCTGCGGCTCTACCGCGGCGTGCTGGAAGGGCTGCGGGCCGCGGCCAGGATCGGCGAGCTGGACAGCGTGGGCATCGACGCCTGGGGCGTCGACTACGGGCTGATCGACCACTCCGGCGCGCTGCTGGGCAATCCGGTGCACTACCGCGACGCGCGGACGACGGGGATGATGGCGTCCGTCCTGGCGCGGGTTCCGGCCACCGAGCTCTACGCGGTCACCGGTATCCAGCAGCTGCCGATCAACACGATCTTCCAGCTGGCCGCGGCGGCCGGCACGCCGCAGCTGCGGGCGGCGGCTTCGCTGCTGCTCATTCCCGACCTGCTCAGCTACTGGCTCACCGGCGAAACCGGTGCCGAGGTCACCAACGCGTCGACCACGCAGCTCTACGACATCGGCGCCGGGACCTGGGCCACCCGGCTGATGCAGCAGACCGGAATCCCGCCGGGCATCTTCCCGGCGCTGCGCCAGCCCGGCGAGCTGATCGGGCCCATGCTGGCCGGGGCGGCTGCGGAGGCGGGCGTGCGGCCCGGACTCCCGGTCGTCACGGTTGGCTCGCACGACACCGCGTCCGCCGTGGCCGCCGTGCCCGCCAGCGGCGGCAATTTCGCGTACATCTCCTGCGGGACCTGGTCCCTGGTGGGCATGGAGCTTGACCAGCCGGTGCTGAGCGAGGCCAGCCGCCGGGAGAACTTCACCAACGAGACGGGGATCGACGGGACGATCCGGTACCTGCGGAACGTGATGGGCCTGTGGCTGCTGCAGGAATGCGTGCGCACCTGGTCCGGCGCCGGGCGGCCGGTCCGCCTTGAGCCGCTGCTGGCCGCGGCCGCCAGGGCGGCGCCGCTGCGCTGCGTCATTGATCCGGGTGACCCCGGGTTCCTGGCTCCCGGTGACATGCCGGCCAGGATCACGGCGGCCTGCGTGCGGGCCGGCCAGCCGGCACCGGCCGGCCGGGCGCAGCTGGTGCGCTGCATCATCGACAGCCTGGCGCTCGCCTACCGCCAGGCGGTCGCCGCGGTGCAGGAGCTGTCCGGCCGGCACGCCGACACGGTCCACATCGTCGGCGGCGGCTCGCGGAACGAGCTGCTCTGCCAGCTCACGGCCGACGCCTGCGGCCTGCCGGTGGTGGCCGGGCCAGCCGAGGCTTCGGCCATCGGCAACGTCCTCGTCCAGGCCCGCCGGCTGGGCGCCGCGCCCGCCGACCTGGCCGGCCTGCGCGGGCTGCTGCGAGCCGCGCACCCGCTGCGGCGGTACGAGCCGGCCGGTGCCAGCGCGGCCTGGCGCGCGGCCGCGGCGCGCGCTGGCCGGTTCAGGACCATTTGACACGTTCCAATCGGACCTGAGACTGTCAGCCTGACCAGGAAGGACGCCAGTGAACGCGCCCGTGAGCATCAGGGAAGTGGCAGCGCACGCTGGCGTCTCCGTGGGCACTGTCTCCAACGTGCTCAACCGGCCGGACATCGTGGCGCAGTCCACCCGCGACCGGGTACACGAGGCGATCAAGGCACTCGGCTTCGTCAGGAACGAGTCGGCCAGGCAGCTGCGCGCGGGCCGCAGCCGGATCATCGGCCTGGTAGTGCTTGACGTGGCAAACCCGTTCTTCACCGATGTGGCCCGCGGCGTGGAAGACGAGGCGAGCAGGTCCGGGCTCGCCGTCATCTTGTGCAACAGCGATGACCAGCTGCCGAAAGAGACGCGCTACCTGGAGCTGCTGGAGGAGCACCGGGTGCAGGGCATCCTGATCACCCCGGTAGCCGGCCCCGACGAGCGGCTCGCGCTGCTGCAGCGGCGCGGCACTCCGGTGGTGCTTCTCGACAGCACGTCCCCGTCCGGCGGGCAGTGCTCGGTGGCCGTCGACGACGTCCTCGGCGGTGACGTCGCGATGTCCCACCTGCTGGACGGCGGCCACCAGCGGCTTGCCTACATCGGCGGGCCGCTCAGCATCCGGCAGGTCGCCGACCGCCGCGACGGCGCGCTCCGCGCCCTGGCCCGTGCCGGGCGCGACCCCGCAGTCCTGCAGATGATCGAGACCCGCGGGCTGAACGTGTACGCCGGGCAGCAGGCCGGGATGGCGATCGCGGCGCTGCCGCCCCGGCGGCGGCCGACCGGCGTATTCTGCGCCAACGACCTGATCGCGCTCGGGCTGCTGCAGGAGATGACCAGGCACCGGATCGGGGTCCCCGAGGACATCGCCATCGTCGGATACGACGACATCGACTTCGCGGCCGCCGCTGCCGTGCCGCTTTCCTCCGTCCGCCAGCCCCGCCAGCAGCTCGGCCGCACCGCGGCCCGGCTGCTGCTCGAGGAGAGCCTCGCCGCGGAGGACCACACCCACCGGCAGGTGACGTTCCAGCCCGAACTCGAAATACGCCAGTCCAGCCGCGCCGGGCCCGGGACGTGGTGAGGACGCAGCCCTTGTCATCCCGGCAAATCGGGCGTAACCTGCAAAACAGGAATGTCGCACTCGGCGTGCCGGCGTGTACGCGCGATGTGACTCCGGCTGCTCTGGACCTTGGTGGCGCCTTGCGCGCGTGGTAAGCCGAGGTGGCCCATGAGAGCATCAGCCCGCCCGCCAGCCCCGGGCGTTACGCGCGGCTCTTGGCCGGCCCTCAGCCCAACGGCGCGAAGCAAGCTCAGATGACGGTTGCCATGGCCGTTCCGTGATGCCGTGACGCTGCTTCTGGCGGAGTTCCCGGCCTCACCGGTCACCACGCAATCCGCGGTAAACCACCAGCTCACCGGGGCTATGGCCGGGGTAGCAGGTCAAGCAGTTCCGCCCAGCGAGGCGCGCAATGAGAGAGGAGTCGCTCCATGTTTATCGGCGTCGGAACAATCGTTGTCATCGTGATCATCGTGCTTGCCGTCATGTTCCTGCGGAGGCATTAACCAGATCCATTCCGCGATCGCCCGGGCGGTCCCGCGCGCATGCGAACCCGGAAACTCGCATGCGAACCCGGAAAGAGGAAAGTACCGTGAGCATTCTCAAGAAAATCAGGCACAAGGCCCAGGCAACCAAAGGTAAAGCCAAGAAAGGCACCGGGCGCGTTACCGGAAATCGCCGGCTCAAGGCCGAAGGGGGCGCCGGCCAGGCCACGGGCAACGTGAAGCAGGCCGGAGACAAGGTAAAGGACGCCTTCAAACGCTGAACTGTGATGCTGCAGTAAGCGATCGCCCGCACACATCTTGCTGATTCCCGGCACGTCCTCCGTGCCGCACCTGGAGCAGAATCTCGTCGGTTCGCCGGCATTGAGCCCGACGAGGAGACGCAGCAGCAGCGGTCACCGGGTAGCGGGCCCGTCCCAGGCGGTTCCCGGCTAGCAGCCGACGCTTCCGTCGACGAGTTCGCGGATGAGGTCGGCGTGCCCGTTGTGGCGGGCGTACTCCTCGATCATGTGAACGTAGATCCACCGCAGCGAGTACGGGCTACCACGCCGCAGGCCGGTGTGATCGAGCTCGAAGGACGCGGCTGCATCGCGGGCCGCATCGCATTCGGCCTGCCACGCCGCGAGGTCAGCCGCCCAGTCAGCGTCATCGAGCGGGACCAGCTCGCTGTCCTCGACCGCAGGGTCGAACCAGATGGGCGGTATGTCAGAGTCGCGAAGAAGCACGCGACGGAACCAGTTCCGCTCGACCTCGGCCATGTGACGCACCAGGCCATGCAGTGACAATCTCGAGGTGGGCACCGGCCGGCGCTTCCGGTCGGCATCGCCCAGGCCCTCGCATTTGAGCAACAGCGTCGTGCGGTGGAAGTCGAGCCATGCCTCGAGCATCTGCCGCTCACCGAGGACGAACGCGGGCTCCTGCCGCCGGGGATCCTCGAGGTCTGCGACCATTTGGGCACCTCCTGTGTCGCCGTGGCACCACTCTCTCACCGAGCGCACCAGCGGGTCGCCGCATTATCTTCGCGGCCGGCCGGCGGCGGGCTCTGCCCGACTCCGACTCAGCAGGTCATGACGCCGGGGACCGCGCCAGGTGGTAGGTCACGTGCGGCTGGAGCGGGTGGCCTGCCGCGATTCGCGGGTGGCTGAACCTGGCGACCTCAGTCAGACCCAGCCGGCGCATGACGGCCTGGGACGGTTCGTTGAGGACGGCTGTGATGGACCAGATCTCGTCGAGGCCAGCGTCGCCGAACGCTACTTCGAGTGCTGCCGTAGCCGCCTCAGTCGCGTAGCCCTGATGCCAGGCGTGCTGAGCCAGCCGCCATCCGATCTCCATGCCGCCGCTGCCTGGCACGCCAGCCGGCATCGGGTTGAGGCCGGTGAATCCGATGAATTTGCCGGTATCGGAGATCTCTAGTGCCCACAGGCCGTAGCCCTGCTTCTCGAACAGCGACTCGATGCGGTCGGCAAGCGCGTCGCTGGCAGCCCGGTCGAGCGTGCCAGGGAAGAACCGCATTGTCTCCGGGTCGCCATTGAGGGCGGCGAACGGCTCGCGGTCGGATTCGAGCCAGCGCCGCATCAGCAGCCTGTCCGTCCGAACGGTGTCGAATCTTGCCGGCTCAGTCATCTCAGTCCTCCCGGCAGCTCGGAATGTGGCCGGTCCAGCGTGGTGCCCGCCGCTAATTACGTCAAATGAGTTGTTTCAGGCCGGGCCTGACAGCGCTCGGGTGAGCGCTGGCGCCACGTCAGCTAGCCCTCTGACCGGCTGGCTGATACCGCCGCCGGCTCTGGCCAGCGCCGCGGCGGCACTCTCCGCTTCGGGCGTGGGCAGCGGGCACAGCACATGCAGCCGGTCGATGCCTGTCAGGGCTGACGACGCCTCATCGCCAGCTGTCCGCAGGCAGTCGGACAGCAGGATCGTGACCCGCTCGCCGCCAGCCGGGCCCGCCAGCTCCCGCGCCGCCGCGCGCAGGCCGCCGGCCAGGTCGGTCATCCCGTGCCCGCGCAATCCGATCAGGTCGGCGACCAGTTCCTCGGGGATTCGCCGGGACTCGCGCGCCTGCAGCACCGTGACGTCACTGCCGAATGCGATGACGCCGGGATCGAGCCGCCGGTCCGCCGCCAGAACCAGGCCGGCCGCGGCCACCGCCGCGATGGCGACAGCGAGTCCCGACATCGAGCCGCTGGTATCGATCAGCAGGCACAGCGACCGGCGGCGCGCGCGCCAGGACCTGGTGACCAGCTCTCCGGCGGGCGGCGGCCAGGTACCCGAGAAGCGGTCGAGCGTGCGGTCCAGATCGAGATCCCCCTCGCCGCCGGCGGCAGAGCCCAGCCGGCGGGTACCGCGAGAGGGGCGTGCGCCGGCTGCCCCGAGCTGGACGAAGACCCGTGCCGCAAGCTTCCGCGCGGCAGCACTCAGTTGCTGGTCAGTGGCCAGCGCGAGGTCGGCGAGCAGTGTCGCCGCTGCGTCCGGGTCGGCCGCCAGCAACCGGGCGAGTGCGTCCTGGTCGAGCTTGCCCGCTCCGGGCGAGACGTCATGGAACGAGGCGTGCCTGGCGGCCAGCTCGGCACGGCCAGCAGTCCGCCGGGAGCTGCCCTGGGCGCGGCCGCGGCGAAGGCTGGAGCGAGACGCGCTGCGTGCCGGGCGGCCCGCCGCCGGGGAGGGCGGCAGGCCGTCAGCTTTTCCCAGGCGGCCATGCCCGTCCGCGCCACCGGGGTCCTGGGCGCCCGGTGCGGGTCCCTCGCCGTCTGGCGGGCCGGGCGGGATGAGCTCGGCGGGCCAGGCCTGGCCGATCAGCTCGTCGAGTACCGATTCCGGGCTGCGATCGCAGCCGTCGGCGATCCTGATCCGGCCGGACAGCGCGGCGTAGGCGGCGTCCCTTGCCGTGTCGCGGACCATACCGCTCTCGCCGCGCAGCCGTGCCAGCCCGGTGAGGAGCAGCACCAGGTCGATGGCGCCGCGCACCGAGGCGCCCATCCGCACGTCGCGATGATCGCGGGTGGCGCGTGTCAGGGCCACCGAGAACTCCACGGCCTGGCCGTTCTCGCCTGTCATTGCCGTGGTGATCTGCTGCTCCGCAGCCGCATCCTGATAGCCGAGCACCACCCGGCAGATCCGGTCGGCGATGGCCTGGCTGACCCGCGCGGTGCCGATAGCGTCGAACGGGTTCATCGCCCCGATCAGCCGGAAGCCGGCGTCGGCCGCCACCATGCCAAGGCGGGGCACGGCGATCTCGCCCTCGGCCAGCACGGTGATCAGGACGTTCAGTGTCTCCTCGGGAATCCTGTTGAACTCCTCGAGATACAGCAATGCCCCGTCCCGCATCGCCTGCAGGAGCGGCCCGTCGGTGAAGCTGGCCGGCACGTAGCCTTCCGCGAGCACCTGGGCTGGGTCATACTGGCCGACCAGCCTGGCAGGGGTCAGCTCCGCGTTGCCTTCGACGAAGACCAGATCCTTGCCCGCGTGGCGGGCGATGTCGCGCAGCAGCGTGGACTTGCCGGTGCCGGGAGGTCCCTCGATCACGACATGCCGGCCGGTGGCGAGCGCGACGGTCAGCACCTGGCGCTCCCGCCTCAGCCCGACGACCGGCGGAGGGCCGTCCGGCGCACGCGTCACGGCGCCGTCCTGCCCGATGCCGTCTGGGCGCCAGGCCGGCCCGCGCGCCCAGTCACCGGACCGGGCACGCGGGCGGGCAGATCGCTAACTGGCGTGCAGGATGACACCGCGGATGTTCTTGCCGTCCAGCAGATCCTGGTAGCCCTCGTTGACCTGGTCGAGGGTGTAGGTGGTGGTGATCAGCTCGTCCAGCTTCAGGTCACCCGAGCGGTACAGCTCCACCATCGCGGGGATGTCGTGGAACGGGTCGCCGGAACCGAACAGGCTGCCCTGGATGCGCTTCTCGAACAAGGTCAGCAGGGAGCCGGGAAGCTCGATGGTGTTCTTGGTGGGATCGGACAGCCCCGTCACGACGACCGTGCCGCCCTTGCGGATGGCGTTGAACGCGTTCGTGACTACCTCCGACGTCACCACGCCGACGGTGACGATGGCCTTGTCGGCGCCGACGCCCCTGGTCAGCTGAGTGATCAGCTCCTGGGCCTGCTCGGGAGTCTCGCAGCTGTGCGTAGCGCCGAACTGCTCGGCCGCCTCCCGCTTGTTGGCCAGCGGGTCGATCGCCACCACGTTGCGGGCGCCCGCCAGCGCAGCTCCCTGCACCGCGTTGATGCCGATGCCGCCGATGCCGTAAATCGCGATGGTGTCGCCGGGCTCGGTCGCCGCCGCATGCACCGCGGACCCGAACCCGGTAGGCACGCCGCAGCCGATCAGCACGACCTTGTCCAGCGGCAGGTCGTCGTCCACCTTGATGGCGGAGTTCTCGGAAATGGTGGCCCGCTCGGAGAACGTGCCGAGCATGCACATGCCGCCCAGGTCCTCGCCATTGTCGTGGAACCGGTAGGTGCCGTCGGGCAGCACGCCGTCCAGGATGGTGGCGCCCATGTCACAGAGGTTCGACTTGCCGGTGGAACACCACCGGCAGTGACCGCAGACCGGCAAGAACGAGCAAATGACGTGATCGCCTGGCTTCAGCCGCGTGACGCCCGCCCCGACTTCCTCGATGATCCCGGCGCCCTCATGGCCACCGACGATCGGGAAGCGCGGCACGATGTCACCGTGCCGCAGGTGCTCGTCGGAATGGCACAGGCCCGCGGCCACGTACCGGATCAGCACCTCGCCGGCCTTCGGCGGATCCAGGTCAAGCTCGGTGATCTCGAAATCCTGACCTACCCCGCGTAGTACGGCGGCCCTGGTCTTCATGTACTCCTCCTGGTGCTCCAGCCGCACGGCTGGCGGTCCAGGTGCCCAGTCCCTCGTGGGGAGGGCGGGCCGCGGGCACCGTGGCCGCCGGCAAGATCGGCACGGCATCGTTGCCGTGACTGTCACCATAGATCCGCCGTGACCCGGAAGGCCACCCCGGGAATGCCCGGAAGGCCACCGAGGGAATGTGCGTGCCGTGGCGGCGGCCGCCGCCACGGCCGTACCGGTGTGATGTCAGGGACAATGCGGAGATCGGGTACGTCATGTTCCACGCCGAGCGGAGTGCCATGCGCGCAGTACTGGCCGCCACCGAAGCCGCCACCGAACCCGCCCCTGAGCCTGCCGCCGGGACGGTCGCCCGGGTGACAGGTGCCGGCCCGCGATGTGGCCTGGCATGACCCGGTCCGCCGCGGGCACGGTCCCGCAGGGCCCCTGCCCGGGGCCTGCTGCATCGCCGGAGCCTGTGTTCGTGCCTGATCCGGCGCACGGCCGCGTGTTCGGCGTCGAGCGGGAGGTCCGCAGCGCCGAGGTGACCCCGGGCGGCCGGCTCCGGTTCGACGCGCTGGCCCGCTACCTGCAGGAGGCCGCGGAGGACGACTTGGCGGACGCTGGCTGGCGCGAGCCCTCGTACTGGCTGGTGCGCCGGGTCGCGGTGGTCGTTGGCGGCTACCCGGCGCTCGGCGAGCGGCTGCGGCTACGGACCTTCTGCTCGGCGACAGGCCCGCGATGGGCTGAGCGCACCACGACCGTGAGCAGGTCCGGCACGGATCTGATCCAGGCCAGGGCGGTGTGGGCCAACGTCGCGCGCGCGGACGGCCGCCCTGCTCCGCTGGGGACGGCGTTTCACCGCCTGTACGGGGCAGCCGCCGCCGGGCGCACGGTGTCGGCGCGGCTCTCCCATCCCGGGCCGCCCGGCCAGCTGGCCGGGCGGGCGTGGCCGCTGCGGGCCACTGACTTCGACACGGCACGCCATGTCAATAACGCCATTGCCTGGGCCGCCGTCGAGGACATCCTGGCCGGCCTTGACTGGCTGCCTGCCAGTGCCGAACTGGAGTATCACCGTCCCATCCTGCCTGGCTACGACGTCCAGCTTGCCGCCAGCCACACGCGGGATCAGCTGTCCTGCTGGCTGCTCAACGGCACGCAGCGGCTAGCCTCCGCGCGGCTCACCCGCTGACCGGCAGTCGTCACCTGACCGGCGGTCTGCACAGCTTGCGGTTGCCCCAGGACATCGGGCAGGCAGGCGGGATCCGGCCAGGCGGAACGGCAGGAATCAGCTGCCGCGGAGCGGACCCGAGGGCGCGGAAGACGGCGTGAACGGCGCGGACGGCGGCGCGCCCAGGCCAGCGGCGCCGCGCCCAGCAGGCCGAGGGCCAGCGCGCCGACGGGCGCCGCGGCGGTGGCGGCGCTCAGGGAAGACTGCTCGAACGTCGCCGGGATGGGCAGGATCCGCCACCTGTTCAGCGGCCACACGATCATGAACGCCCGCCCGACCACTGCGCTTTCCGGGATGGCTCCGCCGCCAGGATCGCCGCGGCGCAGACGGGAATCCTCGGATACCAGCCGGTGATCACCCATCACCCACAGGTGGCCGGGAGGCACGGTGATGCTGAACCTAGCGGGGCCGGACGGAACCGCCGACGGCGATTCCCCGGGATACAGGTAGGACGACTCGTGCAGGGGCACGCCGTTGACCGTCAGCAGCCCGCTGGCAGTGCAGCACATCACGCGGTCCCCCGGTAGCCCGATCACCCGCTTGACAAAGTCATCATTAGGCAGATCGAGGCCGAAGAGCCCGATCACCGTGTGCCAGAGGCGCACCAGCGGGTCGGGCGACGACGGTGACGGCGGAAGCCACGAGCCGACGCCGCTGAACACGACGATGTCACCCCGGTGGATGTCGCGGAAATGATAGACGAGCTTATTGACCAGGATCCTGTCACCGATATCGAGCGTGTCCTCCATGGACGACGAGGGGATAAAGAAGGCCTGGACCACGTATGTCTTGACGAGCAGCGCTAGCACGAGCGCTGCCGCGATCAGGATGGGCAGTTCCTTCCAGAACGACCGGCGCTTCCGCGGCCCGGCCTGGCGGGCATCGCCGCCCGGCCCTGCTGCCCCCGTCGGCCCCCCGGACCCGGATGAGTCGGCCGGACCCGGATCGCCCGCGCCACCGTCATCGTTCATCATGGGCTCCGAGCCTAGCGCCCGGCCGGCCTCGGGCCGCTGAGCTGGGGCAGTACCCGCAGGCGTGGCGCGAGGGCTATCCGCGTTCCCGGCCGGCTCAGCAAGAAGAGATACGCAGCCGTCCGGCGCTGTCCCCGCGGATCGGGCTAGTCAAGCTGCGGCTTGACGTAGCCGAAGAACGCGCGGCGCTTGATCAGCTCGGCGACATTGGAGGGAACCATGCTTTCCCAGGAGTCGTCGTTCGCGGCTATCCTGCGGAGCACGTCGCGGCTGAAGATCGGCAGGAACTCAGGCCGGTAGTTGTCGAGGTGAACGAAACTGCCCCGCCCGGCAAGGTAGTCGTACAGCGGCTGCAACTCCGGCCCGACGCTGATGTCGTTGACCGTCTTAAGCTCGTCGTCCGGCGAGGGCTGCAGGGGGTAGACATAGAGCCTCAGGTCGTTCTTGAACAGCCGCCCGAAGCTTTCCAGGATCCCGCCGGGAAGCTGCGCGTGATTTTTCTCGTCGAACAGGTCGATCAGGCTCGGCACCCCCATCACGATGCCAATCCGCTCGCCAGTCCGCTCGCCCAGGTAGGCAGCCAGCCGGTAGTAGTCGAAGTAGTCGGTGATCAGCACCGTCATGCCGCATGCGGCGAGTAGTTCCGCCCGGGCGAGGAAGTCCCGCCTGTCCACGTCGGCACCGCCTGCGAGCAGGTTGCGCATCGTGATCTCGGTGAGCGCCAGCACCGGCTTGCCGGCCACCGCGGGGTCGGCCTCGAACTTGGCCCTGGCCGTGTCGAGCATGTCGAGGTTCACGTGCGTCGGCGGGCGATAGCTGCCCCGCTCCACCAGGATCGCCTTCTTGCGCAGCACCTCGCTCGGCTGGAGCACCTCCCGGTCGGGGCCGAACATCGCCACGCCGCTCAGCCCGAGCTGGACGAGCTTGAGCGCCATCAGCCTGTTGTCCACGCCGCGGAACTCGATGCCGCGGAACTGGATCATGTCAATCTCGATGCGGCCGGTGGTCAGGCGGTCCAGAAGGCTCTCGATGAGCCTGTCCGGTTCGTGGTGCTCGAAGAACGCTCCGTGCAGCAAGTTCACCCCGACGGTCCCGAGTGCCTCCTGCTGCAGCGAGGCCTCGACGTCGAGCATCCGCACGTGCATCACGATCTGGCTCGGCTCGTCGCGCGCCCGCGCCTGGAACTTCACGCCCATCCAGCCATGGCACTCGTTGCCGCCCCGGAAGCTGCGCGCCACGACCGTGTCGGCAAACGCGAAGAACGAGGTTCCATCCCCGCGCTCATCGCCGAGCCGCTCGACGTTGAGGTGGAATTCCTTGTCGAGCATGCCCTGGAGCCGCCCGGCGGACACGTACCGGTCCGCCTTGCCGTACACGGCGTCGCTAACGGCCATGTCGTAGGCCGAGATCGACTTCGCGATGGTGCCTGCGGCACCGCCTACCCGGAAGAACCAGCGCACGACCTCCTGGCCCGCTCCGATCTCGGCGATCGTCCCGTACCAGCGCGGATCGAGGTTGATGCGCAGGGCCTTCTGATGCGTGTCGGACTGATGAGCGCCGACGATGAGCTCGGTCATCCGCCTCCCGGCCGGCTCACCCGGCCCGCAGCCACCGTCTGCCGCCACCCGGGGCAGCAGTCCGGCGCCAGCGTCCCACGCTGCGATTGTACTTATTTCGCCGCGCCCGGCGCCAGCCTATGCCGGCCGGGGCAATCCCCGCCGGCGCTCCTCTTGCAAGCATGGCCGGAGCCTCTTGCAAGCATGGCCGTGGCCGGCGGCGCAGTCCTGCCGCCCGGCCGGGCCTACGCGCGCCAGCTCGGCTGGTGCCCGAGCCAGCTGGCGAGGCGCTCGTCGTGCGGGCGGTAGTGCTCTTCCAGCGCGGCCCGTGTTTTCTGGGTCATGGGGCCGCGCGGCCGGGGGTTGCGGCGCTTGAAGACGGGATGGCCGCCGCGGGGCAGCCCGAGGAACTCAAGCACCTCGCCGTAGACAGGCGCGGGATTGGTGAAGAAGGCGTCGCTGTCGATGACGTGAATCCGCTCGCGGCCGAAGGTCTGCTCCAGCCGCTCCAGCTGCTCTGCGTAGTGCCCGCGGGTGCGGTAGGCGTGGTGCTGGTGGCTGTGGCTGGCGTATGCCGGGTCGGCCATGATCCGTTCGGCCTCGCCATCCAGCCGGGCGTCTTCGAGTTCCAGTGCCCGTTCGAACGGCTCTGTCTCGTAGCCGGCGGACACCGCATGGGCGTGGCCGGAATAGGCGCGCTCCACCGGGTCGCGCAGCAGCACGAGCAGTTTCACGCCGGGCAGGTCGCGGGAGATCCGGCCGGCGGCAAGCGGGTGGAACATGTAGTAGGGGCTCGACTCGAATGCCACCGGGGCCGCCCCGGCTGTCCGCGCGGCCAGCCGCGCGTGCGCCCGGAGCGGGAAGTGGCTCCGGTACCAGGTAAGCCCGCGGTCGTATCCCTGGTCGAAGTAGTGCACTTCCAGCTGCAGCGCGGCGCCGAACACGGCCGGGTGATGGCTCAGCGCACGAGTCATCGACGTGGTGCCGCACCGCTGGCCGCCGACGATCAGGAAGCCGGGCAGCATCCCCGCCCCGCCGACCGGCATCCGGGCAGCCATCAGGGACGAGCGCCCGGCCCGCCTGGCGGACAACAGCAGGAACCTCGGATCGCGCAGGCGGCCCAGCCCGGCCGGGCGCACTGTCGTGATGACACCAGGGTCATCCATGAATCATCTCCTTCCCATCGCTACCTCCTGTTTTTAGCAGACCTGCGCGAAGATCATGGCGGGTGCGCGCATCCGGGCAGTGAACGGCAGCCGAATTCTGTCCCTGCGGCGGCACCTGGGTGCTGCCGTTACGATGAGCCGGTGTCCTTGCGCGCTGTTGATTTTCATGTGCACTTGCCGACGCCGGACTGGCTGGATGGCAGCATGTCCGGTTACGTCGAGGCGGCCGAGGCGTACTTCCGCTCACCGGTGCAACGGCAGTCGCTGGACCAGCTGGCGGCCAGATACCGCGAGCTAGGGGTGCAGGCGGTCCTGCTGGCCTGGGATGCCGAGACGGCGACGGGACGGCCCCGGGTGCCGAACGAGACCGTGGCCGCTGCCTGCCGTGATCATCCGGACGTGTTCACCGGCATGGGCTCGGTTGACCCGCACAAAGGCGAGGCGGCCGTCGCGGAGGTGGCGAATATCGCCTCCCTCGGGCTGCGGGGCGTGAAGTTCCACCCGTCGCTGCAGGCATTCGCCCCCGATGACCCCGGCTACTGGCCGATCTTTGCTGCCTGCGAGGAGCACGGCCTGCTCGCCTTGTTCCACACCGGGACCAGCGGGATCGGTGCCCGCCAGCCCGGCGGCCAGGGCATCCGGATCGACTACGCCCACCCGCTCAAGCTGGACCCGGTCGCCGCCGCCCATCCCGGGCTGACCGTGGTGGCGGCGCACTTCGGCTGGCCGTGGCAGCTGGACCTGATTGCCATCGCCCTGCACAAGACCAACGTGTACATCGATATCTCCGGCTGGTCGCCGCGGCGGATCCCCGCGGAGGTGATCCGCGAGCTGCAGGGGCGGCTGTCCGGGCAGTTCCTGTGGGGCAGCGACTTCCCGTTCTTCACCCCCGAACGCTGCCTCGCCGAGTTCACCGGCCTCGGCCTGCCGGCCGGGGTCATGGACAAGGTGCTGCGCGACAACGCCGCCCGCATCCTCGGGCTTACCTGAGCCGCACAATCGTTCAGCCTGGCGTGCTGCGATCAGCGCGGTCAGTTCCCGGCGGCCTGCTCGAGGACGAAGACCGGGATCTGGCGCTCGGTCTTTCGCTGATACTCGGCGTACGGCGGGAATGCGGCGACTGCGCGTTCCCACCACTGCGCTCGCTCGCTTCCGGTGAGCTCCCGGGCGATCATGTCCTGCTTCAGCGGGCCGTCCTGGAGTTCGACTGCCGGGTCAGCGCGGAAGTTGTAGTACCAGAGCGGATGGGCCGGGGCGCCGCCCTTTGATGCCACCGCGGCATAGCGGCCATCGTGCTCGACTCGCATCAGCGGTGTCTTGCGCAGCTTTCCGCTCCGCGCCCCGCGGCTGGTGATGATCACGACGGGAAGGCCGGTGTCGCGCAGCGTCGTGCCCTGCGTGCCGCCGGAACTCTCATACAACTCGACCTGATCGCGGACCCAGCCCTGCGTGCTCGGCTCATATTCACCCTTGACAGACATGCCGCCAGTCAACACCCCCGCGGGGCAGCGCCGCACGCGACTCGCCACCTGGCTGGCTCCCCGGCCCTGCGGGGCGGTGCACGCTGCCAGGTACCTGCCTGCTGGCAATCTCCGTTCGCGCTGCCGCTCACCGGCTTCTGCCGCCCCGTAATCCCGGTGCTTAAGACACATCTCGCACGCGTGTCGAGAGCAGGCTCTCGTAGGAGGTCCGGTACTCGTCCCACAACTGCTGCCTGGCCGTTGCCAGGTCTGCCGTGGCTGATTCCAGGCTCTGCTGGAGCCTGGATACGCCCGTGGCAAGCGCGTCGTAATTTCTCGCTTGGTCCGCGCACTGCAGGCGGCGCGGCGCATATGCTTCCCGGCACTCGCTGAAGTCCCGCCAGCCGAGAGCGAAGCCGGCCAGCGACGCGTCGTCGCCGGCAACTCTCTCGATGGCCGCCTGGAGCCGTTCCTGCCAGTCTTGCCAGGACAGTGCCCCGTTCATCGTCGACAGCAGCATGAGCTCGAAATGCAGCGGAGTCGCCACGTAGCCGAAGCAGCCGTCGGACGCTGCGAACAAAACGGCCGGCAGATCGAAATTAATGCGCCTCTCGTGAATCGTGAAGTCCGTGTCAGCGCTGATGCAATTGGACATCGGCGAGTCCTGGGTAAGATCCTCCAGGGCATCAGCGCCTGTTTCGAGATCGTCCGTCGTTACCTGCTGCAGGCCAGACACCGGCATGAGCATGTATACCCGCGAGTCCCCGGCCCATGCCGCAGTGACTTCACCAGCGTCCAGGTCGAACCACGCGGCCGCCATCGTGGCCGGCCGGGTCTTCATGAGAGGGCTCTTGTCGCCCGAATTCCGGGCTCTGCCTTCCGCCGTCTTTTCCGCCAGCTTCCGTTGAATGGCGCCAAGGAGTTCGGTAGTGAGATCGGGCCGGGGAGCGGATGGCGGTTGCTCCACGTAAGCCCTTGACTCATCGAAGCCCGCATGCCATGCGCGTGACCCCACGGACAGCAGGTCAGTGCGCGAGTGAACGGCCTCCCTGGCGGCCCGGGCGGCAGCCCACGTGCCGCCGCGGGTGCCCGCCGGGGCCGTGACGGTCTCCGCTCCGGCACCGCCCGCGCTGTCAAAAACGCCGCAAAGCCCGATTGTCGGCGAAGCAAGAACGAGCAGAGGTTCCGCGGCCTGGCTCAAGCCTGGCCGGTGCTCGAAATTGACCCTGAGGGAGGGGCTGGGCTCTGCAGCAGGGGAATGTTCGACGACCAGCTCGGGTGGCTTCGTCTTACGATCCTGCTGGCGTCTGAGCGCGCGCATTAACGTCCCCCTCCCGCCGCGAACTGCCTGAGCACCTGCTGCGCTTGAGTCCGCGGGCACTTGCGCGGACATCCCCAGCCGCGGCGGAATTCCCAGCGCATATTGCCATGCGCACGAAACCGCGACTTAGCCCCCGTAAAGCTGAGTGTACGCATCCCCGGCTAATTCACGGAGATTTAAAGCCTCCTGGCTAAAAGCGGCCGAGATTCGCGCGGCTCTACATGGCGATAGGTCCTATTAGTGCTGGTTGGTAATGATTCTGGCTGCCGGCCGGCGGGCGGGCGGCAATAACATGCGGCGGGTGCTCCCGTTCGGTCATTCGTTGCGCAGGGAGATCCCGTCAGACTCGGCGATGCCCTCCGCCTTGATGGCTCGCAGGCCTTCGCCAAGCCGCTCGCGGGCCTGCCGCAGCAGCTTGAGCGAGTTGGTGGAGGTGCTCTGCGCAGCGGCGCGCTCCGGATCAGCCCCGTGCTCTTCGATCAGGTGCGCCTGCAGGGCTGCAGCGACTTCGTCCACCGCTTTGAGCGCCTGGTATATGGCCCGTTCCTGCGTGACGTCGTTAATCATGTAACCGAGTATCCCGCGCAGCCCGCTGCGCATTCAACGGCATCGGCCTCCGCCAGCCTGCGTGGCGCCGCTGAGTAGGATGCCCAGCGTCGACGGACGGGAGACCTGCATTGCCGGAGAGACGGGTATCAATGACTGACGGGCTGGCAGAGCGCGTGGTACGTCGCGCCATCGCCGCGCTGGCCAACTCCTACGGTGCTGCGCCCGCACGGGCGACGGCTGCGAAGGAAATGCTGGTCCACGCGCTGGAGGGTGCGTCTGAGGCGGCCGATGCGGCGGACGGCTATGCCGCGGCTGCCGCTCTCGCTGCCCTCGCCCACGGGATCGAGGCTGAGGCGGGCCGGGGGCTTGACTGGCTTTCCGTCGCGGCGCTGCAGGAGTGGGACTTCCACCATCCGGAGTCGCCCATCTGAGCAGGCTGCCGGCCGGCGCATCCAGCAGTGCAGCGGCGCTGTCGGATGCCGAGGTAACGCTCAAGGGTCTGCCTGGCCGGTGACGCTCAAGGGTCTGCCTGGCCGGTGACGCTCAAGGGTCTGCCTGGCCGGTGATGGGACAGGGGAGACAGGCGGCCCGATGGGGTTATCTGGCAGCGGTCGGCCGCTGCTTCGTGATAACTCCTTCGGTCATGCAACAAGTCCAGCTGCCAGAGCCGGGCGGGCTTGCGGAATGGTGTTACGCCAACCTCGGATCGAGATTGGTTCAGGTGCACTTTCAGCAAGCGCACCTGTCCGCGGTGACGGGCGTGCGGCTCGCCGATGGCCGGAACGCTGTGATCAAGGTCCGGCCGGCGGCGGCCCGCCAGCGCGGGTGCGTGGAAGTCCAGCGCCACCTCTGGCGGGCGGGATACCCGTGCCCGCAGCCGCTCGCCGGGCCAGCTCCGCTCGGGCGGCTTGACGCGACGGCGGAGGCATTCGTTCCAGGCGGAACGCAGCTCGCACCAGATCCTGGCTCGGCCGGCTCGTTCGCTGCCGCGCTTGCCAGGCTCGTCGAGCTCGCGCCGCAGGTGTCGGCGGTGTCCACCCTGGAGCCGTCGCCACCGTGGAGCTACTGGGATCACCACGAGGACGGACCATGGCCGTGGCCAGATGACATGAACATGGACCTGAACACGCGGCCAGGCCCAGCGTGGCTGGACGATGCGGCTATCCGCATCCGCCGCCGGCTGGAACGGTGCGCCGAGCCCCCTGTCGTCGGCCATTGCGACTGGGAATCGCAGAACATCCGGTGGCGCCGCGGGCGGCTGCACGTCGTGCACGACTGGGACAGCGTCATCAGCAAACCGGAAGCGGCAATCGCGGGGCAGGCCGCGGCAGCGTTCGCGGCAACAGGCGGTCCCGGCGAGCACGCTACCGTCGCCCAGAGCGCACAGTTCCTCGCAGCCTACGAACGTGCCCGCAGCCGTCCCTGGACTGCTGACGAACAGGAGGTGGCCTGGGCATCAGGAGCGTGGGTCGTGGCTTTCAACGCCAAGAAAGACACCGTCGACGCGGGCCGCGGCGGCCCGCTTGCCGATGTGCTTGCCGCCGAGCTTGCTGAACGGCTGCGCCGGGCCGGGGCATAACGAACGAGGACCGCCGACTGCCGGCCGGCCGGGATGGCCAGATACTCGGTCCCGCCGTTCCCCGAGGCTGAGGTTCCGTTAACACGGAAATAAAGACGTGCTTGGCCCCTCCTAAATTTCCGCGTTAACGGAATCGAGCCCGCAGCTGGCGGTAGTCGCCGGGTCTGCGATAGCCCTGGTGGGGTTCAGAGGTCGTCTTCCTGGTAGGCGGGCGCGTCCGGGCTGATGCCCGTGCCGTCGTCTCGGATCCGGGCTACGTCCGCGGCTGCCTCTGCCCTGGCCTGCTCCAGCTGCTTGCTGCGGAAGGGCCGGAGCCTGCTGCGCCGCCGGCTGGGGTTCCCGGGCGTGTCCGGGCTGACGACTGTGCCGTCGTCTCGGATCCGGGCTACGTCCGCGGCTGCCTCTGCCCTGGCCTGCTCCAGCTGCTTGCTGCGGAAGGGCCGACTGGGGCGCCGCCTGTCCGGCTTCGGCCGGACCCCCGCCAGCGGCCGGAGCAGCAGGCCGAGGACTCCGACGAGGATCAGGATGACACCCACGGCATGCAGGTTCAGGTCGAGCGGCGAAACCGCGGCAACGGCGAACCGCAAGATCGCGCCGACCGCGATCAGGGAGATGACGGTGCCAATGCCGATCGCTTGCCCCCTGGCGATCAGCCACCGGCCGGGCTGGCCCTGCCCGGTGAGCCGGCTCACCCGTCCGCCTCGCCGGTGACCGCGCGCCAGGCCGGCCGGACCGCAGCCAGGCCCATGATCCAGGCGATAATGCCCATAATCGGCTCCCGAGTCAGCGACTTATCCCGGATGCGCGGTAGCCGGTCTTAGCTTGCGGCGGCCGCGTCCTCGCGTCGTCGACTCTGCTTGCCAACTTATGTCACCGCGAGTGCCTTTGCACCTGGTGCCGAGACGGGAAAGCTGGCCGAGGCGGGAAAGCTGGCCGAGGCGGGAAAGCTGGCCACGGCAGGAAGGCTGGCCACGGCGGGAAAGCTGGCCACGGCGGCCGGCCGGCGGACACAGATCAGCGGCCGTGCGCCAGGATGGGGCATGAGCACCTGGTGGATCCCGCCGACGTTGCGGGATTACCGGGCATCGTGGCTAGGCGCCGATGCGCTGGCCGGACTGGCCCTGGTCGCCGTGGCGCTGCCGTCGCAGATGGCCACCGCTCAGCTGGCGAACCTGCCGGCGGTTGCCGGGCTCTACGCCTTCGTCGCCGGATCGCTGCTCTACGCCGCGATCGGCACCAAGCGTCACCTGTCGGTCGGCGCGGATTCCACCATCGCCCCCATCCTTGCCGTCGGCGTGGCCGCCGCGGCGGCGGGAACCACCTCCTACGGCGAAGTGATGGCCTGCGCGGCCGTGGGGGTCGGGGCGGTGCTGGTCGCCGTTGGCCTCCTCCGCCTGGGGTGGATCGCGGACCTCCTGTCCACCCCCGTCATCACCGGGGTAATGGCCGGCATCGCCATCGAGATCGCCGTCCGCCAGATCCCGGTCATCCTGGGGGTGGCAGGCGGGGGTACCACCACGATCGGCCGGCTCCGCATGGTGGCTGGCCAGGTCAGCCACACCAACGGCTGGTCGGTTGGCATCGCTGCGGGCGTTCTGGCGGTGATCGCCATCGCCAGGCGCGTTGACCGCCGGCTGCCGGGGCCGTTGCTCGGCCTGGTGCTGTCCATCGTCGCCGTCGACGCGCTCGGCCTGGCATCCCATCACGGCGTGGCGATCCTGGGCGCCGTGCACGGCGGGCTTCCGCATGCCCGCCTCCCGTCCGCTTCCTGGTCGCAGCTGCGCCGGCTGCCCGGCACGGTGCTCACCGTTGCCTTCGTGTGCATCATGCAGACTGCGGCCACGGCCCGGGCATCGGGTCCTGGCACCGCGACGCTCAGCGACTTCAACCGGGATCTGATCGGCGTCGGAGCCGGCAGCGTTGCCGCCGGGCTGATCGGCGCGTTCGCGGTGGACGCCAGCCCGCCCAACACGGCGATCGTGACGTCGTCCGGCGCCCGTTCGCAGCTCGCTCACGCCGTGGCCGCGGCAGGAGTGCTGGCGGTGGTGCTGGCGGCCACCGCGCCGCTGGCCCACCTGCCCCAGGCCATGCTGGGAGCCACGCTGGTGTTCATCGCCACCAGGCTGCTGCGGGTCGGCGAGCTCCGGGCCATCCTCCGCTTCGACCGGATCGAGTTCGCGCTGGCCGCCGGCACGCTTCTCGTCGTTGCGCTGGCCGGCATCGAGCAGGGCGTCGTGCTGGCCATGATCCTCTCGCTGGCCGACCGGACCCGGCGCTCCGCCCGGCCCCGTGACACCATCCTGGGCCGCGAGCCAGGCACCGACCACTGGATCCCGGTCGACATCGGCCGTCCGACCGAGCAGGTCCCGGGGGTCCTGGCCTACCTGGTCTACGCGCCGTTGTGGTACGGCAACGCCGACTACCTGCTGCTGCGGATCCGCGAGCTCGTCGCCACCGCGTCCCATCCGGTCCAGGTGCTGATCCTCGACGCGGATGGCATATCCGACATCGACTACACCGGGCTGCAGGCCCTGCGGGAGCTGACTACCGAACTCGGCCAGCGGGGCACAACCGTCGGAATCGCCCGGGCGTCGCACCTGGTGCACCACAACCTCAAGCACGGCGCGCTGCTCAAGCAGATCGGCTCCGACCACCTCTTCCCCTCGGTCGAAGGAGCCGTCGCCGCCCTCCAGCGAGGCCCTTGACCGGACCAGCACCCCCGGCCCGGGCCAGCGCGGCGGCGCGGCCAGGGCCGGACGGCCGCGGTCACAGCCGGGGGTCAACCGGCTTGCTTTCCAGCGCGAGCACCCCGAACACGCACTCGTGCACCCGGAATGCCGGCTCGCGGCACACGAACCGCTCCAGCGCCTCGACTCCCAGCGCGAACTCACTGCTGGCCAGCGATCGCTTGCGCCCGAGGTTGCGCTCCCGCAGCCGGGCCAGGTTGCCAGCCACGGTGTACTCGGGCCCGTAAATGATCCGCAGGTACTCCGGGCCCCGGCACTTGATCCCTGGCTGGGCGATACCGTGCCTGCCCCGGGTGATCGGCTCGGCCGGCTTGACCACCATGCCCTCGCCGCCGGCCCCGGTCAGCTCCTCCCACCACACGGCGACGGCCGCCTCGACGCCGGGATCGGCGAGATCGGCCACGAGATAGCGCGTGGTAGCGATGAGCGGATCAGCCCCGGCGAGCCGTTCTGCCGCTTTCATGTGCCACTCGTGATCCCGGCCGAAGCAGGTGCCTGTCGAGCCTGCCAGCACCTGGAAGGGAGCAAGCCGCACGTCGTCCAGGGATGACACCGGCCACACGTACGGCCGGTAGGCACGGACGAAAGACTCCGCCGCCCGCAGCCGCTCCGCGGTGCGCTCGCCGAGCCCGGCTACCTCCAGGCCCCTGGCCCGGGCCGCGTCCAGCGTCCCGGCGGCAGCGCTCAGCCCAGCGACGGCGGCGGCCCCGACGGCAGCGTAGTGGCCGCTGATCAGCTCGTCCGCTTTCAGCGACCAGGGCAGGATCTCGCAGTCGAGCGCCGCCCAGTCGCCAAGCTCATTCCACATCCCGGTCGCGTCCAGTGCTCCGCGCAGGCGGCTGAGCAGCGCCTCCTCCATCCCGGCGCTGGTGAAGAACCGCCGGCCCGTGCGGGTGTAGACGATGCCCGTCCCCTCCGCGCCGGTCCCCTCCGCGCCGGTCCCCGCCGCGCCGAACCAGTCCCTGGCGGCCTCCGGCGTCCGGCAGACCACCGCGATCGCCCGCGAGCCCATGTGCTTTTCCTCGCACACCACCCGCTGCACATGGTCGCGCCGGAAGGCGGCCAGCGCGTCGCCGGGATGCTCGAGCAGCCCGGGCCGGGAGCTGGCCGGCACCGGCGCCATCGTCGGCGGCAGGTAGATCAGCCAACGCGGGTCGACCGCGAACCGGCTCATCACCTCCAGCGCGGCCGCCGCGTTCTCTTCCGGGACGGAGACCCGCCCGCGCAGCCGGGTCTCGATTCCCCGCCTGCCGAGCACGTCGGCCACGTCCAGCATCCGGCCGTCCGCGTTCGCCACTCCTCCCTCAGCTGCAGCCCCGGCCCCGGCCTCAGCCGCAGCCCCGGCCCCGGCATCGCCCCCGGCTGCAGCCCCGGCTGCAGGGCCGGCTGCAGGGCCGGCCTCAGCCATGATGCCGGCCGCGGCCCCTGCCCTCGCTCCTGCCCCGGCGGCGGTGACGGCCGGCGGCGCCAGCGGGCGGGCCGGCTCGTAGTACACGCGCCGGGCGGGGACGGACACCAGTTCCCGCTCCGGATAGCGCAGCGCGGTCAGGCTGCCGCCGAACACGCAGCCGGTATCGAGGCAGATGGTGTTATTGACCCAAACGGGCACGGGGACCGGGGTGTGGCCGTAGACCACGGCGGCCTTGCCCCGGTAGTCCTGCGCCCACGGATAGCGGACCGGCAGGCCGAGCTCGTCAGTCTCCCCGGTGGTCTCCCCGTACAGGGCGAAGGCCCGGACCGCGGCCGAGGCGCGTCCGTGCATCTCCTCCCGCAGCCCCGCGTGGGCGACCACCAGCCGGCCGCCGTCCAGCACGTAATGGCTGATCAGGCCATCCAGGTAGGCGATCACCTGGGTGCGGAACTCGGCCGGCCCGGCCTGCAGTTGCGCCAGCGACTCGGCCAGGCCGTGGCTGATCTTGACGTCGCGGCCGCGCAGCGCCCGCAGCAGCTTGCTCTCGTGGTTGCCGGGAACGCACAGGGCGCTGCCCGCCGCCGCCATCGCCATCACCTCGGCCAGCACGCCCGGCGTGTCCGGGCCGCGGTCGACCAGGTCGCCGAGGAACACCGCGGTCCGGCCTGCCGGATGCCGCCGCGCGCCATCGGAGGCTAGCAGGTAGCCGAGCGAGTCCAGCAGGTCAGAAAGCTCCCCGTGACAGCCGTGCACGTCGCCGATGATGTCGAACGGCCCGCGCGCGTCCGACCTGTCGGTCCAGGCTCGTTCCCGCACGATCTGCGCCGCGTCCACCTCGGCCTCGCCGCGCAGCACGAACACGCGGCGGAACCCTTCCCGTTCCAGCTGCCTGATCGAGCGAGCGAGCATCCCGTGCTGCCGTCTGACGACTCCGGGGCCGAAGCTGCGGTCGGGCCGCGCCGCGTTCCGCTCGATGCAGGTCTTCTCGCCGATGTCGAGCACGATCGCCACCGGCAGCACATGATGCTCGCGCGCGAGCGCCACCAGCGGCCGGCGCGCCTCCGGCTGCACGCTGGTGGCGTCGATCACGGTCAGCCGGCCGATGGCCAGCCGTTTGGCGGCGACCACGTGCAGCGCCTCGAAGGCCTCCGTGGTGACCGACTGGTCGTTCTCGTCGTCGCCGACCAGGCCGCGGAAGAAGTCCGAGGACAGCACCTCGGTCGGCCGGAAGTGCCGGGCGGCGAAGGTTGACTTGCCGGACCCGGTCACGCCGACGAGCGCGACCAGGCACAGCTCGGGGATCTTGATCGTTGTCACGGGCACCGTGCCAGCACGGCAAGCTGCGTCGGCGGCCCGGCGCGGGAGTCTTCCGCGCCGACGGGCTCGAAGACCGCGGTGTAGCCGTGCCGCTGCGCCACCGCCCCCGCCCAGGCGCGGAACTCGGCCCGGCCCCACTCGAACCGGTGGTCCGGATGACGCCGCGCGCCCGGCGCCAGGCCCGGGTAGCGCGCGTTGTGCTCGGCGTTGGGCGTGGTCACGATGACGGTGGCCGGGGCGGCCTCGCCGAAGACGGCCTGCTCAAGCGCGCCGAGCCGGTCCAGGTCGACATGCTCGATCACTTCCATCAGCACGGCCGCGTCGTAACCGGCCAGGCGCCGGTCGGAGTAGGTCAGCGCGCCCTGCAGCAGCCGGATCCGTGCTCGCTGCCGCGGCGCCATCTCCGCCAGCCGCAACCGCCGGGCCGCCCGCTCGAGCGCGGTGACCGATGCGTCCACGCCGACGATCTCCTCGAACTGCCCGTCCTGCAGCAGCCCGGCGAGCAGCCGCCCGTCGCCGCAGCCGAGGTCAAGGACGCGCCGGGCGCCGGACGCCTTCAGCGCCCCGAGCACCGCCGTCAGCCGCAGGTCCCGCAGCCGGGCATGCTCCCCGGCCGGAGGCACGGCGAACTCGCCCGCCGCGCTGCCCGGGTCCGCGCTGCCCGGGTCCGCGCTGCCCCGGTCCGCCCCGTCCGGGTCCGCCCCGTCCGGGTCCGCGCCGCCGGATTCCTCATCGACCAGCCGCGCGATGGCCTCGGCAGCGAGCCCCGGCTGGTGCCGCAGGTAGCGGCGGGCGATCGCATCACGCTCGGGGTGCCCGGCCAGCCACTCGCCCGCGCCGTCGACGAGCTTGTCGATCTCGTCCTTGGTCACCCAGTAGTGCTTGTCGTCGTCCAGCACCGGCAGCAGGACGTACAGCTGGCCGAGGAGATCACGGACCCGGCAGCGCGCGGAGACACTCACGTCGAAATACGGGCTGTCCCCCCACCAGGGAAACCGGGGATCGAGCGGAATCGGCCGGGCGCTCACCGCGTAGCCGAGCGGCTCGAAGAGCCGCCGCAGCAGTCCTTCCCCGCCACGGCACGGCAGCACCGGCAGCCGCGCGGTGAGCTCCAGCCGCTGATCCGGCAGTTCTGGGCGCTCCTTGCACTGGCCCCGCAGCGCCGTGCCGAACACCTTGCGCAGCGCGACGCTGAGAAAAGAGGACGCCACATAAGGCCGGTCGTTCACGTACGCGGCGAGCGGGAACGGCCCGCCCCGGCTGCGGCGAACCAGCGCGACCGGGTCCACCTCGACCAGCAGCGCGATGGTGCAGCGGTCCGCCCCGGCCTCCGGATAGTAAGCGTGCGCCATCCCGAAGCCCACGTCGACAGAGCGCACGGCCGCGGGGTTCTTGTGCAGCAGGAACCCGAGGTCCGTCGCGGGCGGCGACGTGCTCGTGATCGTCAGCAGCATGGGATTCCCTCGCGTCTCGGCCGGCTGACCCGCGTCTCGGCCGGCTGACCCGCGTCTCGGCCGGCTGACCCGCGTCTCGGCCGGCTGATCAGCCTACGCCGGACCCGGGCAGGCAGTGCCCGGCTGGTGGTCAGGCGGCCGTGGGGGCGGTCTCCTGGTCCGCCTCGGGGAGCTCAAGGAGCGCGATCCGCCGGCGGGACGGATCGACCTGGGTGACCTCGACCATGATCTCTTCGTTGATCAGGTCGACGTCGCTGTCGTTGAGGTCCTCGCGCAGTTCCTGGCTCATCTGCGTGCAGTGCAGGATCGCCCGCGGGCCGTTCTCGTATCCCTTGAGGCGCAGCAGCAGGAAGCCGCCGCGGCCCTGCTGCTCGGGAACGGCGCTGGTGACGATGCCGAGCAGCCTCGCGCCCACGGCAGGCAGCCCGCTGGCCACCCGGGCCGGGGCCGGGGCCGGCGGGACGGCGGCAAGTGCCGGGCTGCCGGTCAGCACCTTGCGCAGGCGGAGCGAGACCTGGCGCGCGGCGGGATCGACGCGGACTACCTCGACCTCCACCTGCGTGTCGTGGGTCAGGCCCGCCTGCCGCGCGCTACGCGAGTCCGCCGGTGGCCCGGATGCTCTGGCCGGTCAGCCATCGCGCATCCGTGCTCACCAGGAATGCCACCACGTCGGCAATGTCGGCCGGCTGGCCGAGGCGCCGCAGGGCCGTTATCGCGGTGATCTCCTTGTGCACCTCCTCGGCGGGATTTGCCGTGCGGAACATGTCCGTGTCGGTGGCGCCGGGCAGGACGGAATTGACGGTGATCTCGCGCTCGCCAAGTTCATAGGCGGCAACCCGGCTGAGCAGTTCGAGGGCTGCCTTGCTCGCGGCATAGGCCGCCATGCCCGGTCCGGGCAGGACCGTGTTGGCGGTTGAGATATTCACGATGCGGCCACCGTCCCGCAGGCGCCTGGCGGCCTCCCGGATCAGGATGAACGGGCTCCTGACGTTGGCCGTCATCGTCGCGTCCCAGTCCTCGTCGGTCATCCCGGCGATCGGGCCAGTGCCCGCGATGGCCGCGTTATTAATGAGGATGTCCAGCGGCCCGATTGCTGCCTCAGCCTGCTCGAAGAGCTGGCGAGCCGCGGCGGGCTGACGCAGGTCAGCGGCGAGTGCATGGGCGCGCCCGCCGGCGGCGGTGATCGCCGCAACGGCCTCGGCGGCGGCG
>Ga0302178_10000291_pt1 | contig 47215 bp, 47 predicted proteins | sample I_Palsa_E1_3_FD_198790 | JGI IMG/M metagenome (GOLD analysis project Ga0302178, IMG submission 198790) | Peat permafrost microbial communities from Stordalen Mire near Abisko, Sweden - I_Palsa_E1_3 | ecosystem: Environmental > Terrestrial > Soil > Palsa > Peat permafrost | place: Sweden...
CTCGCGCCGCGTCGGCTTCTTCTTCGACTCGAAACTCAACGACGCAAACGAACGCTGTTTCATGGGGAGGCGCTTCCTGGAGATTGGTCGCTATGATGCCTGAGGCGAGGAATAGATCAGAGCATCCTATGGCGTTATTACACATGAGTTAGCCGTCTTACCGTGCCTACGGCAGCATCCGGCTCAACACCGGGTGGCGGTCGATCCACTGATGTTTGAGTGCGCCAAGAATGTGCAGCGCCAGCACCGCATAAAGCGCATAACCGCATGCCGTATGCAGCGTGCCCAACTGCGTATGCAGCTGTTCTTTCAGGGCCGGATCGAGATGCATCAGAAAGCCGATGCGCGGCCATGGCACCAGGCCGAACAAATGCATCGGATGCGATGCGGCGGCGTTCCACGCTGAGTCGTGCATCCAGCCACTGAGTGGCAGCGCGAAAATCAGCACGTAAAGCGCGATGTGTGCGGCGTGCGCCATGGCCCTTTCCCAGCCAGGGAACACGCTCGGAAGTGGTGGCGGCCGATGCGTCAATCGCCACAGTACGCGCAAGATGGCCAGCCCCAGCACCGTGATGCCGATGGACTTGTGCATGTCGATCACCACGCGCGCATCCGTATCGGACAATACCGAGGTTGGCAACAGCGCAGCACTCAGGCCTAGTGCGATATTGGCGATGATCAACAGCGCTATCGCCCAGTGCAGCAGCATCGCGACATGGGTATATCTAACCCCGTCCTCAATCAGCGCATTGCCTGAAGTCACATGCGTCGTCTTCGCGCGAGAGTTGCGTTCAATGGTTTGGGAAGCTTTCACGATGGCCTGCGATGATGGGTAGTGCGTTGGAGCTCGGCTGGTGGCACTGCGAGCAATCAACGTCAGGGCGGACCAGACAAATTACAGTTGCAAATGGGTAGTGCCTGTATAACGGCAAATGGTTGCATCCGCGGCACTGCGCATGGGCGTTGCGCCAATCGATTTCGGACGGCTGACCAAGGACTATTTTTGAAAATTCGGTGGCCGGGTCAGCGTTCCTTACAGACACATCGGCCATAGCTAAGGAAAAGAAACAGGAAGTAGCTCCGACTCACTTTGACGATGGCGACGTGATGTGACTGCCACCATTCGATCAGCCTGTCGCAAGCTTTCTGTCGAATGCGCGGCGGGCTTGTTCGACCTGTTTGAGGTGCTCCGCTGCCCAGATCCAAACGCCGCAAAAGGCCGCGCCAAGGCTCATGCCGAGTTGCGTCAATTTGTATTCGACCTTTGGTGGAACGACAGGGTGCACTGTCCGCGTAATCAGGCCGTCGCGCTCCATCTGGCGCAAGGTTTGCGTGAGCATCTTCTGACTGATGCCTTCGACAAATTCGCCCAGGCGGGTGAAGCGTAGCTCGCCCTTTTCCGCAAGCACCTCCAGAACGAGCATCGTCCACTTGTCGGCCACCCGGCCGATCAGGTCGTTGACGAGGGCTTCAATTCTGGGATCGATGTTGTCGGGTGGCGTCTGCGCGGCATGAACCTTCGCCATCGCGACCTGCTCTTCGGTGAACCGTGAAAGTTTGGGCATCTAAACACTCTCCATGAAGTAAGTATGGCACCTATGGGTGCCTACTTTCATTTAGAGAGTGTAATTCCTAGGATGTGCCAACACCGGCCACGTTCGCCCATGCGCGAGGATTCTCCCCATGAAGCTTGAGAAAAGAACCATCCTGATCACCGGTGGGACCAGCGGCATCGGCCTTGAGCTGGCGAAGCAACTTCAGCAGCGCGGCAACACGATCATCGTCACTGGCCGCGAACAGAAGAAGCTCGATACCACGAGGCAGGAGCTGCCCGGAGTTCATACCTTCAAGAGCGATGTCAGCGATCCAACCGCCATTGCAGCGTTGCACGATAGTGTCCTCGCGCAATTCCCGCAGCTCGATACGCTGATCAACAATGCGGGCATCATGCGCAACCTGGACCTTAATCAGGATCGCGACCTGACCGACGTGACACGCGAAATCGAGATCAATTTGACAGGCCCCGTGCGGATGATCCAGCAGTTCCTGCCGCACCTCAAAACCCGGAGGGAGGCGCTGATCGTCAATGTCTCGTCCGGCCTGGCTTTTGTCCCCTTCCCCACGTCGCCGGTCTATTGCGCCACAAAAGCTGCCATGCACTCATTCACCCAATCGCTGCGAGTGCAACTTGACGGCACGAGCGTCACAGCGATCGAGTTGGCGCCGCCCGGCGTCGAAACGCCGCTGTTCCGAGGCGAGTTCGCGCAGGAAATGAAGGGCCAGAAGGGAATGGATGTGACGGTGCTCGCTCGGCGCGCGATCGCCGGCATCGAGCAGGGCAAGCTGGAAATTCGCCCGGGCCTCAGCAATGTGTTGAAAGCCATGAGCCGGATCGCTCCGCAATTCATGCTCAGGCAAATGGTCAAGATGGGCAAACCCAAGCAGGTGAGCCAGCCTCTCACCAAGCGAACCTCAACATCGTCGTAAGCACAACACCGGGTTCATTTTGTAACGCTCAGAAAGGCGCCGAGACGGCACGACAAATGAACCTAACCATGCGGATAAGCACGTGCCTTCGGGCGCCAGAGGGCCGTTGCCAACCAAGTGGCGATAGGCAGCGCCACCAGCTCTTGCAACCAGCCCCAGGCCATCTCACCGGGGAATTGCCCACCGTATGACTCACCCACGAGGTTCCAATTGAGCAAAACGAACGAGGGAATGACAGCCACGATCAGATAGAGCCATGTCCTCCCCGGGCGTAGTTTGGCGAGCGCCAATGCGGCAGGCATACTGATCGAGACATTCGTCAGCAGGTCAACGGGGTACACGACAGCGCGAATTGCCGTCCCCCTCAATCCCATTCCAAATAGCCAATGCACCAAGGGGCTGTGCATTGCCAAGTAGACCCAGCAAAGCAGCGCAAAGTATGTCTGGATCAGGCCAATGGCCAGGGCAATTGTGACCGATATGAATAACGCTCGATGCTTCACGTCCATTGCCCCTTGAATCGAGAGAGCCCATTTCGCAATTTGTATTGGCTTGATGCTTTTGAAGTGTCTGCCTCGTGTGGAACCAGACGTTCCGCAGGATACATCTCTGGCAAGGCTGTCAGTCAGTTTGGTAACGCACCAGACCGCAATGTGGGCAGCTACGTCCATTGGTCAAGCGAAGTGCGGTGACGAAATGAAATCGGCAACCGCAGTTTGGGCATCGGCAGAGGAGCGTCATGCGGCTGGTATCAGGTTCATTATCCAACTCTTAAAGAGGCGCCTGGCGTTGCGAAATAAAATGAACCTGCGCCCTGCTCCGGAACAGATGACAGGCCGACAACTTCGCCGTTAAAGGATGCCCTGCACGCATGCCCGGAGGCTAATGGATCATGCATATTGTGCGATGCCGTTGCCAAACGACCAGTTTTCCTTGGCCGTCTCTAGCAGATTGACAAACACATCATCGGGACGGAGCCCGGGATCAATGGCCAGTCTCTCCGTCAGACATCGAAAAAATGCCTGCTTCTGCGTTATCGAGCGAGAGTCGCGGCAAGCAATCTGAACGACGATCAGATCATCGCTGCGTGTGATATCCAGGTATCGAGGATCGCAGTCGAATTCATCGGCATCATGCTGACTAACCAGGATGAAACGATCGTTTTCTGGCACATCGAAACTTTCGCGCATGGCGGCATAGATGCCGTCACGTACAGCGGCGATGTAGGTGGAGGATTTGCCGCGGCGCATGGCGATGCGAACGAGTGGCATGAGCAATCTCCAGATGGTTAGCGCTTAGCTGAAGGCTGGGAAAGGTGACCGACCACGTAAACATCAACCCCATCATCCACCGGTGGATGATTGATGCTTCGCCACAGTCGAAAACGCATTAACGTCCAGGTAGTGGGGTCGTAAGCACGAATCGTTGCGATGGCGCCATGCTCAAGATCCATCTGCGTACTGATGCTTTCCGAGTCGCGTAGCTCGCCTAGTGAGGCATGCGCGGCGATGGGCAGTATTTCGCGCGTCGCATGAGTCGCGATAGACAGATCGGGAGCTGTTTCCGCACACCACACCGACCAGGTATGCACGGCGGGGCGACCAAACGATTCGACCACGCCGGCGAACCCCGCGCCACCAAGAAACCTATTCATGCCTTGCATGTCGTGCCACAGATAAAACGGGGCATACAGGTTTTCTCTATGGCCCGCGCTGCGATCAGCATAGAGGTAGGCCTTGAACGACAACTGAGGAAAATCGTCCGTGAGATGCCCCCGCTCCGCGATGCGCCGCCGAATGATGTCCATGTCATAGTCGGCAGGCAGAACTATGCGGTATTGCATCGTAATCATGGTGTGCTCGCTTCATTAATCACGGTGCGCAGTGCCGATACTGCCGACGCCGCGTTAGGCCATCCCGCATAGAAGGCAAGGTGGGTGATCAACTCGGCCAGCGTGTCGCGATCGATGCCGTTGTCGTGTGCGCGCCGCAAGTGAAACGGGAGTTGTTCGACCCGATTGAGAGCGATCAGCGCCGACACGGTGGCGAGGCTGCGCTCGCGTGGCGTTAAACCGGGGCGCTGCCAGATGTCGCCGAACAACAACTGGTCGGTTAGTTCGGCCAGCTTGGGAGCCAGGTCACCTAGGAAGTGCTGGCCATACTGAGGATCAAGGGACATCGGTCGCTCCGGGTTGTTTGACGGGGCCTACCTTAGCGATTCAAGATGATGCTGAAAATCGGGAATTAACGAACTCACGATCCGGAAAAACAGGATGGTTACATGCAACGCATCACCTTTGATCTGGACGTCATGCGCAGCTTCGTTGCCGGCGTCGAACTGGGCAGCTTTGCCAAGGCTTCGAAGCGGCTGGCTCGGTCGACCTCCGCCGTGAGTGCTCAACTGAAAAAACTGGAAGATCAGGCCGGTACTCCGCTATTGCGCAAAGCGGGCCGTGGCATGGCGCTGACCGAAGCAGGCGAAACCATGCTGGCTTATGCCCGACGTCTCCTGGAGCTAAACGATGAAGCGGTCAGTGCTGTGCGTGGCACTCAACTCGATGGTGTTGTGCGCCTCGGCATGCAGGAGGATTTCGGCGAGAACGTGCTGCCGGAAATACTTGGTCACTTTAGGCGCGCGCATCCGAAATTGCGGGTGGAAGTACGCATAGCGCGCAATACGGTATTGCTGCAATCGCTGGGCGCGGACCAGCTCGACTTGGCTTTGGCCTGGGAAGCCGAGCCGGGGACAGCGCATGCTGAGCATATATGCACGTTACCGATGCGATGGATCATCGGTGATAGCGAACAAATTACCACGCTGCATGAAAGCGACGAACCGGTGCCGCTGATAGTGCTCGATGCGCCTTGTCTGATGCGAACGGCAGCGATTGATGCGCTGGATCGCGCGGGTATTTCCTGGCGTATCGCCTTCACCAGCGCGAGCCTGGCGGGAACTTGGGCCGCAGTGAAAGCTGGCCTGGGCATCAGCGTGCGCACGACACTAGGTTTACCGTCGGAGCTGCATGCGTTGGATGCGCGCAACGCACATCTTCCCCCGTTGCCAACCCTTGGCCTTGCGCTGTATCGCAGCGAAGCGGAACCGTCACCAGCCGTGACTCGCCTGGCCGAACTGATCCTGCAAAGCTTGCATAGCTCGGTTCCCGCGTGAGCTACACCCATCTTTCAGTTCATCGGCCGCCCACGCAAAGGCATGTAGCACACGCTCCAGTTCCAGGATGCGTTATGCATTGCATCTGTGTGTGGAATCGACGGTACGCCAGGCGCACGACCTGGGCTACAACGCCAATGTGATCCACAACGCCTCAGCGGCCGTCACGCGGGAGCATCCTCGCGATCTAGCTGAAAGGCCTTTGGCCTACACCGCACCATGCAGAACAAGGTCGAAGCAGCCTATCACCGCACAGACCTGCTTGAGCAGCGGCGCCAACTGATGCAGGCCTGAGCGAATTTCGTGACGTCACGCTAAGTACCTCCGACAACTCCTTATGGAAGTTGTCGGGAACTCCGCGTTAGGCAACTAAGTTTTCACTCACCCGGCGGATTTTCTCCTGAGAAAGAATTCGATGTGAGTCTCCGCAGCACGCCTGAAATAAAGCACGCGCTTGTCGTGAAGGGACACCAAATAACCCGAGCAACCTGCACCAGAACCTATCCACACGTGGCGAAAATCAAGACGGCGTTGCATGCTCCGAACACACCTCGCGTACGCAGTCGCGCAGCCAGCGATGCAGAGGGTCTTTATCACTGCGCGGGTGCCACATCATCGACACAGTTACTGGTTCCGTCGCTACCGGAAGTTCAAAAGTACGCATACCTTGGCGGGAATAAGTCGTCTGGAATTTGGGTATGTTGGCAACTAACTTTGTATTGCTTGCTATGACCAGCGCGGCTGGGAAGCTGGATACAACGGCCCCTACTCTTCGAACCAAACCCTGTCTGGCCAGAGCCTCATCGATCGGGCCTTCGGCAAGCCCGCGGCGTGAGACGCTGACATGGTCATATCGCACGTAGTCTTCCGCTGTGATCTGGGTTGCGTTAGCCAATGGATGGTCCGAGGCGACCGCACCGACAAAACGGTCTCGAAACAGGGCTTGCAGACGAATTTCTGGGCCAGACTCCCCGAGCACACCAATATCCAGGTCTGCATGCCCCTCCCGTAGTGCCTTCGCGTCCTTCTCGGATTTCATAAGAAAACAAACCTGCGCTAAGGGAGCCTCCTGGTTTAGACGAGCCAGAAGCGTGCCTCCAAACTCAATAACAAAACCCTCATTCGTGCGGATCGTGAATTTTCGTTCGACCGACGCGAGTTTTACAGGGCGGGATTGAAGTAAGGCTTCAGCGTTGTCGAGCAAGGCGCGCACTTGCGTTTGCAGCTCGATAGCCCGTGGGGTTGGGACAAGTGAACGTCCTGCTCGCACCATGATGGGATCGCCGAACTGCTCGCGAATGCGACTTAGCGTACGACTCATTGCCGATTCACTTAGGTGCATACGCTCGGCAGCGCGGCCAACGCTGCCCTCTGCAAGCAGGGTGTCCAGCGCCTTAAGCAGATTTAGGTCCAGTGATGACATGGCGTTGTACGCAACAATTAAATTTAATATCTGCACTGTACGCTAGGTATCCGCGTCTGTACATTCGCTACAGCAGACTGAATTCCCAGACCTTCTAGATTGTTAGAGCAGCAGACGGACTCGCCGATCCTACGAGGCGAGCAGAAATTTCGACAAAGGAACGCAGAAAATGACGAATAAACTCCTCGCGTTGGGCGAGCCGGATTTCGCGCAGTTCATGGCCGGGCAATGGAAGATGCACACGAAGCAGCCGCAAGTCGTGCAAGACGAATTGCGGAAACTGCAGGTAACAACTTTGAGCGAGTCGGAGCTCATCGAGGTTGGCGCGTTAGCGTGCCATGTCCACGGCGAGCATCTAGGCGATTGGGCAGCCGGCGTCGCCTACATCGAGTCACTGGCCACAAGCCGACGGACCATTTCAGATGCTACGCGGCAGCGCTTGTGGCGTCAGCGAGCAATTTTGCTCAAAGCAAGCCATGACATTTGTGATCTTGAAATATTGGATGCCGCCGACCGCTTTCACGTACTCACTCTGGCGACACCCGCCGCGGTGCTGATGGGCGACCCTACGTATGCTGCAACCATTTACACCGAAGCATTGGCCTTGCTAGCACTCTTTGCGGACGTGTCAGAACCCGAAAGGTTATTCGGCGTAATGACCGCCAACTTGACTTGCGACTTGATAGAGCGTCCAGACTTGCTTCCGCAACAGCAGTCGATCCTGCTCACTCTTGCCGAAAAGAGTTACGCGATCTGGCAACGCATCGGTGACGAGAAGGATAAAGACAAGGCGTGGTTTCGTCTGACACAGAGCTACATCGCAGCGAGAAAACCCGTCGGATATGGCTCCGGCAGGTATGCGCGCTCTTCGAACATAGCATCGTAGGTTCCACGCGCAATGAAGATTGCAATTTGGTATATGCCTGAGCCTGACATCAATCAACCGCCCCCATCCGAGATGCACAGCAGCTGGTCGCCGGCTACACGTATGGCGGTTTCTGCAAGACGGTCACGGGCGCTGGCTGCGCGGGCTACTTCGTGTCGTTCCCTGGGAAGCGCGTCCTTTACTTCGGGCGAACGGCCGAGATCCATACAGAATTCTTCCCTGGCAGCCAATGAAATTCACCGACGCAACGCATCGGTTGAATGAACGCGCACTTGCCTTACCTCCATCCCCTTACGCATCAAGCCATAGCCACAGCCGACAGGCTAAGCTCTCGAAGCCTCAACACTCATTTGGGGTGCCGGCAGGGGCGCTAGACCGCGGCGGGTTCATGTCAAGTGCCGTGGTTATGCTCGCCGGGACGACAGCGAATCCCGTCGTCACTTCGTTCCATAGAGACGCCCCCTTCACTTCCAGCAAGGCCGCAAGCGCGCATGCCCGGAAGTGGGCGGTTAAATGGGTGGACGATTTCATCAACGCCCGATGAGCTTGTCTTCATCCGAAGAGGCTGCCGAGGTGCACTCAAAGGCTTGGGCGGTGACTGGGTACCAACTATCCAGCGAATCAATCAATTCACTGCACCCCGAAAGGATCAGTGCACACCGCTTTTATAGGTTCTACGCCAATTCGCGAAAGCGCGAGGCGAATAGCGCTGGCAGAAGCCATGGGCTGATCTTCGCAAGGACGCTCTTGGAGAGCCCTTTGAAGCTGAGGGACGGCACCTTTCGCTTTTCCTCCCAGATTTCCCAGTGCACCGGCAATCCAACCCCGCACACCGTCAGCCGGGTCACTCATGAGGCCCGCTAGTGCTTCTATATCCGTCGAGGATACTTCCTTCGGATGCTGAGCTACCCATTGACTGAGCTTTTGTGCGCGATCCCATCGGACCTTAGGAGACCCCGCTTCCGCTATCTGTTTGACAGCGGTTTTTACAAATGAGTCGCTGCCAGCTTGGGCTTCTCGACTGAGGGGCTGAGCCGACGTCGGAGTACTGATAGGCCTAGCTGCTACAAGAGAGCAGCCCAAACATGGGCTCAGAACTAACAGAAGGCGAACAGCAACCTTAATCCGCATAATTTTGCACCCTTTTTCTGCAGTAACGTTGGCCATATGTAAGCGTCCGGCGAGAACACATTGAATGGTTCAGCCGCCCTGTATCACACGATGAAGCAAGGTGTAGCCGACACGCCATTGCATCGTCTCCGATTGCAGCGTGACGGTCTTGTCGTTGAGCCGCAGGATGGTGCCCTGACGCGGACGGCTGTCGCGATCCTGGAAGCCCACGACATCGCCGACGCGGACCTCGTGACGACCGAGTCCTTGCCTGGGTTGCTCCCGGATATCGGCATCCACGCCGTCGAGATTGATCGAGGCGTACTCGACCAAGATGCGGTTTCCCGTCGGCAGTTGCAGCACCACGTGCTTGCGACGGAGTTCGGCAACGATGCCCGAGAGATCCCCCTAACCCTCAGTCCCTAAAGCCGTTTTCAAAATTATTTTCACCAGCGGGACCCTTCCGAGTTGGCTGCAGCGGCCTCCCTGACAAATTGCACCCATAAACCTCGGGATTGAGCAGAATGTAAGCATCTCCAATCTCGGGCTTACCGGTATGACCCAGCGGCCACCCCTGACCGATCCGATCGCCACCGCCCTGGCTCGGCTCTTCGCGGACCAAACCGAGCGGCGCGACCCCAGCCACTGGGACATTGGGCAAAAGATCAACCTGGCGAAACTAGGCACGGCTGATCCTGGCCAGCAGACCGAAAAGCCCGTGGGCAAATTCAAACGGGTGTCGGGCACATTGAGTTGGGCGATCTCCAACGATATGGCCGCTGGCCAGGCGTTGGTTGATTTGCTGATCACCTTGGTGCGGGGCTCAGGCGGATTTCGCCCCCAGTCGCCAAACTATTGCGGTGCAGATCCCATCAACAACTTGGTGGCCGCCTTCGACACTGAGGGGTGGGAGCTTGGCTTGGACGGGGTGCTTCGGCCCAAGGTACTGGGAGACTTAGCCGGCATAGAACTCACGGCCGCCTTACGCAGCTACGCCGAGCGTGCCCGGCATGGTGCGTTAGATAACCCACTGCTCACTGGGACCGCAAAGGATTTCTTGGAAGCCACCGCGAAACATGTTTTGGTCGAAAAAACCGGCCAAACTCCCAACTTCGACAATTTCCCCACCGTGCTGGCGCAAGCGTTCATGGCCGTCGGCTTCGCTGTCCCCAATGTGCCAACGTCTCGCGCCCCTGAGGCTCAGCGGGTGGAGGTCGCCGCTTACGAACTGGCCTGTGCGCTGAACGGACTCCGCAACAAACAAGGAACCGGCCATGGGCGTCCCTGGGTCAGTAACGTGACCGACCACCAAGCCCGGTTCGCGATTGAGAGCATGGGGAACATTGCCTCCATGCTGCTTTTAGCGCTGCCCTGAGTGCCCATTCTCAGGGGCATCCATTGCCCCTTGGCATCTCTCTTGCACGCTTTTTGAGATCAATAGGACGGATCCGAGGTAGGCCATGATCAAGCGCATCACCATCCAGGGTTATAAGAGCTTCCCCGCTGACGCGCCCACAACCATCGACTTCGTCACCACCAAGCGGGTCGCGGTGTTCTACGGCCTCAATGGAGCGGGTAAATCGGCTATCGGTGAGGTGATCCATCGCAACGGCAATAACCAGGAGCCCGTCGCCCTTTGCTCGGTGCACACGACGCACAACGTGCCCTACCAATATCTGGTCTACAACGAAGAATTCATCGAGGCCACGTTCCGCAACCGGGACGATATGCCCGGGATTTTCACCATTGGCAAACCGGAAGCTGCTGCGTTGGAACAGGCTGAGGCCTTGGAGAAAGGGGCTGGACAATGGCGCGAACGCATCGAACAGGTCACCGAGCAACGATCGGAGCGTGAAGAGGAGGCCAAGCGCGCCCACACCTCCGTTCTTGAAGCTGTGTGGCCCGTTTACACGGATCACAAAAACGGTCCTCTGAAAGAATGGCTGGCGGGCTTTGGCGGTTCGAAACAGAAAGTCTTTGACCAGCTCAGTGCCACGCCCTTCAACCTGACGGAAGCGCCTCCGACGGTTGAAGAGCTCATCACTCGAACAAACGATGTTTCCGATCGAACTGCCTTGGCTCGCTCCGAAGTTTCGGTGGACGTGACCGGTTTTGATGGTATCGAGGGGGATGCCTTATGGGGCCAGGCCATTGTGGGTTCTGGGGATAGCACCCTGTCCGCTCAAATCCACGCGCTCGGAAACATGGACTGGGTTCGACAAGGGCGATCCTTCCTGGGGCAAGACAGCAATTGCCCCTTTTGTCAGCAGAACCTGCCGCATGACTTTTCCGACGAGCTGGCAAAGCTCTTTGACGCGTCCTTTGAAACCCGGATCCAACAAGTTCAACAACGCAGCGAGCAATACCGGAGAAAGGTTGAGGCGCTGGGCCAAACTCTGGACAACATCTTGGAACACGAGCCCTTCGCCAAAGAGCACCCCGACTTGGAGCGCGTGTGGGCGCAGGCGCGCCTGACGCTTTCAGAGAATGTCGGGGCCATGGAGAAAAAGTGCGTTTCACCTGGCCAGGTGGTCTCCCTCAAATTTTCCAACGAGGACCTACGGGCGATCCAAACCGCGGTTGCCCAGGTGAATGATCGCGTCCTCCAATTCAACGACCGCGTCAGGGATCGGAGCAACGAACTTACCCGGATCAAGAATGGATTTTGGGCACGCATGCGGCATGACCATGCGCCGGCCCTCAATGTTTACAAGACCTCCGACGAGACGATAACCAAAGCCATCCAAGCCATTGATCAAGAGATGGGCACGCTGAGGAAAAATGTGGCTGATGCCGAGCGTCAGCTTGTTGAACTGCGAAGGAGCACGGCGGGGACCGACAAGGCTGTGGAGGCCATTAACCAGCGTTTGGTTTCGCTTGGTGTTGATGCCTTCAAAATCACCAAAGCCACAGCCAACCAATATCGCCTGACACGATCGAGCGGGGGCGTCGACAACTACCGATCGCTGAGTGAAGGCGAGAAAACCTTGATCACATTCTTGTATTTCGTGGAGCTGATCAATGGTTCGGCGGTTGCCGATACCACGGTTCCGCTGGACCGAAAGATTGTGGTCATCGACGATCCTATTTCCAGTCTCTCCCACAATTACGTGTATGACATCGCCTCCATCATTGTCCACGACATCATCGCGTTGGAAGGTGAGGAAGGTAAGCGATTAAAACAGGTCATCGTGTTGACCCATAGTTTGTTCTTTCACCACGAGCTGATCCATGCGTGCCCGAGTCACAAACAGATTGAATTTAAGAGGGTGTTGAAGCACACGCACTCTGCGGTCGTTCCCATGGCCCATACGGATCTCCTCAATGACTACGAGGCCTATTGGCAGGTCGTCAAGGACGCCAAAGCGGGACATGCGACACCGATCATGGTGGCCAACGCGATGCGCGGTATCTGCGAACGGTTCTTCTACTTCACCCGCCGACAGAACGATTTTAAAGAAGGTCTCAATCGTATCGGCCACCAGGATCACCGGTTCAGCGCACTTGCTCGCTATCTCAATCGGCAGTCCCATGCCGACGGTGAGAACCTCACCGACTTTGGTGATTACGACGTCAACTATTACCTGGAAAAATTTCGGATGGTGTTTGAACAGACCAATCAAATGGAACACTACCGGGCGATGTTGGGCGAGGAAGACGAAGATACCCCGGAGGAAAGAGCGCCTGTCGTTGCCGCTTAACCATCGTCCCATTCGCTAAATTAAGTGCCAAAGCTTACTGCCCATGGCCCGGGTGTTGCCCACTCACACCGTTCTCCCCACCCTGGGCCGATGCTCCAACGCTCGCTGGCGAACCGCCGGCTCGGCGGTCTTCAAATCCTCCCGAACCAACACCGGCCGCGCCGCCTTGATCCAAGCTTGCTCTTCCTCGGTCGCCACATGGCGCACGCCCAGCACCCACGCCGCCTTGGCCTCCCGGATGCTGTCCAAAGCACCGCCAAGCCTTCCCAGCTGCTCGCGCTGATCGCCTTGCAATGGGTGAGCCTCCTGGTCGAAGGTGGCGATCTGCGATCGCACGCGCCGGGCCGCCTTTTGAGCCTCCTGGGCTTGTTCGTCCCGTCGTTTCACCTCTTGGTTTAAGCGCTGCCATTCGTCGGGTGCACCCATGACCGGGGCCGTGCGCAGTCGCCACCGGTGCGCGGCTTCCCATTGGGCCAACCGCTGCCGGGCTGACTGGTGAGCCGCCCGCCGTTCGCGGTGCTGATCTTCGTGGTGAAAGGCCGCCACATCGCGCCGGTCGCGTTCGGCCTGATGGTCGTTGAGTTGAGCTGCCAGACGCATTAGAACCCCCAGCACTTTCTCGATCACCCGCACCAGCCGCAGCACCTGGGCAAACAATCGCCGCGCCTCGGGTTCCTCGGGCGCCGGCACCTTGGCCCGGAACCGGGCCACCAGGGAACCCGGCTCGCCTTCCAGCAGCGGAATGGGTTGGTCTGCGGACGCGGCGGGCGGCGGTGACACCGGAGCCAGTGAGACTTGGGGTAGTGGGGAGCTGGAGCCCGGCGCCGCTTCGAGTGGCATAGCGGCAGTGAGCGGTTCCGGTGCCGGCGCAACTGCGGCCATCGGTGCCGGTTCGGTCGCAACCGATGGCGCGGCTTCGCGCTGCACATCAGCTTGGGCTTGCCGCTGCTGCTCTTCCAGCACGATCGCATGGGCGGCTTCGTAAACCTTAGCCGGCACCATGATGTCCCCGCGCAGGGCATCGCCCCGGCGGGTGAAGAAACCGCGCCGTTCCATGGCCGTCACCGCCGCGCCCAAAGTGGGCTGCGGAGTGATGGGCAGATCTTGGCGGGCATAACTGAGGTGGGTGTAATCCGCTGGCAGATCAGCGGCGGCGGTGTAGCGGTTGGCCAGTTCAGCCCACCGCTCATTGAGCCGTTCGACAAACGCGCCGGAGGTGTTCTTGTTGGACAGGAGCACCAGCTTGGCACACATGCCCCAACTGGATGCGCCGTCGTCGCCTTGGATCTCTTCGAGGCGGCGCGTTGGGAAATACAAATGAGCGTGGAAGCCCTGCTTTTCGGGTGGCTTCATGTTGCCCAAAGCATCCACCTCGGCATCGCGATGCAGCCCCATGGAAACGGCGGTGTGCAATTCGGTGGCGATGAACCGGGTCATGTCCTCGGCCAAATCACCCGCCTGTTGATCGGTCAGGCCGAAGGGCACAGGAATTCTGTAATCCCTGGCCACCTGCGCGTCCTTCCGACGCTCCGCTTCTTCCACGCGGTTCCACAACTCTTCGGGGTCCGTGGCCCATGAGGGCGCGCCTTCTGGTGCCACCGTGAGCGCTCGGACGATCTCCTCGCCCAGTTGCCGCCGGCGGTAGTCGTGCCACTGGTCGGTGCGTCGGTCGTAGAGGCGCAGGCGCAGACGGTAGGCCACTCCGGCCACCGCCGAATGGCCTGCTTTCCGGAAATGGGTTTCGAGGTGTGGGCGGGCATGCAAAGCCATGTCGGCATCCTTGTCAGAAGGCCACCCAGCAGCGGTTGGCGGTCGGTCGTCCTGACCGTGAAATCGTCGGGCTGTGGCCATGCAGGCCCGCACCACGAAGACATCCAAGCAAAGTTTCCAGTCATGTCAAGTTTCCTTGACACTGAAATGAGACGTGGATCTACGATCTATGCTGCACCACCCCCTCAACTGGAAGGCTTCATGAAACGCGAAGAATTGATCACCCAGATTTTCATCGCACTGGTGACCAACGGTGAGATCAAGACGGGTGCCAGCAAGGCCGCCAAACAAATTCAGGAACATCTGGATCTGTTTGATGCCATCCAGAAAGAGCTGAAAGCAGCTCGGCCGGCGCGCAGGAAAGTGGACGTCGGCAAACTCGCTTAGCATCGCGCGGCCACAGCCTGAGGTGAGCTGTCACCGACATGGTTGAGGGCGCCGATGGCTGCCTGTGGCGGAGGCAACAGAGCTGACACTAAGTTAGCCCTGGCTCCTGGGTGTTGCGGGTGGCTTGGCCCTGGACTTGGGGTTGCCTTGGGCTTTGAGCGGCATATTCGCAGAATATTTAAGACGCGCCCTGCAACCCTTTGTTCTGACGTTTGGCGGCTCCGGATGGCTCATTGCCAAAGAGGGAGTCTCAACCGTTGAGCGGCCTCGCAAATAGTCTGGTTTGTGAACTCACCGCAGAGCAGGCATAGTCATGAACGTCTTGGGGCTACCCCGACTGGGAGGGGGCATGGCGAAGGGAAATCGCGGCAATGCCGCCAACGAAGCACTGTTCGAAGAAGACTATGTCCTTCGGACGCTGGGCAAGATTGGCTACGACGGCGAAACAGCTCTCACAGAACTGGTGGCCAACGCCTGGGACGCCGGGGCATCGCGCGTCTCGATCGTCATTCCCGAAGACGAAGGGAGCACATTGACGGTCGAGGATGACGGCCACGGCATGACGGCGGACAACTTCCGTGCCCGCTGGATGAAGCTGGGCTACAACCGGATCAAGAACCAGGGCGCCGGTGTGGAGTTTCCCCCTGAGCGCACCGACCAACACCGCGTCCCTTTCGGACGAAATGGCGTGGGCAGACATGGTTTACTCTGTTTCGCCAGCGAGTATGAGGTTGAGACATGGCGAGGGGGCACCGCCACTTCGTTCGTCATCAATACTCAGAACAACCCCTCACCGTTTTACATCGAGCACGAGACAAAGTCCCAGAAGGCAGGACACGGAACACGGCTCTCTGTCGTTGTTGAACGCCATCTGCCCAACCCGCTTTCGGTCCGAAAGGTCTTGGCAGGGCGTTTCGTGCATGACCCTCAATTTACGGTGGCGGTCAACGGGCGGTCGGTTCCCTTGGCCCAACACGAAGGCCTGCTCAATACGGAAGTGCTCCGCATTGCTTCCGGATCCACAGTGCTCGCCCACATCGTGGATACCACCAAAGCCGCCCCAAACACCCGTTACCAAGGCATCGCCTTCTGGGTCAATCGCCGACTGGTCGGCACGCCCCGTTGGGCCGTCGGGACCATCCCTGTGCTGGATGGACGTTCCCGGTTTGCCAAACGGTATGCCGTGGTCATCGAAGCCGATGGCACTTGGGCGCCCTTTGTTGAACAGGACTGGTCCCGGTTCAAGTCCGAGCCCGAAGTCGACCGGCTGTTCTCTGAGGTGGCCAGCTATGTCCACCGCCAAGTGGAAGCCCTGTCGGCGTCTTTCGTGGAGGAAAACTCGGAAGATGCGCTGATGCGCAACCGAGAAGAGTTTCGGACCTTACCGACGGGTGCCAGGGTCGAGGTGGCCCAGTTCACGCACGCCCTGGTTGCCGATTACCCCAGCATTGCTCCTGAGGCGTTGGCAAAAGCCGTCCGAGCTGTCATCCAGCTCCAATCTGGCCGCGGCGGGATCCGCCTGCTCGATAAATTGATGCACCTGGATGAAACCGACATCGAGGGTCTGGATCGCCTGTTGGAACAGTGGACCGTCCAAGATGCCTTGGTCGTGTTGGACGAGATTGATGGCCGCCTGTCGGTCATCTCCGCCATTGAAAAGCTGGCCAAAGATCCGGCTACCGACGAGCTCCACACCCTACATCCATTGATCACGCAGGCGCGCTGGCTCTTTGGACCGGAGTTTGACAGCTCTGAATACGCTTCCAACAGCACACTGCGCACGGTGGCAGAGAAAGTCTTTGGGTCAAAAAAGGCGGACACCACTTTTCAGAACCCGCGCAACCGGCCTGATCTCGTCATCCTGTCCGATGCAACACTTTCCCTCACAGGCACCAATTCTTTTGACGAAACCGATCACTTGGCCAGCCTCAAAGATGTCCTCTTGATCGAATTGAAAAAGGGTGACTCAATAATCGGCCGCCCAGAAATGGGCCAAGCAGAGGGCTACATTGAGGACCTGATGAGCAACGGTGCACTGACCAGCCGCCCGTTTTTTCATGCCTATGTGGTCGGCCACAAAGTCGCCAAGGGCACGACTCGCACCAAGGATCTGCGTGGTGAAGGCAATGACGTTTTCGCTCGGGTCCAGGCCACCACTTACACCCAGCTCACCGACACCGCCAACCGCCGCCTGATGAACCTTAAAGAACGTATTCCGTCTCGTTATGAAGAGGTCAACGGCTACGACCTGATGCAGAAGGTCATGGGGCAGCCCAGCCAGGCGTCGCTGGTGGCCCGGAGCACCGACTGACTACGGTCGCCCGCTCCAATCGCCTTGACAGCCACTGATATTTGGCTAGGGTTCCCGCAAGCAACGAACGGGAGCAAACCCTGTGGACCCGACAATAAAGCACCAAGCGAAAAAGGCTGCATCAGACATCGCCCGAAGCGCCATCTTTGTTGCCGTGGTTTATTTTGGCATTACCGTCTTCAGAATGCTTTTCCAGCCTTAAGGATCGTCTGATCATCCTGCTTTTTTGACGGCAGTGATCGTGCCTGCTCTCGCTTCGCGATCATCGACGGATAATCGACGGATATTTGCTGCGTCAGGAGGCGATTTCGCACCCCGTTTTTGCCGCCTGATGCAGCTGCGGTGCATGCAGCAGGCACACTCATCCTGCCTGTGCCAGCAGATGCTTGCGTGCCATCCACACATTGCTCAGCGCAAACAGCGTCAGCATCTGTGCGCCGTTCTTGGCCAAGCCGCGGTAACGGGCTTTCACATGACCAAACTGGCGCTTGACCACCCGGAAGGGATGCTCGACCGCTGCGCGGATCGACGCCTTGGCGTGCTCGATCTCCGTGGTCAGCTTGCGTAGCTTCGCATCAGTGATCGCCTTGACCGTGCTGCGCTTGGCGGCGATGTACCAACGCCGACCGCGCTTTGGCTTGGCGTGTTTGGCGGCGCCGGTGTAGCCCGCATCGCCAAACACCGCTTGCTCCCGGCCATGCAGCAGGTGTCCCACCTGCGTCACGTCAGCCACGTTGGCCGCCGTCGTCACCACGCTGTGGACCAGGCCGGTGGCCTCGTCCACGCCGATATGTGCCTTCAGGCCGAAGAACCACTGGTTTCCTTTCTTGGTCTGATGCATCTCCGGATCGCGCGCCTTGGCCCGGTTCTTCGTTGACGAGGCCGCGCCCAGGATCGTCGCGTCCACGATCGTGCCTTGCGAGAGCTTCAGGCCGTGATCGTGCAGATACTGATTCACGGCCTGGAACAACTGCTCGGCCAATCCGTGCTTCTCCAGCAAGTGTCGGAACTTGCATACCGTCGTCTCGTCCGGCGCCGGCTCGCGGCCCAGATCGATGCCCACGAATCGGCGCATTGATGCCGAGTCATACAAGGCCTCTTCCACCGCCGGGTCGCTCAACGCGTACCACTGCTGCAAGAAGTGAATGCGCAGCATCCGCTGCAACCCCACCGGGCGACGACCACCTTCGGCGCGTGCCTTCGGGTAGAACGGCTCAATGACCGCGCACAGCTCCGACCAGGGCACCACCTTGTCCATCTCGGCCAGGAACACATCCCGCCGTGTCGGCTTGCGATGGGCTTCGAAACCACCGTCCGCTTGCGTCGCCAAGGTCAGCTGCTCGGGCATCTTCTACACTCAGTCGGTGAGGGCTTCGCTTCGACCACGAGGCAAAATCAGAGTTTCCTTAAGTCGAATACTTAATTAGTACATTCAATACTATTTTTGACAATCATTGTCCGAACCCGGATTGTAGTATCCAAAAGTCCGCGCTTATCAACGAGAGGCCAATCATGACGACCGTAGCCGAACGACTGGTTGAAACCCTGGAAGCAGCGGGCGTAGAACGCATCTACGGACTGGTGGGCGATTCGCTGAATGGCATCACGGACTCGTTGAGAAAACGCAAGCGGACGCAGTGGATAGCTGTTCGTCATGAAGAGGTCGCCGCGTTTGCGGCGGGCGCCGACGCGCAACTGACGGGGAAACTGGCGGTGTGCGCCGGCAGTTGCGGGCCAGGCAACCTGCATCTGATCAATGGTTTGTTTGACTGTCACCGCAATCGGGTGCCCGTGCTGGCCATCGCGGCGCACATTCCGAGTACAGAGATAGGGTCGGGCTACTTTCAGGAGACCCATCCGCAGAATCTGTTCAAGGAATGCAGCCATTATGTCGAGCTCATTTCCGATGCCGATCATGTGCCTCGCATCGTTGAAACGGCCATCCGCGAAGCAGTGACCAAGCGGGGCGTGGCAGTCATCGTGATCTCGGGCGACGTGGCGCTGCGCGAAGCGGGCTCGCGCCAGCCATCGCCGGAACTGATTCCTCGATTGCCGCAAGTTGTCGCCGCTGATTCGGACATCGATGCGCTCGTAGCACTGCTGGATGAGGGTAAACGAGTGACGCTGATGTGTGGCGCAGGATGCGCAGGCGCACATGACGCCGTGGTGGCACTGGCATCGAAGCTGAAGGCTCCGGTCGTTCATGCCTTGCGCGGTAAAGAGCACGTTGAATGGGACAATCCCTACGACGTCGGCATGACCGGATTGATCGGGTTCTCCTCCGGCTACCACGCGATGTTGGCCTGCGATACGTTGCTGTTGCTGGGCACCGATTTTCCTTATCGCCAGTTCTACCCGCAAAAAGCGCACATCGCGCAGGTCGATATCCGCGGCGAAAATCTGGGTAAGCGCTGCCGCCTCGACCTGGGCGTCATCGGCGATGTTTCCGATGTAATCAAACGGCTGCTCGACCGGGTAGCGTTGAAGACCGACGATGCGCATCTGAAGAAAGCAGTGGAGCATTACGGGAAGGCTCGTGCCGAACTGGATGCGTTGGCGGTCGGGCATGCATCCCGGCGGCCGATCCATCCGCAGTATGTTGCCAAGGTTATAAGCGATCTGGCCGCCGAGGACGCCATCGTCACTTGCGACGTGGGTGAGCCGACGGTCTGGGCAGCGCGCTATCTACGCGTCAACGGCAAGCGCCGGTTGCTGGGATCTTTCCTGCACGGCTCGATGGCGAACGCCATGCCACAGGCCATCGGCGCACAGACCGCGTATCCCGGCAGGCAAGTCATATCCATGTCCGGCGATGGTGGCTTCAGCATGCTCATGGGCGATCTGCTCACTCTGCGGCAGTCCAAATTGCCGATAAAGATCGTGGTATTCAACAACGGCCTGCTCGGTTTTGTTGATCTGGAAATGAGAACGTCCGGGTTTCTTCCCGTGGGCACACACCTGGACAATCCCAGCTTTGCCAAGGTGGCTGAGGCAGTGGGCATCTATGGTGTCCGCGTGGAAGATCCCGCGCAGCTTGTTGACGCGGTCAAGCAGGCATTCGCCCACGATGGCCCTGCACTTATTGACGTCGTCACCGCTCCCCTCGAGTTGATCATGCCACCGCAGGTGAATATCGAGCAGGCGAAGGGATTCGGTGTGTGGATGATGAAGGCTGTGCTGAACGGCCAGGCCAATGAAATAGTCGAGTTGGCGCGCACCGCTTTCGGACGCTGATCGGCCGATACCGCGTACACGCTGTCGAGGATCAATCAACTTCGCTGCGAGAGGGCACTTTCGTGACTAACGCATCCGTGTCGTCCACCACTGTGCAGCCCAAGGCACGTGCATTTGCCATCGCCTGGGTGTGCGCGTTGCTGTTTTATTTTCTGGAGTACGCGGGGCGCTCGTCACCTGCGGTGATGATTCCAGAACTCTCGCAGGCATTCAGCGTAAGCGCGCTCGGCGTCAGCGCCATTCTCGGCACTTACTACTACACGTATTCCGCGACCAGCCTAGTGGCCGGTGTGCTTCTGGATCGGCTCGGTGCCAAGTACATTGTGCCGACCGGCATGGCCATACTCGGTCTGGGCTGCCTTCTATTCGCGATACCGGATCCTGTCATGGGTAATGTCGGCCGCCTGCTGCAGGGTGCCGGGTCCGCGTTTGCGTTTACCGGGGCTGTTTACCTCGCGTCCCACGGCTTCTCCGCACAACGTCTGGCCACCGCTATCGGGCTGACGCAGTGCCTGGGCATGCTCGGCGGTTCGGCCGGGCAGGTGGTCGTTGGTCCTTTGATTCACGGGCTGATCTCGGTCGCGACGTTCTGGTCGATGCTCGGCGTGATTGTGCTCGTCGTGGGGCTGCTGTTGTTCGCGCTCACTCCAAAGGAGCCACGCGCCCCGGCGGTTCCAGGCGGAACGTGGGGTGTGCTCAGTACCTACAAGGTGGTGTTTTCAAATCCCCAGTCCTATCTGTGCGGACTGGTAGCGGGGCTGTTGTTCGTTCCAACCACGATTGGCGACATGGTTTGGGGCGTGCGCTTCTTCCAGGAGGACAAGCTGTTCAGCTATCAAGGCGCTGTCTTCGCCGCTTCGATGGTGCCCCTGGGTTGGGTTTTCGGCTGCCCGTTGGTCGGTTGGCTGGCCGATATGCTGCATCGGCGCAAACCGGCATTGGCAGGGGGCGCCATCGTGATGTTGCTGTGTGTGATCCAGTTGCATTACCTGCCAACGCTGGCACCAGCCTGGCTTACTTTGTTCTTATTCGGTGTGGGATCGGGTGCAGCCATGATCCCTTACTCCATCATCAAGGAAGTCAACCCTGACAGCGTGAAGGGGAGTGCGACCGGTGCCATCAATTTCCTGACCTTCAGCGTAACTGCGTTTATCGGCCCCATCTTTGCCGGCCATTTTGGCAAAACGCTAAATATCAATAATGCGGACCCCATAGCGCACTTTCGGCATGCGGGCATGTTTTGGATCGCGATCATCGTGCTGGCGTTGCTGCTGTCGCTGATGCTCAAGGAAACCGGTCGCCCCAAGGTCGGTGGGTGACGCGGACGCTCTTCTCAACTCGCTTGCTGCGCATTGCGGGATCGGACCCACTGGTTGAGTCCCGCACACAGAACCAGTAGCGAGCCAGTGACGAAAAACACTTCGTGTAGCCCGATATGTGCGCCAATCAGTCCGCCGATCAATGGTCCAATCACCTGTCCGGTGAACTGCGCCGACTGCAGATACCCCAACGTTTTCCCCGAATTGCGGTCATCGACCGAATGGCGCACCAGCCTTGCGATAGAGGGGAGTAGACCTGCGATCGTCATTCCCATGAGTCCGCGAAGGAGAGCCAGTTGCCACCATTGCGTGACAAACGCCTGCGGCACCATCACCAGTCCGGTTGCCAGGAGGCAAGCGATGATGACGTTCCAGCTGCCGATACGATCGGCAAGTGCACCAAGCCGCGCCGCGGTCAGCATGCTGCCCAGGGCGGAGGACGCCATGACGATACCTGCCGTGCGTGCGAGGTGATCGGTCGGTACGCCAAGTTGTCCGATATACGCCGTAATAATCGGCTCGATCGACATGTTGGCCAGGAGAACCATCATCGCGGTAAGAAGTAGGGCAACAATCAGGGAGCGATGGGATGTCGCCGATGACGCGCTTTTTGCGGCGTTACGGCTTTTCGCGTCGGACTCACGATCAAAATCCTCACGGACCAGAAAAATAGTCGCCGCCGCCGCCACGGCGATCATCGCGCCACCGACGAAAAATGTGCCGCGAATGCCAACCCATGCGGGTAAAAATCCGCCGACTAGTGGGCCGACGAGGTTGCCCGTCAGCGCGCCGGTGGAGAGCAAGCCCAGCGCCCAGCCAGCACGTGCGCGCGGCGCCTGGGTGCCGATCATGACAATGGACGCCGACGCATATCCGCCGACCAATCCCGCGAGCAGACGCAGTGCGACGAGCTCGACAACGCTGTGTGCGATGCCTATCAGTGACATCACGATGGCCATGCCGATCGCCGCACGCACCAGCATGGGTTTGCGTCCGTATCGGTCGGCAAGATGTCCCCAGATCGGCGCGGTGAGAGCGGTACCCAGGAAGGTCGCGCCAAATGCTACGCCTGACCACTGTATGACCGCAGATGATGACGTGACGCCTAGTTGCTGCACATATAGCGGGAGAAAAGGCAGCAACATGCTGAGACTGACCAGCGTGGTAAATGATCCGAACACGCATACGGCAAGATTGCGGCGCCAGTACGGTTCGTTGCGCTGCGCATAGCTGGCCTTGCTGATTTCAAGGTCCGGCGTATACGTGCCTGGAATTGCCTGAACTGACATGTGCATCGCCTTGCTTGGGGAAGTCCGTGCTGCTGTGATCGTCGTGTCGAATGCGTGGCCGGTCATTAGTCGGCATGGACAGCACCGTAGCTGCGCAGCAGGGCTGCGCAGCTACGCGGTGTTACTTCTTTTTTGCCTGCAGCTGTTTTCGGAATTCGGCGACGGGCAAGCCGCCCCACCCGAAGTTCTCCATCTCGACCTCTTCTATAACAACGAAGGTTGCTTCGAGTGGTTTGTTCAAGACGTCCAATAGCAACTGGCTGGTCCCTTTGATCAGGGCCGCCTTCTCTTCTTCCGTTGCAGCATTGCGACCCGGGCCCGAACCTTCACGGGTGATCTGAATATTGACGATAGGCATGATTGCGCTCCTGGTTGGCCATGGGGCGGGCGGTGCGCCCGCCCCATGGAATCAATTAGTGACCGGCGCTCTGGCCACCGTCGACATGAAGGATCTCGCCCGTCACAAAGCCGGCAGACTCGAGGTAGAGGATGCCCTCGACGACGTCGCTGATCTCGCCCATGCGGTTGACCGGATGCAGCCCAGCCAACGCACCGTGTGTTTCAGGCGCGTGCATCGGTGTCTTGATGATGCCCGGTGACACGGCATTCACGCGAATACCGCGCTTCGCGTACTCGATGGCCAGCGACTTGGTGGCAGCATTCAGACCACCCTTGGTGAGCGACGCCAGCACCGACGGCACACCGTCGATCGCATGGTCGACCAGGCTCGTGCTGACACTGACCACATGGCCACTACCTTGCTTCTCCATCTCCGCGATCGCCAATTGCGTGATGTGGAAGAAGCCATTGAGGTTGACCGCAAGAGTGCTGGCGTAATCTTCAACGGTGTAAGCGGTAAATGGCTTGGCAATGAAGATGCCGGCATTGTTGATCAGCGTATCGATACGACCGAAGCGCGCCATGCCTTCCTTGATCATCCGCTCGGCGACAGCGCGGTCGGCAATATCGCCAGCAACGGCCAAAATATCGGGATCGCTCGAAGGCTTGATCGAGCGCGAGTTGGTAATGACCCGGTAGTCGCGATCGCGAAACGCCTTGACGAGACCGGCGCCGATGCCCTGCGAGGCTCCAGTGATGACTACAACTTTGCGTGGATTACTCATGATTTGTATCTCTCGAAGATTAAGGGGGTGAGCCGGTGCTATACCGATCGATCCGGCGGCTCCGACAGCCGCTAATCTAGGCTTGCAGCATCGATTAGCGAATCCCTGCTATCCGGCAGACACTCTTCCACTTCGTGACGTATTCTCGGGTGGTGGTTGCGTCACTGCGCGCTTGGTCAAACGTGCTGCACAAAAAAACGGCTGCACTGGCAGCCGTTCTTTTATGGTGCACCAGGCATCCCGCTTGGCGCTGTTTTGCATCGTCGTGAAGCTGCTGAAATCAGCTCATTCGAGTGAAAGACGTGGGTCGAAAGCGAATTCGAGTCTGATGCCGCCGGGTTCGTAGATCATCGCGTGCCGCTTGGGTCCCTCGCCTTGGTTCTCCGGTGCAAACTCAACCACGACACCCGGCCATGCGGAGACCCGCGCGAACAACTCGTGGAGCGCTTGCTCGCTGTTTACCCGTAACGCGAGGTGGTGCAATCCGACGCCTGTCTTGCGGTCGAACTGGACGTGGTTTTCCGCATTCGTGACTTGCCACAGGGTTAGCGTGATGCGTCCGTCCGATACGAAAGCTGCTGGATAGTTGGGACGCTCTCCGACCTGGGTCCAGCCGAGTCCATTGATGAAAAAGTCTCGCGTGACGTTCAGGTCGCGAACAGTCAGTCCGATGTGGTCAATACCGCTTGTTAGAGGTTGGCCGGTCATGGTCATGGTTCCTTGCAGACTCAGTGTATGGAGATGCTGATCGTACGTTTTAGGCGGACGTGAATTCTTCTCTAGCCGATCAGGTTGAGTGCTCCACGATTGAAGCAGCGGTCGCTGTTTTCGGGCGTGAAATGTTGGGGTTCGCAGTGCTCACCCCAACCTACGGACCGTGATGATGCCCGAGTTTTTCGACAGCCTGCTAGAGGTCGCCTGGATAGGGAGAGACGTAGTCGATCTCTTTGATGTTTGACGCGTCATGTTCATGGATGACGACGGCCACGAACTTCGGGTCGGCGCCGAGCGTTATGTGTGTCGCCTCGGTGAGATCGCGCATGAGCTGGTCTTTTTGCTCGGGCGACAGGCCTCGCTTGATATGGCACTGGATGAGCGGCATGGCATGTTCTCCGTTAGTTGCGGTGGCGTCAGGACTGGCCGTAGTCCGGCAAGTGATGTCCGTCCTCGACGAAATCGATACCGCGGCTTTCATGAATAACCATGAATACGTTATTACGCGATTCGCCGGTGGCCTTGCTGACGACGTCGAGCAGCGCGGACGCCAGAAGACGCTTCTGGTCGTCGGTGCGACCGTTGCGCATATCTATGGTGAGAATGGCCATGGTGGCCTCCTTTCAGTTGAGTGGGTGACCGTTTGCCTCAGGCGAGTCAGCCTCCGACGGCGCGGAAAGGGGAGCTGCAAAGTCGGTTGATCGGCTCAGCGGTTCCCACGCATTGATCTGTGCTTCCAGTTCGGCCAGGCGTGCACGAACAAGGGCCAGGGCATCGGTGCCCAGGAGCAGATGCACCGGCGGATGCTCGGCATCGATCAACTTCAGCAGCGCAAGCGCTGCGCGCGCGGGGTCGCCCGCTTGTTCGCCGCTTTTCTCTTCGCGTGCCTTTCGAATGGGATCAAACAGGGCGTCGTAATCGGCGATAGTTCGTGCGCTGCGGATCATCGAGCGACCCGCCCAGTCGGTGCGGAACGATCCCGGGGCTATAGCCGTCACTTTGATACCAAAAGCTTCAGCCTCCTTGGCAAGCACACCGGTAATGCCCTCCAGCGCGAACTTGCTGCCGACGTAGTACGCAATACCTGCAAGTGGTACATAACCGGCTATCGACGATACGTTGATGATATGGCCGGACCGGCGCTTGCGCATGCCTGGCAACACCGCCTTCATCATGGCGACGGCGCCAAAAACATTGACCTCGAACTGGTGACGCATAGCCTCGAGCGGCGATTCCTCGAACACCCCTTCGTGGCCGTAACCGGCATTGTTGATGAGCACATCGATTCGACCGAATTGCGCGAGGATCGCCGCAACGACGTCATCGATAGAGTCGAAATCCGTAACATCGAGCACTACAGCGCGGGCCCTTTGCGGGTCGATCGCCTCGAACAGCGCATGGTCGCTTTCACGCCGTACCGTGCCAACGACCGTATGACCGGCCGCTATCGCTGCTTCCGAAAATGCCCGGCCAAATCCCGAACTCACACCGGTGACAAGAAAGACTTTTTTTTCCATGATGATGTTGCGTGACTCATGGTCACTTACCGTTCGGGACGTGCGGGCCACTCTAGGCGCGTGGCCTGGATCGGCAAAGACGCGCCGGTCGGCATTCAGTCTTCCGGTAGGCGAAAGAATGATCGCTGCACTTACGGGCGAGTAGCGCCAACCGCCAGGGGTTTGCGCCTGGCGATAATGGCGCTCGATCTGGTCAGGCTCCGGGTTGATTTCTGCACGGCGAACGCGTTGGGGCAAGCCTGACAGCCATCCCGTAGACCTCGATTATGGGGTGCCAGAATCGCGTGTATGCGTCGTCTGAGCGGACTGTCGTTCCAGAAATTTCAGGGTGAGCTCCGCGACCTGCTGGGTTTTTGTGTCCATCGCAAAATGGCCAGCATCCAGGATATGAATCTCCGCGCCAGGGACATCTCGTTGGTAAGCCCAAGCGCCAGCTACCGTGAAAGAGGGGTCGTACTTTCCCCACAGCACGAGTAAAGGTGGATGGTAGTTCCTCAGATACGATTGCCACTTCGGGTACGCGGCGACGTTCGTGCGATAGTCATAAAAGAGTTCTTCCTGAATATGGCCCTCGCCAGGGCGGCTCAGGAAAGCGGACTCATCCGTCCACAGATCCGGATCGTAAAGCTCGGGGTGAGGATCGGTGCCGACATGACGCTGCTTTGCGGCATCGAATGAGATCAGGTTCGCACGGAGCTTGTCGGCATAAGCATCCCTGTTGGCCCAGTACTCACGGCGAGTCACCCAAAGCGGGCCCAGACCCTCTTCATGTGCCACCGCGTTTTGTATGACGATGGCCTCGACGCGATCGGGATGCAGCATCGCCAGGCGAAAGCCGACGGGGCCGCCGTAGTCCTGCATAAACAAGGCGTAATGGTGGATTCCGAGTTGTTGCGTAAACACATCGATGACCGACGCCAAGTGGTCAAAGGTATAGGCGAACGCATCGGGCGCGGGCGCGTCGGAGTTGCCAAAGCCTGGATAGTCAGGTGCGATGACGTGGTATCGCTTCGCCAGTACGGGTATCAGTTTGTCGTACATCCGCGACGACGACGGAAACCCATGGAGCAAGAGAACGGTCGGTGCGTCGTTACTCCCCGCCTCGCGATAGAAGATGTTCAGCCCCTGAACATTTGCCGTCCGATACGTAGTCATCACCGCACTCGTTTGTTGCGCGTCACCGTCGTTGGTGGCTGCCGCAGCAGTCAGGGAATAGACGCTCACCAGTGTACAAACGACCAGGGAAATAATTCGTTTCATGGGAAAGGTTCTCCGGGAACGCCACCCGTTTGCCCTCAGCTCGTGACACTGGAAGGTACCACCAGGCGTTCGACGGCTTCGTGGGCTAATGGCAGCAAGCCTTCGCCGCCAGCCGTTACATGGGCCTTGAGCTGACGGCGCATCACCGGGTCCCAGAACTTGGTCAGGTGGTTGCGGATACCCTCGACGGCGGCGTCGTGGTCGGGCTCGGCGGAAAAGTAGTTCGCAATGTCGTTGGCCATGGTGATCAGGCGTTCGATGTTCATGGCAGCTCCCGGGTATGGCCCAGTAGGAGTCGATCCGGATGGGTGTAGATGTTGTGGCTGCCCGGACGGGTAAAGCCGATCAAGGTGATGCCGGCGCTGCGGGCCAGCTCGATCGCCAGTGCGGTTGGCGCGGATATCGCGGCGAGTACGGTGATGCCGGCACTTGCCGACTTGGTCACCATCTCGTAGCTGGCGCGGCTGGTGACCAGCGCCATGCCGGCATTGGGGTCGATGTTTGCGCGGCGCATCGCGCCGATCAGCTTGTCCAGCGCGTTGTGGCGACCGACGTCTTCGCGAACCAGCGCAATGTCGCCGTGGCAGTCCGCCCATGCGGCGGCATGCACCGCGCCAGTGGCGGCATTTATCGGCTGGCGTATCTGCAATTCGGCCAGCGCGCATTCGAGTGCGTCGCGGGTCAGCGTGCTACCCGCGCCCACAGGCGGGTTTTGCCGGATCGCCTGTTCCAGGTCCCGGGTGCCGCAGATGCCGCAGCCGCTGCGCCCGGGAAGCAGGCGTTCACGAGCACGGTCCAGATGAGCGGCATGCGCTTCGGGCGCTACCTGCATCGCGACTTCGATGCCCTCCAGCAGCGTGTGCACCTGCACATCCAGCAACTGCTCCGGCGCTTCGATCAAGCCTTCGCTGAGCGAAAAGCCGAGTGCGAAATCGTGCAGGTCGTGCGGTGTCGCCATCATCACGGCAAAGCTCACGCCGTTATAGAGCATCGCGATCGGCATCTCCTCGGCCACGCAATCGTCTTCATGCGTGGTTTTGCCGTGGCGCCAGCGATCAACGCGGCGGATGACGAAGCCGACGGCAGTGTCCTCAATCGTCATGCCGTCGTCAGGGTTGCCCAAGCGTATCCACCGACTGATCGAGAAGAGCCTGTTGCTCGCTGGAAAACGCACGGAAACGTTTCTGCCATTCGGACGGCTGCGAAACGCGGGTGACCTGCACCGCAGTGACCTTGTATTCCGGGCAGTTGGTTGCCCAGTCCGAGTTTTCGGTGGTGATCACATTCGCGCCGGAGCCTGGGAAATGGAAAGTGGTGTAGACCACGCCGGGCTGCATGCGCTCGGAGATCATCGCGCGCAGTACGGTGTCGCCGGCGCGGCTGGAGATGCCCACCCAGTCGTTCTCGTTGATGCCGCGCTCCTCCGCGTCGTGTGGATGAATTTCCAGCCGGTCCTGGTCGTGCCACATCACGTTGGCAGTGCGCCGGGTCTGTGCGCCGACGTTGTACTGGCTGAGGATGCGGCCGGTGGTGAGGATCAGCGGATGCTCGGCGTTGACCTTCTCGCTGGTCGGCACGTACTCGGTCAGCATGAAGCGACCCTTGCCGCGTACGAACTCGCCCACGTGCATCACCGGCGTGCCTTCCGGATGATCTTCGTTGCATGGCCACTGGATCGAGCCGAGCTGGTCGATCTTGTCGAAGCTGACGCCATGGAAGGTCGGCGTCAACCGCGCGATCTCGTCCATGATCTCGCTGGCATGGTGGTAGTTCATCGGATAGCCCATCGCCCGTGCCAGCTCCTGGGTGACCTCCCAGTCGGCGTAGCCGGCTTTCGGCGCCATCACCTTGCGCACGCGCGAGATGCGGCGCTCGGCATTGGTGAAGGTGCCGTCCTTCTCCAGGAATGAACTACCGGGCAGGAATACGTGGGCGTATTTGGCCGTCTCATTGAGAAACAGATCCTGCACCACGATGCACTCCATCGCGCTGAGTGCGGCGGTGACGTGCTGGGTATCGGGATCGGACTGGGCGATATCTTCGCCTTCGATATACAGGCCCCGGAAGCTGCCATCCAGTGCGGCTTCGAACATGTTGGGAATGCGCAGGCCCGGTTCGTCCAGCAGCGGCACGCCCCAGGCTTTCTCGAACAGCTCGCGTGTGGCCACATCGCTGACGTGGCGATAGCCGGGAAACTCATGCGGGAATGAGCCCATGTCGCAGGAGCCCTGCACATTGTTCTGGCCACGCAGCGGGTTGACGCCCACGCCTTCGCGACCGATGTTGCCGGTCGCCATGGCGAGATTGGCGATGGCCATCACCGCGGTCGATCCCTGCGCGTGTTCAGTGACGCCCAGGCCGTAATAGATCGCACCGTTGCCGCCGGTGGCGTATAGGCGAGCGGCACCACGGACGGCTTCAGCCGGCACGCCGGTCTGCGCTGCCATCGCTTCGGGGCTGTATTTTTCCTGGGCCACGAAAGTGCGCCACTTGGCAAACGCTTCCGGTTCGCAGCGCAGCGCCACAAATGCTTCGTCGACCAGGCCTTCAGTGACGATGACGTGGGCGAGTGTGTTCAACATCGCAACATTGGTGCCGGGTTTGAGCTTGAGGTGATAGTCCGCCTTGATGTGCGGCGTGCGCACCAGGTCGATCCGCCGTGGATCGATCACGATCAGCCTGGCGCCTGCGCGCAGGCGCTGTTTCATCTGTGAGCCGAACACCGGGTGAGCGTCGGTAGGGTTGGCGCCGATCACCAGCACCACATCGGTCTGTTCGATCGAATCGAAATCCTGCGTGCCGGCCGATTCACCCATCGTGGCCTTGAGGCCGTAGCCGGTCGGCGAGTGGCAGACGCGCGCGCAGGTATCGACGTTGTTGTTGCCGAAGCCGGCACGCACCAGCTTCTGCACCAGATAGGTTTCCTCGTTGGTACAGCGCGAGGACGTGATGCCGCCGATTGCATGCTTGCCGTAAGTGGCCTGCAGCCGTTTGAACTCGCCGGCTACATGGGCAAACGCCACTTCCCAGCTGACGATCTGCCATGGATCGGAAATTTTCGCGCGGATCATCGGGGTATTGATTCGATCCGGATGCGTGGCGTAGCCGATCGCAAAGCGGCCTTTCACGCAGGAGTGGCCGTGGTTCGCATGGCCATCCTTGTTCGGCACCATGCGCACGATCTCTTCGCCTTTCATCTCCGCGCGAAAGCTGCACCCGACGCCGCAATAGGCACAGGTAGTGATCACGCTGTGCTCGGCCTGACCTTTGTCGATCAGCGATTTCTCCGACAGCGTAGCCGTGGGGCAGGCCTGCACGCAGGCACCGCAGGAGACGCATTCGGAATCGAGGAAACGGTTGTCCTGGCTGGCGGCCACCTTGGAGTCGAAGCCGCGGCCCTGGATGGTCAGCGCGAACGTGCCCTGTACTTCGTCGCATGCGCGTACGCAACGCGAGCAGGCGATGCACTTGGACGGATCGAACGTGAAGTAGGGATTGGATTCGTCCTTGGCGACGAACAGCGGATTCGCTTCGCCTTGTTTCGTTTGCGCATGGACGTGGTTGGCGCCGTCGTAGCCGTAGCGCACTTCGCGCAGGCCGACCACACCGGCCATGTCCTGCAATTCGCAGTGGCCGTTGGCGGGGCAGGTGAGGCAGTCCAGCGGATGATCGGAGATGTACAGCTCCATCACGCCGCGGCGGATCTGCGCCAGCTTCGGCGTCTGCGTGCTCACCTTCATGCCGGCGCTGACCGGCGTGGTGCATGAGGCCGGATAACCCTTGCGTCCTTCGATCTCGACCAGGCACAGCCGGCACGAACCGAACGCTTCCAGCATATCGGTGGCGCACAGCTTCGGGATACGGATGCCGGCTTGCGCAGCGGCACGCATCACTGAAGTACCTTCGGCTACATGCAGCGTCCTGCCGTCGATCTGTAGCTCCACTGTCTTTTCAGACGTGGACCTGGGTGTGCCGTAATCGATTTCGACAATGGACAACATGGTGCAATTTCTCCTCGGAACCAGCCTTCAGCTCGTGACCTTCTCGGTAGCGCCTGAAAAATCTTCATGGAAATGATCCAGCGCACTAAGCACCGGGAACGGCGCCATGCCTCCCAGCGCACATAGCGAACCGCCCAGCATGGTCTGGCACAGGTCGCGCAATAAAATCTCGTTGCGCTCGCGCTCGGCCGCATCGCCGGCCACCATGCGATCGATGACTTCGACCCCACGCACCGAACCGATACGGCAGGGCGTGCACTTGCCGCAGGATTCGATCGCGCAGAATTCCATCGCATAGCGCGCTTGCGCCGCCATGTCGACGCTGTCATCGAACACCACGATGCCACCATGACCGAGCATGCCGCCGATCGCGATGAACGCTTCATAGTCGATCGGCGTATCCAGCTGCGATATCGGGATGTATGCGCCAAGCGGGCCGCCCACCTGTATCGCGCGCACGGGTCGACCACTCGCGGTGCCGCCGCCGTAGTCCTCGACCAGCTCGCGTAATGTGAGGCCGAAAGCGCGCTCGACCAGGCCTGGTCGCTTCAGATTGCCGGCCAATTGGATCGGCAGCGTGCCGCGCGACTTGCCCATGCCGAAGTTCTGGTAGAACGCGGAACCTTTGTCGAGAATGATCGGCACACTGGCCAGCGTCACCACGTTGTTGATCACGGTCGGTTTGCCGAACAGACCCTGGATCGCTGGCAGCGGTGGCTTGAAACGTACCTGTCCGCGCTTGCCTTCGAGACTTTCCAGCAGTGAGGTTTCCTCACCGCAGATATAGGCCCCAGCGGCCATGCGCACTTCCAGATGAAATGCCTTACCGCTACCGCGCACGTCGTCGCCAAGATAGCCGTCAGCTTCAGCTGCAGCGATCGCGGCCTCCAGCGCGCGCTGCGCGTGCGGATATTCAATGCGCAGATAGATGTAGCCATGGGTCGCGCCGACGGCCAGGCCAGCGATGGTCATGCCTTCGATCAGCACGAACGGATCGCCTTCCATGATCATCCGATCGGCATACGTTCCCGAATCGCCTTCGTCAGCATTGCAGACGATGTATTTCTGATCGGCATTGGCATCGAGGCAGGTCTTCCACTTGATGCCGGCAGGAAACGCGGCGCCACCACGGCCACGCAAGCCGGCATCGGTCACGGCCTTGACGACGTCGGCACCGCTCATGCTTAGTGCGGCTTCCAGCCCGCGATAGCCGCCGTGCGCACGATAGTCGCCCAGGCTGCGCGGATCGACGATGCCGACACGGGTAAAGGTCAGTCGTTGCTGGCTCTTCAGATAAGCGATGTCTTCGGTCGGCCCAAGCGCCAGCGCATGTTTGCCGGCGTGCAGGAAGTCCGCCTCGAACAGGGCAGGGACGTCCTCGCGTTGGACTGGTCCGTAGGCGAAGCGGCCAGCGGGCGTATCCACCTCCACTAGCGGTTCCAGCCAGTAAAGGCCGCGCGAGCCGTTGCGCACGATATGTACGTCGACGCCACGGTGCGTCGACTCGGTGCGGATGGCGTCGGCGACGGCTTCGGCACCCAATGAAAGTGCGCCGGCATCGTGCGGCACGTAAACCGTCATGCTCATGCTTGCTCCGCGGCCAGCCATGCGTCGAACCGCTCGGGCGTCAGCCGGCCTTTCAGTTCATCGTCGACCATGATCGCTGGCGAACAAGCGCACATACCGAGGCAGTAGACCGGCTCGAGCGAGTACGCGCCATCGTCGGTGGTCTGGTGAAAGTCTACGCCGAGGCGCTGTTTTATGTGTTTTTCCAGCTTAACGGCACCCATCGCCTGGCACGATTCCGCGCGGCACACATAGATCACCCGGCGGCCGGGTGGCTTGCTGCGGAAGAAGTGATAAAAACTGATGACGCCATGGATATCGGCGCGTGAAAGATTCAACTCGCGCCCAATCAGCGGCACGGAAATTTCCGGCACATAACCGAGCGCTTGCTGAACCCCATGCAGCACTGGCAGCAACGCGCCCGGCAGGTCCTTCAGCCGGGCCGTGACCTCCAGCACCGCTGCGCGGACATCCTCGGGGATGTCCGGCAGCAACGTGATATTTGCAGCACGTTTCACTTGCGTCACCTTCAAAACAGCGCGGCGGCCTTTGCCAAAGCAATATATAGACCAATCAGGAACGGGATGCCAACCGCCAGCCACGCGAGTACACCAGCCGCTCCAAAGCTTCCGCGGGCCGCCGTTTCGGCAGTGATGGTTACGCGATCTTCATGTTGCAGCGCTCGCTCGCGGGCAAGCTCCTGCTCGCTCATGAACACCGATTCCTTCACTGGTTTCACCAGCAAGTTGCAGATCAAACCCAGCAGGAGCAGGAACGCCATGATGTAAAGCGTGCGGTCATACACCAGGTTTTTGGCGACGCCTGCATCGATCTGCGTCTGCCGGATGGCGGCGATCAGGAAGGGGCCGATCACGCCAGCCGCCGACCATGCCGTTAATAGACGTCCGTGGATGGCGCCGACCATTTGTGTACCGAAAAGGTCCGCGAGGTACGCGGGTATGGTCGCGAAGCCGCCACCGTACATAGTCAGGATGACGCAGACGGTGGCCACGAACAGCCCGGCCAGCGCCAGATGTCCCCAGGTCGGCAACAGGCAGTACATGACAATGCCGAGCAGGAAAAATGTGTAATAAGTGTTCTTGCGGCCGATCCTGTCCGACAGCGACGCCCAGAAGATGCGCCCGAGGCTGTTGAACAGGCTGATCAAGCCGACCAAACCGGCCGCTGCCGCAACCACGGCCGCCTTCTGCGCGGGGCTGAGTTCCGCGGCAGCGTTTGTCAGCCCGACCAGCTTGCCGCCGAATACATCCTGGAACATCGGGCTGGCCATCGAGATCACCGAGATGCCCGCGGTGACATTGAGGAACAGCACGCCCCAGAGCAGCCAGAATTGCGGGGTCTTCCATACACGGTTCAGGTGAACGTGGCGACGGGTGATCATCGAGCTGCCATCGTCGCTGACGGGCGACACCCAGCCGGCGGGTTTCCAGCCGTTGGGGGATACACGGAAGCCCAGCGCGCCGCAGGCCATCACGACGAAATAGATGGCGCCCATCGCCATCAGCGTCGATGCCACACCTTGTGCGCTGACATTGGAAAAATGCTTCATCAAGGCCACCGCCAATGGCGCGCCGATCATCGCGCCGCCGCCATAACCCATGATGGCGAAGCCGGTTGCCATGCCGCGTCGATCAGGAAACCATTTGATCAGCGAGGACACCGGAGTGATGTAGCCCAGACCCTGGCCGACGCCACCGAGCACCCCACAGCCCAGATACACCAGCCAAAGCTGGTGTATCGATACGCCGATGCCGCCAAGCACCAGGCCACCGCCCCAGCACAAGGCAGCGATAAAACCGGCCTTGCGCGGTCCGGAATGCTCCAGCCAGCCACCCCACAGTGCAGCCGAGATGCCCAGCATCGCGATGAAAGTTTCGAAGATGTGGGTGACCTGCGGTACCGTCCAGTTGCAACTGGTGGTGGTGAGCGCGGCGAAGAAACCCAGGTTGGCGCAGACCGTCGGATCAGTGCCGCTGAGCAACTTGCTCATCGGCAGCCAGAAGACCGAAAAACCGTATGCCATGCCAATGCATAGATGGATTGCCAGCGCAGCGGGCGGCACCAACCAGCGGTTGAAGCGGGGCCCGGCGATAGTGCGTTCCCTGGAGAAGAATCCGGGCGAGCTTCCAGCTGCCCCATCCACGACATCTGTTTCCAGTTCCCGAGCCATACATACCCCCTTATGGTGGCCGGCATTGCGCCGGATATCAGGTTTCGATCCTATTGATTACACCGATATTTCAATGTTGCGCCAGTCGATCAAAGTCTTATGACAGCTGCATGACGTGCGCCTCTGTGGAGACAATGCCATGATGCGGCGAACTCTCTGCTTTCCTTTAATGCGGCGCAGCATTGCGCGCGAGGAGTCCTGATATGCGCATTCTTTCCGGTGGGTTGTTTGCTCTGGGCATGGTATTCGCGGCGCTGTCCGTGCGTGCCGCCGTCGATCAGCCTGGCGCAAATCCTGTTGCCGAAAGCCGACACATCACGGTGGCAGCGGCGGCGGATCTGCACTACGCGATGGACCACGTCATCGCCGACTATCGTCATGACCATCCTGGCGATGTCATCGACGTGGTGTACGGAGCGTCCGGCCAGCTGCTGACGCAGATCGAGCAGGGCGCGCCGTTCGAACTTTTTTTTTCGGCGGATAGCGATTACCCCAAACAGCTCACTGCACATGGCGATGCCGGTGGGCAACCGGTGCCCTACGCGGTAGGTCGCATCGTGTTGTGGAGCGCCAGCATCGACATGCGCGGCGTGCAGCTAGCCGACCTGGCGCAGCCGCGCTTCGGCCGCATCGCGATCGCCAATCCGCAACACGCACCGTATGGAAAACGGGCCGAACAGGCGCTGCGTAGTGCAGGTGTCTGGGATCAGCTGCAGCAGCGGCTGGTCTATGGCGAGAACATCGCGCAGACGGCGCAGTTCGCGCAAAGCGGGAACGCCCAGGTCGGCATCATCGCGCAATCGCTGGCGCTGGATCCGGCCATGGCCAAGGGCAGCTATGCGCTGGTGCCGCCAGGCGCCTACGAACCGTTGCAGCAGAGTTTCGTGTTGACCAAACGAGGTGCCGACAACGCCTTGGCGCAAGATTTCGCGCATTTCATGCAGAGCGCGCAGGCGCGCTCCATCCTCGCGCGTTACGGTTTCACCCTGCCAGGTGCAGATCACTGAGCGACGACGATGCCGCTACTGTCGACGCAGGATCTGCAGGCGTTTGGACTGACCTTGCGGTTAGCCGCGACGGTCACCGCCGTGTTGCTGCTGCTCGGCACCCCGCTGGCGTGGTGGCTCGCACAGACGCGTTCGCGCTGGCAACGGCCCATCGCAGTCGTGGTTGCGCTGCCGCTGGTGCTGCCGCCGACCGTGTTGGGCTTCTATCTGCTGCTGTTGCTTGGCCCTCATGGTGCGGTGGGCCGGTTGATCGCGGCGATGGGATGGTCGGCGCTGCCGTTTACTTTTGGCGGGTTGGTGGTCGCCTCGGTGGTGTATTCCTTGCCATTTGTGGTGCAGCCATTGCTCAACGCGTTTGAGGCGATCGGGGCGCGGCCGCTGGAAGTTGCTGCCTGCCTGCGTGCGAGTCCACTCGATCGCTTTTTCTCCGTCGCGTGCCCGATGGCGCTGCCCGGATTCATTACGGCAGCCGTGCTTGGTTTCGCACACACGATGGGGGAATTCGGTGTCGTGCTGATGATTGGCGGCAACATCCCGGGTAAGACACGGGTGCTGTCGATGCGGATCTTCGATCACGTCGAGGCGGGTGAATATCTGCAGGCCCATACGTTGTCGCTGTGCCTGCTGGTGTTCTCGTTCGCGGCGTTGCTGGCGATGTCGTTATTGCGCCCGCGCAGGCAAGAACGTGACTGAGTTGCTGGCGCCAAACCCTCGACAAAGGGACGATTCCCGTGGCCTGGAGGCTACGCTGGCATGGCGCCGTGGCGCCCTGGCGATCGAGCTCGACATCGCGCTGCCAGTACGCGGGATCACCGCGCTGTTCGGTCCCTCCGGCGCTGGCAAGACCAGCTGTCTTCGCGCGATTGCGGGGCTGGATCGTGGTAGCAACGGCACGGTAAGCCTCGGCCATGAAGTGTGGCAGGACAGTGCACAGCGGCTGTTCGTGCCGTCGCATCGGCGCCGGCTTGGCTATGTCACACAGGAAGCCAACCTGTTCGTGCATCGCTCGGTGAGCGGCAATCTGGACTATGGCTATCGACGCGCCGGACGGCCGAAACATATCGATCGAGATGCGTTGATCGACCAGTTCGGTTTGCGGCCTTTGCTTGGGCGACGCGTCGATGCACTTTCTGGCGGCGAACGCCAGCGCGTCGCGATTGTCCGTGCGCTGTTGTCCGACCCGTCGTTGCTGTTGTTTGACGAGCCGCTGTCGGCACTCGACACCACCGCGCGCAGCGATCTGCTCGGCCAGCTGGAAACCCTGCATGCGGCCTTGGCGGTGCCCATGATCTACGTCAGCCACGCGATCGACGAAGTCGCCCGATTGGCAGATCACCTGGTGTTGCTGGACGCCGGTCGTGTAGTGGCGCAGGGGCCACTGCAGGCAACACTTACTCGCCTTGATCTGCCTGCGGCGCTGGCTGAAGCCGTCGGCGCGGTGATCGAAGGCACCGTGGTTGGCCACGACGCGCATGATCATCTCACCGAGCTGGCATTCGCTGGCGGCACGCTGCTGATACCGCGTCGCGGCGATGTGGTCGGCCAACGACTGCGCTGCCGCATCGGCGCACGCGACGTGGTGTTGACGCATGAACGGCAGAGCGGCAGCAGTGCGTTGAATCAGCTCCGCGCGCGGGTGGTCGCGATGGCCGGGGCGGATCATCCGTCACAATGTCTGGTGCAACTCGACGCAGGCGGCAGCGTGCTCTTGGCGCGCATCACGCAACGTTCCTGGCATGCGCTCGCGCTCGCGCCGGGCAGCGAGGTGTGGGCACAGGTCAAAGCGGTGGCGCTCGGTACCTGATGCGATGTCGGTACGCGCCGTTGCGGTTGTCAAAGCTCATTCGTGCCGCCATGATTTCCTTCTACGGCGCCTTGGCGCCATGCCGCAACCGTGCAGGCCATCGTCTCGATGAATGAGCTGATCAGTGTTGCCGAAGCCGAAGCCCTGATTGCCCGGCACATGCCGACGTACGGCACCGAACGGGTGGGGCTGGACGAAGCGGTTGGCCGCATCCTGCGCGAGCCGATCCACGCCGAACGGGACCAGCCACCGTTCGATCGCGTGATGATGGACGGCATCGCCTTGCGCTGGAGCGAGTCGCTGCCGAGCAGTTTCACGTTGTGTGGTGCACAGCTGGCCGGCATGGCGGCGCAAACGCTCGTCGATGAGGGCTCCTGCATCGAAGTGACCACCGGCGCGATCGTGCCGAACGGCTGTGATTGCGTCGTGCCGGTCGAGCAGACGCGGCGAGAGGCCGATCGCTATGTGCTGGCCGAAGGCTATCAACCGGCACCTCGCCAGTTCATTCATCCGCGCGGCTCCGACTGCCTGAGTGGCGCATTGTTGCTGGACGCCGGCATCCGTATTGGCGGGCCGGAAATGGCGGTGCTTGCGGCGAATGGTGTTACCCACGTCGAGGTCGCCATCGTGCCCTCGGTCGCCGTGATTGCGACCGGCGATGAGCTGGTGGATGTCGGGGCATCGCTCGGTGAAGGGCAGATCCGGCGTTCCAACGATCGCGCGCTGGCTGCCGCGCTGCGCGTCCGGGGTTTTGATCGCGTGTCGCTGAGCCAGGTCGCCGACGATCTCGCCGCGACCATCGCCATACTCGACACGCTGCTGGCGGGGCACCAGGTGCTGATCCTGTCCGGCGGCGTTTCGATGGGACAGCGCGATCATGTGCCGGCCGCACTCGACGCGCTCGGCGTGCGCTGCGTGTTTCATCGCATCGCGCAACGGCCGGGCAAACCGATGTGGTTCGGCATCGGGCCGCAAGGGCAGGCAGTGTTCGCGTTGCCCGGCAATCCGGTCTCGGCGCTGGTCTGTGCGATTCGCTATGTGATGCCGGCGCTGCTGGCGTCCATGGCAACCGCCATGGAGCCGCCAGAGCATGTTTGCCTGGACGCGGCGGTCGACACCAACCCCAATTTGACGTGCTTTGTGCCTGTGCACGTGCAGCATGACTTGTCCGGCAGGGCGATGGCGCATCCGGTGCCTTCGCGGACCTCGGGCGATTTTTCCTCACTGCCGCGCACCCATGGTTTCGTTCAGTTGCCGCCTGGCCAGAACATCGCTGTAGCCGGCACGGCGGCGGCGTTCTATCGTTGGTGACATGAGCTCCCACAACGCCAACGCGAATCCACCGACTGCCGCCGAATTGCCGCGGGATCGCCTCGGCCGGGCGCTGCACGACCTGCGTATCTCGGTGATGGACCGCTGCAATTTCCGTTGCCCGTATTGCATGCCCGAGGCGACCTACGGCGAGCATTTCGAATTTCTGCGCAACGATGAGCGCCTGAGTTTCGACGAGATCGAACGGTTGTGCCGACTGGCCGCGCAGCTGGGTGTGAGCAAGCTGCGTCTCACAGGCGGCGAACCGCTGTTGCGTCCCAAGTTGGCGCATCTGGTCGCGCGATTGCGGCACATCGACGGCATCAAAGACCTGGCGATGACTACCAACGGCGTGCTGCTGTCCCGCCACGCCGTCGAGCTGCGCGATGCCGGTCTGGACCGTATAACGGTGAGCCTGGATACGCTCGATCCGGCGCTGTTTCATCGCATGAGCGGAGGGCGCGGCGCACTCGATGATGTGCTGGCTGGCATCGATGCGGCGCAGGCAGCCAGCTATCCACATGGGGTCAAGCTCAACACGGTGGTGCAGCGTGGCGTCAACGAACACACCGTGATCGATCTGGTCGAGCGCTTCCGCGGTAGTGGCATCGTGGTTCGCCTGATTGAATATATGGATGTCGGCAATCGCAACGACTGGACGCCCGATGATGTGGTGCCGTCGCGGGAACTGATCGAACGTATCGACGCACGCTGGCCGCTGGAGGCCATACCGGCGCGGTACGTCGGCGAAGTCGCCACGCGCTACCGCTTCCGCGATGGAACCGGCGAGATCGGCGTGATCTCCTCGGTCAGTGAACCGTTCTGCGGCAGCTGCACGCGTGCCAGGCTGTCGTCAGAAGGCATGCTCTATACCTGCCTGTTCGCGACCCAGGGCACCGATTTGCGCGGGCCGCTGCGCGCTGGCGACAGCGACGAGCAACTGCTCGATCGCCTGCGTGACGTGTGGCTGCGGCGTGCCGACCGCTACAGCGAGGAGCGCACCGAGCGACGTAACAGCGCCCGCCGTAAAATTGAAATGAATTACATCGGAGGATAGATGAAGCTTTCGCACGTCGACGAGTCGCAACAGCCACGCATGGTGGATGTCGGCGCCAAGGCCGTCACCCATCGCACGGCGCAGGCGCGTGCGCGGGTGACGTTTCCGACGGAGGTGGCCGATGCACTGCACGCGGCAGGCTACGTCACGCCGAAGGGTGCCGTTTTCACCGTAGCGCACATCGCCGGCGTGATGGGGGCCAAGGCCACCTCGCAGCTGATTCCGCTGTGCCATCCGCTGAGCCTGGACAAGTGCGATATCGCGATTCACATGGACGGCTGCGATGCACTGATCGACTGCACCGTCTCGTGCCGCGGCAGCACCGGGGTGGAGATGGAGGCACTTACTGGCGCCAGCATCGTTGCGCTGACGATCTACGACATGTGCAAGGCGATGTCGCACGACATCGTCATCGGTGAGATCCGCCTGTTGAAGAAAACCGGTGGCAAACACGATATCGATCACGCTGCTGGCGGGAGCAAGGCATGAGCGAGATGGCTGCGCCGCCGATCTACGGTTTGCTGCTATCCGGCGGTGCCAGCCGGCGCATGCAGCGTGACAAGGCGCAGCTCGCCTATGCCGGCGAGCCGCAGCTGCTGCGCGCGTGGCGTCTGCTCGAAGCGGTGACCGAGCGTGCCTTTGTCTCGGCGCGCAGCGAGCAATCCGACGATCCGTTGCGTGCCGGTCTGCCACAGATCGTGGACCGCTACGATGCCATCGGACCTGCTGCCGGCATCCTCTCCGCACAGGACACATATCCAGATGTCGCCTGGCTGGTGCTTGCCTGCGACCTGCCACTGCTCGACGAGACCACCTTGCGCAGGCTGATCGAAGCACGCGACCCCGCTACCGACGCCACCGTTTTCGCCAGCCGTTTCGATGATCTTCCCGAGCCGTTGTGCGCGTTGTGGGAGCCCTCCAGCCATGCGTTGCTCAAGGAGCGTGTCGATAGCGGGAGTTATTGTCCGCGCAAGGCACTGATGATGTCTCGCATCACGCTGCTGCCTGCGCCTGGTAACGCACTGGACAATATCAACACCCCGGAAGAATTTGCCCAGATGCAGCATCAGCTGGGGTCGCAACCATGACCACGGTGACCTTGCAGTACTACGCGCAACTGCGCGAGCAGGCCGGCACCAGCATCGAGCAACTGACGACGTCGGCGGCCTCATTGCGCGAGTTATACGATGAGCTGCGCACGCGCCACGGATTCTCGCTGACGTCTGATGCGCTCAAGGTAGCGGTGAACGCGCAGTTCAGTGACTGGGGCAGGGCACTTGGCGAGGGCGATACCATCGTATTCATTCCACCGGTGGCTGGCGGATGAAACACTTCAGCCTGTCCAGCGTAGCGTTCGATCCCGCGCAACTGCGTACAACGTTGCAGCATCCAGGCAGCGGCGGCTTCTGCACGTTCGAGGGCTGGGTACGCAACAGCAATGAAGGCCGCGCAGTAGACGGGCTTGAATACGAGGCTTACACCGAGCTGGCGCTGGCTGAAGGCGAGCGCGTCGTCGAAGAGGCGCTCGTCCGTTACGGCGTCCTCGCGGCGCATTGCATGCATCGCACCGGGCATTTGAAAGTCGGCGACCTCGCGGTATGGATCGGCGTCAGTGCCGCACATCGTGACGAGGCGTTTCGCGCATGCCGCTACATCATCGACGAGATCAAGCATCGGCTGCCGATCTGGAAGAAAGAACACTACCTCGACGGTGATACCGCGTGGGTAGCTTGCGCGCATACGCATCGCGCGCATGAACACGAACATGCGCATGAGTTTGCATCGCGCACGCCAGCAGCAGAGACGGCCTTCGCGCCGGACTACTCGCGCCAGACGCGCCTGCGCGATGTCGGCGAAGCGGGCCAGGCGAAACTCGCTGCCGCACGGGTGCTGGTGATCGGCGCCGGCGGTCTCGGCTGCCCGGTACTAGCGTATCTGGCGGGCGCCGGTGTCGGCACGCTTGGCATCGTCGACGGCGATCGCCTCGACGCCAGCAACCTGCATCGGCAGACGCTGTATGACGCGCACGACATTGGCGAGCTGAAGGTGCAGCTGGCCGCCAAGCGCATCGCCGCACTCAATCCAACCGTTGTCGTACAGACCTTCGCCGAGCCGCTGCACGCCGGCAACGTGGCCGAAGTGTTCGCGCAGTACGACCTGGTGATCGAGTGCACCGACGACATGCACAGCCGCTATCTGTGCAACGACGCGGCCGTGCTTACTGGCACGCCGTTGATCCTCGCCAGCGTCTACCAGTACGAGGGCCAGCTGCAGGTGGTCACCGCCCAACCCGGCGCGCCATGCCTGCGTTGTCTGTGGCCGCAGGAGCCTGCGCCCGGCATTGCTGGCAGCTGCGTCGAATCGGGCGTGCTCGGTCCCGTAGTCGGTGTGCTGGGCGCGATGCAGGCGACGGAGGCGCTGAAGCTGCTGCTCGACCTACCGCGCCCGACCGACCACGCGTTGCTGCTGGTCAACCTGCTCGAAGGCAGTACCCAGCGCCTGCCGATCGATCCGGCGCAGGGCTGTGTGTTGCACGGGGGATGCGTCGAAGTGGCGCGCCATGCATTGGCACAGGCCCAGGATGAACGCGCGGTGGACCTCGCTTTCGAGCGCCTCGGCGATGCCATCGCTGCCGGCTACACCCTGGTCGACGTACGCGAACTGGATGAGATAGCCGCGCAACCGCTGCCGGTGCCGTCGCGGTCACTGCCTTTCGCGCAGATCGAAGCGCGTGCCGGCGAACTCGCGCAGGGGCGCGTGCTACTGGTTTGCGCCACCGGCCGGCGCAGCGGACATAGCGCACGCAGCTTGCGCGAGAAGGGCATGCACAATATCCATTCGCTGGCCGGCGGAATTGCCGCCATGGCGTCTGCACGCGATCAGGTGCCTGGCGCAGCCAACGACTACCGTCCATGATCGACTACGCCCAAGCTTTGCAGCGCCTGCTCGCGCAGGTTGCGCCGCTACCCGGCGAATACGGCGCGATCTGCGAAGTGACCGGTCGCGTGCTGGCCACCGATATTCGTAGCCCCATCGCGTTGCCCTCGTTCGACCATGCCGCGATGGACGGCTATGCGCTGTGCGCACGCGAACCGCTGGTCGCCGGTTCCGAACATGTCGTGCATGGATCGCAAGCGGCTGGCCAGGCGAGCAAGGCAGGCGCGGTCGGCGCATGGGAAATCATGACTGGTGCCTCCCTGCCTGATGGATGCGATGCGGTGATCGCGGTGGAGCGCACCGAGCTGCTGTCGACCCAGCCCGATGGCACGCCCGGTCGTATCCGGCTGCTCGAACCGCTGGTGGCCGGCATCAACGTGCGGCACATTGGCGCTGACGTGGCAAAAGGCTCGACCGTGCTCACCGCTGGTACGCGCGTCGAAGCTGCGCACATCATGCTGCTTGCTGCGCTGGGTTTGGCACGGGTCGACGTGGTGCGTCGCCCGCGCATCGCAATCATCTGCACTGGCATGGAATTGCAGGCCGATCCCTCGCAGCCGCTGGCCGATGGTCATATCCACAATTCGAACGGCCCGTATCTTGTCGCCGCACTCACTATGGCCGGCGCAAAGGTGCTGTCGTGCGAAACGGTGGACGACACCGCGACGACCTTCACCGAAGCGTTGCAGCGCTCCGTGGAAGCTGGCGCCGACCTGGTGATCAGCACCGGCGCGGTATCGATGGGTCGCTACGATTTCGTGCCTGATGCACTGCGCCGCTTCAGCGCGCAGCTACTGTTCCACAAGGTAGCGATTCGCCCCGGCAAGCCACTGCTGTGCGCAAAGTTGGCGAATGGGCCGTTGATCCTCGCATTACCCGGTACGCCGATGGCGGTGGCCGTGGGTTTTCGTTTCTTCGTGGTGCCGGCATTGCGTAGCATGGCTGGGCAGGGTATCGAGTCGCCATTGCACGCCGTGCTCGACACGCCGCAACAACCCAAGGCTGGCTTGCGTCACTTCCTGCGAGCCAACTTGCATCAGGACGCAGAAGGTCAACTCCATGCCAGCGTGCAGAGCCAGCAGCAGCCGTTTCGCATCCGGCCATTTGCCAAGGCCGATGGCTGGCTCGTACTGCCTGAAGACGCCGGCGACTGTGCGGCCGGCAAGTGCGTAGAGATCATCAGCCTGGAACCCGGCACGACGCCCCACATCCGCCCATCGCATTGATCCGCCGAAGCCACGGAACCCGCGCATGAAATTACAGATCGAAGGCCAGAAGCTGCGTGTACGCATTGACGAGGCTGAATTGGCGCGACTGCTGGCGGGCGAGACATTGCAGGCGCGGACAGGCTTCGCCGATGCCTTCGCGATTCGCTTTGCGCTGCGGGCAACGCAGGGTAACGATGCGGTGTTCTGCGGTCAGGCGGACGCCTGGCAGATTCGTTTGCCCGAAGCAGCCTTGCGCGAGCATGCCGCGCGTCTGCCTACGCGTGAAGGACTCCGCTACACGCTGGCAGGGAAGGCGATCGAAGATTCGCTGGAACTGCTGTTTGATGTGGATGTACGCGATAGCGTGCGGCACCGTAGATCTTCGTGATTTCCGGGCGGCGTGAATCGCCGGGCGAATGACCACGACGTAGCCTCGGCGCCTTTTGCGGCGCACTATCGGGCATCCGTCTCAGTCGTCTAGCCGGCAACGAGGTACTTGAACACGAAGACGGGTGTGTGGACTTGTAGCAAACTCTCCTGCTATCCAGGTAGTAAGCCAGTCCTCGAGGAAACGGTTATGGACCGCATCGACGCCATGAAAGTGTTCGTAGCAGCGCTCGATGAGGGCAGCCTCGCCGGTGCCAGCCGCAAGACGGGCCGGTCGGCAGCAGCAGTAAGCAGGGCGATCGCCTTTCTCGAATCGCATGTCGGTGTGCCGCTGCTGCACCGGACCACGCGCTCCATCAAGCTGAGCGAGGCTGGCGAACGATACGCGGTGGCTTGCAGAAAATTGCTCATGGATCTGGAGGAGGCGGACCGGAGCGCAGCAGGGGAACGCTCGGTGCCTCACGGCACGCTGTCAATCACTTCCACGTTGTTCGCGGGCGTGGAGTTTCTGCGTCCCATCGTTGATGCCTTCATGGATGAATACCCCACCGTCAGCATCCGCATGCATATGCTGGAACGGCCGGTCAATTTGATCGATGAAGGAATGGATCTGGCCCTGCGCATTACGCATCTTGCTGATTCGAACCTGGTCGCTCATCGCGTAGGAGAGGTTCGCAAAGTCGTCGTGGCCTCGCCACGTTATCTGGCGACGCACCCGCATATCCTCGAGCCTGCTGATCTGGCCAAGCACCAGATCGTTGCCATGGCGCATATGGGGCTCGAATCGTGGAGCTTTCCTGCCCTGGAGGGGTCATCGGTCCCTCGCTCCGTTTCATTCACGCCGCGCCTGGTGGTCAACAGTGTGCGGGCTGCCGTGGCGTCGACGGTCGAAGGCCATGCCCTGACGCGTCTGCTTTCCTATCACGTGGCCTCCGAGATCAGCCAGGACTTGCTGCGCATCGTCCTGGCCGATGCAGAGCCTTCGCCGATTCCCGTGCATCTCGTATCGCCGCATGGACGTCTGGCGGTGCCGAAGGTGCGCGCTTTTGTCGACTTTGCTTTGCCGCGCTTACGCGCGCAGTTTTCCCGGCTATCGAAGGAGGCTGAGGTACTACCTGAGGTGCCAGCGCCACCGCGGCGCAAAAAAGTGCCTGCCAAATAGCAAGGATTAGCCAATCCAAGGCGTGCCTTGGATGAGAGACCAGGGGCATCCAGGCGGCCCTATCAGCGTGCAAGCGTAAGACTTAGCTGCGCCTGAGCTAGCTCTGCCTGCTGTGCTGCGAGCGACGCTACGACGATGGCCAGGTGGCTTTCTTGCATCCTGTGGAAGAGTGGCTGCCGGACAACGGGTATTCATTGCCCACGTGTAGAAGCCCACCATGTGACCACGCGATCACCTGGAGGGATTCCCTCATGAAACTGCATTTTATCGCCGCGGCACTGGTTACCGGCGGCATGGCAATGACCAGTGTGGCCCTTGCCGGCGAGTCAACGCCAGCGTCCTCGGTGCAAGCCGGTGGGCAGCATACGGCTGCGGCCGCAGCGAAGCAGGAAATCTGGATCAGGCGGGTCACGCCCGAATACTGGCGCGTCACGCTGAACAATCCGCCGTTCAACATCTTCGGGCCCGAAACCATTCCGCAGTTGAGCGATGTCGTCACCCAAATCGAGAACGATCCCAAGCTCAAAGTGGTGGTGTTCGACAGTGCGGTCCCCGGGTTCTTCCTCACGCATTACAACTTCGATCCGCCGCTTTCAGCCACGACCAGCCTGCCGCCCGGCCGAACCGGCTTGCCGCCCTTGCCCGACGCACTGGTGCGACTGAGCCGCGCTCCGGTGGTATCCATCGTCGAGATCCGCGGACGCGCCAGTGGTGTTGACAGCGAACTGTCCCTGGCGAGCGACATGCGTTTCGCCAACCGCGAGAAAGCCATCCTGTCGCAATTCGAAGTCGGCGCCGGCTTCACCCCGGGCGGTGGCCCGATGGCGCGGCTTCCGCGCTTGATTGGCCGCGGACGTGCGCTTGAGATACTGCTCAGTGGCGAA
>Ga0302178_10000292_pt1 | contig 47191 bp, 44 predicted proteins | sample I_Palsa_E1_3_FD_198790 | JGI IMG/M metagenome (GOLD analysis project Ga0302178, IMG submission 198790) | Peat permafrost microbial communities from Stordalen Mire near Abisko, Sweden - I_Palsa_E1_3 | ecosystem: Environmental > Terrestrial > Soil > Palsa > Peat permafrost | place: Sweden...
CGCCTACGCGCACGACCGACATCGGCTTCGACTGGTACAAGATTCGTGTCGACAACGTGATCGGTCAGGGCGCACCTTCGTCGCAGGTTACCGACGCGAACGGCAACCTGATTTACGCGGTGATTCCTTACCAGAACCTGGGCTACCTCGACACGAACGGCTTTGAAGGCACGCTGCGTCAGGCGCTGCCGACGGCAGTCGGTACGTTCACCCTCGCGGCTGACTGGGCTTACGTGAACAGCTTCAAGCTCGGCTCGCCGGGTAGCGCACCGATCAACGGCGCGGGCAACAACTTCACCATCACGCAACCGTTTGGCGGCAGCTTCCCGCGCTGGAAGGGCAACACCTCCGTCGACTGGAATTACCACAAGTGGGATGCCCAGCTGACGTGGGAATTCACGGGTCCGTACGCGCAGAATCTGTTCCCGAGCCCGGCTCCGGGCAAGGTCGGCTCGTATAGCCAGTTCAACCTGATGGTGTCGTACTCGGGCTTCAAGCACTGGACGATTTACGGCGGCGTGGACAACATTTTCAACCGCACCCCTCCGTACGATCCGATCTTCGCAAACGGCACGCTGGATCAGAGTGGTTACGACACTTCGGTGTACAACTATCTTGGCGTGTTCGCCCAGATCGGCGCGACGTACAAGTTCTAAAGGCGTAGTAAGACAAGCAGTACTAGTTTTCCTCTCAGACCGCTCCGGCTCCCCTTCTCAGTCAACCGGAGCGGTCATTTTTCTTGAGACGCCAGCTAGTCAGAAGTCAGATTTCATCCGCGAACTCATCTAGACAGCGCTGCAAGCGTTCATGACGCACACGCGCCAACCGGGCACCAGTAGTGGTCCGGAAACCCGACGCCAGCTTGAGCAGCTTCGCACGAAAATGATCGAGCGCGTAGCGCCGGTCATCGAGCGGCCGCTTCAACGCGTGCGGATCGAGCGGGTCATATAACGCGCTGCCCATCCGGCCCGCAACGTAAAAGCACCGCGCCACTCCCAGCATGCCGATCGCATCGAGCCGGTCCGCATCCTGCAGCGTTTTCGCCTCCAGCGTCAGCGGCTCAATGCCGGCTGAAAAACTGTGCGCGGCCACCGCGTGCGTCACCGCTTCGATCTTCGTCTGCGGCCAGCCGAGCTCACTCAGTACCTGTGCGGCCTTTTCAGCGGACAGGCGCGACGCCTGCGCACGCAACGGCGAATTTTTCTCGGTGGGGACGCAGTCGTGCAGGATCGTCGCGGCGAACAGCACGTGCGCATCGCCGCCGTCCTCCGCCTGAATGGTCGCGGCATTCTTCCAGACACGCTGCAGATGCGAGGTGTCGTGCGAACCGTCGCCACTCGCGTCGCCCGCGTGCGGCAACAGGGTCTTCGCCAGCTCGTGAAACGGGAAAAATGCGGGTTGTGTCATGGGCGTCGTAGGTTGAATGGGGCGACGATTATCGCCTGGGAGCGGCATACCGGTAGAGTATTCGTCTCGCGCCCTCGCCTCTTGCCGGTCTGAGCGAACTCAATGCGCTTCGATCAGCGCACGCAGCGCCGCATCGCGAATCTCCATCACGTCGAAGATCCCCAACGCCCGCAGCGCCGGTATCGCGTCGACGATATCGCGCTCGGCCTCCGCCTGGTTTTGCGCCGACACGCTGCGATCCATCCAGATCCTGGCATTAATGAGGAACGCGCCCACGGTGCCCTTGCGCACGGTGACGCCGCCGAAATCCCCTTGATTCACATGCTCGGGCAAAAGGTCTTGTGCTTTCATGGCTGTCTGTCCTGGTTGAGTGGCCGCGCGGGCGACCGGTTGCAGACCACTGTAGATGGACGGATCTAGCGCGTCTCCGGTATAAAGGCCATTCGATACGCTGTTTCAGCCATGACCCATCCTTTGATTTCCCCGCAACAGGCGCAGTCCGCTGACGGGCCCTTCCTGATTGCTGTCGAACAGACCGGCGAGGACGTGCGCGTCACGCCTTCGCACAATCACGCCCGCGGCCAGTTACTCGGCGCGCTGCATGGCTTGCTGTCGGTCGGCGTCGATAACCAGCAATGGGTCGTGCCGGCCATCCATGCGGTCTGGATTCCGCCGCATCGCACGCATGCGCTCCGCTCGCACGGCGCCTACTCGGGCTGGAACGTGTATATCGAGGAAGCGGCCTGCGCGCCGCTGCCCGCCGAGCCTTGCACGGTTCGCATCTCTGCGTTGCTGCGCGAGGCCGTGAGACGTGCCGCCAGCTGGCACAGTGCGGTCCTCGACGCAGCGCAGCTTCGTGTGGCGGGTGTGATCCTCGATGAAATCCAGAGCCTGCCGCGCGAGCGTCTAGGCTTGCCAATGCCGCAAGACACCCGCCTGCAACGCATCGCGCATGCGCTCACTCATGACCTCGCGGACAACCGGCGAATGCAACAATGGGCCGAGTGGGCCGCCATTTCGCCGCGCACCTTGAGCCGCCGTTTTGTCGATGAGACGGGTTTCAGTTTTGCCGAGTGGCGGCAGCAAGCCCGCCTGTTGCGCGCACTCGAAATGCTGGCCGCGGACGCGCCGGTCACGACCGTCGCGCTCGAACTGGGTTACGACAACGTGAGCGCTTTCATTGCCATGTTCAAGCGCGCGATGGGCACCACACCCAGCCGGTATTTTCATTCGTATGCTGCGGACGCTGCGCCCGTAGCCGCTTTTACGACGGCAGAGGGCGACCCCGCATAGCGTGCGCCGTTGTCGCAGTCGCTCATCTGACCGGCCACGTTGCTGAACGCGTGCTGATAGGCGCTGGATGATTTGCCGTCGCGGCGGGCGAGTTCGGCGAGGTCGAGCACGGCTGCGTATTTCAACGCGCAACGCGCCGAATGCGAGGAACGCGGCGGCAACGCGGACGCGGATTGCGGCACGTCATCCACCCCCGGCATCGGCACAGCGAACGCGTTCGTTTCGCCTGCGGCTCCAGCCGTAACGGCAACCACTGCCGTGAGCGCGACGATCAGCATAACGAACCTCATACGTTTCATGAAAGAGCGGCTACGGGTCGCGTTTTCATGCGAATGGGCCGGTTGCACGCTGCCTTGCCCATCTCTCACTTGCGGCTCGCTTCGCATAGGAACTCCCGATGATTGGACGTCGTCGTTCATGACCAGTGAGCCGGAATCCAGATACCGCCATACCAGTGGCCCGGCACCCACACGACCGGACGCGGCGCAACGTAGACGACGCGCGGCGCGACATACACAGCAGGCGGCGGGGGCGGCGGCACATAGACAACCGGAGGAGGCGGCACGTAGACGACGGGCGGCGCTACGACGACCGCCGGCGGGCGCACCACCACTGCAGTGCCACCGGTTGTGACGGTACCGGTCGTGACCACCGTGCCGCCCGTCGTGACGGTGCCGCCGGCCACCACCGTGCCGCTGCTCGTGACGGTATTGCCGTGCACGCCGGTCACGCTGCTGGAAGTCGTCACCACGCCTGGCGCCACGCGCGTGGCGCTGCCGGAGTGATCGACAGTGCCGCCATCCGGACCGTTCACCGAACCCGAGCGGTAGCAGGAATTGCCGGCGCAGTTGGTCGAGGCTGAATGGTTATACGTATTGCCATTCGAGCCGGTGACCGAGCCGGAAGACGAATACTGCCCGGGTGCATCGCGCGTCACGCTGCCGGAGGTGCTTGCGGTTTTGCCGTCGGGACCTGTGAGCGTGCCGGTGTGAGCGCAGGTGCCGCCGGCGCAACTGGTGTCACCGGCGTGCTGGACTGAATTGCCATAACGTCCGGTGGCGGTGCCCGAATTCGAAAACTGGCCGGGCGCCGTGCGCGTCACCGTACCCGTGTTAGTGGCGACTCCGCCCCAGGGACCCATCACGCCGCCCGCGTGCGAGCAGCTTCCGCCGCCGCAAGATCCTGCGTGCGCGCCGCTATATGTGCCGCGCGAAGTGTAGGCCGTGCCGTGCGAAGTCCAGGCCGATGCCGGCGCGCTGCCGAGCACCAACACCGCCGTGCAGGCCGCAAGGGCCAGCTTTTGCATGCTGACGCGGGCACGCACGGCGCTCGCGGTGGAAGCCAGCCAGGCGCCGGCGGTGGGAAGTTGAAACGAGGCGATTTTCACGGTGTGTCCTTCGCAGTTCGGGCCACATTGAGCACTTTGGCGTGGCGACGAACGGAATATAGAAGGACCGGCGCGCTGAGACTATTGCAAAGATATGTCGCCCGGTGTCATCGCAAGTGGAACCGCCTGGAAGCCCGCCACGCGGGCGTCTGCGCGATCGGGCCGCGCGCCGTGACATACGGCGACATAAAGTGTGACAGGGGGAAATGGCGGCGGCACAGCGGCAAAAGTGCTCCAAAAGTGCAGGCAAGCCCCCTGAAAGGTATGATGGAAAGCCGCCCCCCCGGATCATCCGGGACGGGGCGCGCCGCGCAGTCGCGACGCTTCTCGACGAACAGTGGCCGGCGTCGCGGCAAGCGGGATGAAGGACGTGCCAGAAACCGAATCTAACCACGGAGTGAACGATATGGCTTTGCACAAGGCAGTATGGGTAGCAGTGGCGCTTGCAGCATCGATCAACGCCCACGCACAGGTCGCCGGCACACAGCCTCTTAGCGTCACCGTCGAGCAGTCCAACGCGCTTCTGCAGGGCTGGAGTGTCAAGAAGAGCGTGCTCGGCAAATCGGTCTACAACGACCAGAATGAAAAGGTCGGCACGGTCCGCGATCTGATCATCGCCCCGGACGGCTCCGTCTCGGCGGCCATTGTTTCGGCGGGCGGTTTCCTCGGCGTCGCCACGCACGACGTCGCCGTACCTATCGCAGCGCTCGACGTTCGCGGCGGCAATCTGTATCTGCCCGGCGCCACCAAAGACGCCATCAAGGCGACGCCGGAATTCCAGTACGCCAAGGTGCAATCGCCGCCGAAGCCGAAGAAGGCTCAGGCACAGTAACGCGATTCTGACGTCATGAACTGAGGTGGTTGCGGCTGGCAAGGTCGGCCGCAACCACCATTAGCTGCACCCGAGCTTCGCCCTTAGGCCCTCAGGCCGCCCACGCCTTCCCGCGCACACTCCACCCCTTCACCCCTTGCTCCATAAACCGGCGCCTATGACCGGGATATTGTCTCGGCCATGAGCCCGCCCAGTAAGGCTGCGCCGGCGACCACCGTAAATACCCCGGATTGACGCTCGTTATATCCACCCATATATTTTGAACGCAGCCTGGGCGGAACAGCCTTGATTACACGGCTGAACCACAGGGATCCCGCATGTGATGTCCAAGGAAATCATCGACTCTCATCTCATCAAGGTGTTGCACACGCTGCTCACCGAATCCAGCGTATCGCGCACCGCTGCCTTGCTCGGACAGTCGCAGCCAACCGTGAGCGTCGCGCTGCGCAAACTGCGTGAAATGACCGGCGATCCGCTGCTGGTGCGCAGCGGCAGCCGGATGGTGCCGACCAGCCATGCGCTCACCTTGATCGACCCGGCCGCCCAGGCGTTGAGCAGCATCGCCGCCATCCTGCACCCGACCACGACCTTCGATCCCGCCACGACGAACCGGACCTTCCGCATCGGCTCGCCGGATTATCTGGATGTGTTCTTCGTTCCGGCGATTGTCGACGCATTTCATAGCGAGGCGCCAGGCGCGAAGATCGAATTCAAGCATCTGATGATGGTCGACGGCGGCTACGAGCATGGCCTGGAGAGCGGCTTCCTCGATCTGGTGATCGGCAACTGGCGAACGCCGCCGGAGCATCTGCACCTGCAGCCGCTGTGCAAGGACGAGCTGGTTTGCCTGATGCGCGCGGGTCATCCGATCAAGCCTGAGCGGCTCACTCAAGCCGTCTATCAGGAGGCCGAACATCTGGCCGTCACCACCTACAACACGACTGCGTGGGGCACGATCGACGTCGAACTGGCGCGCAACGGCCTGTCGCGCACGGTGACCACCACGTTGCCCTATTTCGGCATGGCGCCCTATGTGCTGGTTCGCTCCAATCTGCTGTTCACCACCACGCGCGCGCTCGCCACGCATTACTCAGGTCTGCTGCCGCTCAGAATCGAACCTATCCCCGGCGGCGCGCAGCCCTTGACGTATTACCAGCTCTGGCATGACCGGACTCATCGGAGCGCCGCAGCCATGTGGTTGCGCAGAATGGTGGCGAACGTGGCGAAGAATCTGCTAGAAGCCTAGTCACACCTGCGAGCGCTGTCTCGCATCGCATCACGCGGCGCCGCCCGCGTCGCTTGGGCCTTTGCAAACCAACCATAAAAAAACGCCGCAAGCGGGGCCTGCGGCGCAATGCGAAGAATCAGTGGCGCTGAGAGGTGACAGGCCCTTTACGCAACCAATCCGGAGCGAAGTGAGGTCGGTCAGATGGAAGATCTTTTGTGCTTGGGGTCTCGCGACAGGCAGGCCCACGCCAATGCGTTACGCACCATGTGGTACGTGGCACGTAACAACAGTACTGCTGATGGATCCGGTTATGTGGATCCAACGGGCGCACCCGTCGGCGTCACGTGTGCGCCCGCTACTGCAACTGCGTCAGCAACTACGTCGCACTCGCTGCGAGCGCCTTGAGCAACTCAGCCTTGCCTTCGGTCGCCGCCCCAACCAGCGCGAAGCCGATCGGCTGGCCGTGGTCCATGTGATGACAGACGGCGCGCGCAGCGTGAGGCGTATCGTCCGCAGTCGGCTCGATGCGCCATTCGCCCTCCTGATGCGGTACCACCACCACGGCCGGCGCCGCCGGCGTCTTGACGACCACCGGCATCACCGGAAACGCCACCCGCGTCGCTTCGCCGTTGAGCGTGCGAGCCAACGCGCGTGCCGCGTGCATGATCGGCAAGACGTAGGGCTGCAGCTTGCCGTCGAGCGCCGCGCAATCGCCGAGCGCATAGACGTCTGGCGCGCTGGTGCGGCACCAGGCGTCGGTACGGATGCCCTGCTCGACCGCAATACCCGCAGACGACGCCAGCGCCGTGCGGGGAACGAGACCGATCGCCGAGACCACGAGGTCCGCATCGACATGCTCGCCATCGTCAAGCGTCAAACGGTAGCCAGTCTGCAAGCGTTCCACACTCGAGACGCCGCACCCCAGATAAAAGCGGATGCCGCGTTCGCCCAATGCTTTTGCAAACACCGCACCGGTGCGCTCAGGTAGCAGACGCGCCAGCGGCGTACTGGCCGGGTCGATTAGCGCAACGGCGTGGCCGGCCGAACACAGGTCGTTGGCAAACTCGCAACCGATCAACCCTGCCCCAAGAATCGCCACCGATCCGCATCCGGCAAGCGCCTGCCTGAAGCGCGCGTAATCCGCGAGATCGTTGATCGAGAGTATCTCGTCCGCGCCACTGCCATCGATCCGCAAGCGTCGCGGGTCGGCACCGGTAGCAAGAACCAGCTTGCCGTAGCGCAACGGTGGTTGCGCCCTCCACCACGATCGTATGTTCGTCAGGCAAGATGCGCTCGACACGCCGATGCGTGTGAATCCTGGCGTTGAGCTGCTTGGCCATCGCCGCCGCGTCGAAGCTCGCCAGCGCGTGCGCTTCCTTCTTCATCGCCAGTGCGTTGGACAGCATCGGCTTCGAATAAAAGCTGCCGTCATCCTGACTGATCAGGACAAGCGGAACCGCGCTGTCGAGCTTGCGCAACTCACGTGCAACCGTATAACCGGCTAGACCCGTGCCGACAATCACAACCGGTGCTTGCGCGTGATTCGATTGGTTTTCGCTCATGCCGTTACCCGTTGCATTTCGAAGTCGTGTTTGCCAGTCGCGCAATCGGGACATATCCAGTCGTCGGGTACCTCTTCCCAGCGCGTGCCCGGCGCGAGTCCTGCCTCGGGCAAGCCCAACGATTCGTCATAGCGAAACCCGCAGATCACACATTCCCAGATGCTCATCGCCATTCTCCCGATTAACGCACATACACCTGGCCGAGACCGATCTCACCCAACGCACGCCGGTAGGCTCCCGACGAGCGGTCGGCAAGAATCGGCGCCTCCGCACTGCGGTCGATCGGCAAATCTTCCGGACACTGCAGTTCGACAATCGCGCGATCTTCCTCGAAGACCTGGCGGTTGAATTCATAGACATCTTCGAGCGGGAGATCCTTGTCGAAGTTGCGGACAATCGGCACGAACAGCCGGGTCAAGCGCGCCGAGACCGGGCTTGCCGCATTCAGAATTGACAGACGTCCGCCCTCCGGAAAGTGCACTGTGAGGCGGGCAAAAAACGGCACGTCGATTTCGAAGATGCGGCGCCACAGAAAGCCTTCAGGCTCGCGGTGCTGTATCGACTTCGGGAAGTTGCTGACTGTGCTGACGTATTCCGCATGCAGGCCACGTTCGCGCCGCTCCACCGAATACTGCGGCACGACCGGGTTCTCGCGATCGGCAAAGCTGTCGTGGTGAATCCATGCGAAATGCGCGACGTCGATAAAGCCTTCGGTTTGCCGGCCTGCGGAAGCGCGAATGTCGATCGAGGGCGGCAAGATCTGCTGGAACGACGGATCGTCCCAGTTTGGAAACTCAGGTAACGCCTCAGTGCCGCCGCCAAGCGAAACCCAGATGAGGCCATAGGCTTCCTGCGTGGCATATGTCGTCAGATGCAGCCGCTCGGGAATCGGACCGTCACCTTGGGACGGAATGTGTTTGCACTTGCCGTCGGCGCCGTACGCGAGGCCGTGGTACGGACACACCAGGTTGCCGTTTTCAACCCAACCCTGGCTGAGCGGTGCGCCGCGATGCGGACAGACGTCGCGTGCCGTCACGAGCTGGCTGTCGGGTCCGCTGCCGGTGCGAAACACGACCAACCGTTCGTCCAGCAGCGTCACGCTAAGGGGCTTGTCCTTCACATCGGCGGCGAACGCCACCGGATGCCAGTAGCGGCTGAGTATCTCCCAGTCGTGGCTATCGAAAGTGCAGTTGCGCGGCTGCGTGGCCGAGCGTTGAAACGTCAATGGCGCTACTTGGGGGGAAGTCATGTTGTGTCGTCTCCAGGACCTGACGTGGATTCGTCGCAGCCGCGGTGTTATCGGACTGCGTGGAGACAACAATAGCGGGATGCGGCGGGTGAACCCATCCCCCGCCGGGCATCTACTCTATGTATGGAAACGCATAGGATGGCGTAAGTCGCGCGGCGCGCTTATGCAAACTACGCAAGCAGGTCTTCGTAGAACGCCCCAAAGGGCCGGGTGGGATGAGCGATCTGGATTTCCAGAATCCACAGGCAGGCGTCAGGCCGCTCGTCGAAGTCGCCCAGATTGCCGGCCTTGTAAATCGCATGCGGGAAATCGCTCACGCGATGGCCCTTGATATCCACGTTCAGACGCCAACCGAGCGCCTCGGCGCGTTGCGCGGCGTATTCGTACAGCGCCTTGCCGCCGGCACCGGTGGTACGCCAATGCTGCTCCACCTCGTCGAAGATCGTCTTGACCGCTTCCGCGCAGGCCTTCATTTCGGCGTCCTCACCCACCACGTAGGTCGCGCCGGCATCGCCTTCATGGTGGTCCCACACGACACCGAGATCCACGAAGAAATATCGTTCTCGGCAAGTTGCGGGTCGTCCTGCGGATGCTCCTTGAAGGTCTTCAGCGTGTTCTCGCCAAAGCGGATCAGAATCGGATGCCAGATCCGGTCCATGCCCAGTTTATGCAGCACTTCCTTGCAGATGACATTCGCCTCGGATTCGCGCATGCCCGGACGGATTTTCTTCGCGACTTCATCGACCACCTTCCAGGTCATCGCCCGTGCGTGCTGCATCGAGTCGATGGAAAAGTCCTTGCCGACCGCCTGTTTCGCGTTGCTATTCAAAGGTCATCTCCGTGCTGTTACTTCGCCGCGGCACGCGTCCACGCGAGTTCGACAAAGACCTGGCACAGCGCCTCCATGCCTTTGGCGTCTTCCTCATCGAAGCGCGCGACCAGCGGACTGTCGACGTCCCAGACACCGATCAGCGTCCCGTCGGCGGCGATCAACGGCACCACAACCTCCGACTGCGAGGCCGAATCGCAAGCGATATGTCCAGGAAACTCATGGACGTCGCGCACCACCTGGGTGGCACGGGTCTGCGCCGCCGTACCGCACACGCCCTTGCCAAGCGCAATGCGTACGCATGCCGGCTTGCCCTGAAACGGCCCGACCACCAGCTCGACGCCATCGAAGAAATAAAAGCCGGCCCAGTTCAAGCCCTCCAGCGAATTGAATACCAGCGACGAGAAGTTCGCCGCATTGGCGATTCGATCGGTCTCATCGGCGAGCAGCGAGCGCGCCTGGGCGACCAGTTCCTCGTATTGAGCCGATTTGGAGAGTTGCGATGAGGCGGTGGAAACCTGAAACATGATGCAGTCCGTAGCGGAAACCAAGGGAACGGAGCGGCCCCAGGCGTTGCGCGCCGATGAGGCCATCCGTCATGCGAACGCGTATCTTACGCCGGTCAGGCCGCCGGCGTGGGAGGAGGCACCGCTACGAACTCAGGTATGGCTATCGCAATGGCATGACCCAGCGGCGGCGCCCGGCTCCGTGTCGTACTCGAGCTTCGGATACCAGTCCGTGCCGCGGCCGCCCGGCGTCATGTCGAGCACGGTCCACAGCGGCATGATGTCGGGTGCGCCGCGCGGATCCTGACCGGGATCGGCCGTCTGCGGGCCCATCTCGCCGGCCCAGAAATGCCGCAACATGCTGCCCGAGCGGGTGAAGACGTTGAACTCCGGGACATCGTCGCCATCGGGATCCTCGTTCGCATAGTCGCGATTAAAGCTGTTGCCGCCCGACGAATACACGCGCAAATGGCGCCAGCCGCGCTCCTTCTTGAAAGCCACGAGGCGTTCGATCGGCGAGCGGGCGATGACCGCAAACGCCACGCGTTGCAGGATATCGGCCATCTCGCCATCAAGACCGCCCAGCGTCGACGTGCACATCGGACAAGACCGTTCGCTCCTCGGGCCGAACATCCAGTTGTAGGTCACCAGCGTGTCGTGACCGCCGAACATCTCCGATAGCGTCACCGGTCCATGCTCGCCCTCGAACCGGTAGTCCTGCGGCACCACGCCGCCCGGCGGCAAAGCACGCCGCTGGGCCGCCACCCGTTCGATGTGGCGGCGCAGTTCGATTTCCTCGGCCAGCAGCGCGTTGCGCGCCTCGCGGTACTGCGTGCTTTCGCCCGGAAAGCGCTGGGACAACTGGGCCAATAGCCTGGCCGGCTGCAGTACCGGCGCATTTCGATCCGTATCAGTCATCCATCATCTCCTGACAGGTTGAGGGAAAATAAGGGCGCAAAGCGCCAGGCGGATGCCCGATACTGCTTCGCCATACACCCCCCCTATTCACACGACGAACGGCACATCGAAGAATCGACAATGTCGTGTGGCAAATCCGCCCTATGTTTTCAAATGCCCGCACCGTCGCGACGCAATGTCCGGGAAAAGATTAAACGCCTGTTCGATAAAGACGGCATTGTCTGAATAAAGGGAAAGATGCGACACTGCCTGAAAAGCAGCGGCTCCGTAACTGAATGAGCACTCTTGACGGAATCGGCCTCTTTACCAATCAAAATTGCAGTTTGCGTCGCTGATGGATTTCATGTCCATTATCACGCTGCTCAATATAGGGGATAACCATCGGTCGAAACGGCATTCAATCCATGGCGTTCAAGTTCTCGCCCAGCCTGCCGTAGATCGGATTATGTGGATTGCCGGCATTAAACGAGTCAGGAAAGCCTCGAATCGGCATACGCCCTTCTGACGGCTTTCGCTCGCCTTCTTCACTTCCGGGATCAAACCGTGCGCCGCCCGCCCAAGCTGATACACCTCGTGCTGTTCGCTGTCTTGTTCGCATCGCTGCACGTAATAGGTCTGCTGGTGTTTAGGTCCCAGGACGCGTCCACGTTCGCCAGCTATCCGTTCCTGCTGCTTGCGCCGGCGCTGGCGTTTGCCAGTTGCTGCTGGCAGGCCGGGGCTGAGGAGCGCGAGTCGGGTTCGCCATGGATTCTGCTGGGCGCCGGGATGTGCCTGTGGACGTGTGGCATTGTCCTCAGCGCCTGGGAGGATATCTTCCAGCACATTCCCGAGAGCGCCGCGTGGTTCTCCGATTTCTCGTTCTTCCTTTACGGCGTACCGGTTCTGCTCGCCATCTCGTCCGTCTCGGCGAAACAGCGAATGCCGTTCTTCATCTGGATGGACGCGGCCCAGGCGCTGATGACTGGATTCCTCGCCTATGTGAGCATCTTTTCGGTGCTGCCGTTTTCAGACACCCCGCTCGCGCCTATCTCGGCGTCGAGCCTGGTCCTGACCTACAACGCCGAGAACTTCATCCTTGCGGTGGCCGCGATGCTGCGTCTGCTCGCTCAGCCACGCGGACGGGAACGCCGGTTCTACGCGGTCCTCTGCAGCTTCCTGTGGATCTACGCGATCACCGCCTACGTGTATAACAATTGGGCCGCCACGTCGGACGGACACGCCGTCATGGACGTCCTCGTCGACATCCCGTTCCTGTTCCTCGCCGCAGCGACCATGGCGCCGCGCTCGTCACGCAGCGAGGTCGAGCAGGAGCCGCACAAACAGACGCTTATGCTGTTCATCGAGAACGTCAGCCCGATCTTCTACACGGTAGCGCTGCTGGCGCTGAGCATGTGGGTGATGCGTCAGCACTTCTACGTGGGCACGGTGGGGATATTTACCGCCCTCGTCGTCTACGCCACCCGGTCGACCACGCTGCAAGGCCGCTATATCCGGGTGCAGCGCGAGCTGCACGACGCGCGCGACCGCCTCGAACAGATGGCACTCACCGACGCGTTGACCAACACCGCCAACCGCCGCCGCTTCGACGAGGCGCTCGCGCACGAATGGAATCGCGCCACCCGCAGCCGGCATCCGCTGGCGCTGCTGCTGGTCGATATCGACTACTTCAAGCTGCTCAACGATCGTTATGGGCACCCGGCCGGGGACCGCTGCCTCGTCTCCGTTGCCCTCGCGCTGCAATCCGCGTTGCCGCGCAGCAGCGACCTGCTCGCGCGCTATGGCGGCGAGGAGTTTGCGGCGATCCTGCCCGCCACGGATGAAGCGGGCGCATGCCTCGTGGCCTCAACCATGCAGGCGGCGGTTCAGTCGCTGAAGATCCGCAACGAAAGTTCGACCGGCCTCTATGTCACCGTCAGCGTCGGGGTTGCCGTCTTCGAATCGCCGCACGCCGACGCGGCTGAAATCATCGAGGCGGCCGATCAGGCGCTCTACCGGGCCAAACAGAGCGGCCGTAACCGTATCGAAGCGACCGCCCAGCGCGATTTCCTGCGCAACGGCACGCGGTAATGCGAATGCGGCGAATGCGTGCCGCGTAAAGCACCCAGGAATGGCGCCGCTCAGAGCGATTCAACCTGGATTTCCACGTCTTCGAAGCGCTTCCAGCGGTAGATCGCGGCCGAGAGCAGCCAACTGACGATAAACACGCCAATGATCACGTAGCCGATCATGCCGAAGTTGTCGTTCAGGCTGCCGATGGCGCCCCAGAACGCGCCCGACAGATGCAACTGGTCGCCGATCAAACCGAGCCCTTCGATACCGCCCACCAGCAACGCCACCCCCACCGAGATCGTCGTGATCGTGATGTTGTAGTAGAGCTTGCGGATCGGCTTGACGAAGGCCCAGCCATAGGCGCCCAGCATCAGGATGCTGTCGGTGGAGTCGATCAGCGTCATCCCCGCGGTGAACAACACGGGAAACATCAGAATCGACCAGATCGGCAGGCCTTGCGCCGCACTCGCGGCGGAAATCCCCAGCAGGCCGACTTCCGTCGCGGTGTCGAAGCCGAGACCGAACAGAAAGCCCAGCAGGTACATATGCCAGCTTTTCGTAATCAGGCTGAACAGCGGCCGGAAAATGCGCGCGAGAAAGCCGCGGCTGGCGAGCAGCATGTCGAAGTCTTCGTCCACATAGGGCTCGCCGTTGCGTACGCGGCGAAACGCGCGAATCACCGAGCGCAGGATCACGAGGTTCATCAGCGCAATCGAGAAGAGAAAGAGCGTGGACACGATCGTGCCGACCACCACGCCGACTTCCTTCAAACCATCCATGCGGCTTTGCAGCGCCAGCGCGGTGGCGGCGATACCCACCGAGGCGAGCACTACGATAGTGGAATGACCGAGCGAAAACATCAGCCCGACGCTGACCGGCCGCTTGCCGGCCTGCATCAGCTTGCGGGTGACGTTGTCGATGGCGGCGATGTGATCGGCGTCCACCGCATGCCGCAGGCCGAACGAGTACGCGAGCAGGCTGGTCCCCATCAGCAGCGGGTAGTGGTGGAACGCGATGAAAGCCCATGTCCATGCAGCCACGTTGAACAGCAGCAGGAATGCGTAGAGCCCGACGATTTTCTGCCGCAGCGGACCGCTGCCGTCGCCGAACAGCGCTTTCATCAGACTTGTCATGGGAGGCCCGCTATCGCGATCTTGAAGTTGTCTCGCCACAATAATACTTTTTTCAAAAAAGATCATATCGGTCGCGTCGCTTATTTGCGGTGGCTTATTTGCGTGGGAGCCTTCGCGTTCGGTTACGATTGAACAACCACACGGTCCGCAGCGAGGAGACGCCATGCAACGAATCACGATCACCATCGACGACGACCTCCTCGCCGTGGTCGACACGCTCGTGGCACAGCGCGGCTATACGAGCCGCTCCGAGGCGTTCCGCGACATCGTCCGCGAAAGTCAGGTGCATGCGCAGCAGGAGGCGGCACCGGACAGCCAGTGCGTGGCGACCCTCACCTACGTGTACGACCATGCCACCCGCGATCTGGCGCGCCGCATCACCCAGGCGCATCATGACCGGCACGACCTCGCCGTCGCCAGTATGCGGGTCCATCTCGACCATGAGAGCCTGCTGGAGTCGTCGGTCTTGCGGGGGCGCGCGCATGATGTCGCCGCGTTCGCGGATAGCCTGACGAGCCAGCGCGGCGTACGCTATGCGCATCTGCATACGATTCCGGTCACCATCGAGCATACCGAGCACCACCACGGCGACGACACGCCCCGGCACGAGCATCTGCACGTCTAACATGCTGACGGAGGCGCCCTGCGCGCCCCAGGTGCGATAATCGAGGGCTGACACCGCGCACCCAGGAGAGCATTTTGAGCGCCATCGACAATCCCTTACATGACCAGGAAGTCGGCGTTGCCGACGCCACCCAGGACACGACCCGTATCGACGACGTACGGATCGGCGCGGTACGCCCGCTCATTTCGCCTGCGCTGCTGCAGGACGAACTGCCCGTGCCGCCTCGTGTGCAGACGCTCGTCGAGCAAAGCCGCGTGGCCATTGCCGACATCCTGCATGGACGCGACGACCGGCTGGTGGTGGTCGTGGGCCCGTGTTCGATTCACGATCACGACCAGGCGCTCGATTACGCCCGCCGGCTCAAGCACGCTGCCGATGCGCTGCAGGAAGACCTGCTGATCGTCATGCGCGTGTACTTCGAAAAGCCGCGCACCACGGTGGGCTGGAAGGGCTATATAAACGATCCGCGGCTCGACGGCAGTTTCCGCATCAACGAGGGGCTGCGCCGGGCGCGCCAACTGCTGCTGGAGATCAGCGCCCTCGGCTTGCCCACCGGCACTGAATTCCTCGACCTGCTGAGCCCGCAATACATCGCGGACCTGGTGGCGTGGGGCGCCATCGGCGCACGGACCACGGAGAGCCAGAGCCATCGCCAGCTCGCGTCGGGCCTGAGCTGCCCGATCGGCTTCAAGAACGGCACTGACGGCGGCGTGCAGATCGCCTCGGACGCGATCGTCGCGGCACGCGCGAGCCACGCGTTCATGGGCATGACCAAAATGGGCATGGCGGCGATCTTCGAGACGCGCGGCAACGAGGATGCCCACGTGATTCTGCGCGGCGGCAAGAAAGGGCCGAACTATGACAGCGCATCGGTCGAAGAAAGCTGTGCGGTCTTGCGGACGGCCGGCTTGCGCGAGCAGGTCATGGTCGACTGCTCGCATGCCAATTCGGGCAAGTCGCATCTGCGTCAAATCGACGTGGCTGAGGATCTGGCCCGGCAGCTCGCTGCGGGCGAAGACCGCATCATCGGCGTGATGATCGAGAGCAATCTGGAGGAAGGCCGTCAGGATCTGAAGCCGGGCGTGCCGCTGCGTTGCGGCGTGTCGATCACCGACGCGTGTTTGAGCTGGGTGCAGACCGAGCCCGTGCTCGATACGCTGGCCAAGGCAGCACGCGAGCGCCGCGCGCGCTGAGCGGTGTTGCAGAGGGAGGCAGAATCATCTCGCTACGAAGACGGAGACACCTGTTGCGAAACAGGGTAATCCGTTTGGCGATGCGTGAGTTCACATCACATGCGCCCTGCCGGGGCCGGCTCGGCTGTGACCTTGTTGGCGCTACTGATGCTACTGGCGTTATTGGCACTACTGACGCTGTTGACGTTGCGCTCGACCGTCACCGGCGTCTCGCGCACACCTTGCACGTCGAAACGTGACGCGTCGACCGAGAACGCAAAGGTATTGATACCAACCGCACTTTCGACCGCTACCGTGCCGCGATGCATCTCAGCAATGGCCTTGACGATCGCCAACCCGAGGCCGTGATTCTCGCGGCTATTGGTGCGCGACTCTTCCGCCCGATAGAAACGGTCGAACAGGTGATCCAGCGTCGAAGGATCGATCGGCGCCCCCGGATTGCTGACCGCGATGCGTATCTTGTCCTCCTCACGCACAATCGTCACCCTGACCGTATCATGCGGCGCGCAGTGCTGGATCGCGTTCATCAGCAGGTTGGTACAGGCACGGCCGAACAGCGAGCGGTTCACCAGCGCCATCGCATCGCCTCGTGAAACCGCCCGCACCTGGGCTTCTTCGAACGGAATCTCGAGGAACTCCAGCGTGCGGGCCACTTCCGCGGCCAGCGACACCTCAACCAGTCCGGTGGCGCGCTCACCCTGATCGGCACGCGCAAGGAACAGCATGTCGTTGATAATCGCACGCATGCGTTCGAACTCTTCCAGATTCGACTGCAACGTATGGCGCAGATCGTCCACCGAGCGGTTACGGGTCAGTGCAACCTCAGTCTGACCGATCAGGATCGTCACCGGCGTGCGCAACTCATGTGCAACGTCCGCGTTGAACGACTCGAGCCGGCCATATGCGCCATCGAGCCGCTCCAGCGCGCCGTTAAAAGAATTGGCGAGATCGTTCAATTCGAGCGGCAGCGAAGCCGTATTCAGGCGCTGCGAACGATTGTTCGGGCTGACCTCGGAGGCGTCCTTGGTCAGACGCGTGAGTGGCGCGAGCCCGATACGTGTCACCGAATAGCTCAGCAGCAGCACCGCCAGACTGCCCAATGCCGAAAGCGCAGCGAGCGCCGCGCCGAATGTCCGCATGGTACGCACGTTAGGCTGGCAGCTTGCCGCGACCTCCAATTGCACCGGCGGCCGCACACCGCTTGCCGGTATCGAGATCGTGCGCGTGAGCATGGCCTGTCCGCCTGTCTCAGGTTCCACCCGCGTATAACCGCCCGCCCAGCTATCGGTCACGTGTCCCTGAACCGGCTGACCATAGTGGAAACTCGGGTCGGTGCTGGAAACCGAGTAGGTCGTGGTGCCATCGCGCGGCGACATGTCCGTCAACTTCTCGCGCGCCATGCGCCACTTGTCCGCCGTCACCGAGTGATACACGATGATCTTCGCGATCTCCATGCGGTCATCGAGCGACTCACGCAAGTGATGGTTCAGTTGCACGCGCATCACGAGAAACAATCCCGTGCCGACCAGCGTAAAGACCGACAAGGCGACGAGTGCGAACATCATCGCAAGCCGGCGGGCAATCGAGCGGTTCATAACAATTCCGCCTCCTCACGTACTTCGAGCACATAGCCCATGCCGCGCACGGTGTGCAGCAGCTTGGTGCGGAACGGGCCGTCCAGCTTGGCGCGCAATCGTTTGATCGCGGTTTCGACCACGTTCGTATGGCTGTCGAAATTCACGTCCCAGACCAGCTCGGTAATCGCTGTCTTCGACAGAATGTCGCCCTGGCGGCGCGCCAGAACGCTCAGCAACTGGAATTCCTTGGCGGTCAGATCGAGACGCACACCATCGCGTGTCGCACGGCGGCCGATCAGATCGACAAACAGATCGCCGACCGAGATCAGCGTCGACTCTTGCGAACGGGTGCGGCGCGCAAGCGCATGCAGCCGCTCCACCAGTTCGAGGAACGAGAAGGGTTTGGTCAGATAATCGTCTGCGCCTTCGCGCAGGCCGCGCACCCGGTCGTTGATGTGATCGCGCGCGGTCAGCATGATCACCGGCGTGGATTTGCGCATGCGCAGCGCTTTGAGCACGCTAAAGCCGTCGCGCTTGGGCAGCATCACATCGAGGACGATCACGTCGTAGTCGAACTCGGTCGCCAGATGCATGCCTTCCTCGCCGTCGAGTGCGATGTCGACCACCCATCCCTGCTCGGTCAATCCCGAGCGCAGGTAGTCCACCACCTTGTGTTCATCTTCGACGATGAGCAGTTTCATGTACGCCCCTTGAGTCCTTACAATTATACGAAACGCCTCGTTTTCCCGTCTGCCAACTGCACACATCCTCCCCTGGTGAATAGGTGAAGCTCAGTTCGGCTGCGTCGGCTGGTTCATGGCCTGCTGCTTGTCGTCAACCGGCGCACTGACATCCCAACCGCCGCCCAGCGCCTTGACCAGCGAGACCGACAGGGTCATCTGCTGGCCGTGAATCTGCACATCCTGGCGCTCGCTCGTAAGCAGCGTCTGCTGCGCGGTAATCACGTCCAGATAAGCGACGAGGCCGCCGGAATAGCGGTCGTTGGCGAGCGACAGCAGGCTCTGCGAATCGACCACCGCCTGATGCGACTGCTTCGCCGCGCCATCCAGCACCGACAGTCCGGTCACGCCGTCCTGCACCTGCTGGAACGCAGTGAGCACCGTCTGGCGGTAATTCGCCTCGGCCGCCTGATAGCCTTCGCTCGCGAACTTGACGTTGGCCGAGCGGCGTCCGCCGTCGAATACGACCTGCGAGACCGCCGCGCCGAGCGTCCACATCAGGCTAGGCGCGCTCAACAGGTCGGCGAAATTGGTGCTCTGCCGGCCGATGCTCGGTGTGAGCGTCAGGCTCGGGAAAAACGCGGCCTTGGCGACGCCGATCTGAGCGTTCGCCGCCGCCATCGCGCGTTCCGCGGAGGCCACGTCGGGGCGCCGCTGCAGCACGTCGCTTGGCACGCCAAGCGGAATCTCCGGCACTCTCGTCGCGATCACCTTGGGCTCGATCGCGAATTGCGGCGCGGGTACAGCGACCAGCGCAGCAATCGCATGCTCAAACTGGGCACGCTGCACGAGTAGCAGTTGCGCCTGCACCTCGGTTGAATCCAGTTCCGACTTCTGCTGCAATACGTCGAGTCCGGACACCGAGCCCAGATCGTGTTCCGACGTCACGTAGTCGAGCGCCTTCTGCTGCAGCACCACCGACTGGTTCAACACGTCGATCTCGGCATCGAGCTCGCGCAGCGAGAAATAGTCGGTCGCGAGATCGGTACTCAGCACGAGGCGTGCATTGGCGAGATCGTCGGCCGACTGCTCGGCAGAGGCTTTTGCCCCTTCCACTTCGCGGCGAATCCGGCCGAACAGATCCGTGTCGTAGTTGATCGACGGGCCGACTATCAGGCCGTTTTGCACAGTGGACTGGTTCGGGGTGCCGTAGGCGGTGACCGGCCGGTTCTTCGATATCTTGAACCGCTCCCCTGTCCCGCCAAGATCGACCTCGGGTACCTGCTGCGCAGCCGTATTCGCGAGCGTCGCTTTGGCCTGCTCATAATGCGCCACCGCTGCGGCGAGCGTCTGGTTCTGGTCGAGCGCCTGGCCCTCCAGCGTGTTGAGCGTCGAGTCGTTAAAGCTCATCCACCAGGTCGGCGTGATCGGCGCATGCGAGGGCTCCGCCACATGCCAGTACGAATCGGTGCGCCACTCGGGCGGCGCATCGGCATGCGGCTGCTTGTAATCGGGGCCCACCGTGCATGCTGTCAGGAGCGCGGCGCCGATTGCCGCCACCATGCGGGCGGGCGGCACGGCGATTGGGCACACACGCTTCACGACGCCCCCTTGCTGTTGTTCGACGGCTGTTCGATCTGCACGTGATCGCCATCCGCAATCGAATCGCTCGGGTTGACGATGACCTTGTCGGTCGGCTCGATACCGCTTTCGATCTCGAGCGTCTGCCCGAGATCCTGCGCAATCACGACCTTGCGCAGATGCACGACACCGTTGTCGTCGACCACCGCGATGCGCGGACCTTCCGCGCGGAACAGCAGCGTATTGCCCGGCACCATGATGTCGGAGTGCGCAACAGCCGGTATGGCGACCTGAACGTAAGCGCCCGGCCGCAACTTGGCGTCCGGATTCGGCAGCCGCACCTCGATCTGCAGCGAACGGGTCGGCACATCGATCGCGCCGGAAATATTGGCGATGGTGCCGTGGAACTGCTGCCCCGGCAATTCCGCCTGGGTCACGACCACCTGCTTGCCGACCGACACGTTTTGGGCGTAGGCCTGCGGCAGTTGCACGTACACGCGCAGCGGATCGGACTGGGCCAGCGCGAACAGCGCACGGCTCGTGCCGCTGCCCGCGTCGATCAGGTCGCCAACGTCAACGTTACGCTGCGTCACCACGCCGTCGAACGGCGCGACGATCCGCTTGAACGATTCAAGCTGGTTCAGACGCCGTACGTTGGCGTCAGCAGCGGCGAGATTCGCCACGTCCTGCGTATAGGTGCTCTGCCGCTCATCCAGTTCCTGTTGCGAGACCGCGTCGCGTGTGCGCAGTTGCTGCCAGCGATCATACGAACTCTTCGCCAGCCCGAGGCTCGAGTTGATCTGGTCGCGTTGCGCCTTGGCCTGCTGCAGTTCCTGATCGATTTCCGGCGTGTCGAGATCGGCCAGCAACTGGCCCTGCTTCACGTGCGCGCCGATATCGACGTACCAGTGCAGCAGATAGCCCGTTGCGCGTGCGAAGATCGGCGACTCCACATAACCGCGCAGCGTACCCGGCAGCAGCGTATTGCCGCTGCCGTCGGTCTGCTTGGGCGTGACCACGTTCACGTACTCCTTGGCGTTTTGCTGGGTGGTATCCGCCACCGAACGGTTTTGCAGAATGTCCGCCACCACGGTGCGTAACGCGCCCACGGCGAGCAGCGCCAGCACGATCCAGATGGCGATCTTGGCGCGTTTCCATTCGCGGTTGCGGGGCGGCAGTGCGTGCCCATCCTCGGTTTCCCGTGCGGGAATCGCTAGCGAAGCGTGAGTTTTTTCAGTCATCTCAGTCAGCCGTCATTTAACTTTACGCGTGCTTGCCATCGCCGGCGCCAGCGCCGTCGTCGGGGCCATGCCCGCCACCGTTGCGGCGAGCGAGGCGTGTGTGGATCGCTGCAAAAACCAGCGGTACGAAAAAGAGCGTCGAAATCGTTGCAAACAGCAGTCCGCCGATCACCGCACGGCCGAGCGGCGCGTTCTGCTCGGCGCCTTCGCCGAGACCCAGCGCCATTGGAATCATGCCGATGATCATGGCGAATGCTGTCATCAGCACCGGCCGGATCCGGCTGGCGCCTGCCTCGAGCGCTGCGGCCAGCGGCGGCGAACCGGCGCCGAGCCGCTGCCGCGCGAACGACACCATCAGAATACTGTTCGCGGTCGCCACGCCCATGGTCATGATTGCGCCGGTCAACGCCGGTACGCTCAGGTGCGTGCCGGTGATGAACAGCATCCATGCGATCCCTGCCAAAGCCGCCGGCAACGCGCTGATGATGATGAGCGGATCGACCCACGACTGAAAGTTCACCACGATCAGCAGGTACACCAGCACGATGGCCATTGCGACACCCACGCCCAGACCGAAGAACGAGGTGCGCATGGTCTGCACCTGACCGCGCACCACGATCTGGCTACCGCGCGGCAAAGTTGCGCGAGCCTGATCGACCAGCTTGTTCACCTCGGTCGCTACGCTGCCCAGGTCGCGGCCTTCCACGCTCACATACAGGTCGATCACCGGCCGGATGTTGTAGTGCGTGACGACGGCGAACTGGTTCTGCGGCGACACCTGCACCAGGTTGCCGAGCAGTTGCGTCGGCCCGTTGGACGCGGCCGAAACCGGCGTGCGCAACAACTGGTCGATCGACGATATATCGTACTGCGGCGTCTGCACGGCGACGCTGTATTCGACCCCGTTCTTGTTGTTAAACCAGAAGCTCGGCGCGGTTTGCGTACTGCCCGACAACGAGATGAGCACGTTCTGCGCCACGTTGTTCGCGTTGAGGTTCAGTTGCTGCAAACGGGTGCGATCCATCTGGAGATTGATCACCGGCTCATCGAGCTTCTGCTGGATGTGCGTGTCCACCGTGCCCGGAATCAGCCGCACCTGCTTGTAAAGCTTGCGCGCCACGTCGAAATTGCCTTGCTGGTCGTTACCGACGATCTGCACGTCGATCGCCGCAGGCAGCCCGAAGTTCAGGATCTGCGTCACGATGTCAGCCGGCTGGAAGAAAAATTCCACGCCCGGAAAACGCTGCGGCAAGACCGCCCGCAGCTTGTCGATATAGCGCTGGGTCGGCTTGTGGTCTTCGTTAAGCGCCACCTGAATTTCGCCGTCGAGCGTGCCTATCGTGCCCGAGTTGCTATATGAGAGGTTAATACCGCTATACGGCAATCCCAGGTTGTCCAGAATGGTATTGAGCTCCTTGCCCGGCACCACTTGACGCACAACCTTTTCCACTTCATCGGCAAGCCGCGCGGTTTCTTCGATCCGTGTACCGGTCGGCGCGCGCATGTGCAAGCGGATATCGCCGGCGTCGACCGTCGGAAAAAAGTCTTCGCCGAGCACGAATACGAGGCCCATCGAGACCACGCAGAAACCGAGGAAGATGCTGCCGAACGTCCCGCGGCGCACCAGCACGCTGCTCAGGATCACGATGTACGCGGCACGCATGCGTTCGAAGCCGGCGTCGAAACGATGGTAGATCCGCATGAACGGATTCGGCTTGCTGCCTGCCTTCGGCTTGTGCGCATGGCCCATCAGCAGCATGGCGAGGGTCGGCACCAGCGTACGTGAAAGCACGTACGAAGCCAGCATGGCGAACACCACTGCTTCGGCGAGCGGCACAAACAGGTATTTCGCCACGCCGGTCAGGAAGAACATCGGCACAAACACGATACAGATACACAGCGTCGAAACGAGCGCAGGCACCGCGATTTCGCCGGCACCTTCGAGAATCGCCTCGTGCAGATCGGTACCCATGTGCAAGTGCCGCTCGATGTTCTCGATCGTCACAGTGGCGTCGTCCACCAGAATCCCGACCGCGAGCGCGAGCCCGCCCAGCGTCATGATGTTGATGGTCTGACCTAACGCGTGCAGCACGATCAGCGAGGTCAGGATCGAGAGCGGAATCGACACCGCAATAATGCAGGTACTGCGCCAGTTACCGAGGAACAGCAAGATCATCGCCGCGGTCAGCGCCGCCGCAATCAGCGCTTCACGGATCACGCCCTGCACCGCCGCCTTGACGAACACCGACTGGTCGAACAGCGCAGTAATTTTCAGGTCAGGTGGCAACGCGGAGCGAGCGGTGGGCAGTAGAGCCTTCAGCGAGTCGACGATCGCCAGCGTCGACGAACTGCCGGTCTTAAGAACCGACATCAGCACGCCGCGGTGGCCATCCTGACGCACCACGTTGGTCTGAGGAGAGTAGCCGTCGCGAACGTGCGCAACCTCCCGCAGATACGTGGTCGCACCATTGAGCGTGCGCACCGGGATATCGTTCAGGCCCGCCACGGTCGGCGGCGAACCATTCATGTTGACGGTGTATTCCATCGGGCCGATCTTCGCCGTGCCGGTCGGCAGAATCAGGTTCTGCGCATTGAAGGCGTTGACCACGTCAGCGGGCGTCAGTCCCTTCGCGAGCAACGCCCGCGTATCGAGGTCGACCGAAACCAGCCGTGACTTGCCGCCGTACGGGTACGGCACAGCGGCTCCTGGGATCGTCACGAGTTGCGGGCGCAGGAAGTTGAGCGCCGTGTCGTTGAGATCCTGCTCCGAGAGTTTCGGACTGGACAGCCCGAGCTGGATCACCGGAATACTGGAGGCCGAGTAGCTGATCACCAGTGGTGGCGTCGCGCCCGGCGGCATCTGCTTCAACTGCGCCTGTTCGACCGCGACCGTCTGCGCGATTGCGGTCTGTATGTTCGCGTTCGGCTGCAGGAACAGCTTGATGATCGTGATGCCGGCGAGGGACTGCGACTCGATGTGCTCGATGTCGTTAACCGTCGTGGTCAGACTGCGCTCATTGACGGAGGTGATCCGGTTGGCCATGTCCTCGGCAGACAGACCCGTATAGCTCCAAATGATGCTGACGACCGGAATGTTGATTTCCGGCAGCACATCGACTGGCGTCGTCAGCAAGACAAATGGCGTCGCCAGCAGAATCAGAATAGCCATCACGATGAACGTGTATGGCCGCTTTAGCGCAACGTTGACAATCCACATTGAAACGCGCCCGAAAGAATGCTGGAAAGGATGAGAAGTCGCCGTGGGCGAACGTACGCGCGACGTTCGCGCCAGATCAACGTTGACGAAGGCGCGGACAACCGTCGGCTGAATCACGCAACGGATGAACGACGCGCTGAGCAACGCTAGCGGACGCAATGCCAAACCCGACAGTCGCGCCAGCAGCTCAGCCCCCGAAAGCGACCCCGCGCCACGGTAAACCTGAGCCTATGCTAATTGCTTGGCACCAACGGCTGCATGGCGCCAAAATGGCAAAACCGTCAGGAAGGTAATCGTAAGCTGACGTGGCCCGAAGGATGATTCTGGCGGTCTGCCTGGTGCCCGGATTGCCACCTGTACTGGCAAGTGAACATCATCGTCGAGCATAGCCCGTTTGAATTACAACGCGAATCGGGTTTGCTCCCACCCAGTGGCTAAGGGTTATTACAGAAGATTGCAGCGTGTACTCCGTACATACGACTCAACGACTTAACACGTGCCTTGTATTATTGAACAATCAGTCATAATATTTGCACCCATATAGCGAAATGTTTGCGTCAGGTGCGTGAGGTCGGCATGGGGTCACGCAAGTTGATCTAATAGCGTCTATTTTGATAATGCAGCGCAAAAATAGCAGCATTTGAACAGACATCGTGATCGTCCTTGTCCTCTGACGAAGAAAGCGCTCGTCCTCGTCCCTTATCTATTTTTTGAACAATCATTCATGAATTCACGAATCAAACCGCCCGCGTCCCTGACTATCGCACCCAGCGAGCGGGCGAGCCCGAATCCGCTGGTTAACGCGTACGGCGGCTACGCGAAAGGCCTGCTCTGCTGTCTGCTCGCAACGGTCTCGTTCGGCCTGATGTTCCCCGTGATGACGAGCGCGCTCACACGCATCGATCCGTTCACATTCACCTCGTTGCGTTACTTGGTTGCTGGCGCTGCGTTTCTGCTGCTACTGCAACGCGAGGAGGGCGCGACCGCCCTCAAGCTGAAGGGCGAGCCGGTTCTGCTCGCGTGGGCGCTGGGCTCGATCGGCTTTGCAGGTTTTGGCGCGTTCGTCTTTCTCGGCCAGCAAATGGCAGGACGCGACGGTGCGCTGACGGCCTCCATCATGATGGCCACCCAACCGATGCTGGGTCTGCTGGTTAATTCGGCAGTACGGCGCGTGTCGCCGCCGCTCTATTCTTTCCTGTTCATCCTGCTGTCGTTCTGCGGTGTCATCCTCGTGGTCACCAAAGGCGATCTTGCTGGACTACTGTATGAACCCCAGAACTATGCGGCCAATGCGCTGATCGTCCTCGGTGCGCTGTGCTGGGTGATCTACACCTTCGGCGCAACGTTCTTCAAGCAGTGGTCGCCGCTCAGGTACACGACGATGACCGTCTGGCTCGGCCTGACCACGATCATCGGCCTTAACGTCGTGCTCTTCGCGGTGCATGCGGTCGCCGCGCCCACGCTTGCGGCGGTGGGCGCGATCGCGCCGCATCTGCTTTATATGGGTCTGGGCGCGGGCTTCGTCGGCATCCTGAGCTGGAATCTCGGCAACCGGATCTTGACGCCGCTAAACGGCGTGCTCTTCATGGACGTCGTGCCGCTCACCACATTCATCGTGTCCGCACTGGCGGGCGTGATCGCCACGCCCATGCAGATCGCGGGCGGCTCTATGACGTGTGCGGCGCTAGTGCTCAACAATCTGTATTTGCGTCGACGGGCACAGCGGTGAAAATGCGTAACGTTAAAACCGCAGCACCGGCTGGCGCTTATGCCAGCCAACCGCTGCAGCCAATCACAAATCCTACTTTACCTCACTCCACTTCCCGTACTTCGCCACAGCCTGCTCATCAAAACCAAACCCGAGCCCCGGCGTCTGATGCAGGACAATCCGGCCGCTCTTATGCTCAAGCTGCCGGTCGATCAACCGTCTGAAGTTGAGCACCTGATCGTCCCAGAAGTACTCCACATAGCGCGCATTCGGCGTTGCCGCTACGAGCGGCGCATGCGCATCGTGGAACCAGTGCGGACACATCACTACCCCGTAGCTCGACGCAGTCGCCGCAATGCGTCGCCATTCGGTAATCCCACCGCACACCAGCGCGTCCGTTTGCAGAATCGCCGCCGCGCCCTTGTCGAGCAGTTCCTTGTGATACCAGCGGCCATAGCCGATCTCGCCGGTGGCAATCGGCACCCGCGTCAGCTTCGCGAGGCGCGCATGATTGTCGATGTCATCGGGCGAGAACGGTTCTTCAATGAAATACGGATCGTATTGCTCGATACGTCGCACGTGCTGCATGGCCTGAGTGGCATCGGCCCAGCCGTTGTTGATATCGATCATCAGTTCGATGTCCGGACCAATCGCGTCACGTGCCGCCCGCACGCGGGCCTCTTCTTCACGCGGCGAGAGTCGGCCGCCCTTCATCTTTACTGCCTTGAAACCCAGCTCGACGTAACGCGCCATCTCTTCGCCGAGCATGTCGGGCGTCTTTCCATCCAGGTAATAGCCGCCGCTGGCATAGGCGGGCACGGTATCAAGTTCGTTCGCGCCGAGGTACTTGTGCAAAGGCACGCCATGGGTGCGCGCATTCAGATCCCACAGTGCCGTATCGAGGATGCTGATGGCGCGCATCACGGTACCGGCACGACCCTGAAGCAACGCCTCCTGGTACATCGCTTGCCACAGTGCTTCGACCGCATACGAGTCTTTGCCGATCAGCACAGGCGCCAGCAACTGCTCCACCGCAACGTGCAGCAGCTCCCCCGCGGCACTGCCAACGTAGCATAAGCCGATGCCCTCCACACCATCGCTCGAACGCACCTTCACAAGGCCATAGTGGCGTGTAGACACCGTGCGGGTGGAAAACGAGGTCACGCGGTCCAGCGGCACAGCGGCCGCGCAGACCGACACCGATTCGATTCTTGGCATATCTGCACTCCTGTCGTTTTGGATACCGTCCACGTCTTGCCCGGATCTGGCATCAACGAAGTGTGATACCGGCGAGGCCTCAAAAACAGTATCCTTTGGCTTCTTCAAAAGATAAAAGTTTTATGCTATGGACTCGCGCTATCTGCAAAGCTTTGTCTACGTGGTCGAACTCGGCTCGATCGCGGAAGCCGCCCGCAGGCTGGATCTGACGCCTGCTGCGGTGGCGCAGCGCGTCAAGATGCTCGAAGCGGAGCTGGGGGCCAAACTCGTGCGGCGCTCCGGGCGCACGGTGGGCACGACGGAAGCCGGCGAGCGGATTCTGGACCGGGCGCGCGCCGTCCCCCATGACATTCGCGACCTGAAGTCGGACCTGAACGACGCCTCTGTGCTAGCCGGCGAACTGCGCCTCGGCGGCACGCCGACCATGATGACGAGCCTGATCCCCGACGTGCTCGCCGAGCTGCTCGCGCGGCACCCGCAGATGGACATCTATCTGGAGCCTGGCACCTCGGTAGACCTGTACCGCAAGGTGGTCAGTGGCGATCTCGATGCCGCGATGCTGGTTCAACCGCTCTTCGATCTGCCGAAAAGCTGCGACTGGCACACGTTTCGTGAAGAACCGCTGGTGTTGCTCACGCCCGCCTCGATGCAGGTGAGCGACGTACACGAGGTCCTGCGCACCGAACCGTTTCTGCGCTACGACCGCAGAGTCGTAGGCGGACAACTGGCCGACGGCTATCTTCGCCAGCACGGCATCAAGCCGCATCAGCGCTGCGAACTCGACGGGCTCGATGCGATTGCCGTGCTGGTCGACCGTAAGCTCGGCGTGTCGCTGGTGCCGGATTGGCGGATGACACGTTTCGCCGGCCTCGCGCTTGCCAAATGGCCCCTCCCGCACGCCTTTCCCAAGCGCGTCGTGGGGCTGCTGTGGGGCCAGTCGTCGGCGCGCATGCGACTCGTGCAGGCGTTCCTGAAAACGGCCATGGATCTGGAGCCGAAAGGGCAAACGGATGCGGGCGGAAAGAACGGCCGTCGTCGTGAACGGTAAATCTCGCCCGATTACCTCAAGAACACTCTATGACGCATCCGGAACACAAGTTTGTTTGTGCCCACTAGAGGAATATGGGGCTGGCGTGCGCCGCACTGCCCCCCAGGAACGCCCCCGGACTGTCCTGCTCCGCCCGTGACCAACTGTATCTGTAAGAACGGTCACGCCATCATGCAGAATGGTCGTGCATGCGCACAGGCTGGATCACGAAGTTTGATCCCATCAACGCGAGCCACGTCCCGCTGCCGCCTCCAATTCTCCCTTAACCGCCCCTGGAAACTCCGTTCAATGACTGCCAGCGCCTTCCTGTCGGCCAACGTCCTGCTCGCCTACACCGCCTATTTCATCGGCACGGCAAGCCCCGGCCCTAGCAATCTCGCCATCATGTCTCTCGCCATGGGTTCGGGTCGAAAGGCTGCGTTTGCCTTTGCGCTCGGTGTCATGTCGGGTTCGTTCTCCTGGGCGCTGCTAGCAACCCTCGGCCTGTCGGCGGTGCTCGCCACCTATTCGCAACTGCTGGTGGCTATCCGCGTCGTGGGCGGCCTCTACCTGCTCTGGCTGGCGTGGAAATCGGCCCGCTCGGCGCTCACGCCGCAGATGCCGCTCGCCCGCACGACGCGCGCGCCCGACTCCTCGCAGCGTCTCTATGTGCGCGGCCTGCTGCTGCATCTCACCAACCCCAAGGCGATTCTGGTCTGGCTGTCGATTGTCTCGCTGGCCGTTCCGGCAAGCGGCGGCGCTGCGCACACCGCGCCGGTCGTGCTCGGCTGCATGGGTATCGGCGTGTTTGTCTTCAGCAGCTACGCCGTGCTGTTTTCGACCGAAACCGCGCGCCGCGTCTATGGATCGATCCGACGCTGGCTGGACGGCTCGCTTGCGGTTGTGTTCAGTGTGGCCGGCGTAAAGCTGTTGACTTCGCGCAGCTAACCACTAGCCATGCACGCGCGGATTGTCCGCGCCGCGTCGCGTTGCGCTACTGTGACGGGTATCGCACACGCGCAATGCAACTGGAAACAGCATGAGCAGTCGGGACACGCAGGACCCACCGGAAAAGCACTCGCCATTGCAGATTCGCCTGTATCTGGCGAGCGTCGTTATTCTCGTGGCGGGACTGATCGGCGCCGCCGTCATTTACGCCATGGCGCCGGCCGAGGACAGTGCGGAACGGGTCTACGGCATCACCAACGACCAGCGCTACGTCGCCGAACTGCAACGCATCGGCGGCACCGCTGAAGTCTTCATGGCCGAGTTGCATCAATGGTTCAACGGTCTATGGCATGGCAAGCCGCTTGCCTATACGGTGGCGGTTTTATGCACTGCCCTTGCAGGCGGGTGTTTTTGGGCAGCGTATACCCGGATCTTCGAACCGCTGCACGAGCAGTCCGACGATCAGGACAGTTAAACTTGATGTCCGTTAATGGGGCGGCCGCGAACCGGGGCGCCCCGTGCCGACTACGCGGCGTCGCACTCGATGACGCGGTGATTGCCAATCCGCTCCACCTCGCCGAGTCCATTGATCACACACGCCTGTCCGATCAGCCCTTCGCTGGTCAGCCCGGCATCCTCTAGCTGTTGCGCGGTCAGGCTGCCGCTCGCCACGCCGATATACACCCAGTACTGTAGCGGCCGGCTGCCCATACCCAGCCCGCCGGCGTCCACGACCACCCCGAAGTGCTTCTGTGCGCGGTAATGTTCAGGCCGGGCGTTCTTGTCATCGTCGGCCTTCCACTCCTCGATGAAGCTGTCGTAGCGGCTCGCGCGCAGTGCAACAAAATCGTACGTCCACGCGTCGTTGAAAAGCGATTCGAGAAATGCCGTGCGCGCGCCGTCCTCGCCCATCGCCTTGCACATCACCCCGAGCAGGCCGCTATTCAGGTTCGACGTGGCGTCGTTAAAGTGAGCCGGCAGTCCCACCACGGTCCAGCTCGCGGCAACGTCTGCATCCTCGGTAGCCGGCTGATCGAACTCCATGCGGATGCCGCGCGCGTCCCAGTCAAGAAATTCCCGCATCAGGCAATCGATATCGTTGGCAAACAACCATTCATCCGGCGAAGCCTGAGCGCCGCCCGGATCGTCTCCGCCGCAACTGACGGCAAATCGCGGGCGTCCGATTCCATTGACGTATTCCTCGAATTGCGCGCCGCTGGTAATGGCCGACCTAAAAACTTTTGTGCCGTGCGAGGTGACTTTCATTGACGATCTCCAGAGGTTAATAAAATTTTTCGTGGAGCAAAGGACCAGCGTGGAAACACAAGATACTCAAAATTTAACGAAGCGGGAAGATGCCGGTTTAAATTTTATCAATGCTTCATTGCATCTTGTTTAATGAATACAATCTTAAGTGTTGACACTATCTTTACGGCTCTGAATTTCATCATTTCACTTCCACGAAAATATTTACAAATTATATTCTTTGTATGGTTTTTCAATTATTTTGAAAGACAGATTGCAAGTGTCCAGTCAGAAATCTCCTTGTCGAGCGAGAATTCCCTTCGTCAATGCATTCACCTTCATCGTTTCTCCCCGGGAAACAGACGAACCGAACCTCGGCAAGGCGTTCCAGTCGACCTACGGCAATGAAACAATCCTCTTCAATGAGCAATTATCTGAAACTCTTTATAGCCAATGAGTTTCAATTATATTTTCCAAAAAAATTCTCTACATTTCCCGTCGACATTCAACTAGAATCCCCTTGCTGTCTTTTTGGGTTCCCCGCACGTTACGACCTCCCTAGGTTGTAACCGATGAACGCGCCCGCCTGCGGCGGGCGTCTTTTTTCAGCAGTATCAGGTTGTAGATATTGTGCGAAAGCAGGCAAACCTTCATGACACATGGCATTTATGTGAAGTTATGCGCCGCAAATGATCTTGCAATGCGAATGCTTAATACATGGTAAAGAACGGTGGGATTCAGTGACATGGACCACATCCATTGCCAGCCGTTTCCGCACAGCCCCATTCGGGTGTCGTGCCGGACCACAAGACGAATGTGGAACGGCCACATAGACAGTCTTGAGCGACACCATTTCCAGTCACGGCCTGTGGAGCGCCCTCTTCAAGCTCGCTCACCGACAGACTTGCAACCGCATCTGGATGAAGTGCGCCACGCGCACCAGGCAATACGTGAGACGAATCACGTTACACGTCGCAAGGCTCACTCCTCGGTCGCGCAGAGTGTCACTGCGCGGCGGCATACAGAGACGGCGGCTTTGTCCACCGGAATGCAGCGGGGCGGTCTCATCCGCCGTTCATCACCGGCCGTGGACCCGCCCATCTGCGATGCAGCGGGGCGGTCCTCGTGACACTGAATGGGTGAGCCACATATCGCAATGTCGCGTCACCGAAGTGCCTGACAAGTTTGCGAAGTATTCACCTTTCCGCTACATCACGCCCTGCGTGCGCGGATCGGCCGGCACGCCGACCGCAGCCAATGCCTCATGCAAGGTGCTGAAGATGCACGACGGCTTCACGACCTGGGTAATGCCATGCCGGTCCATGTCTGAACGCAGATAGCGATTCACCCGTGCAAACACCACGGTGACGTTCTGTTGAATCAACATTTCGATCAGATCGGTCAGCGAACGCGCCGCCGAATAGTCCAGATCCGTGATGGCACTCGCATCCACGACGAACGTGCGCACCTTGTCCGGTGCGCGATCGATCAACTGGCGCACATCTTCGACAAAGAAATGGTCGTTCGCATAGAACAGGTCGGCGCCGAAACGGTAGACGATCAACCCCGGCGCAGTCTGCGTGCCGGGTTGCGCGGGCACCGGTTGCCAACGCCCGTCGGACCCGGGCGCCAGCATCATCGTGTGCGGCCGGTAGCTGTGGCGCACGTGACGCAGCAGCGACAGCGCGACGGCAATCAGAATCCCATGCTCGACGCCGAGCACCACCACCGCAATCGCCGTGAACACGGCCAGCGTAAATTCACCCGGACTCTCGCGCCGGATCGCCTGCAGACTTTGCACATTGATCAGCCCGATCGCAATGGTGAACACGATGCCGGCCAGCACGCAGTGCGGCAGATACTGCAGATACCTGCTGAAAAACAGCAGCACCACGACCACCACACCCGCAAACACCACCTGGGCCAACTGACTGCGCGAGCCGGCGCGGTCGGCCATTGCGGTCTGAGTCGGACTGCCGTTGACGACGAACGCGCCGGAGAAAGACGCCACCGTGTTGGCGGCGGCGAGTCCAAGAATGTCGGCGTTCAGATCGACCTCCTCGTGGTAACGCTGCGCGAACACGCGCCCCGCCGCCGCACTCTGCGCAACGATCATCACGAAGCATGACGCAGCCACCGGCAACAGGTCGAGGATCTGGTGCCAACTCGCGTGCGGCAACTGCAGCGGCGGCAGCCCACCGGCGACGGGGCCGAGAATCGCAACGCCGTGTGCGGAAAACTGGTAGATGTCGCTAGCAGTGATGCCTCCCACCACGGCCAGCAACGGCACCGGCAGGCGCGGCATAAAACGCTTCGCGCCAAGAATGCTCAGTACGACGATCAATGAAATAACCAGGGTCGGCTGGTTGACCTGCCCCAGACGGCTCACGACCTGCACCAGTTGCTCGGTGCTGCGCGGCGATGACACGGCAATGCCCAGCATGTCACCCAGCATCGCGATGCCCACCTGCACCCCCACGCCGGCGAGAAAGCCAACCAGTACGGTGCGCGAGAGGAAGTCAGCGAGAAATCCGAGTTTGAACACGCGAGCCACGAGCAGCAGAATCGCGGTCAGCAAGGCGACCATGCCGGCGAGCGCCACATATTCGCCGCTCGCGATCGGCGCCATGGTGGAGAGCCTGCTGGCGAAAATGGTCGCAGTCGCAGAGTCGGCGGCGACCACCAGATGACGCGACGCGCCGAAGAAGGCAAACGCCAGCAGCGGCAGAAATACCGTGTACAGGCCGGTCACAGCCGGCATGCCGGCGATGCGCGCATAACCCAGCACCTGCGGAATATCCATTGACGCCAGCGTCACGCCGGCAAAGACATCGCGCAGCGCGGCAGCGCGATTCAAAGGGAGAATGCCTGTCAACAGGCCGAAACGGGTGGCTAATTTTTCTGGAGAATCTTGCATGCGGGGACGTTGTCGCAATCAGGAGGAATGCCGCATCCTGCCGCGAGTGGGCACTTCAACGCAAGACTCGATTGCCAACCGAAAGCTAAGACCTGCGAAACCAACTAGCGTTTGAGCTGGCCGGTGAGGGGGTCGACGATCCTGGCAAAGCCAAACAATGCAGCGATCCCAAGCGGACAGGTAATCAGAAAAGTGACTAACATCTTTCACCCCGTAACTAATTATGCCCGCGAGTGTAAAGGATCGACCGTGCTTTTAAATCAGGTAAACCCCGCAAGGTACCGTTGCGCGTGACGAAAGCGGCCCACCCCGCCTCCCTTACCGATCTTACGCTGTGGCGGTATCCGCCTCCTTAAACGATAGGAGGCCTACAAAGCTTACCGAACCGCAAGCCAGCACCGCAGATCCCCTGAAGAACCCGAGAATTCTGCCGATCGCCCCGCACACCTTATAATCCGGCATGACTCTATTTCCGCCCCAGGCTGCTTGCGCTCAGGCAGCCACGCTCACGCGCCCCATCTTTTCCCGCTCCACTTCGCTTGCGTCCCCGTGCAACCTGCAGGCGGTGGCCGCATGAAAACACCCAAACGCCTCATTCCGCTCGTCGAAGAGGGCCTGATCGACGAAGTCATCAGCCAGTTGATGAGCGGCAAGGAAGCCACCGTCTACGTGGTGCGCAGCGGCGACTCGACCCGTTGCGCGAAGGTCTACAAGGACGCCAAACAACGCAGCTTCCGCCAGGCGGCCTCGTACCGCGAAGGACGCAAGGTCAAAAACAGCCGTGAAGCGCGTGCCCTCGAAAAAGGCAGCCGTTATGGCCGCGAGGTGCAGGAACAGCTCTGGCAAAACGCCGAAGTCGACGCGCTGTTTCGTCTGGCGAATGCCGGCGTGCGCGTGCCGCAGCCCTACATCTGCACTGACGGCGTGTTATTGATGGAACTGGTGACGGATGAGGACGGCAACGTCGCGCCCCGTCTGAACGATGTGGAGATGAGCGAGGCCCGCGCGGTCGAACTGCACGCGCTGCTGCTCAACCAGGTGGTGCGTATGCTATGCGCCGGCGTAATTCACGGCGATTTGTCCGAGTACAACATCCTGCTCGCCGCTGACGGCCCCGTGATCATCGATCTGCCGCAGGCAGTGGACGCCGCCGGCAATCTGGAAGCGCCGGCGATGCTGGAGCGCGACGTGGACAATCTCGCGACCTACTTCGGCCGCTTTGCGCCGCATCTGCTGAGCGCGAGCTACGGCAAGGAGATCTGGGCGCTGTTCGAAGGCGGCGAGCTCAATGTCGACGTGCAACTGACCGGACGTGTCGAACTCGACACCACGCCGGTCGATCTGGAGGCGGTTCTGCAGGAGCTGGAAGACACGCGTCTCGATGAGGAGGCGCGTATGCGCCACGAACAGACGCTGCGCGACAGCGCCTGAGCGCGCCGGTTCAACTACGCCTTGCTGCGCCGCGTCCCGGTTGATGTATTTGGCTGCGGTCGCTTTAACGGCCGGGAGCGGTGCCGCGGCGCTCCTACCGAAGCACGCATCGTCACCGTAACGGGAAACTCGCGGAAGATCTCCCACGCGGTTCCATAGCATTCATTCACCAGCCAGCGTACGGCGTTTTGCGTCAGCTCCGCAGTCGGAATGTGCACCGAAGTCAGTGCAGGCGCCGCATAGGCTGCGGAGTAGTCGTCGTCATAGCCGATCACCGAGACGTCGCCCGGCACCGAAATGCCCGCCTGCTGAAAGCGCGCCAGCGCGCTCACCGCCATCGTGTCGTTGGCGCAAAACACCGCGGTAAAGGGCTGCTTCGATTCGATCAGCTTCTGCGCGGCCGCATAGCCCCCCTCCGGCGAGAAGTCCGATTCGATCAGCGGCACATCTGCACGTTCGATCCCATGGCGCGCCAGCTCTGCAAAAAAGCCGTCGATACGTGCCTGATTGTCCGATGCGGTAAACGGCCCCGTAATCACGGCGATGTCCCGATGTCCATGCTCGAGCAAGGTGCGCGCAGCCAGTTCGCCGCCGCGCATATGATCTGCGCAGAACGATGCCTCCGGCAGTTGCCCGAAGGCGCGATTGAGGAACACCATCTTCGGATGCATCTTGTGCAGCCGGATCAGATCCTCGTCGTGCAAATCGTGGCTGATTACGATCACCCCATCGCAATCGCGGCCAATCAGAAACTCCACCGCTTCCATCGCCTGCTCACGCGGCGACGACTCGCCGCAACCAGTGGCTACCACCACGTGACGGTGCACGGCGCGCAACTCGGTGTCGGTCTGCTTGAGGATGGTGCCGTAATACGAGCCGAAAAAGGTCGGCACGAACAGGCCGATCATGCCGAGGGATCGCGTCGCCATTGCGCGGCCAATCGACGAGGGGCGGAAATTCAGCGCCTCGATGGCAGCTTGCACGCGGCGTGCGGCATCGGCCGATACCGGCCCTTTGCCGGAAATCGCCCGCGATGCCGTCGACATGCCGACACCGGCCAGCTCCGCCACGTCTTTCAGGGTTGCCACGCATGCTCCGTCAAGCCATGCCGTTCACAGACGGGCGCCACTGGCCTCGTCGAACAGCGAAATATGGGCGCTATCGAGCGAAAAGGCACACGCGTCCCCTAGCGCGATGGGCGACTTGTCCTGATCGATCGACGCGATCTGGGCGCCATGATAATCGAGCCAAATAACCTGGTGGTTGCCCATCGGCTCGACCAGCGACACGTTGCCTCGCTGCGCGAGATCCGCCCCGACGCGCACATCCTCGGGGCGCACACCGAGCACGCATGGCAGCGTGGTATCGGGCAGCGTTTTGAACGGATAGCGCGACACGTCGAGATCGAGATGCTCGGTGCGAAAGCGCATGCCTTCCTCGCGGCGCTCGAGCCGCCCTTGCAGCATGTTCATCGCCGGCGAGCCGAGAAAAGTGGCGACAAACAGGTTTTCCGGCCGCGCATAGACTTCCGCAGGCGTGCCGATCTGCTGGATCACCCCACCGCGCATCACGGCCATCCGGGTGGCGAGCGTCATCGCCTCCACCTGGTCGTGCGTCACGTAAATCATTGTCGCGCCGAGCCGTTGATGGAGTTGTTTCAGTTCGCGGCGCAATTCGGTGCGCAGTTTAGCGTCGAGATTCGAGAGCGGCTCGTCGAACAGAAACACGTCCGCCTCACGCACGATCGCGCGGCCGATCGCTACGCGCTGGCGCTGGCCGCCAGATAGTTGCGCCGGCTTGCGCTTGAGCAGCGGTCCGAGTTGCAGCATCTCGGAGGCGCGCGTCACCCGGCGTTCGATTTCCGCCTTGGGCGTGCCGTTGATACGCAGTGCAAACGACAGATTGCGCTCCACGTTCATGGTCGGATAGAGCGCGTACGACTGGAACACCAGCGAGATGCGGCGATCTTTCGGATCGGCCCAGGTCATATCCTGGCCGCCTATTTCGATGCTGCCGTCGGACACGTCGATCAGCCCCGCAATGCTATGCAGCAAGGTGGATTTGCCGCAGCCGGACGGCCCGAGCAGCACGACGAATTCGCCTGCGTTGACATCGAGATCGAGCGCCTCGATGACCGTGTTCGCGCCCAGATCGATCCGCAGGTTACGAATCGACACGTTCGATACATTGGTCATGCTCTATCCCTTGACTGCGCCAGAGGCAATGCCGCGCACAAACCAGCGGCCCGAGATGAAGTAAATGGCAAGCGGCACCATCGAGGTCAGAATGGTGGCCGCCATGTTCACGTTGTAGAGACGTTCGCCGGTGGTGGTGTTGATGATGTTGTTCAACTGCACCGTCATCGGCAGATTCTTGGTGCCGGCGAAGACCAGGCCGAGAATAAAGTCATTCCAGATGCCGGTGACCTGCATGATCACCGCGACGACAATGATCGGCGTGGACATGGGCAACATCAGTTGCAGAAAGATGCGCCAGAACCCGCCGCCGTCAATGCGCGCCGCCTTGAACAGTTCCAGCGGAATCGACGCGTAGTAATTGCGAAACAGCAGCGTCATGATGGGCATGCCGAAAATCGTATGGATGACCACGATGCCCGGCAGCGAGCTGAACAGATGCACGCTCGCCAGCACGCGCACCAACGGATACACCATCACCTGCACCGGAATGAACGCACCCATCAGCAGGATGGCAAACAGCACACCGGCACCGCGCGGCCGCCAGAACGACAGTGCATAGCCGTTCACCGCGCCAATTGCGATGGACAGAATCGTGCTCGGCACGACAATGCGCACCGAATTCCAGAAGCCGACCTGAATACCGTTGCAGTCGAGCCCGGTGCACGCCGAGGCCCACGCATCGTGCCACGGTGCGAAGGTGAAATGCATCGGCAACGCCAGCAGGTTGCCCATGCGGATCTCGGTCATCGGCTTGACTGAGGTCACGAGCATCACATAGAGCGGCAGCAGAAAGAACAACGCTGCGGTAATCAGGAACGCGTATACGCCGAAACGCGCGGGGGTGAAGTGCGAGCGGCGCTTGGGGGCGGGTCGTTTCGCAGGCCGGGTGGCAGGTTTGCCAACTGAAGGGACCGTATTCATCAAACGTCCTTTCGCAAGGCGGCGCGGCTGCGCAGATAAAAGAACGGCGCGAGAATCGCCAGCACGGTGGTCAGCAAAACTATCGAAGCTGCCGAAGCAAGGCCAATATTGGCGCGACCGAACAGATAGTCCATGATGAACTTGGCCGGCACTTCGCTCGCGGTGCCGGGACCACCCTGCGTCATCGCCACCACCGCGTCGTAGAGCTTGACCACCATCACGAACAGCAGCACAAATGCCGTGGACAACGAGGTCTTGAGCATCGGCACGACGATGCTCGCATAGACCCGCCAGCGCGGAATGCCGTCGATGCGCGCAGCCTTCCAGATCTCGTCGTCAATGCCGCGCAGCCCGGCCAGCAACAAGGCCATCACGAGCCCGGACGCCTGCCAGACCGTTGCGATCACAAGCGTGTAGATGACCCAGTCCTGATCGACGATCCAGTCGAAGCGTGCATGCGCAAACCCGATGCGATGCAACACCTCCTGCACGCCCAGTTCAGGATTGAGAATCCACTGCCAGACGAGTCCCGTGGCGACGAACGACATCGCATACGGATACAGGAACACCGTGCGTAACGCGCCCTCCGCCACCACGCGCTGGTCGATAAAGATGGCCAGCAGCAAGCCGATCACCATGCACGCGATGATGAAGCACACCCCGTAGATCACGATGTGCTGCAGCGACACCATCCAGCGGTCGTTGTGGAACAACCGCACGTACTGCGTCACGCCGGCGAATTGATTCGACGGAAAAGTGCGCGACAGCGTGAGCGAAACTCGTGCGGTCCACAGCATGGTGCCGAGATACGCGAACACGACTGTCGCCACCATCGGCAACAACGCAATCCACGCGGCCAGCGGCCAGCGCCGGCCGAGCGGTTTCGACCGCCTGGACGGTCGTGCCGTGGTGGAGTTCAAGCCGAGCGCGCGCATCGCGGTGCTCAGCCCTTCAGCGCGCTGGCAAAAGCCTTTTGCGCATCTTCGACCGACTCGTTCTTGTTCCAGAAGTTGGTGATGACGTCCGTCAACGCCCCTTGCAGATCCGGCGAAATCAGCATTTCCGGGTTAGGCAACTGGCGCGACTTGTCTTTCATGATCGCAATGCCCTCTTTCGCACAGATATCGAGGCTTGCAGTATCCACGTCAGGACGGATCGGGATCGAGCCTTTCTTCGCGCTAAAAGCGACCTGAGCCTCAGGCGAAGTCATGACGGTGGCCAGCAGATTCTGCGCCTTGATTGCATTGGCGTTGTCGGTTTTCGGGAACACGAAGACGTCGCCCGCCACCATGTACGGCGATTTCGGACCGAAGCCCGGGAAGCAGCCGAAGTCCTTGCCGGCCACCTGATTGGCCGCTGAGAACTCGCCCTTCGCCCAGTCGCCCATCACCTGCATGCCGGCCTTGCCCGAAATCACCAGTGCCGTCGCATCATTCCAGTTGCGGCCCGGCGAACCCGCATCCACGTAGTTGTGCAAGCGCTTGAAGGTAGCCAGCACGTTCTTGAAGGCGGCTGAGTTGACTGCGGTCTGATCGCGGTCGCGGTAGACCTTCATATAGAGGTCCGTGCCGCCCACATCGGCAAACACAGCGTCGAAAGTGATTTTCTCTTGCCATGCCTGGCCGCCGAGCGCGAGCGGGATGTAGCCGGCCGCTTTCAGCTTGTCGAGATCGGTGAACAGTTCATCGAAGGTCTGCGGTTCGCCTGCAATGCCGGCCTTCTTGAACGCCGGCTTCGAATAGAAGAACCAGTCCTGCATGTGAATATCGACGGGCGCAGCGTAAAAGTGCCCGTTGACCTTGATCGAGTCGAGAATCGACTGCGGGAAGATTGCGTTCCAGTTTTCTTTGGCGGCCACCGAGTCGACGTTGTTGAGCATGCCCTGATCGATCAGGTCATGAAACTGCTTCGAGGTGTTGAACTGCGCTGCGGTGGGTGGATCGCCGCCGACGATCCGGTTGATCGCGGTGGAGCGCGCCTGATCGGCACCGGCCACTGCGTTATCGACCCACAAGCCGCCCGCTTTGTTATAGGCATCCGCAAACTGGCGGATAGCGGCCGATTCGCCGCCCGAGGTCCACCAGTGAATCACGTTGGCCTTCAACGGGTCGGCATGGGCCACCACACCATTGAGCGCGAGCGCCAGAGCAATACCGCTCAAGAGTTTCCTTCTGCTGTGCATTCCGTCTCCTCCAGGCTTTACGCCTTTGTTTCAGGTGGATATACAAACCAGCTCTACGTATTAGTTGCGTTCCTTACGCTCCGCGAGAAACTTTGCGATCAATTCGGCACTGCGTTTGACGGTGCGTTTTTGTGTTTCGTAGTCCACATGCACCACACCGAAACGCCGTTCATAACCGAACGCCCACTCGAAGTTGTCCATCAGCGACCAGACGAAATACCCGCGAATATCGACTCCTTCCTTGATCGCGCTATCCACCGCGGCGAGGTGGCGCTTGAGGAAAGAGATGCGTTGCGGATCGTCGACGCGCCCCTCGATCACCTTGTCGTCCGACGCCATGCCGTTCTCGGTGATATAGATGGGAGGCAGGTTCGGGTAGGTCCTGTTAAAGCCGATCAGCAGGTCACGCAGGCCGTCCGGATGCACTTCCCAGCCCATCTGTGTGCGTTCCACGCCTTCCAGCGGGACTTCGGTAAAGCCGTGGTCGCCATCGCTCTTCACGTTCGTACGGAAGTAGTAATTGATGCCGAGGAAGTCGAGCGGTGCGGAGATCGTCTTCAGGTCGCCGTCCAGCACGAGCGGCTCGGTGCCCGGCCAGAGTTCGAACAGATCCTCCGGATACGAGCCTTTGAGCAGCGGGTCGAGAATCCACGCGTTGTGCTGTACCTCGAACAGATGGGCCGCACGCTGATCTTCCGCACTTGCGGAATTCGCCGTGCCCCTGCCGACGTTCGCAACGATGCCCTTCTTCGAAGCCGGATCGTTTGCGTGCAGCACCGGGATCGCCGAGCCGTGCGCGAGCAGCAGATGATGCATGGCCTGCGTGGCGAAGCGTCCGTTCGACAGGCCCGGCGCGTGATGACCGTTGCCGTAGCCCAGATACGCCGAGCACCACGGCTCGTTGAGCGTCATCCATGCATCGACCTGGCCTGCGAGTTCGCGGCTCATGAGATCCGCATAATCAGCAAAGCGGTACACGGTGTCACGATTGAGCCAACCGCCGCGATCCTCGAGATGCTGCGGCAAGTCCCAGTGGTATAGCGTCACAAAGGTCTTGAGGCCCTTCTCCTTGAGACGGCCGAGCAGCCGCTTGTAGAAGTCGAGCCCTTTCTGGTTCCGCCGGCCTGCTTCGTCCATGACGCGCGGCCAGGCGATCGAGAGACGGTAGGCTTCGAAGTTGAGCGCCGTCAGCGTGTCGAAGTCGGCTTCCCAGCGATGGTAGTGATCGCAGGCCACCTCGCCTGTGTCACCGGCGAGCACTTTGCCGGGGGTCGCGGAGAAGGTGTCCCAGATCGACGGCAGACGGCCGTCCTCGTGAACGGCGCCCTCGATCTGGTAAGACGCGGTGGCCGCGCCGAGCAGGAAGTGCTTGCGCCAGAGCGCGGAATCGGCCGGCGGCGAGAACGGATCACCGTTCAGATCCTGGGATGGAGCGGATGCGTTTGCCACGGATTCTCCCTGCGCAAGGTCGTTGAACCGGTTGGCGGAAGCGCAGTGGAAGCGCTTCCACAAGACCTGCGAACAATAGCAGCGGCCAATTCCATGCAGCAATCAGGGTTTGTCTGGATGGGGATGCATGAGGGCCCGGCACGCTGACCTGCACGGGTCTGCTCGCGCAGCGGCCTCGCCCGCCTGCGTGACATAACTCGACATAATTAAAGCGTGGAGTTCAAAAGTTCATTCCCCCATACTCGCCTCTGCTGCCGGTGCACCTGCAAAACGTGCCTGAGATCAGCAGGTGTATCACGCATGAATGAGATCGAAGATGAATTGCATCCTACGGTTTCGCAATCATCGGACGATACGTTTAAGCGAGTGACGACACAACCGTGTCAGGACAGGATGACCATGTTGAATTCAATTCGATTCGTAGCCGGCAAAAGCGCGCGCGGTGCCTCAGCGGCAGTGATAGTTCTTTGTGCCTTGCTGGCAGGGTGTGCCGGCGGCGTCAGCAACGCCGCCCAGTATTCGGCCCAGCCGCAAGTGCGCCCGGATAACATTTACGTCTACTCGTTCGACAGCACTCCCAACCAGGTGAAGCTCGATAACGGCGGCGTGATCCAGAAAATGACGTCACAGTTCGACGGCAGTTCGGCCGCGCAGAAACAGGCTCAGGAAGCGGCTGAAGTCCGCGAGCAGGTAGCCGACGAGATCGTGCATCAGTTGCAATCCATGGGTCTGCACGCCCGCCGCTCGGATGTACCGGCGCCGGCGGATCAGAACGTTCTGCTCGTACAAGGCAAGTTCGACACCATCGATTCGGGCAACCGTCGGCGGCGTATCCTGATCGGCCTCGGCGCAGGCAAGAGCGAACTCAGCACGTCGGTGCAGCTTCTGTTTAAGCCTGCCGGTGGCGCGCCGCGCCTCGTGCAAAGTTTCGATGCCAGCGCAGACAGCGGCAAAATGCCTGGCATCGCCGAAACCGCGGGTGACGGCGCAGCGGCCGGCCATCTTGCGACATCGGCGGCGGCAGGCGCAGGGTTGCATGGCGTATCGGAGAGCACGCACGGCGGTGCGGCGGGCAATGCGAAAAAACTGGCGGAATCCATCGCGAAACAAGTGGCAGAGATCGGCAAAACGCAAGGCTGGATGCCCGCTGAGCATACCAAGGGGTAGTCAGTCTGGTCGATGTCCCGGTTTGGCTGGGGCATCGGCCAACCCCAACACCACCACCGTATTTTTCTGCCACGGGCGCGGATTTTAGCGCGATGTTTACACCGAGGGGTCTACTCTAGTTACTGTGTTGAACAACCACAGCAGCGACTACCCTCTCATGGCTCTTCCTCTGTCACTTCAAGTCTTCGACGCTGGACCGCAACGTGCGCAACCCGTCTCACGCCACAACGTCATCCCCTTCCCTTCTTCGCGCGTCCAGTTGCCGGTAACGCTCCTCGGCGGATCCGAGGACGATGTCCGGATCCAGCTCAAAACGCTGCTGCACTCGCCTCTGGGCGTCTATGTCGTCAGCACCGAGATCGTACGCGACCACGTTCATCTGAACCTCGACATTGCTCCCGACGACCTCGACTTCACCATGCACGCACTGATTACGACGCTCCCCTACGCCATGATCGGGCCGCTCAAGCGACGCCATGCGGGCAAGGAGGCACGCTAATCATGTATTCAGGAATCTGGTTGCCACTCGTCACGCCCATGCGCAACGGCGAAGTCGATATCGACGCGCTACAGCATCTGGCGGACTATTATTCACGCACTGAGATCAGCGGCTTTGTGGCGCTGGGCACAACCGGCGAAGCCGCGTTGCTGTCGGAAACCGAGCGGGTCACGGTGCTGCAGGCCATCACCGACGTGGTCGGCGGCCGCTTGCCGGTGCTTGTCGGTGTTGGCGGATCGGACACGCGTGAGGTCCTCCGCGAGCTTCGGCGCTACGAGCATTGGGATTGCGCCGGCTACCTCGTTTCGCCGCCGTCCTACATTTGCCCGGACCAGGCCGGCGTGCAATGGCACTTCGAACAGGTTGCACTCGCAACCGACCGCTCGATCGTGCTGTACAACGTGCCGCATCGCACCGGCGTGGCCATCGCGCCGGACACCGTCGCACGCCTCACCGAGTATGACAACGTCGTCGCGATCAAGGAATGCGTGAAGGATCACTTCGACAAGCTACGCAGTGTGCCGATCAGCCTGCTGTGCGGCACGGACGATGCCTTCGTGGACTGCATCAGTCAGGGCGGCGCGGGTGGCATTCTGGCCAGCGCCCATGTCTGCGCGGATCTGCTGATCGAAGTGCAGGAACTCGCTGAAAACCATTGCATGGAGCGGGCCCAGGTGCTCTTCACGAGCTTGCAGCCCATTTTGCGGCTGTTGTTCTCCGCCCCCAACCCGTCTGCCATCAAAGCCATGCTAGCGTTCGACCATCCCATGACGGACGAAACGCGCATGCCGATTTCACGCGCTTCCGCGGAACTTGTGGCGCGCCTGAGCGAGGCTCGCGAGGTCCTGCAGGATTTGCGCGCGGAGTTTGCGGGCGGCGCCTTAGCTGGTGCTGCACATTAGGCTCGAGTCTTTCGTGGCGCGGCTGAGGTCGCGCCTTTAAGGATGGCTAACAACAAGCGGGGCCCATCACCTCAACGTGATGGGCCCCGTTAGTTTTGGTTTTGGGTTTTGGCTTTGGGTTTTGACGGTCCAGGACGATCAAGCCGCGACATACTCGACAAAAAGCTGGCACACGGCATGCGCATCGCCACAAGCATGCAGTTGCTCGCGAAACTGATGGTCACAAAAACGCTCCGCCACATCCGCCAACAGCCGCAGATGCGTCGTATTCGCCCATTTCGGCACGAGCAGCGCGACGATATCGCTGACGGGCTTGCCATCCGGTGCGTCGAACGCTATCGGTGTGGCAGGCCGGACGTACAGAACCATGGCTTCACGCAGGCCCTTGATCTGACCGTGCGGAACGGCCACGCCCTGCCCAAGTCCCGTCGAGCCGAGCGCTTCACGTGCCGCCAGTCCCGCGGTCACGGCCGCAGCCGGCAAAGCATAACGTTGTTCGAAGAAACGGCCGAGTTCGACAAACAGGGCCTCGCGGTTCGCCACGTCCAAGCCGAGCAGGACATGATCGCGCGACATCAATTGAGCGATCGCGCCACCGGCAACCCCAGGATCGGCCTCGGCTCCCGCAGTCTCGTCCGCTTCATCGGGCGCATTGACGCGCGGCGCGGACTCCGCGTGCATCAAGCCGCGCCAGCTATCGGTGGGCGCGTCCGGCACTTCAAAGAGTTGACCTAATTCCGCTGTCGGCGCAATGTGCGCGACCCGCTGGATCGCTCCATTAACCGCTGTCTTGGGCATATAGAGCGACAGCCGCACTCGACCCGTTCCGGGCAGCGGTGCGACACGAATGGTCCATGGCTGGTCGCCGCAGTCGCGTATGAGCGCCTGGCGCAAAGGCGTGGCGTGTTGCGCGTCGAGCGTCACGTGCATCATCACGTTGCGGCTCGCCGTGGCATGTGACCGGGGTCGAGCCGCGCTCTTGCCCGATCCGAGGAAAGCCCGCAGGCTTGTCATTGGGTGCGTCATGTCGCCCCTCGCTTCGTTTGCTTGATGTCAGGCTACACGAATTGGCGTCAAGCTCGCGTAAAAATATTCGGCATGTGCCAAGCGCTTTTCCTGTCGCGCTCACAGCGAGCAAACACGACCGGAAAAGCGTTCGAAGAGCATGCCGCCTGTCTCAGAGGCCGAGAATGCGCCGGGCTTCGAGTTCAGCCAACGCCAGCGCAGCGTCCGAGTTGCGCATGGGTCGGCCGCAGCCGCGTCCTGTGATTTGTTGCAGCGTTTTGCTATCACGCGTAGTGGTCACACGGAGCGCGCCTTTGAACATCTGGCCCGGAGCGGGAAACACGCAGGCCTCTACGGTCATGTTTCCCTTGGTTTGTTTGAACGCCATACGATTCCCCATACTGTTGAGCGCGCCGTCATAGCGGCACACTTTGCTACTTTGCTACTTTGCTACTTTGCTTCAATGCGCCGCGCCGTTGATCGCGAGACCCGCAGGGCGTGCTTCGAAGCGATACTGCAAATGCGTCGGATAGTGCGGGTCTACTTCGCGCACCAGGCGGTCGATTTCGCGCCCGAGTTCGCCGCAACCCTCAACCCCAAGCAACTGCATGGCTTTCGCGATTCCCTCGCCGAACTTCTCGACCATAAGTGCCGCCAGGGCCGGCGTTTCGACGCCTCGCGCGACATCGCTGAGGCGATTCTCCGCATAGCGCCGGATCTCCACGATCAACGCCTTGATCTCGTCACTTTTCATTGTTTTCGAGCCTCCACTGTTGGCCGCCGCGCTGGAGTGCGGCCCTTACAACGCCATCGCCATGCTCAGCGGCGATAGGGTCACCCACATTTAGAACTCCGAATGCTCTAACGAGTCCATCATGCTGTTTGTATTTCAGCACATGCCGTGTCAAGAACCCGCAAAACAGGACGGAATCGCTGCAAAGATTGTGTAATGATGCGCAGTGCTACTCCTGCGCTGCGGGCATGTCCTCGACGCCGATCAAGCGGTAGCCGACCCCACTCTCCGTGATGATGTACTCAGGCTGCGCCGGGTCGCATTCAAGCTTCTGGCGCAGGTGCCCCATATAGATGCGCAGGTAATGATAGTTGTCGGCGCGAGACGGTCCCCACACTTCCTGGAAGAGCTGGTGGTGGGTCAGCACCCTTCCTGGATGCCGCGCGAGCGCAGACAGCAAGCGGTATTCAATGGGACTCAGATGCACGGTCTCGCTGCCGCGTACAACCCGTCTCTCGCCCAGATCAAGCGTGACGGCGCCAAAGCGAACCTGCGACAGCCCCGACCGGTTGCCGCGGGCTTGCCGGCGCAAATGGGCGCGAATCCGCGCTATCAATTCCGGCAATCCGAATGGCTTGGTCAGATAGTCATCTGCGCCGGCGTCGAGCGCCTTCACCTTGTCTTCCTCCCGGCTGCGCGCAGACAGGACGATCACGGGCACCGTCGACCATGCGCGCAGTTCCCGGATCACCTCCGTGCCATCCATATCGGGCAGCGTGAGATCGGCGATGACGAGGTCGGGCAGCCGCGTGGCAGCCTGGGCCAGCCCCTGTAATCCGGTGCTGGCTTCGAAGACCGCCATGCCCTCTGCCTCCAGCGCAGCACGGACAAAACGGCGAAGATTTTTCTCGTCGTCGATCAGGACAACGGTCACGGTCGGCTCGCTCATAGTTTTAGTCGAGCTCGACCAGCCAGATCATCAAGTTCAAGACGAACCTCATTTTTATGGTTGGTCAGTAAAAAGTGTGGGTGGATGGAGGCTCGGGGAGCTTGCCAAGTGCATGATAGAGCGCGATTTCCGTGGCTCTGAAGGTTCGGAAACCGTACGCTTTTCTCATGGTGACTTTGGCTTTG
>Ga0302178_10000293_pt1 | contig 47165 bp, 39 predicted proteins | sample I_Palsa_E1_3_FD_198790 | JGI IMG/M metagenome (GOLD analysis project Ga0302178, IMG submission 198790) | Peat permafrost microbial communities from Stordalen Mire near Abisko, Sweden - I_Palsa_E1_3 | ecosystem: Environmental > Terrestrial > Soil > Palsa > Peat permafrost | place: Sweden...
GTCAGCATCCTGTGGATCTGGACGGCCACCCAACAACGGAACTGATCGGCGAGTACCGCGAGTACCGGGAGTACTGCGCGGTCTTCGGCGGACAATGGTGCCGTCCCGTGTTCTTCACCGCGCGCGATCGTTCCAGCCGGGCACCGGGTCAGCTGTCGCGGCCGGGAGCCGCCGGGTGCACGAAGAGGAGACATCGTGACCGAGCAGCCAGCGCTAAGCCAGCTGAACATGATCGTCCGTGACATGGACGCGACCCTGGCCTTTCTGGGGCGCCCGGTACGCCATCGTCGAGGATCCAGACGGTAATCCGGTAGGCCTGATGAGCCCCATCGAGGATTCCCGGAAATCGTGGCCGCCGGCCCGGCCGCCCGCGCTCCGGTCTTCGTCAAGTTCGGGCATCCCAGTACCCGGCGGCCCGGGCTGGCCGAGGCCGTCGTCATGATGGCACTCGCCAACATCGAGGGCGCTGCCCTCGGCGCAGGGATCGTGCTGGCCGCAGTGCTCGTCCTGCTGGTTCCGTAGGCTGGACGAAATATCGCTCTTCAGATTGGCCAGTCCATGCGCTCCTATCCGCCGGCCCGCCTTGGCCCCGACGCTGACGACTATCACGGCGAGCATGTCGGTGATCCGTACCGATGGCTTGAGACCACCGAAGATCCGGAAGTGGCCGGCTGGATCAAGGCACAGAACGAGGTGACCGAGAGCTTCCTGGCGGCGGTTCCGGCCCGCGAGGCCATCCGGACCCGGCTGACGGAACTCTGGGACTACCCGAAATACGGAGTGCCGTTCGAGCGCGGCGGCCGCTGGTTCCAGACCCGCAATCCGGGCCTGGCGGCCCAGCCAGTGCTGTATGTCATGGACGCGCCGGACGCTGGCGGGCGCCCGCTGCTTGACCCCAACGCCTTGTCCGAGGACGGCACGACCGCCCTTGCCGAGATCAATGTCAGCGGCGACGGCACGCTGCTCGCCTACGCGACGAGCGCCATGGGCTCGGACTGGCAGACCTGGCGGGTCCGTGACGTTACGACTGGCGCAGACCTCGATGACGTGATCCAGTGGTCGAAATTCTGCGAAGCGGCGTGGCGGAAGGACGGGTCGGGCTTCTACTACAGCGCGATAGAGCCGGCCGCCGCAGGGACGGAGTATCTCGCGGCGAACCTGTCGCCGAGGATCTTTTTCCATCGGATCGGGACGCAGCAGCGCGACGATGAACTCGTTTTCGGCGCGCCAGAGCCCGGCTGGATACCGTACGCGGAGGTCAGCGACGACGGCCGCTACCTGGTCATCTCGATAGAACGGGGATCGACCGAGAATCAGGTACACGTCCTTGACCTCGAGGATCCCCAGGCCGGCCTCCGGGCGCTTGTGCCGGATTTTGCCTGCAAGGCCATCGTGGTGACCAACCTCGGGATGACCTTCTACCTTCTCACCGACCATGAGGCTGAGCGCCAGCGGCTGGTTGCCGTCGACCTCGCCGCGCCGGGCCGGCCGAACTGGCGGGAGATCATCCCTGAGGCCGGCGAGACCCTCGCGGAGGCCTATTTCTTCGGCGGCAGCTTCGTCTGCCACTATCTGCGCGACGCACACTCGGTGCTGCGCGTGCATGCGCTCGACGGTGCGCTGGTGCGCGACATCCCGGTTCCGGGCATCGCCTCGCTGGGCGGCAGCAGCGTCAGCCGCCAAGGCATCGAAGGCCGCCCAGGGAGCAACCTGGTGCACTTCCAGATCGTCTCGTTCACCGAGTCGGGCGCGCTCTGGTCGCATGAGCTGCCGACCGGCCAGACGAAGCTCGTCCGGCCGTCCAGCGCGCGAATCGATCCCAGCGCGTTCATCACCGAGCAGGTGTACGCTCCGTCGGCCGACGGCACACCGGTCCCCATGTTCGTGACCCGGCGCCGCGACCTGGCGGCCAGCGGGGATGTACCCGTGCTGCTGTACGCGTACGGCGGGTTCGACGTGCCGCTGACACCCTCGTTCTCCGCGCTGCGGGCAGCGTGGCTGGACCGCGGCGGCCTGCTCGCCGTGGCGAACCTGCGCGGCGGCGGCGAGTACGGCAAGGCCTGGCACGAGGCCGGCATGCTGGACCGCAAGCAGGACGTCTTTGACGACTTCTGCGGCTGCGCGCGATGGCTGGCAGCCTCCGGCTGGTCACGGCCGGGCCGCATCGCGATCATGGGCGGGTCCAACGGCGGGCTCCTCGTCGGCGCCTGCCTGACCCAGCGCCCGGAGCTCTTCGGCGCCTGCGTGGCCGAGGTCGGGGTCTTCGACATGCTCCGGTTTCACAAGTTCACCATCGGCTGGGCCTGGACCAGCGAGCTTGGCGATCCCGATGATCCGGAGCAGTATCGCTGGCTGCGGGCGTACTCGCCGCTGCACAATGTGCGGGCGGGCACACGCTACCCGCCAACCTTGCTGCTCACCGGTGATCACGACGACCGTGTCGTTCCCGGCCACTCACTGAAGTTCGCGGCCACTCTCCAGTCCGCGCAGAGCGGCGACGCGCCGATCCTGCTCCGAGTCGAGACCGGTGCCGGGCACGGGGCAGGCAAGCCAACTGGCAAGGCGATCGCCGCCGGCACCGACGTGCTTGCCTTCCTGGAATCGGTCCTGGTACCAGCTAGACGGTGAACGCGGTGGCCGCCGCCGTCCGGTGCGCGGCGTCCGCTGCCCGCCCGGTAAGGCCAGCTCGCTCTCGTGGCCGGTCGCCAAACGCCGCGATGATCACGGTGCGAACTCATGTTCTGGACTACCGCGGGGAAGGCCCGCTGGCGGGCCGAGGGCCTTCCCGACCGGTACGGTAGTGGCCGTGTCCAGCGATGAACGGGGCAAGATCCGCATGCCAGTGACGACGCTGGCGCACAGCGGGCTGGCGGTCTCCAGAATCGGCCTTGGCCTGGCGGCTCTCGGCCGCCCCGCTTACATCACCAGCGGCCGCCAGGACGATCTGCCGGACCGCAGCGTGGCCGGCCTGCGGGCCCGCACGCACGCGATGCTGGACGCCGCCTACGAGTCCGGGATCAGGTATTTCGATGCCGCCCGGTCCTACGGCCGGGCAGAGGAATTCCTCGGTGGCTGGCTGGCAGGCCGGGGTCACGCTGACGCGGTCGCCGGGTCCAAGTGGGGTTACCGCTACACCGGCGACTGGCGGCTGGACGCCGACCAGCAGGAGGTCAAGGAGCACTCGCTGGCCATGTTCATTACCCAGCTGGCCCAGACCCGGGCACTGCTGGGTGACCGGCTGGCCTTGTATCAGGTGCACTCACTGACGCCGGATTCTGGGCTGCTCGATGACCGCGGGCTGCTGGCCGCGCTCGCCCGGTTGCGCGCCGAGGGCGTGGTCATCGGGCTGACGACCAGCGGCCCGTTCCAGGCCGATACGCTCCGACGCGCGCTGCAGGCAACCGTAGATGGTCAGCCGCTGTTCGCTGCCGCCCAGGTGACCTGGAATCTCCTGGAGCCGTCAGTGGCTCCAGCCGCCGCGGAGGCCGCCGCCGCCGGCTGGACGATCCTGATCAAGGAGGCCCTCGCCAACGGGCGGCTGGCCCCCGGCGGTGACCCTGCTGGCCAGCTGGCCAGGCTGGACGCGCTCGCCGCCGCCCGGAACGTCACCGCGGACGCGATCGCGCTCGCCGCCGCGCTCGCCAACCCGTGGGCGGGCGTCGTCTTGTCCGGGGCCGTCACGCCCCGGCAGCTGCAGGGGAACCTGGCGGCGCTGGCCGTCAGCGACCTTCCGGACCTGGGCCTCGCCGAGCCGCCCGGCGCCTACTGGACGGCCAGGGCCGCCAGGCCCTGGTCCTGAGCGCCAGGCCCTCCCAGGCCCTGCCCCCGGTGCTGAGCGCCTGCAAGCTAAAGACCCGGCCACCCGTATCTCCGGATGCTCCCGCCTTACGGGTCCTCGGCAACCCCGTCAAGGTGGCGTCCACGGGCACCAAACACGGTGAATGCCACCTCCATCGGGTTGTGAATGCCACCTCCGCCGGGGCTAGCTCTACGGCAAGCCGGATCTCAGCCGCGGGTGAGCGCCGAGTATGCGGTCGCGATCAGGTCGGCGCAGGCATCGAGCGGCAGCGCCGTGCTGTCGATTTGCAGCTGGTACAAACCCGGGTCGTCGATGCTGGCGTTATAGAGCCTCCGCACGTACTGCGCGCGGGCACGGTCGACCTCTGGCAGGCGCTGCCGGGCGGTTGAGGCATCGACGCTCTCGATCCGGGCCGCCTGAGCGATGCGCGCCTCTGGCAGGCCGAACAGCCGTACGCGCAGCACATCGGGCCTGGCATGAAACGCTGCGCCGCCGGCGCGGCCGAGGATGACCGCGCCGGCGGCGAGAGCCTCCGTCATGATGGCCTCGGCCCGCTCGCGGAAGAAGGCAGCGTCATCCGGTGGCGGGAACGCGTCTGGGGGAGCGCAATCAGTGCCCGCGCCGAGCGCGCCGCCCGCGAGTGGCGCGAGCACGGCCATGAACCGGTCGGCCAGCGGGCGCCGGATCGCCCCGCCCTCGGCCTCCTGGACCGACACCCGTAGCTGCGCGGCCACGTGCGAGCTGATCGCGCGATCGAGAACCGGCAGGTCGAGCCGCCTGCCAACCTCGGGGGCGATGATGCTTCCGCCGGCGCCGTAGGCCGCCGAGATGGTAACGCCAGGCATCTAGTGCGTCCCTCCGGGAGTTAGCGGAACGGCGTCCGTCGCGGTGCCGGCCGGCCCTTCGCCAGACGGCCCGTCGCCGGCCGGGCCGGTGCCGGCCGGCGCCGGCGTGGTGTTGCTGACTCGCAGCTTGACCTGCTTGATGAACAACGCGGCGATGACGCTGAGGACCGACACCGGCACCGCGACAAGGAACAGCCGGTCGATGGCGTGCGAGTAGGCCTGGATGATTCCCTCGTGCAAGGCAGGATTGGTGCGCTTCAGCTGGTCAAGGACTGCCGGGCTCTGGATGAGCTGAGCCACCTTGTTGCCGCCCTTGCCGCCCCCGGCCAGCGCCGCCGGCGGCAGGTAGCGCGGGAACTCGGCGACGATCCCCGCGGTCAGCACGGCACCGAGGGCCGACGCCCCGATGGCGCCCCCCATCGAGCGGAAGAAGGTGACCGACGAGGTTCCGACGCCCATTTGCTTCATCGGCACCGCGTTCTGCACGACGAGGGTCAGTACCTGCATGAACAGCCCGAGCCCGAGGCCGAAGACCAGGATGTCCAGGCTCACCACGAGGAGCGAGGTATGCGCGCCGAGACGGGAGAGCAGCGCCAGCCCGATGGTGACTCCGATCGTGCCGGCCAGCGGGAACCAGCGGTACTTGCCGGTGCGGGATATATAGAGGCCCGAGCCGATGCTCATGGCTAGCAGGCCTACCAGCAGGGGCAGCAGCAGCAGTCCCGACTCGGTGGCCGACACTCCGTGCACGAGCTGCAGGTACTGCGGCAGGAAGGCGAGTGCGCCGAACATCGCGACGCCGCTGACGAAGGCGACGATGTTGGCGACGGTGAAGATCTGGAGCCGGAACAGGGCGAGCGGCAGGATCGGCTCCGGCGCCGTGGCCTCCCGGAACCCGAAGCCAGCCAGTATCAGTCCCCCCAGCGCGAACAGCCCGATGATCTGCCACGATTCCCACGGGTAATTGGTGCCGCCCATCTGCGTGGCCAGCAGAATGCACGACACCCCCGCCACCAGCAGGAGCGCGCCCCACCAGTCAATCTTTACCTCGCGCTTACGCACGGGCAGCCGCAGCACTCGGTTGGTGACGGCCAGCGCGGCGATGCCCAGCGGCAGGTTGACGTAGAAGATGTAGCGCCAGCTGAGGCTGTCGACGGCGAACCCGCCAGCCAGCGGGCCGACGACGCTCGCGACACCGAAGACGGCGCCGAAGTATCCCTGGTAGCGGCCTCGCTCGCGGGGCGGGATCACGTCGCCGATGATCGCGAATGCCAGCGAGAGCAGCCCGCCGCCGCCGATTCCCTGCAGCCCGCGGAAGGCGATCAGCTCGAACATGTTCTGCGACGCGCCGCAGAGCACGCTCGCCAGCAGGAACATCGCGATCGCGAGCTGGAAGACGCGCTTGCGCCCGTAAAGGTCGCCCGCCTTGCCCCACAGCGGCGTCGATGCGGTGCTGGCCAGCAGGTACGCGGTGATGACCCACGACAGCAGGTTGCTGCGGTGGAAGTCCCCGACGATGGTCGGCAGCGCCGTCGACACGATGGTCTGGTCGAGGGCGGCCAGGAACATCCCCATCATCAGCCCGGACATGATCACCAGGATCTGCCGGTGGGTGAAGCCAGCCTCCTCTGCCGGGTTCGCGGTCGTCGTGGCCGGGGCACTCATGCGTGGCTCTCCTTGTTCAGTGGCGACGTTGTCGTTCCGGGCAGTGCTGTCGTTCCGGGCAGTGCTGCCAGGCCTGCCAGCAGAAGATCGAGCAGCCTCAGCAAGTCGCGTCGCTCGGCGTCCGGCCAGTCGCCGAACACCTCGTCGAGCATCGCGGTGCGGCTGGCGCGAATAACCGACAGGCAGTCGTGTCCCTGCGTCGTCAGGCTCATGCGGCACGCCCGGCCGTCCTTGCCGTCTGGCCTGCGAGTCACGAGCCCGAGCCGCTCCAGCCGGCCCAGCTGCCGGCTCACCGTGGACAGATCGAGTTCCACGGCGGCGGAGACATCTGACGGGCGGACATCATCATGTTCTTCGAGGGATGCAAGCAGCGGAACGCTGGCCCGGTCCAGGCCGGGATTTATCGCCCGCAGCTGGCGCGTGCTCGCGAGGTAAATGCGCTTGCCGAGGAGCCGGAACGTGAGCTCGAGCCGTGCGGCCAGCTCGGAACCGGGCGGCCTGGCCACGGCATTCGATTCCGTCATAGCCCCCGCTTAGTGGATTTGGTTGCTTGCATCAACCAAGCAAAGGCTTTCACGGTGAGCAGGGTTCACGCAACTCGGCCCGGTGGATGCACGGTGGACTCTTCCCGCCGGATGCCTGAAGCATGCGTGAGCCTCACGGAGACTGACACTACTAATACACAAGAGTAGCCACCACCTGCACGCACCGGCCGCCGCCGGCCTGATCGAGGAGGTGCCCGAGCTGGCGCGTGACCGGCGAGAGCACTGGTGGCGGCGGACCGCGGGCGCGCTGCGCTGGTCCTCGGCCGACTTCGCGGATGACGCAGCGTCCGACGTCGTCTTTCGTGCCGCCGAGTCGCTCAACCTTGACTACCAGGTCTCGCAGTTCAGGCAGTGGACCCAGGCGAATGACGAAGAGCATGCGCGCTGGCCGGCCGGACCGTTCAGCACTGACAGCTGGATGCGCCTTACGGACGCCGAGCTCGCCGAGTTGGGGGCGGAGATGATCGCGCTGATCAGGCGGTGGGCAGATCGGGAGCTGCCCGATGACGGCCAGCAGCGTGACCCGGTCCTCGTGTTCGCCCGGGGCATCCCGGGCCAGCCGTGACCGCAGTCCGCGACCGGTCTGCCCGCGCGGGGCCGCTGCGACTGCTGGCCTTTCGCGACTTCCGACTGCTCTGGATCGGCGAGACGACCAGCAGTTTCGGCAGCAGCATCTCCAATGTGGCGCTGCCCCTCGTCGCGCTGACCGTGCTGCATGCCGGCGTGTTCGCGATCAGCGTGCTGACTGCGGCGGCGTGGCTGCCCTGGCTGATCGTGGGCCTGCCGGCCGGTGCCTGGGTCGACCGGCTACCACGCCGGCGCGTCATGATGACCGCTGACCTGGTGTCACTCGCGGTCTTCGCCAGCGTGCCGGTGGCGGCGGCCGTTGGCTGGCTGACCATCACCCAGTTGATAGTGGTCGCGCTGCTGGCAGGGACCGCGACGGTCTTCTTCGCGACGGCGTACCGCGCTTTCCTGCCCGCGCTGCTCGGAGGGGACGATCTGCTGGAGGGCAATGCCAAGCTGCAGGGCAGCGAGCAGGTCACGCACGTCGCGGGCCCCGGTGCTGCCGGGCTAATCGCGCAGGCGACCAGCGCGGTTGGCGGCGTCATCGTTGATGCTGCGAGCTTCGCGGTCTCGGCAGTGTGCCTGTCCCGGATCCGGCTGGACGAACCGCGGCCGGCCGCGTCGCGACGGCACCTGCGCCGTGAGATCGCCGAGGGCCTGGCCGTCGTCGCCGGTGATCCGCTGCTCCGGATGAACGCGGTCTACGGGTGCCTGTCAGACCTTGTGCTCACCGGCTACCAGGCAGTACTCGTCTTCTATCTTGTCGGCGTGGTCGGGCTGAGTCCGGGCCTGGCGGGCATCGTGCTGGCACTGACCAGCCTCGGCGGAGTTCTCGGTGCACTGGTGGCGCGGAGAGTCGCCGCCCGCGTCGGCACCGCCCGGGCCGTGCTCTTCTGCAAGGTCGGCCTCGCGCCGTTCGGGCTGCTCATCCCGCTAGCGGACCGCGGTCCCGGGCTCGCCCAGTTTCTCCTGGGCAACATCGTGGTCATCGACGGCATCGTGGCCGGCAATGTCATCTGGTCGGGATGGGTCCAGGCCTACTACCCGGCCGACCTGCTCGGGCGTATCTCGACGAGCGTTCAGGTCCTCAACTACGGGGCGATCCCGGCCGGCGCGGTCATCGCTGGCCTGGTGGCCGGCCAGCTCGGTGTTCGGCCGACGCTGTGGATCATGCTGACCGGCCTGGTACTCAGCTCGTGCGTGCTGCTGCTCGGTCCGCTGCCGAAACTCCGCGACCTGCCCCATCGTGCCCCCGCCACTACCTCCAAATAACTGCTTGACGGTGAGAGTGCCTGCGTCTAGACTCCCAAGCATGTCCTTGGAGGTTGATTCCCGCCAGCAGCTGCGGGCGCTGTCCCACCCGGTCCGGCTGCGGATCCTCTCCCTGCTCACCGGCACGGCGATGTCAAGCGCGGAGCTAGCCAGGGAGCTGGGCATGAGCCACGCTGCCGTCAGCTTTCATGTCCGCAACCTGGTAGCGGCCGGTTACCTTGAGCTGGCCGAGACCCGGTCCGTGCGCGGCGGCCAGGAACGCCGCTACCGGGCTCAGCTGGCCGGCCGCTCGCAGTGGCAGTCGGAGGACGCCCGGCTCGCGGTGAGCGCATTGTCGAAGGAACTGCTGCGCCGGCTGGCGGATACGCCGGCGGACAACTGGCGGCTGTTCGGTGACGCCGAGCTGTGGATTACCCCGCAGGTCTGGGACGACGCGGCAGGCCGGATGGGCACGGTGATCAAGGAATTGCATGAGGCTGCCATGGCGCCCCGCACGCCAGGTTCGGTACACGTCAGCGCGACTGCCCTGCTGTTCGCCATCGGCCAGCAGAGCCCGTGAGCAGGCTGCGCGGCCCGCTCGCCAGCCGCAACTACCGGCTGCTGGTGGCCTGTGACGTGACCGCCATGCTGGGCTCGTCGATGGCCGCGGTGGCGATCCCGTTCGCCGTGCTCGGCATCGGCGGGTCCGCCGCGGACGTGGGCTATGTCCTGGCCGCGGGACTGGTGCCCACGGCCTCGTTCTTGCTCCTCGGCGGTGTCCTGGCCGACCGGTTCCCGCGTCACCAGGTCATGATGGCCGCCAACGTCGCCCAGGCCATGGCACAGGCGGGACTCGCCGTCCTGGTGCTGACCGGCCACGCCCGGCTGTGGGAGATGATGGCCCTGAACGCGGCGCGATCCTGCGCGTTCGGCTTCTACATGCCGGCCGCGCAGGGGCTGCTGCCCCAGACCGTGACCGCTGACCTGCTGGCCTCTGCCAACGCCGGCCGCCGTCTGGGCCTGAATGGCGCGCAGATCACCGGCGGCGCCCTCGGCGGCATCGTCGTCGGGCTGGCCGGCCCGGGCTGGGGACTGGCGGCGGACGCGGCCAGCTACGTGATCGCCGGCTCGATGCGCGCCGGAATGCGCTTCCCCCGCCTGCCGGTCGTGGCCGGCACATCCATGCTCCAGGAGCTGCGCGAAGGCTGGCGCGCGTTTACCTCACGGCGCTGGCTGTGGGCGATCGTGGTCCAGTTCAGCCTGGTCAACGCGATCTTCGCCGGGGCACTCGGCGTGCTCGGCCCCGTCATCGCCCGTGACCACCTCGGCGGGGCGCGCAGCTGGGGGCTCATTCTTGCCGCTGAAGCCGCCGGGGCAGTCCTGGGTGCCACGATCATGGTCAGGTACCGGCCGGCCCGGCTGGTGCTCGCCGCCAGCCTCGCTGTCCCTGTCCTCGCGCTTCCCCTGCTCGCGCTGGCGGTACCGCTGAGCGTCCCGGTCATCGCCGCCGCCGCCCTGGTCGCGGGAGTCGCGGTCGAGGTGTTCGAGGTGAACTGGGTTACCGCGATGCAGCAGCAGATCCCGCCAGCGCTGCTGTCCCGGGTGTCCGCCTACGACATCCTGGGATCCATCGGACTCAGCCCGGTCGGCACCATCCTGGCTGGCCCGCTGGCGATCGCGATCGGCATGACTGCCGTGCTGGCCGGCGGCGGCGGCATCATCGTGGCGAGCACCCTCGCCGTCCTGTGCGTGCCCGAAGTCCGCCGCCTCCGGCGGCACGCGTCAGCGGCGGCTCGCTCGCGTTCGACCGGGCGGGCAGCAGCCCCCGCAGCGGCGAACTCCGCGGCTCCGGTAGCAGATAGCGAGCACTACCATTCCCAGTAGTAGCCGACGACGGTGTGCTCTATGGCTTCGAGGTACCTGTGCGCTGAGAGTTCTTCATCCAGGGCAACTGCCTCTCGCTCCACGATTGCCTCATCGGGCCTTCGGTAATCTGCCCACTCGGCCCACCAGAGATTCTTGGGCAGCCTGCCGGGGTGGAATTCAAGCCTCAGGTCGAGGTGCTCTACGCGCAGATGAGTTCCGCGGCGGAACTCAGCCGTCGGCGGCTGCGAATAGTGGAAGATCGTCCAGTAATCGAAATACGCCTCGTCGCCATAGTGCAATGGATGGTGAAAGGAGATGTCCACGGCCCAGAGCCGGTCGCTGAGCTGATACACCGGGCCGACCTGGCCGCCGCGAACCACCCGCACGTCTGCCTCGGGCGTGTCAATCCGGTACTGATAGCTCGTCATGCCGTCAACGAGCGCCCGGACCGTCTGCTGGGTGTGATGACGGGCTGGCACACCGTCCCGGCCAATGAAGTGGTGCTCGAACAGCAGAGTCGTCTCATGCCCGGACGTCATCGCGCCCGCTGGCGGCGGCGGCAGCCTGCCGACGATGACGGTAGGGCGAAGATCGCCCCGGTACAGCTCATGGACCCGCTGAGCGTCATGCGGAGACAACCGGAACGCTTCCTCGAACCAGCGCAGTGTCTGCAGGCTGAGCCCTCGGCCGCCGAACGCCCTGCTTACCCGGTCCTTGAGCATCCGGGCGAGCCCGGTATCCGTCTCGTCATGCGCGCCCGTCTCGTACAGATGCTCCGCGATGACCGTGCAGACGGCATCATGCCGGATCTCATCCGGCCGGACGTCGTGGGCATGCTGTTCCCATTCGTCCCGGTAAGGTCCAGGCCGGAGTATGAGGTGGCGGAGGTGCAGGCCCGCGGCCCGCTGGCCGCGTGCGTGCCGTTCATTCTGGGGCATAAGGCGTCTTCTGCGTCGTGCGACAGCCATGCGACAACTGGTCGGTAATTTGCTACCGGAGGCATGGGGACAATCCTCGCGATTGCTCCCGGGAGAGGCGTATCACAGTAGCGCGTTTCCCGGGACGGTGACCGCAACCTGAGCGGGCCGAGGCTCCCCAAACCGACATGAACGCCGGCAAGGACGACTCACGTCGCCACAGACCGGGGGGAATGAATGACGAAGGGGCGGAGCCCCGGCTCCGCCCCTTCGTCATGCAACCGCGCCTCGGCCGGCACGCCTTCGTCACCCGACCAGTTCATTGCACGGCAGCCAATCGGATAGCGGTTACGGTTAGTCCGGTTTCGGCCGGACACAACGTAACCGCTCTCTCCTCCAGTGTTGAGCGTGATCCAGATGGGGCTGGCGAGGCAAGGCTGCCTGGCAACGCCGCTGGCGCTGGCTCTCCCGGGCAGCGCCGCTGGCGCTGGCTCCCTAGAGGTCGCTCACGGCTGGCCTCGGTACCTCAGCACGCTGCCCGGGGACCGCGCATCGTGGGCGGGACGCGCGGCGTCGGCCTCCGCCTCGGCGAGATGCTCATCGGCCCAGGCCATTCCGCCGGCGCCGCCTCCCGGCAGCTGTTTTCCAGATACCTGGGAACTGCGCAGAATCCGTTGACCATCGCGTGCGCTGGGCCGCATTCTCGTCAGGCCGGGCAGGCCGGGCAGGCCAGGCAGGCCAGGCAGGCCGCAGGACCAGCGGATAGTTTCAAGGAAGGTGTGGCGATGGCTGATCGCAGCGATGTCATGCGGCGCCCGCCCCGTGTTCCGCTGCGGCCGCGGAGCCGTCGGCGATGGGCGGTTGCGGCCTGCATCGGCTGCGTCTGGGCGCTTCTGCTGGCGGGAACTGGTTCGCTGGTCGTTGGCACCGCGCTGCTCATGCTGGTCGCGGCAGTCGCCGTTGTCTGCATGGTGGGATTGCGGAGCCTGGGTATCGATAGTGATCACCCATGGGTACGGGTGATGGCCACCCGGCCATGGCGCGACGGAACGGACGTCCTCCGGCTGGGCCTGCGGCACGTGGCCGAGGTGTTTATCGTCACGCCCACTGGCTCGTTGCTCGCGCCGAACGCCGTCGAGTTGCTGATGAATCCCGGCGACCTTGCTGCGCTGACCGAGGCGATGGATCTCGAAGTGATCAACTCGAGCGCCACCGAGCTCTACCAGGCCCAGATCACGGCGCACGCCGCGCGGCCGGCCAGCATCGGCCCGGTAGCGGCGAGCGTCATCGGCGATCCGGCGGTTCCGGCGGGCCGCTATCGCCTCCGGCAGGGCCGGGCGCCGGGTCTGGCTCCGCCGGACGGGCACGCCGGTTCGGGTGGCAGCCATCCCGCGGCCCGGGACGCCTATCCCGCGCCTCCGAACGGACATCTCGGCTATCCGAACGGCAAGGTCTTCCCCTACGCCCACGACGGGCGAACGAGTAGCGAGCCAGATGCCGTGCGGACCATCCTGACGGGACAGCCGACGGTCACAGCGGCGGCGCCGGCCCCGGTGCTGCGCCTGGTGACCGGGGGATCGGTTGCGGAGACGCGCGTCTCGGGTGCCCGCGCGGGCCGGGGCGCCGCGGTGGAACTCGCGCTTCCGGACGAGCCCACGGTGTCGCGCGTGCATGCCGAGTTCACCTTCACCGACGGCCAGTGGTGGATCACTGGCCTGGGGCGGAACGGCGTGACGCTGAACGGGACACCGCTGAACGGTGAGCACGTGCTCGGCGACGGCGATTCCATCCGCTGGGGACGGCGATCCGACGCGATGGTTTCAAGGGTTCAGATCGGCTAGGACGCCATTGCCCAGGTGAACGAAACGTTCGCGCTCGCGGCAGCGACGCATTGCAGCTCACGGGCATGACGACGACACTGGGCCTAGCCCGGCGGCACGCTGACTGGCTATGAGCGACGAATGCACGGCAGTTCCGGGGCGGTGAGTGAGTGGCGAAGGGTCAGCTCGTTATCTGGCTCGCTGGGCAGCGCGAGTGGCTGAGCTGCCCGCCTGATGAGGTGACCTGGCTGGACCGGAAGTTGCTCAGTGGCGGCCAGGACCCTACATTGCACCGGTCTCCGCGCTGTGCTGGTCTTCGGTACGTGGACCGCCGGTGGGAGTTGTTCAGCCGGGACACCACCCACAAGGTGTACGTTACGCAGCATTCCGCCGATATCGCGGTGGATAGCCAGGCCGTGCGGACCGCGGCCCAGCACGTGCTGCCGATGGCTCCGGTGGCGTACGAGACTCTGCCGGTGCGGCTCGGCGAGGGGCCATGGCTGGTCAGCGTCGGGAAATGGGTGCTGCAGCTGTGCGTCGACGTGCCAGCGGACCGGCGCGACCAGCCGAGCGTGCCGCACGGGGATGACCAGCCGCGCACTCAGGACGGGAGATACCTGGAGAGCGGTTCGTCATCGGCTGACCATGGCAGCCGGCCCCAGCCCGACGCAGTGGCCAAGGTCCGCACGTTTTTTGACCGTAATGGCACCGCTTGCATGGCAATGGCTTACTACTACCAGCAATTTATTCTCGGTGCGGTAGCGCCGCAGGCGGTCCCGATGATTGAGGTCGTCATCGCCTTGGACCTGAGTGGCGAGGGCGCGGTTTCGGACTACAAGAAGGAGCTTCAGCGCCGGATCTGGAAGGAACAGCACCACCAGCGTGATCTCGCCGAATTCCTTCTCGCAAACGGGCTCATCAGCCGTGCTGACCTCGAGCGGGCCAGGAAGGTAGCTGCTGTCAACGAGCGCAACGGCAAGACCGAGCGGGCTAAGGAGCGGCTGCGTTACCGGCCAAGGAAGTAGCCCTAAAGGAAGTAGCCCTAAAGGACTTGGCGCGCCGGCACCGGATCAGCCGGGTGCGGCTAGCTAGCGGGCCGGTCAGCCGGGTCGTCCGCGTCCCCGCTAGATACGTGCGTCGTTATGGCTTTGTCGACCCTGGTGACCAGGAGGTCGAGCAGCCCGCCGCCGCGCAGGCCGAGCAGTTCCCAGGACCGCGCGATGCCCACGGCGAACAGGACGAACATGAAGTCCGTGGCCTGTGAGTGCGACTGGGCCGTCGTGCTGGTGAAGAAAGACGTCGCGACCTGCGCGGCATAACACGTGGAGATCACCGACAGCAAGTAAGGCCACCGGTGGCTGAGCCTGCCGCTGGACCGTGCCTGCCACAGCCTGATGATCAGCCCGGCGGTGCTGCTCAGGCCGATCAGCCCGAGCACGAGCGAGGCGATCTGCGTGCCGTTTCCTGGCAGCAGGCCGGCCAGCGACAGGAACAGGGCGTCGACCAGGGCGGTGAACGCGGTAGCCGCGATCGACTGATGCTCGATGGACTCCCGCGTCTCCTTGAGTCGCTCCGGCGATACGGACAGGGCGACGAACAGCAGCCCGACCAGGGCACCGGCCACCCCGGCGCTGCCGGCGAAGAAGCTCGTGTAGGACTGCACGCAGACGATCATCCCTGGTTTCGCCACGCCGGACTACGCTGGCCGGCAGCTCGGCGTCAGCTGACCGAGGTCAGGCCGGCTGATCGAGGTCAGGTCCCGCCGGCCATGTCCGGGGCCGGCCGGGGCATCGGCTGGCCCTGCCGGTACATCTGCGGCGGCTTGTTCCCGGCGGACTGCCCGCCGTCGACCGGGAGCACGATCCCGGTGATGAACGAGGACTGCTCCGAGCAGAGCCACAGCACGGCTTGCGCCACCTCCGGGGCATCGCCCACCCGCCGCATCGGCGTGGACAGCCCGGCCAGCCGCTGGGCCTCCGCGCCCGCGGCCTCCAGGTGGTGCGTCAGGATCGGCCCGGGCGCGACCACGTTCACCCGGACGCCCTGGTCGGCGTAGTCGAGCGCGGCGACCTTGGTCAGGCCGATGATCCCGGCCTTGGCAGCGACGTACGCCGCGAGGTTGGCCGTGCCGTTCAGGCCGGCGATGGAGGCCATATTCACGATCGCGCCCCCGCCGCTGCGGAGCATGGCGGGGATCTGGAACTTCATTCCCAGGAACGTGCCGCGGATGTTAGTCGCGATGCCCTGGTCGAACTCACCGGTGTCGATGTCGGCGAGCGGCGCCGGCAGCGGCCCGTCGGTAGCGTTATTGAACGCCGCGTCGAGCCGCCCGTAGGCCTCCAGGGCTCGGTCGACCAGGCTGCCCATCGACTCGGCGTCCGCGACGTCGGTGCGCACGGCGATCGCGTTGCCCCCGCTGGCCCCGATGCGCCTCGCGACGGACTCCAGCGCGGCGGTGTCGCGGGCAGCCAGGACTACAGCGGCGCCCGCGGCGGCGAACGCCTCGGCCGTGGCCGCGCCGATCCCCTTGCTGGCGCCAGCTACCAGGGCCACCCGGCCCCGCATCGGCAGGTCATTCATTGGCCTCTCCTCCCGTCCGGCCACTAACGCTAGATAACTAATCGTTAGATGTCAAACGATTAGAGATCTAGCAAGAGCTGCTACTCTCCAGTCATGCCCCGCCCCGCGCGCCAGCCCATCGGCCTGCACCTGGCCCAGGTCGCGAAGGTCGTCAGCCGGGCCTTCGACAACGCCCTGGCCGAGGCGGGCGGCTCTCTGCCCGTCTGGCTCGTGCTGATCTCGCTCAAGAGCCGGCCATCAGCCAGCCAGCGCCAGCTCGCCGAAGCGGCCGGCATCCAGGGCGCCACCCTCACCCATCACCTGAACGCGATGGAGTCGGCCGGCCTCGTCACCCGCCGGCGGGATCCGGCGAACCGCCGCGTCCACGTGGTGGAACTCACCCCCGCCGGCGACGCCCTCTTCCTCCGCCTGCGGGACGCCGCGATGACCTTCGACAAGCAGCTGCGCTCCGGCCTGCCGGACCGCGGCATCGGCCAGCTTGAGGACCTGCTGACCCAGCTGCGCAGGAACGTCACCTAGCGCGCTGCCCGCCCGGTGACGAACCGCCACTTCGGGCGCGATCAGCCGGGCGAGCCGCCGCCCTGATGCGCGAAATCCTTACTGCGGATAGCGACCAGGGTGACCGCGGCCGACACCAGCGCGATGATGGCCGCAATCAGCAGGATTTCGTTCAGGCCGGTGGTGAACGCTGACCGGGTGATTACTCCCACGGCTTGCCTGGCGTGCGTGGGCAGCTTGCCGATCACCTGCCCGATTTCCCCGGACTGCACCGCCGTGGCGATCCGCGGTCCCTGGTGGGACAGGCCGGGCACGGCAGCCACCCGGGCCAGCACCTCGTCTTTCACCTTGTTCGAGAACAGCGATCCCAGCAAGGCGATGCCGGTGGCGATCCCGACCTGGCGGAACGTGGAGTTGATGCCCGAGGCCATTCCGGCCTGATGGGGCCGGACCACGCCGACGGCGGTGGAGGCCAGCGGCGGGTTCACCAGGCCGACGCCCAGGCCGCCGACGATCATGCCCGGGATGAGATGAGTCCAGGTCGAGCTCGCGTCGAGCCCGCGCATCAGCAGCAGTCCGGCGCCCACCATGATCAGGCCGGGTCCGATGAGCAGCCGGATCGGCACCTTCGAGGTAAGCCTCCCGGCGATGGTGGAGGTCGCCAGGATGCCGCCGGAGATCACCATCAGCCGCACGCCGGTGCCCAGCGGCGAGTACCCCAGGATGTCCTGCAGGTAGAGCACGAGGTAGAGCAGCATCGCGAAGATCGAGGCGCTGAGCCCGAACGCCGCGACCGCGCCGCCGCTGAAGGTCGGCAGCCGGAACAGCGTCAGGTCGAACATCGGGTGCGCGATGCGCAGCTCCACGATGACGAAGGCAACCAGCAGCACGGCCGCCAGGGCGAAGCAGCCGAGCACGAGGCCGTTGGTGAAGGACCGCTGGTTCGACTCGATCAGCGCGTATACCAAGCTCGCCAGCGCCACCGTGAAGATCGCGAAGCCTGCCCAGTCGGGCCCGCTGGCCTGCGGTGACCGGGACTCTGCCACCTTCATGACCGCGATCACGACGGCCACGATGCCGAGCGGCACGTTGACGAAGAAGATCCATCGCCAGGATAGGCCCGAGGTCAGCAGGCCGCCGAGCAGCGGGCCGATGGCCACCGCCAGGCCGGTGACCGCGCCCCAGATGCCGAACGCGACGCCGCGGTCCTTGCCGCGGAAGGCGTCGGCCAGCAGCGCCAGCGACACCGCGAACATGATCGCCCCGCCTACTCCCTGCAGGGCGCGGGAGAGCTGGAGCATCAGCGAGCTGACGGCGAAGCCGCACAGCATCGACGCGGAAGTGAACACCACCAGCCCGATCATGTACATCAGGCGGCGGCCGTACATGTCCGCCAGGCTGCCCGCCGTCAGCAGGAACGCCGCCAGGGTCAGCGCGTACGCGTCGACCACCCACTGCAAGTCGGAGAAACTCGACTTCAGCGCCAGCTGGATATCCGGCAGGGCGACGTTCACGATCGTGATATCCAGCAGCAGCATGAACGTGCCGAGGCACACCGCTACCAGCGTCCACCACTTGTTTCCGCGCTGACCGGGATCCTGGCCGCCATCGCTGGCCTGCTTCCCCGGGCGCTGGGCCTGCCCGGACAGATCTGCGTGCGCTTCGGTCACGAAGCCTCCTGTTTGCTGGCGGGGCACGCATTCGCGCGGATGGACCTGCTTAAGAGACGATCATCGCTGATGCGGGGGTCCGCCCGCACATCACCCCCGCGCAAATGACCTGTCCCGCAGCCTGAGCGCTGTCCCGGCTCTGGCCGGCTGCGCTGCGACGTCGCGGCCAGGCTCACCGCCAGCGCGCCGCAGCAGACCAGCAAGGCCCCGGCAAGCTGGATGACGGTGGGCCGCTCGCCCAGCACGGCGAAGGCCAGCAGCAGCGCGGCGGCCGGCTGGAGGAGGAGCAGCAGCGAGGACACGGCTGCGGGCAGCCTGGGCAGCGACGAGGTGATCAGCAGCCATCCGATCGTCTGGCTGGTCACCGATAGCAGCAGCAGCCACCAGAAGGACGGCCATCCGATCTCGAACTGCAGGCCGCCGAAGGCGAGGCCGAGCAGCAGCGAGCCGAGCGCTGCGCCTGCGGTGGCCTCGGCAAGCGGGCCGGCGGCATGCGGCGTGCCGGTCGATGTCCTGCGCAAGATGAGGAGGAATCCCGCATAGGCGACCGACGTCCCGATGCCGTATACGATGCCGGCGACCGGATGGATGCCGCGCGCGGCACTGCCGACCAGACCGGAGACCAGCACCACGCCCGCCATCACGACGGGAAGCGCGATCAGGAATGCGCGGGTCGGGCGCTCCCGGAACGCGGCCCAGGCCGCGAAGGCGACGAACAGCACCTGCAGGTTCCCGAGCACCGTGGCGATTCCGGCCCCGACCTCGGCGATGGCGTGATTCCACAGCACCAGGTCGATGGCCAGGAACAGCCCCGCCAGCACAGCGCCGAGGCGGGCGGCTGGCTGCCGCGGGCCACGGCGTCGCTGCTCCGCTGCGGCCAGCGTGCAGAGCACCGGCAGCGCGAGGAGGCAGCGGTAGAACCCGGTGGTGGCGGCTCCCGTGTCGGCGAGCTTGACCAGCACCGCGGAGGCGGAGATGCAGGCGGCGCCGAGCCCGGCCAGCAGGACCGGCCGCCGGCCAGCGGCACCCGCCCCTGGGTCGCTGCCTGTAATGACCGTCCTGGCGTACGGTGCTGACATGACCCCAACCCTACGAGAGCGAACCGACAGGAGTCAAAGTAGTTTTGGTCCTGACCTGCTCGGGGCCGGCCGGTCCGTCAGCGCCCGGCCAGGGACACGCCGGCGGCGGTAAAACGGGCTTCGATGGTGGCGGCCAGTTCCTGGGGGACCGGGTCCAGCGACGGCGCGTCGGACTCGCCGCCATCGCCGCTGGCGGACCGCGCCATCAACGCGCGCCCGGCAGACCGGAAGCTCCCGCCGTCGCCGCTGCCGCCGAGGAGCCCGGCGTCGGCGATGTGCTCGACGTTATGCAGCGAGCCGCCGAGCGCAGCGGCGTAGTCATGGCCCTTCCGGATGGCGGCCTGGATGGCGGCTGCCCGTACCTCCGGCCAGGCGGGGTTGTCCCAGTCGACGTGCCAGGAGACCTCGCGCACGTTGAGGGCCTCGTGGGTGGCCAGGACGGCGCCGAGCGCTTCCAGCGTGTCGAAGGCACGGACCGCGATCACCACAGCCACGGTCGCGGTCACCCGCCCGGTCGGCTCGTAACGCCCGGTCTCCTCGTTGTGCTCCCGCTCCGCTCGCGTCGTCGCGGACTGCGCAGACCACGTCAGCCGGTGGCGCTCGGTTTCCACCCCGAGCGCCACTGCGCCCAGCGAGGCGAGGTCAGCGGTGAGGCGATCCAGGGCCGCGGCGGCGGCCTGCACCGCCTCCGCCTTGGATCCCCGGGACAGCTCGATCGGGCCGGCCAGGATGACGTAGTCGGGCGCCACTGTCAGCCGGGCGTCGCCGCGGACCGACAGCAGCGGACCGGCTGGCTCGCTCATCGGCTTCTCCTTCCGTGTGGGTACGGGTCAGTGCCGGCCAGGGTCAGTGCCGGCCAGGGTCCGGTTCCGGCCAGGGTCAGCGCCCGGCCGAGGTCTCGGACACCTCAGCGACGTAGGGCCTGCCCTCGCGCCATGCGGCTACCTGGTCGGGACGGCCGTATTCGCTGAGGTAGTCCTCCGCCCTGCCCTTGACGTGATCCCAGACGGACACGGGCTCGTACTGGCCCCCGGCCGGTGCCCCGAACGGCTCAACGGGCCCGACCACCGTCTCCAGGCTCGGGTAGCAGAAGACGGCCGTCGACCGCCGCCGCCTGGTGCCGCCTGCCACGACCCGGTGCCGGCCGGCCCGCAGCCGGCCGCCGGTCCAGCGCGTCAGCAGCATCCCGGAGAACACCTGCAGCGCGCCGGGGATGATCGGCACCGGGGTCCAGCTGCCATCGGGCAGCTGGACCTGCAGTCCCTCGTAGTCACCGTCCTGGCTCAGGATGGTCAGCAACGAGTCGTCCGCGTGCTCAAGCAGGAGCAGCTTGTCCTCGTCGCTGCTGGTATCGGGGTAGGCCCAGGTGGGGTAGTCGTTGGTGGTGAGCCGCGCATGGGGCAGCTCCCCGAGCGCGAAGGTTCCGGCGGGAACGCCCAGCGCCCTGGCGTACAGCCCGAGGACGCGCCCGGCGAGCTGGCGCGCGGCATCGATGTAGCGCAGCGCCGCGCCGCGCAGCTCCGGATCCGCTGGCGGCCATACGTTCGGGTGCGCGTAGAGCCGGGCGTACTCAGCGGGGACGCCTGCCGCCTGCGCGTCCGCCGGCGTGTCGAACTGGGCCACGTTGTACCGCTCCAGCTCCAGGCGGCCGAAGTCGTCCGGCCACTGCCGCCAGCCGCGATGGGGATGCCCGCCCGGGCTCGCCAGCCTGGCCTTCGCCGCCCTGGGCAGGCCGAGCAGGCGCCCGATCCGCCGGTCGTAGTCCGCGATCAGTCCGGCCGGCACCCCGTGATTGACCACCTGGATAACGCCGGCCTGCTCGGCCGAGCACCGGACGGCATCGAGCAGCACGTCCGGGGCGCTATCGCTGAGCGCAGCCGCCAGGTCGATGACTGCGATCTGGTCCGCCATCTGCCTGCACCGCCTTTCCTGCCGTGCCCGGGCTCCTGCCGTGCCCGGGCGGCCTTCCAGCATGGTAACCAGCGGAATCAAGATCATTTTTAACGCAGCAACCGCGGCCCGTGCCCTGGCCGCCCGGCTGCCCCTGGGCCTGCGCCCGATCAGCCAGGCACGCGAGCCAGCAGGCACGCGAGTCAGCAGGCAGGCGAGTCAGCAAGGCACGCGAGTCAGCCAGGCACGCGAGGCAGCCAGGCACGCGACTCAGCCAGGCAGGCGGGCCGGATCGATGCGCACGATCTCGTTGCCGGATGGCACCCAGACCGCCCCGGCGATGTCGTAGATCTGGCTGCAGGGCTGGCCGCATGAGCCGCCGATGCGGACCCGGCCCAGCGGCTGGCCGGTGCTCATGCTCACCCGCAGGACCTGCGTGCGCGCGAGGTCGGCCAGCAGCCACAGCGAGTCCTGCCCGACATCGATGAACGGTCCGCCGGTGAAGGCGTAGGTCGGGTCGAAGCTGCGATAACTGACCACCGCGGTGATGCCGCCGGTCGCCGGGTCGATCCTGGCGACGTCCTCGTCACCAGACAGTGCCCAGACCGCTCCGTGGCCCAGGGCCAGCTCGGCGTCGCTCAGGGTGAACTGATAGCTGGAGTCATTCACGGTCACGCCGGTCAGCCGGGTTCCGCTCGGGTCAACCTGCCGGAGTTTCGAGCCGGTGCTGTACCAGATTCCCTCGGGACCTGCGACGAACGAGTACACCAGGTTGTGAATAGTGCCGGTGCTGGCATCCACCCGGCGGGTGGCGGGGTTGACGCGCAGGATCTGGATGCCGCCCCTGACGCCAGAAACGATCCACAGGTGCCCCAGCCCGTAGGCGATCGAGCCGCAGCTGCCCGGGACGGCGATGCGGGTGCGGATACGGCCGGTGGCAGGGTCGATGCCCAGCAGCCGCACCTGGCCGGAGGAACGGCACATGTCCAGCCACAGCGTCCTGCCCCCGGCGGCCAGCTGCCCTCCGCTGGCAACTCCCGGAACGTGCATGCTGAGCGTGACCTTGCTCGTACGGGGATTGATCCTGATCAGATCGCCGGAGAGCGTTATCGCCCAGACATCGTGCCCGTCCCCGGCCATGCTGGTGACATTCCGCACCGGGACGCGGGCCGTGATCGCGGCCGGGTAATTGCGAGTGGCCGGGAGAGCCCGCTGGCGTGAGCCTGGCGGCGCCTTACCGGGCGGCAGCGCACCTGCATGCCCGTTGTGCGGCGGCCGGCCGGCCAGGGCAGCGGCGGCGGCAATGAGCAGGACGACGGCTGCGGCGATCGCGAGCCAGCGGTGACCGCGCCGGCCGGCGCGCTGTCTCCGCCGCTGGAACTCCCGCCAGGCCTCGTCCACTTCAGTCCGCCGCCGGGGCTCCCGCCAGGTCCCGTCCACGTCAGTCCGGGGGCGGTACTGCTCAGCCCCCGGCGCAGCGCCCGGGTTCCGGGCGGCGGAATTCGCGAGCCTCGTCACTGCCTCGCGCAGGTATGCCGCGGCGGCGTCCGGGTCGCGAATCCAGCGGCGCCGCCGCCAGAGCCGGGCAAATGCCTCCTGGGCCAGGCGCCCGGCGACCGCCCAGTCACCGGCCAGCCGCAGCGCCGTCTGCACTAGCTGCGGATAGCACGCGTAGAACAGCGATTCGAACGCCTCGTCACGACGAGGCGGCCGCCTGCCATAGGTGACTATGTCGTCCGCCACACTCAGAGCATCGCTGACATTGCCCCCGGTTTGCTAGGCCACAGACCGCAGACTCGGGGATGCCCCCTGGGCTCGTCCCCGAATATGGGCCAGCACCGCTCGGTGGCGCGGCGCGCAGCAGTGCGGCCTGCAAGAAAGCAGGAAGCAATACTGATGCCCACGGAAATAACATGATTATTGAGTAGTCGCCGCTTATAAGCCGCCTATCCAGGGTGGCCCGTACCACCGCAAAATGGGAAGGCAGGAAAGTCGCGAGAATTTCTTGCGGTGATGCCGTAACCTGACTCGCGTTCTTGAGCGGCACAGCTATGCCAGGCCCGGAAGCGGCCGGTCGCGTCCGCCTTTAGCTGCATATTCGTCGGACCAGTGCGTGGCCATGCTTCGGTCACGAAGGTCGTTTTGGGGATAGGCGGGGAGTTCTATGACCGGACGTAGGCGCTGGGGGACGAAGCGGCTGGCTCTTTGCCTGACGGCGGTCTTAGCTGCGGGCGGCATGGCCGCCACGGCCGGCGCCGCTGCCCCTGCCTCGGCCGCGACGGCGCCTACCCTGAACCTCAGGGTCCTGCTGATCGGGGAGGGGTCTTCCGACGTCACGACGGCGGCCTGGCAGGCCGCGCTGACCAGCGAGGGCGTGCCTTACACCCTGGTCACGGCCACGGGCACGGCACCCAACGAGACGGTGAGCCTGCCGGCCCTGTCCAGCGGAACCACTGGTAACTACAACGGCGTCGTCATCGCCGATTCCCCGACCGACTACGCCGCCGGGGCGCTCAGCGCCCTGGACGCTTATGAGTCCTCCTTCGGCGTCCGCCAGGTAGACGGCTACATGTACCCCTCGCCCGCCCTGGGCGTGACCGAGGCGACCGGAGGCGCCCTTGACGGCACCACCGGCACGCTGACCGCGGCCGGCCTGGCTGCGTTCCCCGAGCTCAGCGGCCCCATTCCGTTCGCCACCGGCACCTTTGGCTACGGCTCGACCGTGGATGCCGGGGCGCCCTACACGCCGTTTCTGACCAACACCGCCGGCAACGTCCTGGCCGGGGTATACCAGCACCCGAACTCCGTCAACGGCACCGCTGACCCGCAGGCCGGGGTATCGGAACTAGCGCTCAACTTCGATTACAACGCCAGCCAGCTCCAGTGGCTGCTGCTGTCTCCGGGACTCATCAACTGGGTGACTCAGGACACCCATCTGGGCCTGGACCGCAACTACGTCGAGATGGACATCGATGACACCTTCACGCCAGACAACGCGTGGAGCGTCGCGGTGCACGATAACGACTATTCCGACGCGGACTCGCTGCGCATGGATCCCGCCGACGTGGTCACCGCGGCAAACTGGTCCAATCCGGCTCAGGAAAACGACCCGAGCGCGCGGCCAGCGAGTGTGCCGTCGACGCCTTTCCGGATGGACCAGCTGTTCAACTACGGGGGGACTGTCGAGTACCAGGACGGCGAGCTGGACCTGCCCGGGGAGCCCGCAAGCTGCACCACCCCCAATCCCGTCGACGACGGTACCTGCGGCCCGGACCCCCTGCTGGCGGAGTTCCAGGCGACCGACCTCGCCACCGGCAAGCCCTACTCGGATGACTTCGGCTGGCTGAGCCACACCTACGACACCCCCTACCTCGACGTGGGCTGCGCGACGCAGGACTACATCGAGGCCGAGCTGAACGAGAACACCAGCGATTCGACGGCTGCACCGGGAACGATACCCGGCACCGGCGGTCTCGGCCTGACCTCGTCGACCAATGTCAGCAACGCCTACGGCTACTACAACCCGCAGGTGTTCGTACCGGGCAACCACTCCGGCTTCGCCGACCTGGATCCGGGCACCCCGGCGACGGTCGACCCGCCCGACCTGGACGAGGCGGACGCCAGCAGCACCGGCGGGACGCTGGCATCGGGCACGTACGAGTACGCGGTGACCGACCAGTTCAACGGGGCGGACTCCACCAGCACCGACCAGTCCCAGGCCTACGTGACCGATGGCCAGCAGGGTGATATCGCCCCCGTCGCGGTGACCGGGCCGGCCGGGTCGGTGTCCCTCGTGTGGCAGTCCATCTGCCACGCGGCGAACTACATCATTTACCGGGCAGCCGCTCCCTACACCAGCTGGACCGAGATCGGCACCTACGCCACGCCCGGCTCGGCAACGCTGCCCGACAACAGCTCCGCCGACTCGAGCCCTGCCTCGACGACCACGGTCTGCCAGGGGCCGTCCCCCGACCCCACCTCCTGCGCCGGCGAGCAGGAACTCACCTTCACCGACACCGGATCGGACACCGCGAAGCCGCCGGCCGGCGTGACCTACCTGGACACGCCGATGCCGGCCGGCTGGACGCCCCCGACCGTGGAGGACGCCGACGAGCTGCCCTGGGAGCAGAATCCCTACTTCAACTCGGCCCTCACGGCGGCCGGGATCACCACGGTGGGGGCCGACGCCTCCAAGGCCTACCCCGACCCGGCCAATGACCAGTTCGGCATCGGGGCCACCTACAGCGGGCCGACGTACGCCGCTGGCCAGCCCTTCGTCGACGGCACCGCCCAGGTGGCGCCACGGCATCCGATAAATATCTTCTACAACGCCGCCACCAACGCCCAGGAGCTGGACGAGTACAACACGCTGTACACCTCCGTCGCTCCTGACTCTCAGTGCCAGAGCACCTCGGTGACCACGTGCTCTTCGACCCTCTTCACCTTTCCCGAGGTCATCAGCCAGGTCGTCTCCGGCATGTTCCAGAACATGCTCTCCAACAGCCCCGAGACGAGCTACGTGCACCAGACCAACCTCATGGGCACGCCACCGTACTCGAGCGCCCTGCCCCCGGCGAACTATGTCCCGGCTGCCACCAGCCAGCCCGGCACTGACGGTGACGGGCTGCTCTACGAGGTGCTCAACCCGCTGATTTCGGAGTACGACGGCTACTTCAACTCCAACACCCCCTACGAGCAGCTCACGCTGGGCGGCATCGGCGCGACCCTGGCCGAGCAGGACGCCTGGGCGCCGATCCAGGCCGCCTCGTCGCCGACGGTGACCGCCAGCGAGCAGAACGGCGTGGTCACGGTCGGCAACACGGGCTCGGCGGTCAGCGTCCCGGTGACCGTGCCGCCCGGCACCACCGTCAACGGCTCGCCGTTCGGCCAGGCCTACGGCGGTGAGCTGTCGAGCTGGGTGAACCTCGGCAGCGGGGGCACCGAGACGCTGACGGAGAACGTGCCCCCCGCCATCACCAGCGCCGCATCGGCCACCTCCATCGTCGGCACCGCCTTCAGCTTCACGGTGGACACCACCGGCGCCCCGACGCCGGCGATCACCGAGTCCGGGGCACTGCCCGCCGGCATCACCCTCACCGACAACGGCAACGGCACGGCCACCCTGGCTGGCACCTCCACAGCCGGCAGCGGGGGCAGCTACCCGATCGTGCTGACGGCGGCCAACGCGACCGGAAGCACGAGCGAGGACTTCACGCTGACCAACGCCCAGGCTCCCAGCATCACCAGCCCCTCCACGGCCACCTTCACCACCGGCGTGGCAGGCACTTACACAGTCACCACCACCGGCTACCCGGCTCCTGCCGTCACCGAGTCCGGGACGCTGCCCAGCGGGCTGTCGTTCACCGGCAGCGGCAGCGGCCCCGCTACCATCTCCGGCACGGCGGCCAGCGGGGCGACGGGCAGCTACCCGGTGACCCTGTCGGCCACCAACTCCTCCGGCAGCCAGGCCACGCTGTCGCTCACCATCACGGTGAGCGCGGCCGCCGCCCCGACCATCACCAGCGGGAGCACCGCGTTCTTCACCCTGAACGCGGCGGGGGCGGCCGCCGTCACCACCACCGGCTCACCGGTGCCGGCCATCAGCGAGACGGGCGCGCTGCCCGCCGGGCTTTCGTTCACCGATAACGGCAACGGCACTGCCCTGCTGTCGGGCACGGGCACGGCCACCGGCACGACCAGCCTCAATATCACGGCCAGTAACGGGGTGAGCCCCGCCGCGACCCAGGCCTTCTCGGTCGTGGTGGGTGACGCCCCGTCCTTCACCAGCGCTGACAGCGCCACGGCCACGGCCGGATCGGCGTTCAGCTTCACCGTCCAGGCCGGCGGCTACCCGGCGCCGAGCTGGGGCGAGTCCAACCTGCCGCCCGGTGTCACCTTCACCGACAATAAGAACGGCACGGCCACCCTGTCCGGCACGCCGACCACGCCAGGGACATACGCGATGCCGCTGGCGGCCACGAACGCGTACGGCTCGGTCCAGCAGACGCTCACCATCACCGTCCAGCAGGCGCCGGCCATCACCAGTGGCAATTCGGCGACCTTCACGGTGGGCACGCAGGGCTCGTTCGCGGTGATGACCACCGGCAGCCCGACGGCGGCGATCACCGAGTCCGGCACCCTGCCCTCCGGCGTCACTTTCACCGACAACGGCAACGGGACGGCCACCCTGGCCGGCACCGCGGCGGCGGGGACGGCCGGCAGCTACCCGTTCACGATCAACGCGGCGAACGGGGTCAGCCCGGCTGCCTCCCAGAGCTTCACGCTCACCGTGGACCCGGCCCCCGTGGCGCCGGTCATCACCAGTGCCGGCTCGGCGACCTTCGCCGCCGGGCAGGCCGGGACGTTCACGGTGACGACCACCGGTACCCCGGCGCCGGCCCTCTCGGCGACGAGCAGCCCGGCTCTGCCGTCCGGGGTCACGTTCACCGGCAACGGCAACGGGACGGCCACCCTGGCCGGCACTCCGCCGCCCGGCAGCCAGGGCACCTACCTGCTGACCATCAATGCCGGCAACTCGGCCGGGACGGCCAGCCAGAGCTTCACCCTGACCGTGAGCAGCGGACTGGCCATCACCAGCGCGGCGGCGGGGACGGCGACCGCGGGCCAGGCATTCAGCTTCACGGTCACCACAACCGGCTCGCCGGCACCGACGCTGACCCGGGCGGGGACGCTGCCCTCGGGTATCACGTTCACCGGCAACAGCAACGGGACAGCCACCCTGGCCGGCACCCCGGCCGCGGGGGACAGCGGGAGTTACCCGCTCACCTTCACCGCCAAGAACTCCAGCGGCACGACGAGCCAGGCCTTCACGCTGACGGTGGACCAGGTCCCGAGCTTCAGCAGCGCGGCGGCAGTCACGGAGACGGCCGGCACGGCCTTCGCCTTCGCGGTCACCACCAAGGGCTATCCGGCGCCGAAGCTCAGCAGCGGGAGCCTGCCCGCCGGGGTGAGCTTCGCCGACAACGGCAACGGGTCCGGGACGCTCTCGGGCACGACGGCGGTCAATGCCGGGACCTATACCGTCACGGTCACGGCGGCCAACGCGGGCGGCACCGCCAGCCAGGGGATCACCCTGACGGTCAAGGCGGCCGGGACCAAGGAGCCGGTGCCGACCTTCACCAGCACGGCGGCGGCCACGGCGACGGCGGGGCAGGCGTTCACCTTCACGGTCACCACGGCGGGCAGCCCGACCACGTACGCCACCAGTGTGACGCATGCCGGGATCCTTCCGGCCGGCGTCAGCTTCAGCAACGACGGCAACGGGACCGCCACCCTGACGGGCACGCCGACGGCGGCCAGCGGCGGTAGCTATCCCGTCACGTTCACGGCGTCGAACTCCGGCGGGACCACGACCCAGATGTTCGTCCTGACCGTCAGCGCGGCGCCGGCGTTCACGACGGTGGCCAGCGCCACGGCCACGGACGGCTCCGGCTTCGCCCGAGTCGTCAAGACCACCGGGGCGCCGACAGCGACGCTGGCGGAGTCGGGTGCCCTGCCCCGCGGCCTCACCTGGACCGACAACGGCAACGGCACGGCCAGCCTGGCCGGCACCCCCGGGGTCGACCAGGGCGGGGTCTACGACCTGACGTTCACGGCGTCGAACACCGCCGGGACCACCACGCAGTCGTTCACGCTGACCGTGGATCAGGCCCCGGCGATCACCAGTGCCGCGGCGGCGACCGCGACCCACGGGAAGGCCTTCACCTTCACCTTCACGGCCGTGGGCTACCCGGTACCGAGCGTCACCCATACCGGCACGGTCCGGGGACTGACCTACTCCGGCAACGGCAACGGGACGGCGACATTGTCAGGGACGCCGGCCACCGCCGGTAATTACAGCCTGACGATCACCACCAAGAATTCCGTCGGCACTGCTACGCAGGCCTTCACCCTGGCGGTGAGCTGAGCAATGACACCACCACGCGGCAGGTCCCTGCATGGCCCGGCATCCCCGCGCGGGGCGGCATCGCGCGGTGCGGCATCCCCGCGCGGCACGGCATCGCGCGCGGGGCGGGCCAGCAGGCACAAGGTCCTGATCACGCTGCTGGCGGCGCTGGTCCTCGTGCTGGCGATCGGCGCCACCGCCCGAACCCTCGGTGCCGGCCACCCGGCCGGCCGGGTAGCCGGCCACCCGGTCACCGCTCCGGAGTTACCCGCCGCCACGAGAGGGGCCAAGTGGGTCACCGGCCCGGCCGGCAAGCTGCTCCAGGCCGTGAATGCCGACCTCGGCAGGCTCGGCAGCGGCGAGAGAGCTGGCCGGCCTGGCCTAGCGCAGAGGGCCGGCTCGCGGCTCGCCGCGGCTTCCCGTGCCGCACTCAGCGGGCCGATGCCCCCGGCGGACGCAAAAATATACCGGTCCGCGCTGAAAGGATTCGAAAGAGTCGGCATATACATTACCCACGGAAAATTCCGCAAGGCTGATATCCTCCTGAATAGGGGCGACAGCGACATTGCGAAGGTCACTTCTGCGGCAAATCGCCCGGCCAAGATGAGCCGCCGGAACGCGGTAAAGGAACCAAACGGACAATAATCGCGCTCCGTGATGCATGAGAAAAATCAGCGTGTACGCTGAACTTAGCGGACCTGCGATAAATAGGCGCTTCGTAGGCGGAGATAGTTTCCTGGATGCTGACCTGGACTCCACCGCCACAGGGGGGGGAGCGCCTGTACTGAGGCACGCCGGGACCTATATCCCGGCGGCGCTGGTACGCCTGGCTCTATAGCTGGGCATAAAGGCATGCAAAAGGTGCGGCCGATGATAATAGGCCTCGATGTTACCCATCTCAGTACCAACTGGAGCCCAGTGAAGAACCTAGGTCTCGGCTCTTTCCTCAAAAGGGAAGTAAGAGGCAGGACCTATGAAGAAGGCAGTCATCATCCTTGGCGGGCTCAGCCTGGTATTCGGCGCCGCCTTCACCGCTCATAGCGAGCAGCCTGCGGCAGCGGCCGCGGCCGCGACGGCCTGGCACAGTCACCGGCCCAAACCCACGCCGACGCCCACGCCAACACCGACGCCGACGCCGACGCCGACGCCGACGCCGACGCCGACGCCAACACCGACGCCCACACCGACAACCACGCCGACGAAGGGCGCCTGGTGGCATCCCTCGGATACCGGCCCGAACAACGGGCCCGAGTTCCAGTGGGAAATAGATCATCCGCTGAGCGTCAGCAGCCTGTCGGACATGGGCAAATCGGCGCTGGATGCCGCCGGGAACATGGCATCCAACCCGACCATCTTCGACATCGACGGCATCGAGAACCCGGCTTCAACAGTCACCGCCCTGCACAACCTGGGCGACAAGGTGATCTGTTACATCGAGGTCGGCTCAGCCGGGAACTACTACTCAGCTGCCGACGAGGGCATCCCGGTCACCTATTACGCGCAGCTGCAGGCCGCGGGTGATATGGGCAAGAAGATGCAGGGATACCCGGAGTATTATCTCAACATCAACGCAGCGTCCACGGTCTCGATCATCGAGTCGATGATCGACCAGCAATGCGCCGCCAAGGGCTTCGACGCTGTCGAGCCGGACATTGACGACTCATACACCGACAGCACCAACTTCACCATCACCGAGGCGGAGAACGAAGCGTACGACATCAAGCTCGGTACTTACGCGCACAGCCTCGGGCTCGCCTGGGGACAGAAGAACGGGGACAACGATCCCGCGTTCTCGAAGGCGCTAGAGCCCACCGCGGACTTCCTGCTGGACGAGGAATGCAACTTCTACCAGACTTGCTCGATCGTGACGCCGCCGTACGTGCAGGCCGGAAAGCTGGTGCTGAACGCCGAGTACACCGATGACTGGGGCAGCAATACTGCCACGGATCTCAGCAAGTTCTGCGCTGCCGATATGTCCGGCGGCATCGACGGGACGTTGTTCACGTCGGCCCTCGCCGGGCAGCATAATCCCTGCGAGTTAATTAACCGCCCGGCCCATTGACGGCTCGGCTCGCTGCCCGCTGCGGCAGGGAGCCGAGCCGTCGGCCAGCGTTCACCTGCGCAAGAGCTCACCTGCGCCAGCCCTCCCCTGCGGGCAGCGCTAGCTGCATCTTGCCGCGATGATCGCATCCTCGCTCGCCCAGTAGGCCGGCAGCGAGCTGTAGGGGTTTGACCCCGTTCTGTTTGTCACGTAGACATAGCCGGCATGCCGGCTCTCGGACAGGCTGATGGTCTTGGCCAGTTGCGGGCCTGACGTGGCATATACCGAATACGCGAAGCTGGCCGCGGGATATTTGTATGCCCAGCTGGGCACCTGAAGATTGACGTAATGGGCATAAGTGTTCTCATATACCATCACGACGTCACCGAGCGACATGTACTGCCGGTCAGGGTATGTGCCGGGATTCAGTATCACCGTCGAGCCCGGATCCACGTCATGTATGTAGTTGGTCAGCCGCCGGTAGTAAGCGATGCCGCTGCTGTTGCTGGAGGCCTGGTCAAGGAAGATATTGGTCACGCCATACCATGCCCTGTAGTTCCTGACGTCCGCCTCCACCGCCGCGGCCGGCCGCAGCGCGTAGTCGGTGTTCGAGTAGCCAATGATCTCGATTCCCGCGGCCTGCGCCCGTTTAACCGCCGCCTGGTAATTCCGGTCCGGTGAGCTGCCTGCACCAGAACTCGTGATGTCCAGGATCATGACGCTAGGTACGGGCTTGCTATTAATTGCCCGCGTCCAGCTGGCTCCCGGATAGAAGTAGGCCGGGACGGCTAGCTGCTGGCATGGCGGATGACGTCCCGAGACGAGCGGTATCGCGATGCCGACGGCTGCGGCCAGCAGGATGCCGGACAGCGCAAGCGACCTGCGTCGCTTCCTGACCGGGGCACGTCGCCGGACGGGCGCCGTGGGAAGTGCGATCACCGGGGCTGCTGGTAGAACTCGCCGGCCGGGAGCCGGTCCCAGGGGTTGGCCCCGCCATTGTCCGTGACGTAGGCGCAGCCCGCGTTACGCCGGGCGGCCAGCCAGAGAGCGTCACGAAAGGACTCGGCTGGCACCGAGTGCGGGAGATGGTAGAACTGCCCGGCAGGCCGTGACCTAGCCCAGCGCGGCACGGCCAGGTCGAGGTAGGAGCTCCAGGGTCCCTCGAACGTGCCCAGCAGGTCGGCGTGCTCCGCATAAGCCTCGTCCGGGTGCGTGCCGTGGTTAAGGGCCACCACCAGCGCCCCCATGTGCCGTGCCTGCCGTGCCAGGCCGGCGTAGTAGCCTGCCTGCTCGGCGGCGGCGGCCGCGCGATCGAAGAACACCCCGGCCACCTTGTACCAGTCGAGATGCCGGCCGAGGTCGGCCAGGGCGTCCTGCGCCGGTACCTGGCCGTAGTTCGTGTCCACGTACCCGGCAACCGCGACCCCGGCCGAGTGCAGCAGGTCCAGGGCGGGGAAAACAGCGGCGTCGGGCCGGGTGCCCGGCCCGTTGGCCAGGTTGAGCACGACCAGCCGGACCTGCGCCGCATGCTCGGCCAGCCACGCCCACTCCGCGGGGTGACTGGCCGGGTGGAAGTAAGCGGGCACGATCAGCTGCGGCATGACCAGTTCGGTGCCGTCGGCGGCGCGGGGGGTCAAGCGCTTGCCTTCCACAAATCGGCCAGCGAGGTCGCGAGATCCCGGCGCGGCGACCAGCCCAGGTCCTCGGCGGCCCGCGTGATGTCAGCCTGCTGCCAGGGTATGTCTGCCGAGCGCGCTGAGTCCGGCGAGTCCGCAGGTGCTGCGTCCGCACGCACTACGGCGTCGCGCCCGCTGGCCGCGAGCAGCGCCTGAGCCATCGCGCGCACGGGCACCCCGCGCCCGCTGCCGATATTGAGCACCGGGTGCGGCAGCGCGGTGGCGGCCACGGCAGCGAACGCGGCGTCGGCGACGTCGCGCGCATCGACGAAGTCCCGGACGGCGTCCAGCGATCCGAGCCGCACGTCCGTGCCGGGCGTGAGCGCCCGGCGCAACTCAGCGGCCAGCCGGCCGGGCAGGCTGGTCTGCGGCGCGCCCGGGCCGACCGGGTTGAACACGCGCAGCACCACGGCCTCAAGCCCGGCCGCCGCGGCCAGGTCGACCAGCCGGGTACCAGCCAGCTTGGTCGCCCCGTACATCCCGGCCGGCCGTGGCTGGGCCAGCTCGGTCACCGGAACTCCTGGCTCGCCGCGCCCGTACTCGGCGGCGGATCCCAGGTGGACAAGCCGGGGGCGTCTCGCTCCCTCCAACATCGCCTTCACCAGCGCGTAGGTGCCGTTGACATTGGCCGCGACCAGGACATCGGGACGGCCGGCGGTGGCTCCGGCGCAGTTCACCACAGCATCCGGAGCCACCTCCGCGAGCATCCCGGCGATCCGGCCCGGGTCATCGGCGGCTAGGTCGACTAACTGGTGGCGCGGTGAATCAGGCAGCTCGGACCGGCCCGCGGTAATCACGTCCATCCCGGCGGCGCGCGCCCGGTGCAGAACGTGCGCGCCGAGGAACCCAGTCGCACCTATGACCAAGAGGCGCATTAGTTAGGCCTCCTTCAGCAGGCTTCCCCGTATCAGGCCGAACTCGGCATTGACGCGGTCGTAGTCGTCAGGCTTCCCGATATCAAACCAGTACCCGTCGAATGCATACACCTGCGGCGGAGTACCGCGCGCCAGCATGTCGAGCACAAGTTCGTCGAACCCGAAGGGCATGCCCGGCGTGTAGCTGGCAAGAGTCGGCTTACTGCACGCGTAGACGCCCATGCTGACCCGGTAATCAATCGTCGGCTTCTCGGTGAACTCCACCACGTGACCGTCTCTCGCCGTCAGGACCCCGTAGTCGATCCGGGCCTGTCGCTGATAAGTGGCCACGGTGAGCGGCGCACCCGATTCCCGGTGCTGCCTCATGAGGTCCGCGTAGTCGAGATCGGTGAGCACATCACCGTTCATGACCAGGAACTTCTCAGGCAGCCGGTCAAGCAGCTGCAGTACCGGGCCCATCGTGCCGAGCGGCACCTGCTCCGGCAGGCTGTAGTCGATATTCACGCCCCACCGGCTGCCGTCGCCGAAGTAGGAGCGGATCAGGTCGCCGAGATGGCCGATGGCCAGCGTCACGCGGTCGAAGCCGGACTGAGCGAGCTGGCTCAGCACGATTTCCATGATCGAGTGCTCGTCGCCGATCGGCACGAGGGGTTTGGGGAGCCGCGTCGTGTAAGGGCGGAGCCTGACGCCTTTCCCCCCGGCAAGGATGACCGCGTGCATGGGTGCGCCTCCGTAGGTCACTGGTTGTACTCGTTGGGGTTGTAGCGCGCCAGGTTGCCCGGCTCCAGGAACCACTTGATGGTCTGGCGCAGGCCTTCCTCGCGGGTATAGCGCGGCTGCCATCCGGTGCGGTCACGCAGCTTCGACGCGTCGCAGACGAGCCGCATCACTTCGGAGTCCTTAGGGCGCAGCCGCTGGGCGTCCTCGGTGATGTCGGCATCCACGCCCATCAGCCCGGCGATATCCTCGGCGAGCTTGCCGATCGCCACGTCCGCGCCGGGGCCGACGTTGAACAGCTCGCCAAGTACGGCCGAGGCCGGGGCCTCGCCAAGATCCACGAATGCCTGGGCGGTGTCGGTGACGTAGGAGAAGTCGCGAGTCGGGCCGAGTGCGCCCAGCTTGAGCTGACGGGAACCCGCCGCGAGCTGGATGATGATCGCCGGGATGACGGCGCGGGCCGACTGCCGCGGGCCGAATGTGTTGAATGGCCGCAGCGTCACCGCAGGTGTCCCGAAACTCAGGTAATAGGACTCGACCAGCTTGTCGGCCGCGATCTTGGAGGCCGCGTACGGTGACTGCGCCTGCAGCATGTGCGTCTCGCTGATCGAGGCCGTGCGCGCGGTACCGTACGTCTCGCTGGTCGAGGTATGCACCAGCCGGGGCGTGCCGCAGGCACGCACGGCCTCGAGCACGTGCAGGGTGCCGATCACGTTGGTGTCCACGAAGGACCGCGGGGCGCTGTAGGAATAGGGCACCGAGCCGAGCGCGGCGAGGTGGTACACCGCCGCCGAGCCCTCGACCACCTCGCGGACCGACGCTGGATCGCGCACGTCGCCGAACACCACGTCAACCTGGTCCAGGATGTCGGCATCCAGCACGTCCAGCCACCCGTGCGAGCTGAACATGTTGTAGAGCACCATTGCCCGTACCCGGTGCCCGCGGCGCACCAGTGCCTCCACCAGGTGCGAGCCGATGAAACCCTCGGCTCCCGTCACCGCAACTTGGTCCATCATGAACTTTCCCCCCTTCTGAGATACCTAGGTCTGAGTTGCCCGGCGGTGTCCGCATTCCTAGCAGGCGTGTCGCACCGCGCTTCCCAGCACGAGAGCCGCGTACCCGGCGAGTACGAAGAGTAATTCCGTGCACGTGACGAGCTGGACGGACACCCCCAGGCCCCGGCCGGCGACCTCGAATGCCAGCGCGGCGGCGCAGGTGACCAGCGGGAAGATACGGCTGCCGAATGCCTGCAGCAGCAACGCGAGGAACATCGCGCCGCCCAGCGCCATGTAGGCGGCAATCTGCGGCAGGGCGGTCCAGTGCAGTTGAACGAGCCGGGTCTCGGCGGCGACCGTGATGACGGCGATGGTCAGCAGCACGGCTGCGGTCAGGTACTGCAGCAGCGCGGCGAGCAGCACCAGCCGTGCCCTGATGGCGAATGCCCGCAGCTCCCAGGTGGTGCGCAGCAGCCGCTGCGTGCGCCGCCGGAACCAGACGAGTGCCCACTCCGCCGCGCCCATGCTCAGGGCCAGCGGCAGCGAGACGAGCAGCGCGCCCGTATTGGTGCCCCGATCGCCCGGCAGGCCTGCCGCGACCGGGAAGACCAGCAGCCCGGCGGCGAGCAGCCCGAACAGGGCACTCGGCAGCGCGCCGCGCAGTTCCGCGGCCGCGAGCAGCTTCCCGGCCGCCACCGCAGTCCGTGCATGCCTGCCGCGGCCGAGAGCGGGCAGGCCAGCATCCCGGGTAGTCCGCACGACCGCCAGCGCAAGCGCCAGCAGCGGCGTGGCCGCCAGCGCGCCCCATGCCGCGTGCTGCAGCTGCGGCGGCCGGCCAAGCAGCAGGAACGAAGCGGCGCCCAGCACCCCGGGCGCGAGCACGAACAGGAGCAGCCGCTCGCCGCGCAGCACGATGAGCACGGTGGCGCCCAGCATGTAGGCGCCTACGCCCGCGCCGAAGATGATGGCCGGGATGCGCGCGGGCAGCGCCGCGGCGGCCACCGCCAGGGCGAGCATGACTCCCGCCAGCCCGGCGAGCATGCCGGCCCGGAGCAGCCGCGCTGCCTGGACAGAATCAGTCTGGCCAAGCCGCACGTAGCCGAGGTAGGCAAGCGCCTGGCTCATCGCCCATGAGGTGAGCAGCGCGATCACCAGCACGCCGAGCACGCTGGGGCCGGTCAGCAGGCCGGCGGCAGCAGGGAAGCAGACCGTGGGCAGCCCGTAGAGCAGGCCGTGCAGGGCCGGCCGGACCTTACTGGCCTGCCACGGATCGGGGAGCGGCTCCGGCTCGGCCGGCTGCCGCTGCACCCGCAGGTACATCTCCTCGGCAAGCGTGAACACATCGGAAGCGCCGTAACGTTCCCGCACCGCCTGGTCACTCCAGCCTTCGAATTCCAGGGCGCTGGCGATCTCCAGCGAGTCCACCGCGGACTCACACACGAGGGCGAACTGCTCGCACAGTGCCTCGACGTCACGCGGCTGGGAATCCTCGGCATGGGCGCCAGCCATCAGCGGCTGCCCGGGACCATCGCTCATGGGGTATGCCCGGTGCGGCCATCGGGCTGGCAGGGCAAGCGCGCTCATCCCGCGGTCTGCGACCGCGGCAGGTCGCCTGATAGGACGCCAGTGTCCGGTTCGGGGTGGGCCATGGGCAGCGGATGGCCGGAGCCAAGAAAGCTGTAGATCTCGTCGAACGTGTTGATCGCCCCGTCAACGGTGAAGTGCTCCAGCGCGCGGGCACGGGCCGCGGCACCGAGGCGGCGCCGCAGCCCGGCGTCCCGCAGCAGGGTGAGGCATGCCCGCGCCATGCGCTCCGGGTTGCGCGGCGGCACTACCAGGCCAGTGTCACCGATGGCCTCGGTGACCCCGCCGACGTCGGTGGCAACGCAAGTCCGGCCGCAGGTCATTGCCTCTATCAAGCTGTAAGGGAATCCCTCGGAGACGCTGGAAAGCACCACGATGCGGCCGGCGTCGTAGGCGTCGCGGATGTTCTCGACCCGGCCCTCGAACGTCGCCACCTCGCCAATCCCCAGGTCAGCCGCCAGCGCCCGGCAGCTTTGCAGGTAAGGTTCCCTGCCCTTGGGCGGCGAGCCGAACAGCCGCAGCCTTGCCTCGGGCATGCGCTGGTGCACCAGGGCGAACGCGCGCAGCAGCGTCTCCAGGTCCTTGATCGGGTCGATGCGCCCGACCCACGAGATCGTGGGCACCTCCGGCTCGCCGGTGAGGGCCGGAAAGGCGGCCGGGTCCACGCCGTTGTACACGGTACGGATGCGAGACGGCTCCGCGCCGAGTCGTTCCTCCCATCGCCGGTTGTAGACATTGCCAGGGGTAATCGCCGCCGCCTCGTGGTAGCCAACGGCGCAAAGGTGACGCATGAACCTCAGGTAGAGCGCCTTGACCGGCCACCGGTACGGGCTCCTGCGGTTCAGTAAGTACTGTTCGCGCAGGTATATGCCGTGCTCGGTGACCAGTACCGGCATGCCGTATCGCCACTTCGCAGTCAGCGCCGGCAGCACGCCCAGCCCGTTCGTCACCGCGTGCCCGATGTCGGCCAGCACCGGTGCGTACGACAGCGGCCGAAGGGAGTGGTCAAGCAGCTGCATCGCGGCCACCGCGTCGTGCAGGGTAGGCGCGGGCCGGTCAGAGTCCGGCCACCGCTCCTGCCAGGAGTTGCTCAGCAGCCGGACTGCCTTGTCGCTGGCCAGGCCGGCGCTGAGACTCCCGTGCTGGGAGGAGTAGTCGAAGAGCTCGCGCAGCACGTAGCCGAAGCGGCGCTGGGCATCCGCGGAGGAGTCGAGCAGGGCATCGATGAGCTGACGCAGCAGGCGGAGCGGGAGCCCGCCTCGCCAGCTGACCGCGGGCGCGGCCGGCTGAGGGCCCCAGAGGGGCACCCTGACCATCGAGACGACGTTGTCGGGCAGCGACCACACCGCCGGCTCGGCCTGCGACGCCACCAGGGAGACCAGGTGGAAGTCGTAACCAGGCATCCCGCGAATGAGCTGATCGCACCATACGCTGACGCCGCCGAAGCCGTACGGGTAGGTACCTTCCGTCATCATTGCTATTTCCATCTAGCTAATTACCGCCTGGTTTCGCACGGGTAAAGGATGGCGAATTACGCAATATCCATACGGCCGCGCCGGCCGTGTGTGCGTGCCTCAATGCGCCCTCCTGGCTGACCCGATGGCGGTATATTTCCGGACGAATAGCGCAGGCTGGCCTGCTGATTCAAAAATGCCTGCTGAGCTGCCCAGACAAGAGATCGGCCGATGGACGGCAGACAGCGTTCGACCCCCAACCTTACAAGAATTAGAAGAGTATAGAACGCGACTTCAGCCGGTTCAAGCAATGGCGCAGAATCGCGGGCAGCACGGCAAGATAGGTCACATCTATTGGGAAAATGACCATTTTTGCGTGGCCAAGGGGTAACCGTGCTCGAGGCCTCGATGATTCAGGGGGTGCCCATGCCGGCGAGCCGGATTGGGTGCTGCCGGGTTTTCGGCCCTGGTGCCGGGTTAGCGTTCTGCCTGGCCGCCCGCGCTCCGGTCTAGGGGCGGTCGGCGCGGGTCACGCGCAGGAAGATGATCAGCACGACGAGCAGTACGGCGACTGCTCCTGGTGTTATCGTGCCGGCCCAGTTGAAGCCTGGGGCAGGGGGAACCGGGACCGACAGGCCCTGGCGGGCCAGCATGTCCCGGAGGAACTCGCGCTGCTGAAGGGTGGGGCCGCTGGCGAGGGCGTTCGTTGCGGCGACGGCGGCGAAGCAGACGGCGGCCAGGGCCGCGCCGATGGAGATCCGGGTGGCGAGGACGCGATGGGCTCGTTCCAGGGCGGTGGCGCGTGCCGCGGGGGCGCGATCGGGTAGCGGCAGGTCGGCGAGCAGGGCGGTCAGTTCTTTCCCGGTGCGCGCGCCCAGTGCCTGCCCGGATCGCTGGTCGAATTCGCCGGCTGTGATCCGGCCGGCCTGCAGGGCCTCGCTCAGCTCGGACAGCGCCCGGTCGCGGTCGGCGTCAGATACCCGGAGGTCGCCGGGCGGATAGTAGTCCCGGCCGGCACTGTCCATGATTCGTGCTCCTTCGGCGCGGAGTCCGGGGCATAACCTGATGGTAATGCCCCGGCCGCGCCCTGCCCGATCCACTCGAACTGACCGGCGCGGACATGCGCGCCCGGCGCGCGGCCGCACGGTACTGGAGGGGCGCATCATCTGGCGGCTCCTGGTCGCTTGCGGCCGCACGCGACCAGCGGGGCAAGCTCACCGCGCTAGATCGTCAAACTCACCCTTCTTCGCGCCATCAAGGAATGCTCCCCATTCGGCGGGCGTGTAGACAAGCACGGGGCCGCTGGGGTCCTTAGAGTCTCTCAAGGCGACTTTGCCGACTACAGCTGCAACTTCGACGCAAGACCCGTTATTGGTACTAAGCTGAGCTTTACGCCAAGTGATATTAATCCGCTCCGGATCGGTTAGTGTCATCTTGCCTAGCATAGATCAATTACCTGCACTTTCTTTGCCTTGTGCCGTTGTACACCGAAACTCGATCACAATGGATCGTGGCCGTGGCGGCCGGGAGAGCAGCCGAGGTGTCATGACGCCTGGACAGGTCACTCGGTCAAGCGTAGCTTGCGGCAATTCTGGTGAGCAAGGAAATAGAGTCTGATGGATTCAGCGCTATGGTTCGGAGATGGGAAAATATCGTCCGATATCTCTCCAGGTCGGTCGGCCGTTCTAGGTAGATGTTCCCGACCAGGCCCTCGACATAAACAATGTCCGATACGAGAGGCTGCTCGAAGTTCAGGATGGAGAAGACGCTTTCCATCGCCGGGTGCGCTCCGGTCTCGAACGAAATGACCTGCACGGTGACATTCGGCAGCTGCGCCGACTCGCCGATTCGCTGCAGCTGGGCGCGCATCACCGCCGGCCCCCCCACTCGCCGGTGCAGAGCCGCCTCGTCAAGGATCGCGTGGTAATGCGGCCCTTTACCTGGCGCGAGGAGAGCCTGCCGGGTGAGCCGCGCCTGGAGAAGCTGCTCGAGTTTCTGCGGGCTGAACGGCGGTACCTCGGCGCGCAGCATCGCCCGGGCGTACTCCTCAGTCTGGAGGAGGCCCGGCAGTGCTCCGGACTGGTAGACATTGATCGAGACCGCTTCGGCTTCTAGACCCACGAAGGTCGCGTACGGCAGATCGTAGTCCTGCCACCAGCCTTTCTGCTTGCCCTCCCGGGCAAGAGCCATCAGGCGCTCACGGTCCGCCGGATCCGTCACCTCGTAGAGGACGCACAAATCACGTATGTCCCGCGGGCTGGCGCCGCTCTGGCCGGTCTCGATCCGGCTCAGCTTGGTCGGGGAGAAGAGCAGCCTGGTGGTGACTTCCTCTGCGGTCAGCTCGTGATCCGCGCGGAGGGTGCGCAGCAGCGCGCCCAGCTCCCTGCGCCGGATCGTCGGACTGCCTCTGGGTGCCACTTTGGCCTCATATCTCCCACCGAACGCCCCGTGTCCCGGCCGTCCGCCTCGCGTACCGCATGCCCGCTTTTTAGGCAAAAAGCGCACTTGCGGAATTGGCTTTCGCGGCTCACTATCAGAGCAGAGACCGAGCCAGGAATCAAGGGGGGACACGCCACGTCGAGAGAATTCCGGGCATACCCGCGAACAGCCCCGCACTGCGCCCCTCGCTGTGGCGCCAAGCGGCCAGCACAGGTCTGAGGCTCTACAGCAAAGCTGGGCCGATGTTCACCCATCGACCCAGCCTTATGTCACCTTCCCAGCCCTGCACGAGCGAAGGGATTTGGTGGACATGGATCACCGTATCACCCATGCCAGCCATCGCAAGGTCTACCTACGTCTTCTTACCTGGGTGAGAGCCAGGCTGGGTCTGTGCGGGGAGCGAATCTTCGCCGCATCCGACAACGCTGCGCGCCACCACGGCTGGCAGATAGCGGTTACCCAGGCCGGCCTCGGCCGCCGGTACCGCGATCCGCGCTTTGACAGCCTGGCGGCGTGCCCGCCATGCGGTGGCCGCGGTGCCAGGACTCCCGGCGACCCGTGCCGGGCCTGCGAGGGCACCGGCCGGGTCACCATCACTGCCCGGACGGCCGCGCAGGCCTCGCCCCGGCGGCCGGCGTGACGACGCGCAGGCGCTCGCGGCGGCTCGGCGAGGGCCGCCTCCTGGCGGGACTTGAACGAGGCCTCACGCAGATTACCCGGCCCAACCTGATCGTCGTCATCTGGCGGTGGCGCTATGAGGCGGCTCTTCTCGCCGGGCTTCCGGCTGGGGCGTTCTTCCTGATACGCGCTGACGGCTGGCGCTGGGCCCTGCTCGAGATCGGGCTGCTGGGCGTGAACTTCTTGATGTGGCCAGAGCTCCGAAGGTGGACCACCGCGCATGCCCGCTGCGTGGTAACCGCGCACCGCCTGCGCACTGGCTGTGCGCAAGCCTGGATCCATACGCGTGCCGGAAAGCTGCCGATCCTGCTGTGGACCAGCCCGAGGGCCTTCGGCGAGCGGGCGTACCTGTGGTGCCGCGCGGGTAACAGCGCCGAGGACTTCGAGTTTGCCCGCGACCTGCTCCGTTCGGCTTGCTGGGCGCACGATGTGCGCGTTGCCCGCAGCGGCCGCTACTCCCACGTTGTCATCGTGGACGTGATCCGCCTCGAACGTCACCGGGAGTGACCTGGCGGCCCGGCGATCTCGCCGACTGCCTCAGCACGCCAGCGTTCGCGTGGCGGTATCTCCTGCCAGCGCCGCATCGTCTCTTGCCAGCGCCCGCCTGGCCGCGTCCGGTTGCGACGGTTCTAAAGCCCGGGAGAAAAACGGTTCTGCAGCCCGGGAGAAAAGAAGCCGTACCGTGCCGCAGTCGTAAGATTGGTTGACTGTCCCGACAGTTGTCTATAATCTCGGCTCGTGGCCGCGGACCGGGACGGGTTTGACGAGGTGGCGTTGCCTGCGCTGCTGCGGGCCGCCCGGATGGTCTACGGATCGGCGGTCCGGGATGCGCTGGCCGCCGTGGGATGTGACGACGTGCCGCGCAATGGCAGTTACGTGATGGGCGCCATCGCCCGCAGCGGGGCGCCGCTCAGCCAGATCATCAAGGAGCTCGGGGTGTCCAAGCAGGCCGCCGGGCAGCTCGTCGACACCCTGGTCACCCGGGGGTACCTGGACCGCTCGCCCGACCCGGAAGACCGCCGGCGGCTGACGATCACGCTGACCGAGCGGGGCCACGCCGCGGCGGCGGTGATCAGGTCAGCGGTCGAGCGGGTGGAGGCCGGCCTCGTCCGGCGGGTGGGCCCGGAGTACGTCGCGCACACCCGGGCGACCCTCGCGTCGCTGATCGAGGGCCCGTCGCCGGCCGAGGGCCAGTCGCCGGCCGAGGGCCAGTCGCCGGCCGAGGGCCCGTCGCCGGCCGAAGGCAGTTCTGGCACGGAAGGACATGACCGTGGTTAGCGGACAGGACCTCTCTCAGCAGGCCCAGGACGGGGAGCGGCCCGCGGCCCGGGCGGACACTGCCTGGCTGCGGCGCCCCGCTCTGGTGCTCGTCGCGGCGCTGGCGGGGCTGTCCTACGCGTGGGCGCTCGACCGGGACCCGCTGGAGCCCTACTACGCGGCCGCGGTGCGCAGCATGTCGATGAGCTGGCACAACTTCATCTACGGTGCCTTTGATCCGGCCGGGACCGTCACCCTGGACAAGCTGCCCGGTGCCTTCTGGGTTCAGGCGCTGGCCGTGCGTGCCTTCGGCCTCCATACCTGGGTGATCGTCGCGCCGCAGGCCGTCGAAGGCGTCCTGACCGTGCTCGTGCTGTACCGGGCAGTGCAGCGGCTGGCCGGGCCGGCCGCCGGGCTGATCGCCGCGGCAATCGTCGCGGTGAGCCCGGCGACGGTCGCGCTGAACCGGGGGAACATCTCCGACTCGCTCATGATCTTGCTGCTGGTGCTGGCAGCCGACGCGGTATCCAGCGCGATCGCCAGCGGCAGCCAGCGCCGGCTGGTGCTGGCCGGCGTCTGGGTCGGGCTCGCCTTCCAGGCCAAGATGATCGAGGCCTGGATGCTGCTCCCCGCCCTCGGCCTGGCGTATCTCCTGAGCGCGCCGGGCGCGCTGCGCCGGCGCGTCCGCCAGCTGGCGGTGGTCGGCGCGGTGGCCGGCCTGGTGTCGCTGTCGTGGATGACCGCTGTCTCGCTCGTGCCCGCCTCGCACCGGCCGTATGCCGACGGCAGCCATGACAATTCCGTCTACGAGCAGGTGTTCGTCTACAACGGGTTCGGCCGGTTCGGTGATCAGACGCCGCTGCAGCTGCTGGCCGGCCAGTCCATCGGCGTCGGCTCCGCTTTGAAGACTCCGGCCGTCGCTCCGGACCGGCTGCTGCGCGGCGACCTTGGCCGCGACACGGGCTGGCTGCTCCCGGCCGCGGTGGTCATCGCCGCGTGGGGTATCGCCAGCCGCCGGCGCCGGCCCCGCGGCGATCCGCTCAGGGCGTGCTTCGTCCTGTGGGGCGGCTGGCTCGCGACGCTCGCCGTGGTGTTCTCGCTGACCACGACGATCAACGCCTACTACACGGCGGCGCTCACCCCGGCGGTGGCCGCGCTGCTCGGCGCGGGAGTCGCCGCCGCCTGGTCACGGCAGCGGTCCGCGGCCGGCGCGCGGATCGGCCTGGCGGTCATTCTCGCGGCGACAGTCGCCTATGCCGCCTGGCTCGTGACGGCGGCCGGCACCCAAGCGCCCGGCTGGCTGGCCCCGGCGGTCATCGCCGTCGGCGTCGCGGCACTCGCGGCGGTGCTCGGCTCGGTGGCGGTCAGGAGCGACACCCTGCTCGGCTATGCCCTCGCGGCCGCGCTCATCGCCGGGTCCCTGGCGCCGGCCGTGGCCTCGGCCGAGCTCGTGATGCATCACGAGGGTGCGTTCGACACGCCCTTCGAGCCGGCCCGCGAGGCCGCCGCCATCGACAACATATTCCTGCAGATCCCGGCGCAGGTGCAGTTCACGATCCCGCGGCTGGAGGGCGCCCAGAACGGGGCACCGTACCTGCTCGCGACGCAGACCGCGGCGCTGGCCTCGGTATTCATCTACGACAGCGGCCTTGAGGCGCTGCCCATCGGAGGGTTCACCGGCACGATCCCGTCGCCGACCCTGCAGCAGTTGCAGGCCGACATCCGGCAGGGGCGATTCCATCTCGTGCTGGCCGGTGCGAGCACCGACCCGCGGCTGCGCTGGATCGCCGCGCACTGCATGGATCTCGGCAGCGCCACCGCAACGCTGCGCAATTACTACTGCCAGCCACATGACGCCGGCTGACCACGACGACACGGTGGCCCTGTCCCGCGCGTGCGGAGGGACGTGGCACGCGAAACGCAGTCCAGGCCGCGGGCCATCATCCGCCAGCTCCGGGCCACCGTCTTGAAGCCCTAACCGGAGGGGGCCAGCGATTCGGTTGTCAGAGCGTAGACCTTGCCGTCGTTGCTGCCCACGTAGACGGCGCCGTTGACGACCGGAGTGGACTCAACCAGGCCTGCGGTGGCGAATTTGCTCACGACCTGGCCGCTCGCGGCATTCAGGGCGTACACGTCGTCGCCGCTGCCGATGTAGACGTAGCCATTGGAGACCACGGGACCGGAGTGGAAGATGGCACCGCTGAGCTGGACGGACTTCCAGAGCCGCCGGCCGGTGAAGCCATTCAGGGCGTAGACGTTGTTGCCGCTGCCGACGTAGACCACGTCGCCGGACACCGCGGGCTGGGACTCGATCTGACCTCCGGTATGAAATCTCCAGCGCCGCGTGCCGTTGGCCCGCAGCGCATAGACGAATTGGTCGTCGCTGCCCACGTAGATGGTACGCCCTGCAGGAGGAACGTACGGGCTCGACTGGACCCCGCCGCCAGTACGGAATTTCCAGCGCAGCCTGCCGTTGGTGCGCAGGGCATAGATAAACTGGTCGTCACTGCCGACGTAGATGGTATGCCCGCCGGGAAGCAGGTACGGGCTGGACTCAACCGGGCCTCTGGTGCGGTATTTCCAGCGGAGCGTGCCATTGGCGTTCAGGGCATAAACGTCATGGTCGTCGCTGCCGACGTAGACGACGCCCCGGGCGAAAGTGGGGCTGGAGCGCACTCTGCCTTTCGTGGCGTACCTCCAGAGGCGGTGACCAGTGGAAGCATCAAGGGCATACACATGGCCATCATCGCTGCCCACGTAGACCACCCCGCCGGCCACGCCGGGACGCGAGTAGACCGGGCCCCCGGTGCAATATTTCCAGCGGAGCGTGCCAGCAGAGTTCAGGGCGTACACACAGTCGTTGGTGCTGCCAACGTAGATGACGCCGTCGATCACGAAAGGACGGGTGTAGAGCCCTCCGCCAGTGAGATACGGCCACCCGCGGTGCGTGCCAGAATGTGTACCAGAGAGGGAATGGAGCACGGTGATCAGGCTAATCGCGGCCAGGACTGCGACGGCGATGACTGCCAGGGGCCGCCAGTCGCGCCGTGGCCTGGCGACGGCATCTCCCGCTGGCGGCGCACCCGGTGCGTCCGTCTGCGTGCCAATGGCAGTCGCCTGCGCAGCGGCGGCCGCGTCCTGGTCATTGGCGGGACCGGTGGCAAACGGGAACCGCACCTGGCGAATGTCGCCGATAAAGGAGCCGATCGCGCCCGCGAAGGCAGCATATGCAATGATCATGAAGGGCCCGGTCAAGGCCAGGTGAGAGGTCGAACCGGCGAGCATTGCGGCGACGGTAACCATCGCCAGTCCCAATCCCCCGCAAGCAGTCGCTACGGTGCCCCAGTACTGCTGATGTTTCGTATACTGCACGGCCCGAATCGTACCGGTGCTGATCAGTGACGTCACTGACAGTATGGCTTCTCTCGCGATGTCCATTCGGCGCTGACCGTGGGCGATTTCCTGGTCACGCTGGCGGTGCTGAGCCCGGTGATGGCGGCGGTCGCGGTCGGAGTCTGCTCGGTGTCGGGCTTCGTTCCCTGGCGCATCGATAACTGCTCTCGGCCTGAACTCTCAGGTCGCCGCCCGGCCGCGGAAACCGCGGATGGTGCCGGCCGGGTCATCGCATAGCTGATCACGCACGCCGGATGTCTGACATGGTGGCTGATATGAGGACACCGGGCACCTACCGTGCGGCGGACGGGTCGTACGTCGGCTACTCGGCGGCGGTCGCTGCCTGGACGGCGGCCGCGGTCCCTGTGCTGGAGCGGGTGGCCGGGGCCTACCAGGCCACCATCACCTACCGGCAGCTCGGCGATGAGGTGCAGGAGGTCACCGGCATCCATACGCATGTCCTGCTGATGAACTGGATCGGCCAGGTGCTGGGCGGCGCGTCGCGAGAATCGCATCGCCGGGGCCAGCCGATGCTGTCCGCGCTGTGCGTTCATTCCGACGGGACCGTCGGCGACGGCTACGGCCAGGCCATCACAGAGAACTACGGATGCGAGCCGCCCCGGGACCTTGACCTGCACGCCGCCCAGGAGCGGCTGCGCTGCTACCAGCTCTGCGGCGCGGTCCTGCCGCCGGGCGGCGGAGAACCGGCGCTCACCTCTCAGGTGGCCACCCGCCGGGCATGGGCGGCTGAGCGCAGGAGAGCTGACGTCTCCAGCCAGCGGTACTGCCCGGGCTGCTACCTGACGTTGCCGATCTCCGGGAACTGCCAGTACTGCGCCTGAATGCCCGGTGCGCGTCAGGCAGCTACCTGCAGGATCGACGCTGACTCGCTCCTGCACAGCTCACCCAGCGAGTCCTTGCCGATCACGGCCATGGTCGCATCGATGAGCGCGCAGGTGCCCAGCAGGAACAACGGCCCGTCCTGCTCGGGAAACTCCGGCTCGTCTGCCGTCCCCGCGGTGCCGATTCCATGAGCCGCGAGGTTGGCTGCCTGGCCGTAGGAGTACTCGGCTTCGGCGACGGGGGCGAGCACGCCGAGAAGCGCCTGGACCTTCGGGTGGTCAGCCGGCATCCCGTCGAGCAGGACCGCGCGGACAA
>Ga0302178_10000295_pt1 | contig 47076 bp, 49 predicted proteins | sample I_Palsa_E1_3_FD_198790 | JGI IMG/M metagenome (GOLD analysis project Ga0302178, IMG submission 198790) | Peat permafrost microbial communities from Stordalen Mire near Abisko, Sweden - I_Palsa_E1_3 | ecosystem: Environmental > Terrestrial > Soil > Palsa > Peat permafrost | place: Sweden...
CGTTCGCGAACGCGACGTCGAGCCGGCCATATGCATCCGCCGCCTCGGCGATCACAACATCAAGGGTGGCGTGGTCCGTCACGTCTGCGACCGCGCCTCGTACGTCGAGCCCTTCGCCCTGGAGACGTGACACCTGCGCGGCGACCGCGCGCGCATCGATGTCGATCAGGGTGACCCGCGCGCCGTGCGCCGCGAGCACCTCTCCGTACGCGAGTCCGAGCCCACTCGCACCGCCGGTAACGATCGTGCCGAAACCGGCGACGTCGAAACGCGAAGAAACGTTGACAGCCAACTTCTCCCTAACCTCGTTGGTCGGTTGAGACTATCGCGACGCCACCGAACAAGATTCGCCACTCGGCGGTCGCACGCTGAGGTGTCGGCGCACACAATCGGGGCCCAGAATCGCTGAATGAGCGCATGGAACGCCGTCGCACGGTAGTGCGCTGCTAGCGTGATTTACATTAGTTTATGACGTAAGCTTACAGTACATAATTAACTAAGGCCCGCTTTTGCAGGGCTTTTTGGCGGCCGAAATCGTTTTCCTCGGCATTTGCGAGAAGCCCGCTTGTGCGGCCCCCGGGCGCCTGGTTTGATGGCCGCGGTCGTTGTCCCGGAAGGAAACGGAAGGTCGCCGTGGCCCGTAGTGCTGCCCGCAAACCGAGTTGTGCCGATTGCTACTTTGCTCGCAATCTGCTCTGTGCGTTGCCCGAGCGTGAGCCGTGCTCGACGTTCCGACCTGATCTGAGCCCGCCGCAGCAGCTGCGCTTCGTCTTTCGCAGCGAACGTCGCGCGAACGCCGTCTGGGCGTTCCCGACGGCCGCCGAACAGGCCGCGCTGCACGCCTAGCGGCTCGCAGCCCGCGGCGACCTGGCGAGTGCCGTGCGCGCTCTACAGGTGCGCTTCGCGCTGCCGATGAAGCCCTCAGGACTGGCGTGGCGTCCTTCAACGCCGCGCGCAACGAGGCAGGGTGCAGATGAACGTCATTCGAGCGTCCAAGCGCAGCAGGTTCTCGCTTTCAGCGAAGGCAACACGATGAGTTCAACTGAGAGCACCCGCCAGCTCGTGGTCTTCGGCCTTGGCGAGGAGGAATACGGGCTCGCGATCGGCGACGTCCAGGAGATCATCCGCTACGTCGAGCCCCGCAGCGTCGCTTCCGATGCGGCGTGGATCCGTGGCGTGATCTCGCTGCGCGGGAAGATCATTCCGGTCTGCGACCTTGCCACCCGGCTTGGCGTCGCACGCGGCGAAGGCCAGGCCGCAAAGATCATCGTCGTCGCGGCAGGTGAGCACACCGTCGGGCTCGTCGTCGACGACGTCACCGAGGTGCTTACGGTCGATGACGGCGCTGTCGAGTCGCTGCACCTCGCCAGTGGCAACGGTGCCCACTCGATCGTCAAGGTCGACGAGCGGCTGATCGTGCTGCTTGCGAGCGAGAGCATCTTCGAAAGCTCCGAGCTCGCCGACGCCGTCTGAGCCGATGCGCGTAGCCGCCCCAACCCGGGTCGTGATTGCCGACGACTCGGCGCTGATCCGCACCGTGCTCGCCTCCGCGCTGACGCAGGCCGGGATCGACGTGGTCGGCGTTGCCGCCAACGGCGACGAGGCGCTCGCGCTCTGCGAGCAGCTGCAGCCGGATGTTCTCTCACTCGATCTGGCGATGCCGGGACGTGACGGACTCGGCGTCCTGCGCGAGCTCGCCGTGCGCAAGCTGCAAATTCCGGTCGTCGTCGTGTCGGCGTTCTCCGCTGCCGCCGGCGCCCGCGCGGTTGACGCGCTCGCCGAAGGCGCGTTTGACCTGGTCGCAAAGCCGACCTCGCGCGATGAGCTCGATCCTTTCACCGTCAGCCTCGTCGAGCGCATCCTCCTGGCGCGCGCCGAGGGCAGGCCGGGCAGCGCCACCGCGCCGGTCCGCGAAGGCATCGCTCCGCCGGTGCCGCTGGTCCCGCGCGCCAGGGCGAGTTCGACGATCGCAGAGCGCCGCGTGGTGCTGATCGCCTGCTCGACCGGCGGACCGAAGGCGCTTGCCGAGCTGCTGCCGAAGCTGCCCTCGCCGCTTGGCGATGGCACCCTGATCGTCCAGCACATGCCCGAAGGCTTCACCGCGTCGCTCGCCGATCGACTCGACCGTGCGTCGACCCTGACCGTTAGCGAGGCGGTTGGCAACGAGCAGATCGATGCCAAGCACGCGCTGCTCGCGCCGGGCGGCAAGCACATGCATGTCAACAGCTCCGGGTTGGTCAATCTCAGCGACGAGCCGGCAATCGGCGGACTGCGCCCCCGGGCCGACCTGACGATCAACGATGCCGCGGCCGTCTGGGGCGAGCGCCTGCTGCTGGTCGTTCTCACCGGCATGGGCCGTGATGGTCTCGAGGGTGCCGCCGAGGTCCGCAGGACCGGTGGGCGGGTGCTCGTCGAGGCCGCGTCGAGCTGTGTCGTGCACGGTATGCCGAGGGCGATCGCCGAGGCCGGACTTGCCGACGAAGAGCTCGACCTGAGCCTGCTGCCCGAGGCGATCCTCGCGGAGGCGGGGCGATGAGCCGCGTCGCGGCCGGGAGCGCCGACCTGCAGGCCGCTGGCGACGACTACGAGGCGTTCTGCGCTGGTGTCGAGCGCCTGACCGGTGTCGACATCGGCAGCTACAAGCGCGACCAGATGGAGCGGCGCACGCGCAGCTTCGCAAAGGCTCAGGGCAAGCCTGTGCTGCTCGACTACCTCGCGTTGCTCGCCCACGATCAGGGTGAGCTCGACAGCTTCCTCGATCGGCTGACGATCAACGTGTCACAGCTCTGGCGCAACCCGCTCCAGTGGCAGGCGCTCACTGAGCAGGCCGTGCCGGAGCTCGCGCAGGCCGGCCGGATCCGCGCCTGGAGCGCCGGCTGCTCCTACGGCGCCGAGGTCTACACGCTCGCCGCGATCTGCCGCGAGGCCGCCTCGGCGGTGACGCTCGAGGTTCGCGGCAGCGACATCGACGAGCGCATGATCGCGCGGGCTCGTCAGGGGCGTTTCAACCATGCCGACATGCGCAGCGTGCCCGCTGCGTCGCGCGATCGCTGGTTCGAGCAGCTGGCGAGCGACTGGCAGGTTCGCGACGAGCTGAAGCGCGTCGCGCAGTTCGAGGTCGAGGACCTCCTCGCCTGCGCTCCGACACCGGAATCCTATGACCTGATCGCCTGCCGGAACACGGTCATCTACTTCAAGAAGGACAGCCGCGCCGCCCTCCACGAGAAGCTCGCGGCCGCGCTGCGACCCGGCGGCTATCTCGTCGTCGGCTGCAGCGAGCGCGTCATCGACGCAGCTTCCTATGACCTCCAGCTCGTCCACCCCTTCACCTACCGCAAGAGCTGATGGATCCCACCGAATACCTGCCGATGTTCATCGCCGAGTGTCGCGAGCACCTGCAGGAGCTCGACGTTGCGATCGTTGCGCTGGAGAAGAGCCCGGACGACGCGGCAGGCGTCGACGCGATCTTCCGCGTCGTTCACTCCGTGAAGGGCATGGCCAGAACGATGGGCTTCGCCGGCATGGTCAAGCTCACGCACGAGATGGAGGAGGTCTTCGAGCTCGTGCGCCAGCGCCGCGGTGCGGTCGCACATGGTGCGATCGACGTCGTGCTCGAGTGCCTGGACGCGCTGTCGGGCGCAATCGATGGGATCGAGCGCGACGGCGAGGAGCGGATCGATCCCGAGCCGCTGATCCCGCGGCTGCGCGCCCTCGTTCGCGGCCCCGACCTTGATGGCGATGGCGAGGCGACGCCGCCTGTCAATGTTGCGCAGCGACCGGCCGGCGCGTTGGCGGTGCGGATCGAGTTCGCTGCGGACGCGCAGATGCCCTCGGTGCTGGCCTACCTGCTGCTGGCGGCGCTGCGCGAGCGCAACATGTTGCACTCCTCGGTCCCGGCCGAGGCGGAACTCGAGGGCTGGCAGGGACGCGCGCTCGAGGTCGTCTGTGCCACGGGTATCGAGCTCGCCGATGTCGAGGCGGTGGTCGCCGCGATCGAGGGCATCCAGCGGATCGACCTCGCGGACCTCGCGGACCTCGCGACGGGGGCGGCCGCGACAACCGCGTTTGTCGACGACGTCGAAGCGCCGGCCGGCGCCTCGACGGTCGCACGTGCGCGCACGGTCCGCGTCGACGCGGACCGGCTGGACCAGCTGATGCACTACATGGGCGAGCTGGTGGTGCACCGTACCCAGCTTGCCGCGCTCGTCGCACAGGCCGAGGTGCCGGGGCTCGCGCAGGCGATGCAGGAGCTCGAGCGGACCTCGCATGCGCTCGGCGCGATGGTGATGAAGGTCCGCATGATCGAGGTCGAGGTTGTCTTCGCGCGTCTCCCGCGGCTCGTGCGCGACGTCGCGGGAAAGCTTGGCAAGGAGGTTGAGCTCGTCGTCACCGGCGCCGAGACCGAGCTCGATCGTACGGTCGTCGACGCACTCGGCGATCCCCTCGTCCACCTTGTGCGCAACGCGATCGATCATGGGCTCGAGAGCACTGACGATCGCGTCGCCGCCGGCAAATCGCCGATCGGGCGACTCGTCGTCTCGGCGCGGCAGGCCGGTGGCGGCGTCGTGATCACGGTGCGTGACGACGGTGCCGGCGTCGATCCTGCGCGCGTTGCCGCCCGGGCCCGCGAACGCGGACTGCTCAGCGCCGGCGAAGAGCTCAGCGGCGAGCAGACGCTCGACCTGCTCTTCTCGCCCGGCTTCTCGACGGCGCGAGAGATGTCTGACATATCCGGACGCGGCGTCGGCCTCGACGCCGCGCGCGCCGGAGTACGCGCGCTCGGCGGCGACGTGACGATCCAGTCGGATCCTGGCGGCGGCACGCTCGCCGAGATCCGGCTCCCGCTGACGCTCGCGATCACCTCGGCGCTGATCGTGGAGGTCGGCGGCCTCCCGTTCGCTGTCCCGCTCGACCGCGTCGAGTGGACCCTCGCGCTTGCCGACCACAACGTGCGGATGGCCGCCGGGCAGGCGATGCTCGTGCTGCCCGAGGGCGTCGTGACGCTGTGGGACGCAGCGCAGGTGCTCACCGGCCGGCCTGCTGTTGATCCGCCGGAGCACGCCGTGATCCTGCGCGTCGGCGATGAACTGCTCGCGCTGGCGGTCGGCGATCTGGTCGGGCAGCGCGAGCTGGTCACGCGCCCGCTGCCGCCCGAGCTCGAGCTGAGCCGGCCGGTCTCGGCCGGCGCGATGCTTGCCGAGGGCGCGATCGCGCTGATAGTCGACTGCGAGGCTCTGGCCTACGCGCTGCCAAGGGGGGTGAGGGCGCATGCCGTTGCTGCCTGAATGTAGCCCGGTCGGGGGTTTGCGGTCACACACCGATGGAAAGGAGCCGGATGGTGGTCCCCACCTACAGTGACGTGCAGCTCGATGCGCTGCGTGAGGTCGCCAACATCGGCTCCAGCAGAGCCGCCACGGCGCTCTCCGCGTTGATCGGAATGCCGGTCGACGTCAGCACCCCGTCGGCCAATGCGATGCCTTTGGTTGATGCGATCGAACGTGCCGGCCCCGGCGAGATGGTCGTCACGACCGTCGTGATACCGGTCAAGGGCGCCCTCGACGCGCTGGTGCTGATGGTCATGCAGCCGGCGACCGAGGAGGCCGCCTGCCGGCTCGTTGGCGTCGAGGTCGACACTGATGTCGGCCGCTCGGCGCTGGTCGAGATGGGCAACATCCTGGGCGCGTCCTACCTCGGCGCGCTCTCGACGCTGACCGGTCTTGATCTGGAGCCCGAGCCGCCGGAGCGGGTGCGCGACATGCTGCGCGCCGTGCTCACGAGCGCACTGCTGATCGAGGCCCACGACGATCAGGTGCTGGTGCTCGAGTCGACGCTGGCGGTCGCCGGTGAGGAGTGCACACCGACATTCCTGTTCGTGCCGAGGCGCGGCAACGTCGATGACATCCTCGAACGCCTGCGCGTCCCCGCGTGAGCCCCAACGAGACATTCCTCGGTATGGGGGGTCTTGCCGTGACCGCTGACTCGAGCCAGGTTCTGACGACGATCGGCCTCGGATCCTGCGTCGGCGTGGCGCTGCTCGATCCTCGGCGCCATGCCGTCGGGCTCGCGCACGTGATCTTTCCGCAGGCGCCCAGCCCCGAGGTGGATGAGCCCGGTAAATACGCGGACACCGCTGTCGCAACGCTGCTGACCGCGCTCGCCCGGCTCGGCAGCGCGCGTTCGAGCCTCGCCGCGGTGCTCGTCGGCGGCGCACGGATGTTCTCCTTCGGTCGGGCGATCGAGTTCGACTTCGGCGCGACGAACGTCGCCGCCGTCGAGCAGGCGCTCGCAGCCGCGTCGATCCCGATCTCTGCCCGCGCGACCGGCGGCTCGATCGGACGCAGCCTGCGCGTGCACGCCGGTGACGGCGTCGTGTCGCTGCGCGAGGGCCGCGGCGATTCCGAGCTCTATCGCGCCCCGACCGGCCAGCGCTACCTGGGAGCGACGCGATGAGCGAACAGCTCGACGAAACCCAGATCGAGGCGCTGTTTGCCGGCGAGCGTGATGGTGCGACCAAGATCGCACCGCCACCGGGACCGCGCCGACGTCGCATCCGGACGGTCGACTTCTCTCGCCCGAGCACCTTCTCGAAGGAGCAGGAGCGGCGGCTGCGCCGAGCGCACGAGGTCTTCTGCCGCAGTGCGTCGACCGCGGTCAGCGGTGAGGCGCGCACACCGGTCGACTTCGAGGTGCTCGATGTCCGCCAGCTGACCTTCTCCAACGCTGTGCGCGAGACCGAGGGCGACACGATCTACGCGGTGATCAGGCTCGGCAGCGGCGGCTCCCAGATCGTGATGGCACTCGAGCGGATCTACGTCCTGACGCTGATCGAGCGGATGTGCGGCGGCGCCGACGGCAGCCCGGCGAAGGACCGCAAGCTGAGCGAGATCGACGCGGTGCTCACCGAGGGCGTGATGCGCGGGTTGATCGATCAGCTCTCAGCGGTCTGGGGCCAGTGGTTCGACGTTCCGCTCGCGTTCGAGCAACTCGAGCTCGATACCCGCGGAGTCCAGATCGCGCCGATGGCAGAGCCGACGGTCGTCGTGACGATCGAATCGTGGATCGCCAAGAACACGTTCCTGCTCACGCTGATGCTGCCGCTCGCCGCGGTGCGCGAGGCCTCGGCGACGTTTCTCGCCCGTGAGGCCGCGGCACGCGCGGAGGATCCGGTCGCCGCGCGAGCGATGCGACGTGCCCTTGGCGGCATCGCGGTGCAACTGCGGGCCCGCATCGGTTCGGTCGAGCTGACTGCGGGCGAGCTGCTCGCCCTCAGTGAGGGCGACATCGTGCGGCTCGGTCCTGCATCGGGCGTCACGCTGTTCGCCGACGACGTGCCGGTGCAACGCGGACGGCCCGGTCGCGACGCCGGCAAACGGGCGATCCAGATCGGCGAACGGGGCCGGCCATGAGCGCGAGCAATCCACAGTTCGACCTCGCCGAGGCGACCGCGCGGGCGATCGCCGACGTGCTCAACGGGCTCGGCATCGCTGATGTCGGGACGGGCAAGCCAGGAATCGTCGAGCGCGGGTCGAATCCGCTCGAGATCCTTCCAATGCCTGCAGTGATATCGAGAGTCGCCTACATCGGTGGTGTCAGCGGCGGCAACGTGTTTGCGACGACCGTCACTGGCGCGAACACGATCGCCGCGGCGATGGGCGCCGGCAACGACCCGAATGCCGCTGAACTGAGCGACATCGCCCAATCGGCCTTCGAGGAGGCGGCAAACCAGATGTTGTCCGCGGCCGCCGGTGCCACCGCCAGGGTGCTCGGTCGAACGGTCGAGATCGGCCCGCCGCAGACCAGCGTCGTCGACACGGCACCCGACGTGACCGACGTCGCGGCGCCGCACATGACGCGTGTCTCGCTGACGGTCGCCGGCGAGACCTGCCTGTTCGTGCAGCTGATCCCCCAGGTCTTCGTGATGCGGATGACCGCCGCGCTGGCCGACAGCGACTCGTTCAGCTTCGACGAAGCGCTGGGCGGTCCGACGCTCGACTCCGAGTGGGTCCATGCAACCTCGCTTCGCCTCGATGCGGAGCTCGGCTCGGCCCAGCTGACGGCCGACGAGGTGCTCGGGCTGGCGGACGGCGCCGTTGTAGTCCTGGATCGTGCGGTCGATGACCCGATCGAGCTCTTCGTGAACGGAATGCCCTACGGAACCGGCCGACTTCTGGTCGATGAAGGCGAGTGGGCTGTCGCGATCGAACAGCTGACAACGCTGTCCATAAGCGAGGACGGACTGTCAAGCCCCGAAAGTACGGGGGTCATCTTCGAAGCAGGGCCGGAAGTCGAGATCAACGACGACGCGGCAGTCGACGCGGACGGCGTGACAGACGGCGACGACGACGGAACAGAAGGGAGTGGTTGATGGCAAGAGTGCTCGTAGTCGACGATGCGCTGTTCATGCGCAAGGTCGTCGCCGATGCGATTGTCGCGGGCGGCCACGAGGTGGTTGGCGAAGCCGCCAACGGCCTCGAGGCGGTGACGCAGTTCAAGGAACTGCGGCCTGACGTGACGACGCTCGACATCACGATGCCGGAGAAGGACGGCCTCGCTGCCCTGCGCGAGATCATCGCGCTGGACCCTGGCGCGCGCGTGGTCATGTGCTCCGCGCTCGGACAGGAGAGCAAGGTGTTGGAAGCGATGAAGGCAGGTGCGAAGTACTTCGTCGTAAAGCCGTTCGAGGAGTCGCGGCTGATCGCTGCGGTCAACAAGGCGATCGCCTAACCCGATGGTTGACTCCGCGACCGCAATCCGGAGGTGCGCCGGCGACGGATGCTGCCTGCTGGGCGCGATCGGGGAGTCAATCACCGTGTATGCGTGATTGCATTTCATTGCGACTGGTAGAAATCTTGCAGCGAGGTATAGTGCCGCCTCGATGCGTGGAGCTGATCTGGAAGCTGACTCGGGGCAGTCCAGGCGCCGGCAGGGAGGGAGCCGCGGCAGTCGCCTGGTGAAGGTCGCCTTCCTGGGCGGAGGCGTTGCGCTGCTCGTCAGCCGGGAACTGAGAAGCCGCCTGCTGGACGCCCTCTTCGGTGCCGAGGAGGAGTTCGACTACGCCTCGCTGACCGAGCCGGCCACGCCAGCGAGCCGTCCCGACGATCGCCCGCCAACCGCAGCCTGGGTGCAGCCGACCGATGCGGAGCCCGAGCGCGACAGCGAACCCGAGCCCGAACCCGAGCCCGAGCTGGAGTCCGAGCCCGAGCTGGAGATCGACGCTGGCATGGACTCCGAAGTGGCATTTGAGCGGTCGGTGGAGGGTGAGTTCGGGGGGCCGACGGGCGACGTGGTGCGGGAGCAGTCTGCTCCGCCGCGTCTGACCTCCTCGATCGCTCCGTCGCCCGCGGCCTGGCGGGCTGCCGCGGCCGAACCGGTCAACGATCAGCCAGCCTCAGGCGAGGCGTCGGCGCCCAGTGCACGCGCTCGCGAGAACGGCTCGACCCTCGCGCCACCCGCACCGCCGCCCGGCTGGTGGTCGCCGAGCAAGCCGGGAGTCGATCCCGTCGGCTGATCGACCGCTGCGCTTCCGAGCGCATGCGCGGGACGTGGCGCTCGCGTTGAGCGATCCGTGGAGAACTCAAGCGGAGTTCTGATGCGCCGATACGGGAGGCATGGCTGCACCGCCTGCCTTCGGCTCGCTGCGAGCAGACGATACGGGTGCTGCGAGCGCGCCAGGCGAGGTCGCGCCGAAGGCGGTCTGGGTTACGGTCGCCGCGCTGGGCGCGCTGCTGGTCGCCTACCTGGTCGCCATGGTCCTGCGGCGCGACTGGCAGTTCTCGCCATTGCTCGACGGCTGGCTCGTAGTGGTCTTCCAGACCGTTGCGTGTGCCCTGTGCATAGCTAGCGGGCTTCGCCAGCGCCGCCATCGCCGCGTATCCCTTGTGATGGGCGCGGCCTGCGTCTCGTGGACGGTCGGAGACCTGTTGTTCACGATCGAGTCGCTGGGCGGCAGGACGCCGCCGACCCCATCGCTGGCGAACGGCTTTTTCCTGGCGTTCTTCCCGCTGGCGGTGGTCGCGGTATTTCTGTTCGTGCGCGGCGAGGTAACGCGCGGGAACGCACCGAACTGGCTGGACGGCGTGATCGCAGCGCTCGGAATGGGAGCACTGTGCTCGGCCGCCGCATTTCGCGGCATTGAGCACCTGGTCGAGCATGCCTCGCTCGACGTCGCCGCCAACCTCGTCTATCCAATCGCCGACCTGTTGCTGCTGGGCATAGTCGTCGGCAGCACGATCTTCGTCGGGAGTCGCAGGCGAGCGGCGTTGGTGCTGATCGCGATCGGCGTGGCGATCAACGCTGCGGGAGACACGATCAACTTCGTCCAGCCGGCCAATGGCGCGTCGCGGTTCAGCGCGGTCCTCAACGCAGTCGCCTGGCCATCGTCGATCCTGCTCTTCGCAATCGCGATGTGGGTCAGCGAGAACGGATCCGATCGATTCGCGCTCCAACGCCTCTCGGGATTTGCCGTTCCAGGGCTGCTTGCCTGCTCGAGCCTCGCGCTCCTGATCGTCGATGCCTGGTACCACTTCGGCGTCATTGCGATTTGCCTGGCCGGCACAACGCTGGTTTTCGCTGGTGTCCGCCTTGCCTTCCGGCCGGCGCTGCGGCTCGCGCGTCAGCAGCTGCGCTCGAGCGAGGAGCGCTACCGGCTGCTGTTTGAGCAGAACCCGCTGCCGATGGTCACCTACGATCGGCTGAGCCGGCAGATCGTCGCCGCCAGCAACGCGATGGTCGCGAGCTACGGCTACTCGCGAGAAGATCTTCAGGCGATGACCGTTGATGACCTCGAGCCGGTCGAGGACGGTGCCACGCCGCCCGGCTTGCCCGGCGCGCCTGCCTTGCCAGTCGGCTATACGGCCCGCCACCGGCGCAAGGACGGCACCGTCATCGATGTCGACGTGACCAGCGAGAACGTGATGCTTGATGGGCGCGAATGCGGGATCGCCCTCTACAACGATGTGACGGAGCGCAACCGGATGGCCAGCGAAGCCGCGATCGCGCACGATCGGGCGGTTGAGGCGTCGAACATGAAGTCCGCCTTCCTCGCGAACGTCAGCCACGAGGTGCGCACGCCGATGAACGGCGTGATCGGCATGACCGAGCTGCTGCTCGAGATGGACCTCGGCGAGGAGCAGCGCGAATGCGCCGAGCAGGTCGCACGCTCGAGCGGGCAGATGCTCGAGTTGATCAACGACATCCTCGATCTCTCGAAGATCGAAACCGGTCACCTCGCACTCGATATCGCCAACTTCGAGCTTCTCGACACGATTGCGGCGGCCTGTAAGACCGCGCGGGCGCTTGCCAAGGCGAAGGGCCTGACATTCGAGCTTCAGATCGCCGACGATGTCCCCGCGAGTGCCTGCGGCGACGGGCGACGCCTGCAGCAGATTCTCGCGAACCTGCTCTCGAACGCCGTGAAGTTCACCGCGGATGGCGCGATTGCGGTGCGCGTCGATGCTACGGCCACTCCATCCGGCAGCACGACGCTGGATATCTCGGTTGCGGACAGTGGTATCGGGATCGAGGCTGAAAGCCTGCAACGGATGTTCGAGCCGTTCACGCAGGCTGATGTCTCAACGACGCGACTCTACGGCGGCACCGGCCTGGGCCTCGCCATCGCCCGCGAGATCGTCGAGCTGATGGGCGGCGAGATCGACGCCGTCAGCACGCCCGGTGCCGGCAGCACCTTCTCGTTCGCGGTGGAACTGGCCGCTCCGATTGCGTCGTCCGCGGTCGAGCTGACCAGCGCAGCGGCCGCTTCCTGGTCGCGGTCACCGCTGGTGCTTGTCGCCGAGGACAGCCCGGTCAATCAGATCGTCGCCAGGCGGGTGCTCGAACGCTGTGGCTGTCGAGTCGAAGTCGTCGCAGATGGCATCGAGGCGCTCAAGGCTCTCGCGGCTCGACACTACGACGCAGTCGTCATGGATTGCCAGATGCCGGTCATGGACGGCTACGAGGCAACGCGGGAGTTGCGCCGCCGCGAGCAGGCTGGCGAGCACACGCCGGTGATCGCGATGACGGCGCATGCGATGACCGGGGATCGCGAACGCTGCATCGACGCCGGAATGGACGACTACATCAGCAAGCCGGTGCGCCACGCCGACCTGGCCGACGTACTGCAGCGCTGGATCGCCACCGACGCTCCCGCCCAGGCCGCGTAGGCAGCGTGTGCCGGCGAACGGGTGTCGCGCCCGATTAGCCGAGCTTGACGGCGTTCACGCGGACCGGATCGAGCGTCACGACGACGCGCGACTCGCCCGGCTTGTCGCGCGTGCGAAGGTCGCTGCTGTACTTCGCGCCGACCCGGTCGGCGAACGCGTAGTCGTCGTCGGGCTCGATCACTGCGTCGCCGCGCAGCTCGAGGTAGCGGTAGGGATTGGCTGGGTCGAGGATGAAGACCGTGCTACGTGGGTCACGCTGAAGGTTCTTGACCTTCTGGCGCGCGGTGTTCAGCGAGATCCGGACCTTGCCCTCCTCGGCGAGAAACCACACAGCTGTGACCTGGGGGCGGCCATCAGGACCGACGGTGGCGAGGGTTGCGATCTGCCCGTCCAGCAGATCCTGATGCGAGTCTGGAATAGAAGCCATCGTGTCTCCTTGCTTATTGGTCGGATAGCTTGGGTGTGCGCCACGGCGCGGCGAGTCGCCGCTCGATCTCCTCGCCGAGGGCGTCGATCGCGACGCGCTCCTGCGCCAGCGAGTCACGGTCGCGTAGCGTGACCGTGCGCTCCGCGATCGACTCGTGGTCGATCGTGACACACCACGGAGTGCCGATCTCGTCCTGGCGGCGGTAGCGACGACCGATCGAACCGCCCTCGTCGTACTCGGACTGGATCACGCCGCGCAGCGCATGGAAGACCTCGGTCGCCAGCTCGGGATGGCCGTCCTTTCGCAGCAGCGGCAACACCGCGACCTTGATCGGCGCGAGGCGCGGGTGCAGGCGCAGGACGGTCCGCGTCTCGCCCTCAACTTCCTCTTCGTCGTAGGCATCGGCGAGGAACGCGAGCGTCGCGCGGTCGGCGCCGGCGGCCGGCTCGATCACGTGCGGGACGTAGCGCTCCTTGGTCTGCTGGTCGAAGTACTCGAGCGTCTCGCCGGAGAATTCGCTGTGCTGGCGCAGGTCGAAATCGCCGCGGTTGGCGATCCCTTCGAGCTCCGACCAGCCGATCGGGAAGAGGTACTCGACGTCGCTCGTCTGGCTCGAGTAGTGCGACAGCTCGTCACCGTCGTGCGGGCGCAGCCGCAGATGGTCGCCACGGATCCCCAACTCGAGGTACCAGTCGCGGCGTGCGGCGGTCCAGTAATCGAACCACTGCGATGCCTGATCGGGCGGCACGAAGAACTCCATCTCCATCTGCTCGAACTCGCGCGTGCGGAAGATGAAGTTGCCCGGGGTGATCTCGTTGCGAAACGACTTGCCGATCTGGGCGATCCCGAACGGCGGCTTCTTGCGCGCGAACTGCAGCACGTTCTTGAAGTTGATGAAGATCCCCTGCGCGGTCTCGGGGCGCAGGTACACGCTCGCGCCGCTCTCCTTGACCGGCCCGATCGTCGTCTCGAACATCAGGTTGAACTCGCGCGCCGCCGTCAGGTCGCACTCGGGCGCCTCACCGGGATGCCTTGAGGGCTTGTGGCCGCAGGGCAGCTGGTCGATGTGATCGGCCCGGAAGCGCTGCTTGCAGAAGCGGCAGTCGATCAGCGGATCGGTGAAGTTCGCGAGGTGCCCGGAGGCCTCCCAGACACGCGGGTGCTGGATGATCGCGGAGTCGATCGCGACGATGTCGTCGCGCTCCTGCAGCATCGCCCGCCACCACGCCGCCTTGACCGCGGTCTTCAACAGCACGCCGTAGTGGCCGTAGTCGTAGGTCGAGCCGACCCCGCCGTAGATCTCTGAACTTGGGAAGATGAAGCCGCGCCGCTTGCACAGCGATACGAGCTTCTCCATCGTCACGGTGTCGTCCATCGGCGCATCGTAGTCAGCCGCTCACGCGTGCCGCGTTTCACGCCGCTACGAGCCGCGCCGTGGCGCATCTTATGATTGGCGCTAATGCCGACCTACGAATACCGCTGTACGAACGGTCACACGTTCGACACGGTGCAGAGCATCAAGGACCCGCCGCTCGAGCACTGCGAGGTCTGCGGGGCGCCGGTGCAGCGTGTGCTGCACTCACCCGCAGTGCACTTCAAGGGCAGCGGCTTCTACAACACCGACTACGGCACTCGCAATCGCCAGCGCGAGCAGAAGGCCAATAGCGAGAGCTCGAGCAGCGAGGGCGCCGCGTCGAGCAGTGGCAGTGGCAGCGACGGTGATTCGAAGCCGGCCGCCGACAAGCCGGCCGCCGACAAGCCGAAGACCGAGAAGGCAGCGACCAAGAGCGATTAGATGGTCCGCCGTCTAGTCGAGCCGCGGGGCCGGCGTCCGCGTCCCCGGCGGCTTGCGCAGGACCAGCATCAGCGAGAGGCCCGCGGCGATCCGGCGGCCGCGAGCGATCAGCTGGGCTTCGAGCGCGAGCGTGCGCTCGAGCGCCGGCTCCAGGTAGCCCGGGGTCCGCTGCAGATCGGAGCTCGCCGGCCGCGCCGGTGAGTAGCGCAGGCGCGAGAGCCAGCGGTGGGCGGCGGCGGCCGGGAGCAGCAGCCCGTTGAAATACGTCGAGTAGACGGCCTCCCAGCCGGCGCTGGCGGCGACGCTCGCCAGCGAGCGGCGCGTGTAGCGGCGCTTGTGCTGGTTGATGACGTCGTGTTCGCCCCACAGCGCCTTGTAGGCGGGCACGGTCACGAGCAGCAGTCCCCCGGGCGCCAGGACGCCGTGCAGCTCGCGTAGCGCCAGCGCGTCGTCCTCGATGTGCTCGATCACGTCGGTGCAGATCGCGAACTCGAAGCGCTCCGCGGCGAACGGCATCTCGGTGATCGAACCATGAACCACCTCGCCGACATCGCGTGCTTGCGCGAGCGCGACGGTCGGCTCGTCGATATCGAGACCGGTGACCGGGCCGATCAGCGCGAGGTCGACCATGTTGCGGCCGCTGCCGCAGCCGGCGTCGAGGATCTCGATCCCCGGTCGCAGCCCCAGCAGCTGAATCTGCTCGCCGACGATCCGGCGCCGCCCGCGGTACCACCAGTGCGTCTCCTCGAGCTCGCGGATCTCCGCCACCAGCCGGCTATCCACGACTCCCTCCAGCGCTCCCGCTCATGCGAACACGCTACAGCGCCCTGCCCGCGAAATTGACCGGTCTCAGCCGCCGAGGAAGCGCGCGACGGCCGCCTGCTTCGCGCTATCGCTCATCGTCTCGACGTCGCCGAGCCCGGGCAGCTCCTCACCAGAGGTCGGGAGCACCGTTGTCGTGCCGGAGCCGAACAGTGAGAGCGACGCCGCTACACCGGCGAGCGTCGGCGCGCCCATGTCGGTCTCGAGTGTCTGCGGCGCATCCCAGGCGATCCATGGCAGGCGGATGAAGCCGGTCGGCGAGAGCACCCGGCTCTTCATCGCCGAGAACAGCGCCTGCTGGTTCTCCTCGCGGGTGATGTCGGTCCAGGCCGGGTTGCAGAGGTTCTCCCGCGTGCGGGCGAGGACCAGCGCCTGCTCGCCATTCAGGTGGTGGGTGCCAGCCTTGAGGATCAGCGTCTGGCCGCCGTCGGCGACGCCGCCGCTGATCTGCGAGTCGACGCAGCCGCCGCTGTAGGTGACGCCATCCATCGCGTTGACGAGCGCGGGGAAGTTGGTGAAGTTGATCACGATCACATGGTTGATCCGCACGCCGAGGAAGCTGTCGACCGTCCTGATCGCGAGTGCTGCGCCGCCATAGAAGTACGCCGCGTTGATCTTCTGGTAGCCGTAGCCAGGCAGATCGACGAGCGTGTCGCGCGGAACCGAGAGCCTCGAGGTGTGCCCGCCGCCGGTCCTGATCAGCATCATCGTGTCCGAACGAACGGGCCCGCCGCTCTCGCTGTCAGACGCGGCGCCCGGCTCCTTGGACCCGGGCGGCCGCCCGTCGGTTCCGAGCACCAGGATCGTCGTCGCCGAGAACGGCGGCGTCCCACCTCCGTCAAGCGCAGCGACCGCCGACGCCGGCACCCCGGTCGCCGTGAAGGAGCTGATCACGAACAGCACGATCGACACGCCAAGCCACGCCGCAACAAGCGTGACGAGCAGCCGCACGACGCGGACCCAACGCGGACGCGGAGGGCGAACACGGCTCCGGCGCCAGCGAGGGCCAAGCCTCCTCGCGGGACCGGCATCGTCGCCGGTGCCGCCACCGGCTTCGCCGCCCGCGAGCTCAGCCCTGGCAGCACGAAGCTCCTCAAGACCAGCCTGAGGATTCTCCCGCGAGGCCTGGCGGCGAAGCCGCCACGGCGAGCGGTAGCGCTTGTACTTCCCGCGCCCGGGATCGGGGGCATCGGCCATCAGAGCGCCGTCTATAGTGGCGGAGGTGCCGGCTGAATGCGTCATCGGGGTTGATCTCGGCGGCACCAAAGCGGTCGCCGGCGCGGTCGACGCGCGCCTCGCCGTCCATTACCGGGCGCGCCGTGAGGTGCCGACCTCGGACCTCCCGGCGCTGCTCGACACCCTCAGCGACCTGGTCGACGAGGTCCGTAACGCGGTCGGCGGCGAGGTCGAGGGAATCGGCTTTGGCATTCCCTGCCTGATCGACCAGGACCGCGGCCTCGCGGCATCCTCCGTGCATCTGCCGATCAACGGCGTCGCCTTCGCCGACGTCATGGCCGAGCGCCTCGGCCTGCCGGTGTTCATGGACAACGACGGCAACCTCGCGCTGCTCGCCGAGCATCGTGCGGGCGCGGCGCGCGGAGAGCGCAACGCCGTGATGCTGACGCTCGGCACCGGAATCGCCGGCGCGATCCTGATCGCCGGCGAGCTCTATCGCGGCTCGCAGGGCGCGGCCGGCGAGCTCGGCCACATGATCGTCTGGGCCGACGGGCCCGATTGCGGCCCCGGCTGCCCGAGCAGGGGCTGCCTCGAGTCGCTCGTCTCAGGCACCGCGCTCGCTCGGGAAGCGCTCCGCCTCGCCGAGCATGGTCCCCACACAAAACTCGGCCGCGCGCTCGCGGCGGGGCGCGAGGTCAACGGCCCGCTCGTCACCGAGCTCGCCTACGACGGCGACCCGGACGCCCTCGCGCTGCTCGCGAGCCTCGGCGAGTGGCTCGGCATCGGGCTCGTCAACGTCGTCAACATCTTCAACCCAGACGTCGTTGTGATCGGCGGCGGCGTGATCGCCGCCGGCGAGCTGATCCTCGAGCCCGCCCGCCGCGTCGTACAGGAACGCGCACTGGCCCTCCCCGCCCAGCACGTCCGCATACTCCCCGCGCGCTTCGCAGCCGAGTCCGGGATGCTCGGCGCCGCCCTCCTGGCCCGCGAACGCCTGAGCCAACGAGTCCGAGCATGAGCGAACGCCTCACCCCCACTGACAGCACTCAGCGACGCAGCGGCGCAAGCCGCGAGGAGCGCCAGTGAGCGCCGGCCGCCTCGTCGTCTGCCCGACGCCGATCGGCAACCTCGAGGACGTCACGCTGCGCGTGCTCGCGGCGCTGCGCGAGGCCGACATCGTCGCATGCGAGGACACGCGGCGCACGCGCGGCCTGCTGCACCGCTACGGCGTCACCGGCACGCTCGTCAGCTACCACGAGCACAACGAGCGCGAGCGCGCCGCCGAGCTCGTGCCGCGGATGCAGGCAGGCGCTGTCGTCGCGCTCGTCTCCGACGCCGGCATGCCGCTCGTCTCCGACCCCGGCTTCATCCTCGTCGAGGCCTGCGTCGCCGCCGGCCTCTCGGTCGAGGTGCTGCCCGGGCCGAGCTCGGCGATCGCCGCGCTGGTCGCCTCGGGCCTGCCGGCCGAGCGCTGGCGCTTCGTCGGCTTCCTGCCGCGCAAGAAGGGCGAGCTCGAGCGCCTGCTGATGAGCACCGCCGACACGCTCGTCGCCTTCGAGTCGCCCAAGCGCCTGACCGGCACGCTCACGCTGCTCGCCGCCAACGACCCGACGCGCCCGGTCGCCGTCTGCCGCGAGCTGACCAAGATCCACGAGGAGGTCCGCCGCGGCAGCGCGCAGGAGCTCGCCGAGCACTACGCCGCCCAACCCCCGCGCGGCGAGGTGGTGCTCGTCGTCGGCGCCGCGCCGGCCGGCCTCCAGCCCGGCGACGAGGACCGCGCGATCGCCGCGCTGCACGCGCTGGTCGAGGCCGGCGCCAAGCCGCGCGCCGCGGCGAAGGTGCTCGCCGAGCTGACCGGCGTCGCCGCGAACCGCCTGTACGCGGCGCACACCGAGCGCTGAAGCCGCTCCACTAGCCTCCGAGCTGCGATGTCCTACTACGTCACGACGGCGATCGACTACGTCAACGGTGTGCCGCACCTCGGTCACGCCTACGAGAAGATCGCCGCCGACATCCTCGCCCGCAACGCCCGCGCCCGCGGCGAGGACGTCTTCTTCCTGACCGGCACCGACGAGCACGGCGAGCCGATAGCCGACGCCGCCGCCGCCGAGGGCATCTCCCCGCAGGAGCTGGCCGATCGCAACGCCGCGCGCTTCCGCGCCCTCGCCGACCCGCTCGAGCTGTCGATCGACTTCTTCATCCGCACGACCGACCCCGAGCACATCGCGCGCGTGCAGGAGGTCCTCCAGCGCGTCTACGACGCCGGCCACGTCTATCTCGGGACCTACGAGGGCTGGTACTGCCCGCGCTGCGCCGACTTCAAGTCCGACACCGAGATCGGCCCCGGCAACACCTGCCTGATCCACGGCATCCCGCTCGACCGCCAGAGCGAGGAGAACTACTTCTTCGCCCTCTCGACCTTCCAGGAGCCGCTCGAGCGCCTGTTCGCGGAGCACCCCGATTTCGTCCTCCCGCGCCACCAGTTCAACGCGGCGCAGGCCTTCCTCGCCGGCGGTCTCGAGGACGTCTCGCTCACGCGCAAGAAGCTGACCTGGGGGGTCCGCGTCCCCTGGGACGGCGAGCACGTCTTCTACGTCTGGTTCGACGCGCTGCTCAACTACTACACGGCGCTCGGCTACGCCCGCCCCGGCGAGGACCTGACCGAGCGCTACTGGCCGGCGACGTTCCACGTGATCGGCAAGGACATCCTCAAGTTCCACACGATCTACTGGCCGGCGCTGCTGATGGCCGCCGGGCTCGAGCTGCCCCGCCACGTCTGGGTCCACGGCTTCCTCCACGGTCCCGACGGCGAGAAGATGTCGAAGTCGCTCGGCAACGTGCTCGACCCGTTCGCGGTGATCGAGCAGTTCGGCGCCGACGTCCTGCGCCACTACCTCTTCCGCGAGGTCACCGCCGGCCAGGACGGCCCGGTCTCACTCGACGGGGTGCGCACCCGCTACGAGACCGAGCTCGCCAACGAGTACGGCAACCTCGCGAGCCGCACGCTGAACATGCTCGAGCGCTACTGCGAGGCGCGCGTCCCCGCGGTCGCGCTCGACGCAGCGCTGCGCGGCGACTTCGCCGGGCTCGCCGCGCGCGTCGACGACCTGCTCGACCGCGCCGAGCTGTCCGCCGCGCTCGAGGAGATCTGGCAGCAGGTCCGCCGCCTCAACCGCTACGTCGAGGAAAACGCGCCCTGGCAGCTGGCCCGCGACGCGGCCCGCGCGGAGGAGCTCCAGCGCGTCCTCGCCTCGCTCGTCGAGGGCCTGCGCCTCGTGACCGTGCTGCTGAACCCCTACATGCCGGGCAAGACCGCGGAGCTACTGGACGCCCTCGGCTGCCCAGACCTGTCCGCGCGCGAGTTCGCGGCGGTGGGGTGGGGGGGTCTGGTTGGCGCGCAAGGTCCGCTCTTCCCGAAGTAGGGCGCGTTGATCGACTCTCACACCCACCTGCACCTATGTGAGGCGCCCGATGACGTCCTGGTGCGTGACGCCGCGGCGGCCGGGGTGACGAGAATCGTCACCGTCGGCACCGATCCTGCGAGTTGCGCCGCTGCACTGGCGGCAGCCGAGAGCTTCCCGTCGGTCTATGCGGCGATCGGCTGCCACCCCAACAGCGCCGAGTCGCTCGACGAGGACCAGCTGCGCCGCGACGCAGCACACCCGCGCTGCGTCGCGATCGGCGAGACGGGGCTCGACTACTACCGCGACGGCGCGCCACGCGCCGTCCAGCGCCGCGCGTTCGAGGTCCACACCGAGCTGGCGCGCGAGCTCGCCAAACCGCTCGTGATCCACACCCGCGAGGCCGCAGACGACACGATCGCGCTGCTCCACGATCAGGCCGCGGGCCTGCGCGTGATCCTCCACTGCTTCTCGATGCCAGAGCACCTCCAGCAGTGCGTGGACGCCGGCTGGTGGATCTCGTTTGCCGGCAACGTCACCTACCCGAAGAACGTCGCGATCGCCGAGGCGGCCGCAGTCGTCCGGGGCGAGCGGCTGCTGGTCGAGACCGACGCTCCCTACCTCGCTCCCCAACCCCACCGCGGCAAGCGCAACGAGCCCGCGCTGGTCCGCGAGACCGCCGCATTCGTGGCGCAGCGGCGTGGCGTCGACTACGCCGAGCTCGAGCGCCTGATCGACGCGAGCGCGGCCGCCGTTTTCGGTTGGTGACTGTTCGCGCAGCGGGCGCCGCCCTCGTCTAGATCTCGGGGCGAGGGCGCCGGCGCGTAAGTATTCGGTTGGTGAGCACTGCGCACCAACCGACTTTGCGGCGCCTCGAGCAGTTCGGGATCCGGCCCCGGCGCGCGCTCGGCCAGAACTTCCTGATCGACTCGAACATCCTTGGGGTGATCGGACGTGCCGCCGAGCTCTCGCCTGACGATGTGGTGCTCGAGATCGGCGGCGGGGTCGGCGTGCTCTCCGAATATCTCGCCGCGCGCGTTGCTCACGTCCACGTCGTTGAGATCGATCCGAGCCTCGAGCCGGCGCTGCGCGACGCGCTGGCGCCGTTCGCCGCGAGCAGCACGCTGCATCTCGCCGATGCGATGGAGCTCGACCTGCGGGCGCTCGTGCCGGCGCCGACCAAGGTTGTCGCGAACCTGCCCTACGGGATCGCTGCCGGCGCGATCCTGCGGACGATCGAGGAGCTCGACGCCGCTAGGCTCTGGATCGCGATGGTGCAGCGCGAGGTGGGAGAGCGATTCGCGGCAACGCCGGCGAATCGCGCGGAATACGGCGTACCGAGTGTGCTCGCCCAGCTGACGTGCGACGTGAGGGTGGTGCGGAAGATCCCGCGGACCGTCTTCTACCCGGTTCCCCGGGTCGACTCTGTGTTGATCGCGCTGACACGCCGCGGCCCGGCATCGCCGGCCAAGCTGCGGGCGTTTGTGCGCGGGGCATTCGCACACCGCCGCAAGACGCTCGCCAGCTCGCTCGCGCTCGCCGGCGGCCTCGATCCCGATCGCGTCCGCGGCGCGCTGGTGGCGATCGGCAGGCCCGCAAATCTCAGAGCGGAGTCGCTCGAGCCGGGCGAGCTCCGCTCGCTCTGGCAGGCGCTGTCGTGAACGAGCTCGCGCCGGCAAAGCTGAACCTCTGCCTCTACCTCGGGCCGCTGCGCGAGGATGGCAAGCACGAACTGGTGAGCGTGATGCAGTCGCTCGAGTTGGCCGACCGGCTCACGCTGAGCGATCACTCGGCGCCCGCGGACGAGGTCCGCTGCCCCGGCGTCGCGGGACCGAACCTCGCCGCCCGCGCGATCGCCGCGTTTCGCGAGCTGACCGGCTGGGACGGTCCGCCACAGCTGCTCGAGATCGACAAGCGGATCCCGGTTGCGGCCGGGCTCGGCGGCGGCTCGGCCGACGCGGCGGCTGCGCTGCGCCTCCTCGCGCGGCGCTCGGCGCTCGGCAGCGACGAGCAGCTGCACGAGATCGCCGTCGCGCTCGGCGCCGACGTTCCCAGCCAGCTGCACCCCGGGCGCTGGCTCGCCCGGGGAGCCGGCGAGCGACTCACGCCGCTCGCCGATGCCGGGCCGGTCGGTCTGCTGGTCCTTCCTTCGCACACGACGCTCTCGACCGCCGCGGTCTACGCCGAGGCCGACCGCCTCGGTCTGAGCCGCTCCGCGGAGGAGCTCGCAACGCTGCTCGAAACGCTTGATCCCGCCGACCCTGAGCCGGTAAATGACCTCGCCACTGCGGCCCTGTCGCTCGAGCCGACGATCGCAGCGGCCCTCCAGCAGGCGCTCGACGCGGGTGCCGAGCACGCGATGGTGTGCGGATCTGGCCCAACCGTAGTGGGTGTCTTTCCTACACTCCACCATGCCGAAGCCGCGTGCCGGGAGCTAAATCAGTCGGGCGTGAATGCGAAAGCATCCAGCGCCCTTCACAATTCACTCTCCAGATGACCAGAACCCAGATCATCTATGCCGTCATCGGCGCCTGCGCGGTGCTCGGCGTGGGGGTCTGGGTCGGCATGATCCTGGTGCCCGCATGGACCGCGTACTCGCGGATCTGGCAACGGCTCGTTGCGGCCTGCCTGTCGCTCTACATTGGCGCCGTCATGGCGGGCCTGGGCATCGTCCTCGGTGTGCTGGTGGTCCCGTGGGCTTGGGACCGACTCCATTCGTGAGCACGAGAAAAGGGTCCACCGAGCTCGATTTCGCTGCGCTCGAGGAGATCACAGCTGCTGTCGAATCCGGCGCCGGTCTGCCGACCGTCGTCCGTGCGGCGGCCAAGGCGCTGGGGGTTAGCCTCGTCGTGCTCGATCGCGGCGGTCAGGCGCTCGCGGTCGCCGCCCGCTCGCCCGCTGACGAGAAGTCGCTGCTCGGCGCCACCGACGGCGTCGAGGCGATCGACCTGCGGGTCGCCGACGCGCCGGTCGGGCAGATGCGGCTGCGCACCCGTGCCGGCTCGAGCCTCGGCCTGCTGCGGCTGGTCGCGACGCTCGTCGCCTCCGAGGTCGAGCGCGTCCGGGCGCCCGAGCGCGAGTCCGAGGAGGAGAGCGCGGCCTTCCTTTCGAGCCTGCTGGCGCACGAGTTCACGAGTCGCGAGGAGCTGCTCGAGCGTGCACGCGCCGTTGGCCTGCGCGAGCTCGAACGCGGAACGACCGTGCTCGTCGTCCACGCCCGCGCCCTGGCGCCGGCGCCGGAGGGCTGGCGCAGCCGCCTGCGGCTGCTCGCCGCCCGCGGCGCCCGCGGTGTCGCCCCCAGCGCGGTCGCGGTGATGTCCGAGCGCGAGATCATCGGCGGTGCTGAGGTGGTCGTGCTGCTCCCGGGCGCCGACGAGGTGGCCGGCCGCCGCGGCGCCGAGAACGTGTTGCGCGACGTCCAGGCCGGGCTCGGCGGGTTCGCCTTCGTCGTCGGGCGCAGCCGCCCCGCCGACGATCCGCTTGCGATCGCCCGCGCTGCCGACGAGGCCCTGCTCGCGGCGAACGTCGCCGAGGGCGACGGCGAGGCCCACATCCTCGGCTTCGAGGAGACCGGCGCCTACCGCCTGCTGCTCTCGACGATGAGCGAGAACCCGGCCGAGTTGCAGCGCTTCTTCGCCGAGACAGTCGAGCCGCTGCTCGCCTACGACGAGCAGTACGAGACCGAGCTGGTCGCCACCGTCGCGGCGTTCCTCGAAGCCGACGGCAACGTCGCCGCGACCGCGCAGCGGCTCTTCACCCACCGCCACACGATCCGCTACCGGCTCGAGCGCGTCCGCGAGCTGTGCGGTCTCGATGTCGGCTCCAGTGACGGCCGCGAGAAGCTGAGCCTCGGCCTCAAGGCGATGCGCGTCCTCGGCATTGTCGGCGCGAGCGGACCGGCGAGCGAGCCGGGCGCGACCGGCGGTCGCGTGCCGGGCCGCTAACGCTCCTCAAATTCAGGGATTTCAGCCGTCGCAGGAACGCGTCGGCGCACCTAGAATCAGAGTGACGGGGCGCCCGCTGGTCGATGTCGGCGCCCGCCCCACGGCGACACCTCGAGCGGAAGGGCAGCCCAGCTATGGCGGTGCAGGCGCAGGCCCTTCGGCCCCCTCATGCCGACCCTGCCGGTCCCCTGGCGGCGCTCGCCCCGGCGCAGGCGCCCGGCAGCGCGCTGCTCGCGATGGGGATCTGCAAGCGCTACAGCGGCAGGCGCGTGCTGGACGATGTTTCGCTTTCTGTCGCACCCGGCGAGGCGGTCGCGATCATCGGTGAGAACGGCGCCGGCAAGAGCACGCTGATGCGGATCTGCGCCGGCCTGATCCAGCCCGACGCCGGTCAGGTCAGCGTCAGCGGACGCGTCGGCTACTGCCCCCAGGAGCCCGGCCTGTTCGACCTCCTCTCCGCCGACGAGCACCTGGCGATGTTCGCCCCGGCGCTCGGCCTCTCACGCAAGCAGGCGATTCACGAGGGCCATCTGCTGCTCTCCGAGTTCGCCTTCCCGTTCGCCCAGCGCGCCCAGTGCCGCCACCTCTCCGGCGGCTCGCGCCAGAAGCTGAATCTCGCGCTCGCGCTGCTTGGTGGCGCCCACGTGCTGCTGCTCGACGAGCCCTACCAGGGCTTTGACCACGGCGCCTACGTCAGCTTCTGGGAGCACGTGGCCCGCTGGAAGGACGGCGGCATTGGTGTCGTCGTCGTCACCCACCTGCTCGCCGACCAGGACCTCGTCGACCGGGTGGTCGAGCTGACGATCGCGACCGAGCCGCTCTGCGAGGCGCCATGAGCGTGCGGCGGATCTTCGTCACGGCAAAGATGACCGGGCTCGAGCTCGGCCGTCGGCGGATCGCGATCGGGCTGCTGACAGCGCTGCCGCTCGCCTTCTACGGCGGCTCGGTCGGCCGCGGCAGCGGCGCGGTGATCACCGGTGGCGTCGCGATGGCCTTCTCGATCTCCGGCGCGTCGATCTTCGTGGCGCTCACGGCACGCCCGGTCGATCCGCGCCTGATTCTCGCCGGCTACCACCCGACCGAGCTGCTGCTCGGCCGCCTGCTGCTGCTCGAGGTGTTCGGCGTCGCGGTCTCGGGCCTCTTCAGCGTCATCATGGTTTTCGGCTCGACCCCCAACCACCCGTGGGCGCTCGCCGCCGGCGTCGGCCTCGTCGCGCTGACCAGCGTGCCATTCGGTCTCGTCGTTGGCGGCCTCTCCCCGCACGAGCTCGAAGGCGTGCTCGTGCTGATCGGCGTCGTCGGCGTCCAGCTGACGCTGTTCTCGACCCAACTCGCGGCGAAGTTCCTGCCGTTCTGGGGCGGGCAGCGCCTGCTCGACCACTCGGTCAACACGGTCGCGGTCGGCGCCGCGGTCCCCGCCGACATCGCCTACGCCGCGGTCCTCTTCGCGATCGCGACCTATGTCATGCGCCGCCAGGCTCCGTCGGTCGGCGGCGCCCGGCGCCACTTCGCCCGCGCCGGCTTAGCTGGGGGGCAGGGATTCGAACCCCGATAGCCGGCGCCAAAGGCCGGAGTCTTGCCGTTAGACGACCCCCCAGTGGTCGCTCGCTGGCGATTGTAGATTCGGACGACGGCCGGTCGCGTTACGCTCAGGGCAGATGAATCCGGCGACCGTCGTGATCCTCGCCGCGGGGCGCGGTACGCGGATGCGCTCCGCGACACCCAAGCTCGCGCACGATCTCTGTGGACGGCCGCTTATCCAGTGGCCGGTTGCGGCGGCGCTCGATGCCGGAGCCGAGCGCGTGGTGGTGGTGCTTTCCGCCGACGCCCCGTTCGACGGCGCGCTGCCTGACGGGGTCCGCAGCGTCGTGCAGCGCAAGCCGGACGGTACCGGCGGTGCGCTGCTCGCAGCCGCGCCCGAGATCGCCCTCGGCAGCATGTTGATCGTCATCAACGGCGATGGCCCGCTCGTCGATCCCGCCCTGCTGCGTGATCTCGCCGCCGAACACGCCCGCACCGGTGCGGCGGCGACGATGGTGACGATCGAGCTCGCTGACCCGACGGGCTACGGGCGGGTTGTGCGCGACGCGAGCGGAGCAGTCCAGCGCGTCGTCGAGACCAAGCACGAGGAGGGGCTGAGCGCCGGCGAGCTGGCGATCCGCGAGATCAACACGGGTGTCTTCGCCTTCTCCGCCGAGCCGCTGCTCGAGCAGCTGCCGAACGTCGCCGCGGTCGCCGGGGAGATCTACCTGCCGGGCGTGCTGCCGCTGATCGCCGCCGCCGGCGGATTGATCACGACGCTCAAGGCAAGCGACCCGGCGCTGCTGATCGGCGTCAACGATCTGCTCCAGCTCGCGGCGGCTCGCAGCGAGGCTCAGCGACGGATCCAGGAGCGACACATGCTCGCGGGGGTGACGATCGTCGAGCCGGCGAGCACGAGCATCGACTTCGCCGTCGAGATCGCGCCGGATACGGTGATCGAGCCCTGCACCCAGCTGCGCGGCGACACGCGGATCGGCGCCGGCGCAACCGTCGGGCCGCACACGACGGTGATCGATTCGCTCCTCGGCGACGGCGTCCGGGTGATCCACTCGCACCTCGTCGAGTGCGAGCTGCGGGCCGGCGCCAGCGTCGGCCCGTTCGCCTACCTGCGCCCCGGCGCGCTGCTGCGCGAGCGCGCCAAGGCCGGCACCTTCGTCGAGATCAAAAACTCCGATGTCGGCGCCGGGACGAAGATTCCGCACCTCTCCTATATCGGCGACGCCGACATCGGTGCGGACACGAACCTCGGCGCCAGCTCGATCACCGCCAACTACGACGGCCGCGACAAGCACCGCACGACGATCGGCGCTCGCGTCAAGGGAGCCGTCCACACCGCCTACGTCGCGCCGGTCAGCGTCGGCGACGATGCCTGGACAGCGGCCGGCTCGGTCGTGACCGACGATGTGCCGCCGGGCGCGCTCGCCGTGGCGCGCGCGCGCCAGCGCAACATCGAACGTTATGCAGAGCGTCGCTCTGACACCGAGGATGCGTAGACTGGCGGCGATGAGTGTGCTGGAGCCTCAGGGCGCGGTCACCAGCCTGCCGATCGACTCCGAAAAGCGGCTGATGCTGTTCAGCGGGCGGGCTACGCCGCAGCTCGCGCACGACATCGCCGGGAAGCTCGGCGTCGAGCTCAGCCCGACGACGCTGAAGACGTTCGCCAACGGCGAGGTCTACTGCCGCTACGAGGAGTCGATCCGCGGCGCCGACGTGTTCATCGTCCAGTCGACGTGCGGTAACCCGGAGAACGGCTTGACCGCCAACGATGCGCTGCTCGAGCTGCTCGTGATGATCGACGCCGCGGTCGGTGCCTCCGCGCACCGCGTGATCGCCGTCCTGCCCTGGTATGGCTACTCCCGCCAGGACAAGAAGTCGGCACCCCGCGAACCGATCACGGCTCGGCTCGTCGCCCGGATGCTCGAGGCGGCCGGTGCCGACCGCGTCCTGACGATGGACCTCCACGCCGGCCAGGTCCAGGGCTTCTTCAGCAAGCCGGTCGATCACATGACGGCGCGCTTCATCCTCGCCCAGCACTTCAACGACCTCCAGATCGAGAACCTCGTCGTCGTCGCCCCCGATGTCGGCCGCGCCAAGCTGGCCCAGAAGTTCGCTGAGAACGTCGGCGCCGACCTCGCGATCATGATCAAGGAGCGCCCGGCGCAGCAGGTCGCCGAGATCGGCTACGTGATCGGTGACGTCCGCGGCAAGAACGCGATTATCGTTGACGACATCATTGACACGGCGGGCACGCTCTGCGCGGCGACGATGACGCTGCTAGACCAGGGCGCCGGCCGCGTCTTCGCCGCCGCTACGCATGGCGTCTTCTCCGATCCGGCGTTCGAGAACATCGCCAAGACACCGCTCGAGCGTGTCGTCGTCACCGACACGATCCCGCGCCGCAGCGACGCCCCCGAACAGATTCGCCAGCTGCCCTGCGCCGAGCTGCTGACGGACTCGATCCGCCGGATTTTCACCGACGGCTCGGTCAGCGAAGTGTTCGGCGGCGAGAACCAGCTGTTTTGAGCGATCGGCTCGCAGCGCTCACGGCGCGGCTCGAGCTGAGCGACGACGAAGCGCTCGCGATCTTCCACCTCGACGCGCTCACGGCGATCGGCGGCGACACCGATCACCGGCCGGAGATCGAGATCGTCGACGCCATGACCAGCGAGGCCGCGGACCTCGCCGGCGACGCCTCGCTCGCGCGCTGGCTGCGCTCCGCCACGCTCACACCAACCCCACTCGAGCTGCTCGAACGGGGCGACTTCGCCGCCTTCGAGGACGCCCTCGACCACTGGCTGCGCAGCACCGGCGTCGTCTCCTCGCCGTGAGTGCGCTCGCTTCGAGCGACAGCACAGTGTTTGCATCCTGCTCGGCGCCACTGAGCGCACAAGCTCCAAGCAATGCTCCGCCGAAGCGGAGCATTGCTACCCTTTGCCGTCGTGTCCGCCAGCGTTCCAACCCGTCTTGATGTCAATGGCCGCGAGCCTGGCGGCTCGCGCAGCGTTCGCCGCCTGCGCCGCGAGGGGTTCGTGCCCGGCGTCCTCTACGGCGGCGATGGCGAGCCCGTGACATTTGCGGTCAACGAGCGCGTGCTGCGCCACGCGCTCGCCGCCCGCGGCGCCGTGCTCGAGGTTGCGATCGACGGTGGCAGTCCGACGCCGGCGGTGCTGAAGGATCAGCAGCGCCATCCCGTCCGCGGACAGACCGTGCACCTCGATCTCGTCCGGGTTCGCCTGGACCGCGTGATCCAGGCTCAGGTGCCGATCCATCTGGTTGGCGTCGACGACGCGCCAGGCGTTCGTGACGGTGGTGTGCTCGAGCACGTTACGCACGAGATCACGGTCGAGGCGCTGCCGACGGCGATCCCCGAGTCGATCAGCCACGACGTCTCCGAGATGGTGATCGGCGACACGCTGTTGCTCGAGGCGATTGTCGCGCCGGCTGGGGTGACGCTGCTGGGAGAGCCGCAGGAGGTCGTGATCGCGACGCTGACGCCGCCGCGCCTACGGACCGACGAGGAGCTGGAGCTCGAGCTCGAGACTGAGCTCGTCGGTGCCGGCGAGGAGGGCTCATCGGCGTCCGACGGCGAGGCTGAGGACGCCGCCGCCGAGGGCGGCGAGAGCGCCGAGTAGCTCCTGCGCTTTTCGCGCGGCGGCTCCGTAGTCGATTGGCTCGTCGTCGGGCTCGGCAACCCGGGCCGTGAATACGACGGCACGCGGCACAACGTCGGCTTTGCCGTCGTCGAGCAGCTCGCCGAGCGCTGGCAGACCGGCCGCCCACGTGAGCGCTTTCGCGGCCGCCTGCGTGAAGGTCGCGCCGGCGACGGCGGTCCACGCGTCGCACTGCTCGAGCCGTTGACCTTCATGAACGACGCGGGGCGGTCGGTCGGACCGGCGCGCGGCGCCTACAAGCTCGGGCTCGAAAGCGTCCTCGTCGTTCACGACGAGATCGACCTCCCGTTCGGCGAGGTGCGCTCGCGCGTCGGCGGCGGCCTGGCCGGGCACAACGGCCTCAAGTCACTCCGCGCAGAGCTCGGTGGCACTGACTTCGCGCGCGTCCGCGTCGGCGTGGGGCGGCCACCGTCGAGCGACCCGGAGGTCGTCGCGGCCTACGTCCTGGCGCGCTTCAGCGAGCCGCGGGCCGATGTCGATGCGCTGATCGAGAGCGCCGCCGACGCGGTCGCCGCCGTAGTGTTGGATCGCTGAGCATGCTCGCCAAGTTGCTGGATCACCTCGCCGAGAGCGAGGAAGCGCTCGCGCTCGCCCGCGATGGCGGCGACGCGTTCTGCTCCTCGGCGCTCCGGCCTTTCGTGGTCGCGGCGCTGCTCGCGCGCACGCCGGCGCGGCCGGCGATCGTCGTCGCCCCCGATGACCGGATGGCACATGAGCTGTCCGGCGACCTCGCCAGCTGGCTCGCGCCCCGCCGCGTCCGCTTCTACCCGTCACGCGGCGTCACCTATGAGTCGCACCTCGCGCCGCCGCCGCACCTCGTCGGTCTGCGGATCGCGGCGCTCGACGCGATCCTCGAGCCACCGGCGGCCGGCGAGGACGCGCCGGTGCTCGTGGTCTCAGCGACGGCCCTGGCGGAGAAGGTCCCCGACCCGGCGCTGCGACCACACTCCTTCACGCTGGCGGTCGGCGACCTGCTCGACCTCGACGAGTGCGCGCAGACCCTCGCGGAGATGGGCTACGAACGCGTCGGCCAGGTCGAGGAGCGCGGGCAGTTCGCCGTCCGTGGCGGGCTGCTCGACCTGTTCGGCGCGACCGCCGATCGCGCGATCCGTGTCGAGCTCTTCGATATTGAGATCGAGTCGCTGCGCAGCTTCTCGACCTTCACCCAGCGCTCGCTCGAGAGCGTCGACGCCGTCGAGGTAGCGCCGGCAGCGGAGCTCGCCCTCGAGTATCGGCTGCCGTTGCTCGATGACGGCGACGAGCGCCCGGATATCGCCGATCTGCTGCCGGTCGATCGCTTCCAACCACTGCTCGAGCTCGTCGGAGCGCAGGCCGAGCTGATCGTTTGCGCGACCGAGGAGATCGCGCCCACGCTGCGCGACCACTGGGCCGACGTCTGCGCTGCGTTTCACGACAGCGACGCACACCACCTCTACGTGCCGCCGGACGAGCTCGAGGCGATTCTCGAGCAGCGCGCGCGTGTGCGGCTCTCCTCGCTCGCGGGCAACGCCCCGATCGAGCTGCACGCCCAGGCCGCGGTTCCAGCGGCGCGCTCCCTGGCCGACGCCGAGGCCGCGCTGGAGCGCCAGCTGCGCTCCGGCTATCGCACGGTCGTGACCTGGGCGCGGCGCGGCGACGGCGAGCGCGCCGCGCACAACCTGACCCGCCTGCGCGCCCAGTGGCTCGAGCAGGATCCGCCGATCGAGGCGCTGACGTTCGCGCAGGCGACACTCGCCGAGGGCTTCGTCGCGCCCGCGTTGCGCCTCGCGGTGATCCCCGACCACCGCCTCTACCAACGCCGGCGAACGGCGAGCCGACCGACGGTCGGGCGCCGTGGAGCGCTGCGTTCATTCGCCGATCTGCGGGCGGGTGACTACGTCGTCCACGAAGACCACGGCGTCGCGCGCTTCGCCGGCTTCGAGACGCGCACGGTTGCCGGCGTCACGCGCGACTACCTGCTGCTCGAATACCAGGGCGACGACCGCGTCTACGCGCCGACCGACCAGTTCGCGAAGATCTCGCGCTACGTCGGCGCCGGCGCCGGCGAGCCGACCCTCTCGAAACTCGGGGGCACACGCTGGGACACGCTGAAGGCGCGGGCTCGGCATGCCGCGCAGGAGCTCGCCGGTGAGCTGCTCGCGCTCTACGTGGAGCGTCGCCGCCGTGAGGGGCACGCGTTTGCCGCCGATGGCGACTGGCAGCGCGAGTTCGAGCAGCGCTTCCCCTACACCGAGACGCCCGACCAGCGCGAGGCGATCGACCTCGTCAAGGCCGACATGGAGGCGCCGCGGCCGATGGATCGCTTGATCTGCGGCGACGTCGGCTACGGCAAGACGGAGGTGGCGCTGCGGGCCGCCTTCAAGTGCGTCGCCGACGGCAAGCAGGTGCTGATGCTCGTCCCGACGACGATCCTTGCCCAGCAGCACTACGGCACGTTCCGTGAACGGCTTTCCGACTACCCGATCGTCGTCGAGCACGTCTCGCGCTTTCGCAGCGCCGCCGAGCAGCGCGACGCGATCGAGCGCTTTCGCGAGGGTCGCGTCGACATCCTGATCGGCACGCACCGGGTGCTCTCGCGCGACGTCCGCGCGAAGGACCTCGGTCTGCTGATCCTCGATGAGGAGCAGCGCTTCGGCGTTCGCCAGAAGGAGCTGCTGCGCCAGCTGCGCCTGCGCGTCGACGTGATCGCGATGTCGGCGACGCCGATTCCCCGCACGCTGCAGATGTCGCTGGCGGGCCTGCGCGACATCTCCGTGATCGAGACACCACCGGAAGGACGCCGACCGGTCCGCACCTATGTCGGCGAACATGACGAGCAGCTCGTACGCCAGGCGCTCGAGCGCGAGGGCGAGCGTGGCGGGCAGGCGTTCTACCTCCACAACCGCGTCGAGACGATCGACGAGGTCGCTGCCGGCCTGCGCGGGCTCTGCCCGAAGCTGCGCTTCGAGGTCGCTCACGGCCAGCTCGACGAGCAGGAGCTCGAGGCACGGATGATGAGCTTCCTGCGCGGCGATGCCGACGTGCTTGTATGCACTTCGATCATCGAGTCCGGAATCGACATCCCACAGGCCAACACGCTGATCGTCGAGCGCGCCGACCACTTCGGGCTGGCTCAGCTCTACCAGATCCGCGGTCGCGTCGGCCGCAGTCGCGAGCGCGCCTACGCCTACCTGCTCTATGACTCGGCCGCCGCTCTCTCGCCGGATGCGGCGCAGCGCCTGTCGGCGCTCTCGGACTTCACCGAGCTCGGCGCCGGGTTCCGGATCGCGATGCGCGATCTCGAGCTGCGCGGCGCCGGCAACCTGCTCGGGGACGAGCAGTCCGGCCACGTCGCGGCACTCGGCTTCGAGCTCTATATGCAGATGCTCGACGAGGCGATGCGCGAGGCCGAGGGCCAGGCGGACGGCGACGAGAGCTGGGAGCCGGTCCGTCTCGACGTTGATGTCGACGCCTACGTCCCGGCCGAGTACGTCGGCTTCGAACAGGCGAAGATCGAGCTGCATCGCCGGATCGCTGCCGCGCGCGACGTCGCGGAGCTCGAGCAGCTGCGCAGCGAGCTGGCTGATCGCTTCGGGCCGCCGCCGGAACCGGTCGAGCACCTGCTCGACCTCCAGCGGGCGCGGATCAAGCTCGGCGCGGCCGGCGCCCGCGTCGTGACGTTTCGCAGCGGGCGCCTCGCGATCACGCCGATCGAGCTCGACTCGGCCGGTGTCCGCGAGCTGCGCGCCCGGCTCGAGGGCGTGGTCTACGAGTCGGGGCGCTCGCAGGTGCTGCTGCGAGTGCCGGATTCGCCCGCGGAGCGCTTCCCCGCGGTGCTTGCCGCGGCTGACGCTGTGCTTGCAGCGAGCACCTCGCGCGGCTGACCTGGCGCCCGGGCTCGGCGCATCCGCTAGGATCGGCGATTCGTGAGTAGAAGCATGCGGACAGCCGTGGCGTGTGCCGCCGCGATCGCCACCGCTGTCGGCGTTGGCGCCTGCGGTACGAGTGTGCCTTCAAGTGCGATCGCTGTCGTCGGTGGCTACAACGTGCCGAAGACCGCGTTCAACCACTGGCTGACGGTCGCCAACAACCAGCCCTACATCGGCACTGGTACAACGCCCCCGGCGGTGCCGCTGCCGCCGAGCTACACCGCCTGCATCGCCGGTGAGCGGGCGCGCGTCGCAAAGGGCTCGACGGCCCCGGCGACGAGCGTGCTGCGCTCCGAGTGCGCCGCCTCCTACAAGGAGCTCGCCGAGGAGGTGACCGCACTGCTGGTCGAAGGCGTGTGGTTCCAGGGCGAGGCCTACGACCGCCACGTCCACGTGACGCAGAAGGCGATCAACGCCGCCTGGAACGAGGAGCGCGTAGCGCAGTTCCCGACGACGACGAAGCTCAACACCTTCCTCGCCGAGTCGGGCTACACGATCGCCGATCTCAAGTGGGTCGCGATGCTCAACCTGCTGCAGGAGGACATCGTCAAGAAGATCGACGCTCAGGCCTCCCACGTGGGCGCGGCCGCGATCGCTGCCTATTACAAGGCGCACATCTCCCAGTACTCGCAGCCGGAGCGGCGGGACATCGAGCTCGTGCTGACCAAGACCGCCGCGACCGCTGCGACGGCAAAGTCCGCGATCTCCGGCGGCACCAGCTTCGCCAGCGTCGCCAAGCAATATTCGATCGATCCCACGACGAAGAGCACCGGCGGGGTCGAGGACGGCGTGGAGCAGGGGGAGGAGACACCGACGCTCAGCACGGCGATCTTCAACGCACCGATCGGCACGCTCGAGGGGCCGCTGAAGACCGCCTTCGGCTACTACGTGTTCGAGGTCACGAAGTCGATTCCGAAGTCCGTCGAGAGCCTCGCGAGTGAGACCACGACGATCAAGGACCAGCTCGTCAGCGCTGCGCAGACCGCGGCCGTCGACAAGCTCCGCAACAGCTTCGTCAAGAAGTGGCAGGCACGCACGACCTGCGGGTCCGCCTACCTGGTCACCCAGGTCTGCGGCAACGCTCCGGCGGCCGCCTCGACGGGCGCGAGCGGCACGACGTCCACCAGCGGCGCCAGCGGCAGCAGCTAGCACGTAGGCAGCGGCGGGGAGCGAACATGAGCGCGATCGAGGCAGTGCACGCGCGGCAGATCTTCGACAGCCGCGGGAACCCGACGATCGAGGTCGAGCTGAGTCTCAGGGGCGGGGCCAGCGGCCGGGCCGCAGTGCCATCGGGCGCCTCGACCGGAGAGTTCGAGGCGGTCGAGCTGCGTGACGGCGGACCTGAGTACGCCGGCAAGGGTGTGTCCCGCGCGGTCGCCAACGTCAACGGCGAGATCGCGCAAGCCGTTCTCGGCAGCGATGGTGGCGACCAAGAGGCGCTCGACCAGCGCCTGATCGAGCTCGACGGCACTCCCAACAAGGCGCGCCTCGGTGCCAACGCGCTGCTCGGGGTCTCGCTGGCGGCGGCCCAGGCCACGGCCACCGAGCGCGGTCTACCGCTCTGGCGCCATCTCGGCGGTGAGCAGGCGGAGCTGCTGCCGGTGCCGATGATGAACGTGCTGAACGGCGGCGCACACGCCGACAACAAGGTCGACTTTCAGGAGTTCATGGTCGTTCCCCGCGGCGCCGCGAGCTTCAGCGAGGCGATGCGCATGGGCACCGAGGTCTACCACGCGCTCAAGGCGACGCTGCACGATCGCGGCCTTGGCACCGCGGTTGGCGACGAGGGCGGATTCGCGCCGGATCTGCCGTCCAACGAAGCAGCCCTCGAGCTGCTGCTCGAGGCCGTCGACAAGGCGGGCTGGCGCCCCGGCGAGGACGTTGCGATCGCCCTCGACCCCGCGGCGAGCGAGTTCTACCGCGATGGTGCCTACGTGCTCGAGCACGAGGGCCGCACGCTCGATGCTGCCGCGCTGACCGATTACTGGGCGACGCTCGCCGGGCGCTATCCGATCGTCTCGCTCGAGGACGGCATGGACGAGGAGGACTGGGGCGGCTGGAAGACGCTCACCGACCGCCTCGGCGGGTCGCTACAGCTCGTTGGTGATGACGTCTTCGTTACCAACACGGAGCGTCTGCAACGGGGGATCGACAGCGGTGTCGGAAACTCGATCCTGATCAAGCTCAACCAGATCGGCACGCTGAGCGAGACGCTCGCGGCGATCGCACTCGCACATCAGGCGGGCTACAGCGCCGTGATCTCGCACCGCTCGGGCGAGACCGAGGATGTCGCAATCGCCGACCTCGTGGTGGCCACGGGCGTCGGCCAGATCAAGACCGGAGCCCCATCGCGCAGTGAGCGCGTGGCGAAGTACAACCAGCTGCTGCGGATCGAGGAGGCGCTCGGCGAACGGGCGCGCTTCGGCGGCAGCTCGGCGTTTCCCGCCTGATCCGCGTGCAGGAGGCCCGGCCGCGGGCGCGAATGCGTGACTGTGCCCGCCGCTGCCCGCCGCCAGCCACGCCGTTCCACCCGTGTTCGCTGGGACCGCGTTGGCCGGGCTACGATGCTGCTGGTTTTAGTTGCCCTCGCCTACCTTTACATCAGTCCGGTTCGCGGACTCATCTCCGACCTGCAGGAGGCGTCGAGCCGCCACGCGCAGGTCCTCTCGCTCGAGCGCACGGCCGCTCAGCTGCGCGCGCAGGAGCGCACCCTGGCACAGGCGAGCACGCTTGAGATTGAGGCGCGCAACCTCGGCCTCGTCCGCCCTGGTGAGCGCGAGTACGTCGTCAGCGGGCTGCCCGACAACTGATCCACGCGCCAGCAGGGCCTGAGCGTGCTCGAGACGGCCATGCATCAGTGGCAGGACGGGGAGCGCCGCCTCGCGCAGGCCCCGACCGCACAACGCCGCGCACTCGAGCGCGTGGTCGAGCGCATCACCACCGAACTGCGCTGGCGCCTGGGGACCTCGTTCGCCGTCGCCGAGCTCGTCGACCTCTACGACGGCTCCTCATCCTGGTCGCTGGGCCTAGCACTCCAGGCAGCCCCAGCCGAACCACTCGCCTGGGAGCAATGGGTCAGCGACGCTGCCTTCCACCGCCACCTCCGCCGCGCCAGAGACTGGCCCCCACCCCGCTAACCAAGCGAGCGGGCGAGCGGTTGGCTTTACGCAAAGGCCGCGCAGCTCACGGGCGACAGGTCACCGCGCCATGCCACGACCCCGCACCCCACTCAAGTCCCGCTCACGCGTCAGTGCGGCGAATGACGATCTGGTCCTCTTCGATCGTCACTGATACGGGCCGATGTCCGGCCCAATGCTCGGCATAGATCGGGTTGTCGGTCACGGCCGGGTCGAGCCACAGTCCGTAGCCCTCCTCGCCATGATCGAAGCTGCCTTCGAGCGGCCCGCTCGCCGCCTTGCCGCGGGAGCGCCCACCACGGCTGCGTCGCTTCGGGGCTGCGGTCTTGCTCGCTTCGGCTTCCTCGGCCTCGCGGGTCACGCGTTCTGCCTCTTCGGCTTCCTGGCGGGCCAGCTCGGCCGCCTCGAGCTCGGCCGCGATCAGCGCATCGTCTTCGGCGCGCAGGTCGATCTCTTCGACGAATGCCGCCGGTCCGCCGTCGCCGCCGGCCGGCTCATCGTCGAGCAGGCCGTTCTCACGCTTGAAGCTCTGGATCTGCTGGACCGTCACCTCGAGCTGGTGCGCCACCCATGCGTCGGTGCGTCCCTGCCGCGTCCAGGTGCGGATCTGGTTCAGATGTGGTCGGAGTGATTTACGCGCCATTGATCGCGCGCACACTAGCGCAAAGGGGGGAGTCTTCTCTGTCAGCTTGCATTCCGCACCCAGAATGGGGTTAATGGTGCTTCGCGAACGGGAGAGCGAGGGGTGACATGCTCGTGCTGACGAGAAAATCGAACCAGAGCATCATGATCGGCGACGAGATCGAGGTTTCGGTGCTGTCGGTGATCGGCGAGAAGGTACGTATCGGGATCCAGGCGCCGCGTGCGGTGCCGGTGTATCGGCGCGAGGTTTACGTCGAGATTCAGCGCGAGCAAGCCGCCGAGGTGGCAGCTGCGTCGCCGGTTGTGGAGCCGCCGTCGATCTGAGCCGCGCCGTTCGGCGCGGGCTATTCCATCAGCAGGTAGAGCACGCGGAACATCGCGAAGCTGATCACGACTGCGGTCGTGCTCAGCGTGCAGGCGAGTACGACGTAGCGCATCCGTCCCATCCGTACGTTCCGCTCGATCGTGCGCTTGCGCGTGCGTCGCTCGGTCGCCCGGCGGATCGCCTCGCGCCGCTGGCGATCGATCTCCCGCTCCTCCTCAAACGCCCGTTCGAACGTGCTGAGGCTCTGGCGCATCTTCATTGCCACGGCAAGGGAGGGTAGCGGTTGCGCCAGCCAGATGGCAGCCTGACCAGCTTTTGCGCCCCGAGTCCTAGAATCCCTCTGGATGGCACCAGCTGACCTCTTCGTAGTTTGCAAGAACCCCGACTGTGGGGCTGAGGTCAGCCCCTACGTGACCGAATGCCCCTACTGCGGAACTCGGTTGCGCAAGCGCGCGCCAAAGCTCGACAAGGGCCTGCAGCGCGTTTCGCACACGCGCCGGATGCCGACACCGCCGCTCGGCCGGTTGCGCCGCGGTGAGATCCCGGGTATCCGCGCCGACCGCGCGCCGTACGCGACGTGGCTGCTGGTGATTGCCACCTGTGGCGTGTGGGTTGCGACGCGCGCCGGCTACGTATCGATCTACCGCTTCATCGCGATCTACCCACTGGGATCGCAGTGGTGGCATGTCTTCACGACGCCGTTCGCCTACTGGGACCCGTTCGAGAGCTTCGGGAGCGGCGTCTACCAGTTCGCGACGCTGTTCGCGGTGGCGGTGTTCGGCTGGCTGATCGAGCGCCGTCACGGCTCGATGGCGGTGATCGCCCTGTTCATGATCGGCGCATCGGGCGGTGCCTATATCGCGCTGATGGCGCACCTCAACGACAGCGCGTTGGGTGGTAACGGCGGCGCACTCGCGCTGGTCTGCGCCTGGGCGGTGCCGGACATGCTCGCCCGGCGCGCCAAGCAGTCCTACGACGGCGATCTGCTCGGCGCAGGCGTGATCGCAATCGCGCTGCTGGCGATGCCGATCGTGCGCCCAGGTGAAGCGAGCGCCGTTGCCGGCGGCTTCGGGGTGGTCTGGGGATACGTCGCCGGGCTCGCGCTGGCGCGCCGCGACGCAACCTAGCTGCGCGGCTGGCGTCCGCTGGCGCGGCCGTCTCGTCGCGGCCACGTATCATGGCTGCAATGGCCTCGCTTCGACCGGCACCCTGAAGGCGGCGTGCCCGCGCGCACCTATACCGCCAGCGAGGTTGACGCCGCGGTCCAGCGGCTGGAGGACCCGCAGCGCTTCACGCACTCGTCCGACATCGTCACGCACGCGGCGCCGAGCCTGGCGCGCGTCCTCGATCGCGCACTGACCGAGGGTGGCTGGTTCGGCGCGGCGCACGAGGAGCTGCTGGCACGCGCGAGCGGCGAGAGTGACCCGGCTGAGCGACTTGCAGCGGTCCGTGCCCTCGTCGACGAGCAGACCCGCGTCGGGATGCTCGTCGGCGTCGCGGTCGGCTTCGAGCTGGCCGCCGAGCTTGCAGATGCGCCCGAAACCCCCGAGTAGGAGTGTTGAAGCCAATGGAGATCCGGTTCCTCGGTCACGCCGCATTCGAATTCACCAGCAACGGGACGAACGTCCTCGCGGACCCGTTTCTGACTGGCAACCCGAAGGCCGCTGCAAAGGCCGACGACCTCAACCCGGACGTGATCCTGCTGACCCACGGCCACGGCGATCACTATGGCGACATCGTGTCGATCGCCAAGCGCAGCGGGGCGGCTGTCGTGGCGATCACCGAGATCGCCGGCGAGCTCCAGGAGGAGGGTCTGGAGCACGTCAACAACCCGAACCTCGGCGGTACCGTCAATTTCGACTGGGGCTGGGCGCGGTTGGTGCCGGCGCTGCACAGCTCGACTACGCCGAAGGGTACGGTTTCCCCAGCGGCCGGGATCGTCTTCGAGCTGGGCGGCAAGGTCGTCTATCACGTCGGTGACACGGCGCTGTTCAGTGACCTCGAACTGGTCGGGCGCCGCTACCCGATCGACGTCGCGCTGGTCCCGATCGGCGGTCATTTCACGATGGATCACGAGGACGCCGTCGAGGCGGTGCGGCTGATCGCTCCGCGCCAGGTGATCCCCTGCCATTACGGGACGTTCCCGCCGATCGAGACCGATCCCGAGGTGTTCAAGGCGGACGTCGAGAGCTCGACCGCGTCCGAGGTCGTAGTGCTCGCGCCCGGTGAGACCCAGGCCATATGACCCATGCGATCGTGCTGATCGAGGCGGAGCGCGGCGCGATGTCGACGCTCGGCGGCCAGATCGCCGAGATTGACGGCGTCGCCGAGTCCTACTCGGTCACCGGGGCGTGGGATTTCGTCGCGATCGTGCGTGTCCGCGCCCACGAGCAGCTGGCCGGCGTCGTGCAGAACGGCATCGGCGAGCTACCAGGCGTCGTGCGCACGCAGACGATGGTTGCCTTCGAGGCCTTCTCACAGCACGATCTCGAGGCACTGTTCTCAGTCGGCGAGTGAGCGCGCTGCGCCTGAAGCTCGCCGCGCGCGTCAAGCCGGAGTTCGGGCCGGCGCTGCCAGAGCTGCTCGGGACGCGTTTCGGCGCTGTGCCGCGGCGCCTGCGCAGCTTGATCACGCTGCTCGTTGCCGCTGTGATCGTGATCGTTGTGCTCGAGACCCTGCACGGTGCGGCGAGCTCGATCAGCGACAGCGAGCATGGCGTGTCGTTCGGCTTCAACTACAGCGGGCTGGCGCCGCAGGCCACGCCGGCCGGTCAGTACGCCCTGCTCGCGGCCCATCGCGGGAACCAGGTCGGACCGCTCCGCCTCCCGGCCTACGGTGGCAACACTACCGGCGTCGAGCCGCTCGTCGCTGCCAACTATATGAGCGCCTTCATGGCGCGAACCACGGGCGTCGTGATCCAGAGCGCGGGACCGACGCTCGTCAACGGGACGGCCGGCTACAACTTCACCTACACGCGGAGGATTGCCCGCGCGACCTATTTCGGCCGTGTGATCTTCCTCACCCCGTCTTCCGGCTCACGCACTGGCGTCACCGTTTCGCTGCTCGCGCAGCCTGTACTCGCCGGGATCATCGGGCCCGGCGCGAGCGCCCTCGCCGGTGCCCTTTACGAGCCTGGCCAGGGCGGCGTCGGCGTGCTGTTTCAGCCGGCGGGCCTGCTCAGCCTGCCGCTCGCGACGTTCTACGTCGCCCGCTAGCGGCTTTTCCGGCGCGACTGCCCGGGCGCGCGCGTCAGGGACCGGTTGGGCCGCTCGAACCGGTGCCCCCGCCGGATCCGGCTGTCCCGCTCGAGCCGGTGGCGCCGCCGGTACCGCTCGACCCGGTCGCGCCGCTCGTTCCGCTGGTGCCCGTGGCACCGCTCGAGCCGCTGGTGCCTGTCGCACCGCTCGAGCCGGTGGCGCCGCTCGAGCCCGTGCTGCTGGTCGTGCCGGTCGACCCGGAGGCGGCCGGCGCGGTGCTCGCCGGTGTCGTTGAGGCGCTGCTCTGGCCGGTTGCGCCCGTGCTGCTTGCACCCGGGAACACCGTTGTCGTCGTGACCTCTTCGCTGGTCGGCGCCGTCGCCCCGACCAGGGGGACGCTCGGTGCCACGACCACGCTCGCTGCGGGCAGGACCGCCGACGTCGCCGATCTGACGAGGACCTTGGCGTGATGGCGTCGGACGGGTCCACGCAGCGGCGTCACAACCGCGGCTTCGGGCAACGCGGCGCTGGCCTGCGGCAGCGACGCGGTGCGCGCGACCGGAGCGTGGTGTCGCGTCACCGCGACCGCGCCGGCGGTCAGTAGCGCTGCGGCCGCAACGGCTGCGAGAGCCTTCGTTGCGACAGCCGTCGCGGTGAACGCGCCGGCGCTGCCGCCGACCGCGCCGCCGCCCGCCGCCGCTGCGGTGCTGCCCCCGGCGCTCGCTCCGGCGCCGAGCTTCGTCGCGAACAGGTGCTTGAGCAGCAGCAGCGGGCCAAACGGCGCGAGCGCGGCAAGCGCGCGGTTGTTGGCCCGCAGATGCTTGCGAAAGCTCGTGCAGCGCTGGCAGTCCTTCAGGTGCCGCCGTGCCGGCGAGGTCAGCGACCCGATCCCCTCGGCGACCGCGCCCAGCTCGAGGCGTACCTCGTCGCAGGTCAGCTTCCGCGCTTCAGCCGCCTCGGCCAGACCGATCCTCGCCCGCACCAGCAGCGACTTGATCCCGGGCACGGTCGTGTCCATCGCGGCGGCGATCTGCTCATAGGTGAGGCCGTCGATCTCGCGTAGCAGCAGTGCGGTTCGCTGCGTCTCGGGGAGCTGGCCGATGTCCTGGACCAGCAGCTTGAAGTCCTCGCGCTTGAACGCCTTCTCGCTCGTCGAGATACCCATCTCGGCGTAGTGGACGTCCATCGAGTCGACGCCGATCGCCGTGTGACGGCGCAGATGGTTGAGCGAGCGGTTGCGCGCGATGCGGTAGAGCCATGGCCGCAGGTTGATCGCCCGCTGATCGGCGAGCAACGCGCTGAATGCGGCCGCAAAGACCTCCTGCAGCACGTCTTCGGCGTCCTCGCGCGAGCCAACGATCCGCGCACAGAACGACAGCAGCCGCGACTGGTAGCGGGCGACGATCATCTCGAATGCGCCCTGGTTGCCGGCGCGCGTCAGGGCGACCAGGCGCTCGTCACCGGCGAGTTTGAGCAGGGACAACGCTCCGCGTCGCGCGGCCAGCCGCTGCTCGCTGAGTGCGTAGCCCTCCACTTACCTAGTCTCGTCTATTGCCCCAAGGACACGGTAACTAACCCGGAGTTGCGCTCTGCGCTCCTTCACGCACGCTCAACACCAGGATCGAAGCGGTTACGATGGCGCGCGGGTCGCACCACCCGCCCGGGTTTGGCGAATTGGTACAGCCGGCGGTCTTAAAAACTGCTGCCCTTGGGCATTGCGGGTTCGAGTCCCGCCCCGGGCACATGCGGCGCGCTCACGCGGGCGAGATGGGCTCGGCCCGGCGCAGCGCCGCGCCGCGGAGGATGTCGTTCTCCGATGCCTCGAAGCCGTCGAGCCCGAACGCCTCGAGGACCTCGATCAGGATCGCTACGCCGGCGACGATCGTCGGCGCCCGGTCGTGGTGCAGCCCCCGCGTCTTGCGCAGCTCGGCGAGTGGCATCCAGGCGAGACGTGCCAGCAGCAGCCGCGTCGTGGTCAGATCGAGACGGTAGCCGTGAACGCGCCTCCGGTCGTACGGCTCGAGTGCCTGGTCGACTGCCGCGAGTGAGGTTGCGGTACCGGCGACCGCGATCGCGCGCGCGACACCCTGGCGGACGCCGGCGGGTACGTCTCGTTCGATCAGCGTGCGAGCCTCGTGCGCGAGCGCCCTTAGCTCTGCCGGCGTCGGCGGATCGCTGCGCAGGTGGCGCTCGGTCTGGCGCACCACGCCGATCTGCAGCGAGACGTGGAACGCGACGTCGGTGCGAACGCCAACGATCAGCTCGGTCGAGCCGCCGCCGATATCGATCACGAGCGTGCGTGCGCCGTCCTTGGGATCGCGGCCACTCATCGCGCCGAGGAACGTCAGCTGCGCTTCCTCGTCGCCGCTGATGATCCGCGCCTCGAGTCCGTGGCGCTCGCGCAGCGACGCGAGAAACTGCTCGCCGTTGGCGCTGTCTCGGACCGCGCTGGTCAGGACCGCGATCCGTGCGTCCGCTCCCGCCACTTCGATCAGCGCCGCGTACTCGTCGAGCGTCTCGTGGACACGGGCGATTCCGGCCTCGCCGAGGATGCCGGTCCGATCGACGCCCTCGCCGAGCCGCGTGACGCGCGTACGCCTGTCCTGCTCGATGAGCGCACCGTCTTCATCGACGTCGGCGATCAGCAGACGCGTGGAGTTGGTGCCGATGTCGACGACGGCGACGCGCATCAGCTGACGGGATTCGGCATCGGCCGGCCGGCGAGCCCGGCGAGCAGGTTGGCTACCGCAAGCTCGGTCATTTGCACGCGTGCAGGGTAGGTCGCCGAACCGAGATGCGGCAGCACGATCAGGTTTGGCGCCGCCAGCAGCGGATCGTCCGCCGGCGGCGGCTCAGGGTCAGTCACGTCCAACGCAGCCCCGGCGATCGTCCCGGCCTGCAGCGCCGCTGCGAGCGCCGGCTGGTCGACCACGGCGCCACGTGCGGTATTGATCAGGATCGCGCTCGGCTTCATCAGCGCGAGCGCGCGGGCGTCGATCAGATGGCGAGTCGTCGGCGTCAGCGGGCAATGCAGGCTGATGAAGTCGCTGCGCGCCAGTAGCTCGTCGAGCGGTGTCGCGCGGGTCGCAAGCACCGTCATCTCGAAGCCCTCCGCGCGGCGGGCGACCGCGCGGCCGATCCGGCCGAGGCCGACGATCCCGAGCGTCGCGCCGTGGACGTCGGCACCTAGCCAGCGCATCGGCTCCCATGTGCCCCAACGCCCTGTCGGCACTGCGGCCTGCGCCTCCGGCAGCCGCCGCGCTGCGGCGAGCAGCAACGCGAACGCGAGGTCGGCAGTTGCCTCGGTCAACACGTCCGGCGTGTTGCCGACGGCTATCCCTCGGGCCCGCGCCGCGTCAACGTCGATGTTGTCGTAGCCGACGGCATAGTTGGCAACCGCTCGCAGTCTTGGCGCCGCTTCGAGCAGCGCCACGTCGACCCGCTCGGTCAGCATGCACAGCAGCCCCTCGGCGTCCGCCACGCCACGCAACAGGGCGTCGCGAGGGGGCGGCGTCGGCTGGCCCCAGACCTCGACGTCGTGCGCCGCGTACAGCTGCCCGAGCGCATCTCCGACAATCTCGCGGGTCACATAGACACGAGCCATCTACCGATTCTCGCCAATCCTCCGGCCATGATGCAGGCGGAGTTGCGGAATCCCAGCCCAGCCTCGTCCCAAGGCCAACTTGCTAACGTGTAACTGCGTCGCGGGGTGGAGCAGTCTGGTAGCTCGTCGGGCTCATAACCCGAAGGTCGCGGGTTCGAATCCCGCCCCCGCTATTGAAAAGGCCCTGTAAATCAGGGCCTTTTCTTTTGGCCCAATCGCCTCGAAAGCGAAAAAGGTCCCCAAAAGGTCCCAAGATGGCGCTACACTCGGCCCATGAGCGGTCTCGAATCACGCGAGCTGAAGCGACCGTCGGGGCACGTCTACCGGGTCGACTCTGCTCGCGGGCCGGTCTGGTACGCGAAGTACCGACTCCCGACCGGCCGCCAAGTCAAGAAGCGACTCGGTCCGGCGGCGCCAGAGCGCGGGCGACCGCCTGCTGGCTACTTCACGCGCCGTCTCGCTGAGGACTGGCTTCGGGACGTCCTTGACAGTGCTCGTCGCAACACCCTCCCCGGGATGATCGTCACCGGCGCGACCTTCGCCGATGCGGTCGCCGAGTTCCTGCGCTACGCCGAGCACGATCGCGGCTGCAAGCCGTCCACCCTGCGCGACTACCGCTCGAAGATCGCCGCCCACATGCTTCCGGTGTTCGGCAGCCGACCGATCGAGGACGTCATCGCCCAGGACATCGAGCGCTGGCGAGCCGCGCTTGTGGCAGCCGGCGGCGGCCCCCTGGCGGCCAAGTCCAAGAACAACCTGCTCGTCCTCCTCCACGGCATCTTCCGCCGCGCGATGACCGTCTATGGCTTGCCCGTGAACCCTGCTGAGAGGATCGAGCGCCATCGCGTGAAGCCTGCCGGCGATATCGATGTGTTCAGCCCCGAGGAGGTCTGGGCGCTCGTGCGCGCCGCGGCATCCGCGCAAGACGGGGCGATCTTCCTGACCGCGGCATTCACCGGCTTGCGCCGCGGGGAGCTGCTCGCGCTGCGTTGGCGCGACGTCGACTTCAACGGCCACACGATCCGCGTGCGCGCAAGCTGGGCCGCGGGACAGCTGACCACGCCGAAGTCCGGCAAGGTGCGCTCGGTGCCGATGGCCCCGGACGTCGCCCAGGCACTCGCCGAGCTGGGCAACAGACAGCTCTTTACGGGCGACGACGACCTGGTCTTCGTTGGCGTCGCTGGCGACCACCTCGACGGCGACGCGCTATCGAGTCGCTACCGCTCCGCCCTCAAGCGAGCCGAGCTGCGCCCGCTTCGCTTCCACGACCTCCGCCACACCTTCGGAACGCGCATGATCGCCAAGGCCGACGTCCGTCGCGTGCAGGAGTGGATGGGCCACGCCGACATCCAGACCACCATGAAATACCTCCACTACGTGCCGCGAGCCGGCGACGCGGCGCTGGTGGCCGAGGCGTTCGCGCGCGACGAGGCGCCGACGGGGACGGACTCCGCGGCCGCGAGGTAGCGGGGAACGCGGCCGCCCCGGGCATGTTCCACTTGCGCGCCACTCGGCGCTCTCCTTGCGGCTGGGGGCCGGGCGGTCGCAGGTTCAAATCCTGTCTCTCCGATGCGAGAAAAAGCCTGCTAAAGCAGGCTTTATTTTTGCTAAGGACGGGCAGTTGGGCATGCTGTCTACCGTCTGTGTACGGTTTCTTTGCGAAACCTGCCGAGCGCGTCCGCACCGTCTATCCGCCGCGCGATTACGTGAATCGTCCCCGCGTACTCAGGATCCCGCTAAGGAACGTGGGGGCAACGAACTTGTCGGCCGGTACCGCTAGCGTCTGAAGCGAACCCTCGGCTTGCAGAACTGGAGTGCATGTGTCGCGATCACGAGATCACCGCTTCGCCGGCTTGCTCGACAAGTCGGCCGATGAGCCCGCCGCCACGGGCTCCGTTGCTCATGGTCGGCGGCGGGCGGTACACCAGTGACGATCACGCAAACGATCGTCGAGGAGCGAGTCGTGAAATCGCGGCACCGTGTCAAGACCTACGGTGAGGTCTTTACGCCACGTCACATGGTCGACGGGATGCTCGATTTGGTCCGCGAGGAGTTGGAGACCGGCCCCACCTTCGTCGACAAGACCTTCCTTGAGCCTGCAGCCGGTGACGGCAACTTCCTGGTCGCGATCCTGCACCGCAAACTCCACGCGGTCGAGAAGAACTACCCGGTCGACGAGTGGCGAGAGATATCCCTGTTCGCCCTCGCGTCGATCTACGGCATCGAGCTGCTGACCCAGTTCTTGCAGTTCCACGAAGAACACGGTGTCCGATGTGGCCCAGATACGAGCCTCCGGAAGGCTGCAGCCTTCCTCATCGACACAAACGTCGTTCGTGGCGACACTCTCGCCGGCCTGGACTGGCGAGGCGCGGAGATCCAGTTCTCCTGGTGGAACCGGATCATCGGGGCTCCCGGGATGGTTCAGCGCGAGCCATTCACGCTCGCCTCGCTGCGGGACCACGCCTTTGACTTCACCGTCTACCGCAATTACCGGGCCTGCAGGATCGACAAGGTCCACGAGGGATTGAGGGTCGCTGCCTAGTCCGAGTATCAGGGCGTTCCGTGAGATCACGCCGCTCATCTACTCGTGGACGACCCCGGACATCCCCAAGTACGAGGGGTGGGAGAAGATCGGGTACACGGAGCAGGAGAGCGCCGACGCGCGCATCGCGCAGCAGGCATCTCAGCTGTCCGTCGAGAAGAAGAAGGAGTGGTCGCGGCGGGCCTTGTTCACGTCCGAGGCCGGTGGTCGCTTCACAGATAAGGACTTCCACGCCTACCTGCAGCAGCAGCGTGTGGAGCGCGAGACCACCCCGAAGCGAACCGAATGGCATCACTTCGCGATCGCGCCGAAGACGTCGCTGGACTACTTCAACGACTTCGCCGGTCAGGATTTCCCCAACCTTCCGAGCAACGGCGGGGAAGACGATTACGCCCTGCGCCCCGAGCAGCAGGCGGCCGTAGTCCAGGCCGTGGCCGCCTTCGAGGCCGGGAAGGCCGAGGTGCTGTGGAACGCCAAGCCGAGGTTCGGCAAGACGCTGACGACGTACGACCTGATGCGGACGCTGGGCGTCCGGCGGGTCTTGATCGTCACCAATCGTCCGACGATCGCGAACTCCTGGCTCGACGACTTCACGCGCTTCATCGGCCACCAGACCACGTACCGGTTCGTCTCGAATTCAGCCTCACTGTCCGGCCGTTCGCCGATGACTCGCGAGCAGTGGCGCGCCTTCTCGCGCAACCATCTGCATGAGGACCCGCGAATCGTGGAGTTCCTCTCGCTGCAGGACCTCAAGGGGTCGGAGTACTTCGGCGGCCCGTACGACA
>Ga0302178_10000297_pt1 | contig 46569 bp, 33 predicted proteins | sample I_Palsa_E1_3_FD_198790 | JGI IMG/M metagenome (GOLD analysis project Ga0302178, IMG submission 198790) | Peat permafrost microbial communities from Stordalen Mire near Abisko, Sweden - I_Palsa_E1_3 | ecosystem: Environmental > Terrestrial > Soil > Palsa > Peat permafrost | place: Sweden...
TGAACGCCCGCTGCCGTATGTCCGGACCAGCGAGCGGACGGCGACCATGGGCTGCTGACTGGCGGCACCATCCTGCACTCCGGTCACGTCTGCTCCTCCTCCTGCCGCCGGGCTGGCGTGCCGTCCGCGCCGCGGCGGTGCGTGCCGCGGCGGTGCGCGCCCCCGTCGTTGCCGCTGCCGTCGTTGCCGCTGCCGCCGTCCGCGCCCCCGCTCAGCGCGCCGGGCCACACCGCGATGTGATCAGTCTCCAGCGCGAGCCGCACCCGGTCCCGCATGCCGAGGGAGTCGGTGAAGTCGCGTGGCAGCTGCAGCCTGCCTGCCCGGTCGAGCACGGCGAACTCCTCAGCACCGTCGCTGCCGCCGTCAGCGGTAGCGCCGCCGCCAGCGCCGTCAGCGTCACCAGCGCCGCCATCGATCCCGCGGCCGTGCCCGGGCGCGCGCTGGCGCAGCACCTCGGTGCTCGTCCGGCCGTCCTGAATCGCGATGGTCCGCTGCACATGAGCGGAGACCGCGGCGTCATGAGTCACCACGAGCACGGTGACGCCCGATTCGGCGTTGGCGGTGCGCAGCGCCGCGAAGACATGCGCGGCCGTGCTGGTGTCCAGCTCGCCGGTCGGCTCGTCGGCCAGCACGACCTGCGGCTGGTTGGCCAGCGCCACGGCGATGGCGACGCACTGCTGCTCGCCGCCGGACATCTGCGCCGGGTAGCGGTCGCTGCAGCGCGCCACGCCGAGCAGCCCGAGCAGGTCCGCGGCCCTGGCCTGCCGCGGCCGGCGGCGCGTGCCGGCGAACCGCATCGGCAGTGCCACGTTCTCGGCGGCGGTCAGGTAGCCGAGCAGATTGCGCCCGGTCTGCTGCCAGATGAAGCCCACCGTCTGGCGCCGGTAGGCCAGCCGTTCCTTGCCTTTCATGAGCAGCAGGTCGTGGCCGGCCACGAAGACCTGGCCAGCGGTGGGACGGTCCAGGCCGGACAGGATGTTCAGCAGCGTCGACTTGCCGCTGCCGGACGCCCCGACCACGGCGGTCAGCTCGCCCGGCCGGATCTCCAGGTCAAGGCCCTGCAGCGCCTGGATCTCGATTCCCTCGACGGTGTAGATGCGGACCAGCCGGTCGCAGGCGATGACGGCGCCGGCGCCGAAGCCGTCCTTGCTCCCGGTGTCCGCCGCCGCTGCCTGCTCCAGCTCGGTCAGGGTCTCCCCGGCGGCACCGGGCTGCCTGCTGACGCCCGTCATTGTTCTGCTCCCTTCCGGAGCGCCTGGCCGACGCTGCCCCGCATCGCGGCGGCGGACTGCCCGAGCGCGGTCACGATGACGAGCACGGCGGTCCCGCCGGCCGCGATAACGAGCGGCAGCAGCCCGGGCTGCACGGGTACCGCCGGGCCGGAGCCGATGAAGACGGCGAGATTCAGCGCGGGACCCACGGCCACCGGCAGGGCCAGCGCCGCCAGCAGCCCTCCCGCCACCGCGACGACAAGCAGCGGCAGTGCCTCGAGCACGGCGACGGCCCTGGCCTGGCGGCTTCGCAGGCCGAGGGTGGTCAGGGTCACGAGCAGCCGCTCGCGCGAGTCAGCGGCCAGGGCGAATCCGAGTACCACCGCGGCCACCGCCAGCAGCGCCGCGGCCGCGAGGCACAACGCGAAGATCTGCGTGGCGACGCTCGCCAGCGGGCTGGCGGCGACGTCCTGCTGCAGCACGGCGGTGCGCAGCGTCAGCATCCCGCCCGGGATCGAGTGGTGCACGATCGCCCGCAGCGCGGCCGCGTCCAGGTGCGCGCCCGTCAGCAGTGCCTCGTTGACCGGCCATGGTCCGTCGGTGCGGCTCGCTGCCCACCCGGGCACCACCATGAACGAGCCGGCCGGTACGGCAGGCGTGGCGGGGAGCACCCCGGCCACCCGGATCAGCAGCGGCTGGTCGACGTCGGTGGACAGCGTGCCGGTCTGGCCGGACAGGCTCGCCATGTCGGGCGACACGAGCACCGGGATGGCGGCCGTCGCCGGCTGGCCGCGGTCGGCGAGCAGCGACGGCGCGAACGAGCCCAGCGGGGTGTCGGCGCTGAGCGCCGCGTACGGCGCCGGGGATGTGTCGACCGCCGTGGTGTTCACGACATGCCCGCTGATGAGCACCCGCCCGGGCTCGTCGGACACCGTCACCGCGTGGCGTACCCCGGCCACCCGGGCCAGCTGGCCCGCGGCGGCGGCGGTGATCGGGTGGATATCGGCGACGTTGACCGAGGCGTCGGCGCCGACCTGCCGCCAGGAGTCGGCCACCCGCGCGCTGCTGACGGTGGACTGGACCATGCCGCCGAAGCCGGCCAGCGCCATGGCCAGGATCAGCGCGAGCGCGGGCAGCAGCGCCGTGGACGCGGAACGCGCCGCCTGGGCCAGCCCCAGGTAGACGGCGGCGCCGCGGCGGTGCGTGGTGAGCCGCAGCAGCAGCCGGAGCGGAGGGGGATAGCAGCGGATGGCGAGCAGCGCCGCGAGCAGCGCGACGAGCTGCGGCCCGGTCCCGGTCACCAGGTTCACCCCGCTGCCGCCGCCCGGCGCGCGGAACCGCAGCGCCGCGACGACCAGCACCGCCAGCGCAGCGGCGGACACCTCGGCCACCGTGCGCCGCGAGGACCGGCGCGGGATCGTGACATCGGCGCGCGCGGCGCGGCGCGACTGCGCGCTGTCCCGATGCCGGATCACCGCGAGCAGCGGCGGGGCGGCCAGTGCGGCCGCCCCGAGCAATGCCGTCATCTCCCAGGAGGCAATAACGCCAGCTCCGGGGCTGACCGCCACCGCCGCGGCGATCCCGGCGGCGAGCGAGACAACGAGCAGCGGGCCGGTATCAGCCAGGATGCGCAGCGCGAGACCCGGCAGCGAACTGCCCCGCGCGCGCAGCGCGGCCAGCTCCTCGTCGCGCCGCTCCACGATGAGGCGCGATGCCAGCAGGATCAGCACCATGCCGATCAGGAAGAGTCCCGTGATCGTCAGCGACAGGACCTGGTCGGCGGCGGCTTCCTGGGCCGGGAAGGACGCCAGCACGGTCTGCGGGTTGCCGTTGATCGCCAGTGGCAGCGGATACTGGGCGCCCGCGGTGTCCGTGATCAGGCTGGCTTTCATGGCGAGCAGGGCGCCCTGCACCTGCGGTACCTGGCTTGCCGTCAGCGAGCCCATGCTGAGCGGGAAGTCCCACAGCAGGCTGAGCTGCTGCGCGGGGAAGACAGACGGCAGCGCCGCGAGCTCGGCCGGCCCGATCAGGACCGCGCCTCCCCAGAACGGACCGGGACTCGAGGAGAACGCATCCTGCAGCACCGGAGCCGTAACCAGCTGGTCATAAGTCCAGAAGGCCGACGACGGGCTGACCGGCCGGACCACCCCGGTCACGTGCAGGACGGCGTCCGGCGGCCCGGTCACGTGCTGCACGAGCTGCCCGGTGTCCGGGTTCACCGGCTGCGAGCCGATCCGCATGTCAGAACCAGGATGCAGCCCGAATCTGGCCGCGGTGGCAACCGTGACGGCGACGTCGAGCACCGGGACGCGCTGTCCGGCCACGGCGCGGGTGGTGAACCGGTCGGGCAGCGCGCCCGCGGCCAGCCGGAGATGGCCGCGGGCCGGATTCCGGTAGACCATCTCCAGCTGCGGGTCCCTGACCCCCGGTCTGGCCGTGGCGGCCGGGTTCAGCACGGTGAGGTCAGGAGTGGTAACGCTGGTCCAGGTGCCGCCCGGCGACGCAGCCAGCGGCGGCTGGATGGCCTGGCCCAGCACGGGAGCGGTGGCCGTCAGCTGAGCACCGGTGGGATGGCTTCGGCTGCCCTGGCCGGCGGCGACCCACCCGGTCGTGACGGTGATCGAGCGGTCTAGCGCCGGCGCGGCGGCCAGCGTCTCCCGCAGGATCCGGGTCTGGAACGCCTCGAGCACGCGCGGTGCGGCCGCCGCGAGGAAGCACGTCACTAGCAGCACGACCGCGAGCACGCGGCTCGGCCGCGGTGCCGCGCCGCCGGTCAGCAGCCTTCTCGCGGGCCTCACTCCTGCGCTCCCTGGCGCAGCACCGTGACGGTGTTACCGGCCCGTCCGGTGAGCGGCGCCACGATGACCGGGAAGGCCGCGATGATCGCCGCCATGGCGGCGGCGACCCCCCACGGGACTCCCACGATGACGGGCAGCGCGGGGACGCCGCCGGTGGGCGTGAGGGTCAGCGCCGGCACGATGAGGTGCGCGAGCACCGCGCCGAGTGCCAGCCCGGCGGCGGCGCTGGGCACCGTGAGCAGGATCTGCTCGGTGCGGAGCATCCGGCGCAGCTGCCTGCGGGGCATCCCGAGCGCGTCCAGCAGTGCCAGCTCGGGCCGCCGTTCCCGGGCGGCGGCCGCGCTCACGGCGAAGCCCGCGATGGCCAGGATCAGGGCGGCAGCGGCGATGGCCGCCAGCGCCAGCCTGACGTCGACGTCGAACGGATTGCCGATCATCGACGCGGCGACCGCGGTCCGGCTGGTGACCTGCAGGCCGGCCGCGATGCCGCGGAAATCAGGCGCGCGGGCGGCCCGCAGCCACCACTCGGTGACCGGCAGCGGCAGGGCGTCCGACGTTAGCAGCGCCTGCTGCAGCGGCTCGGTATCGACGATGACGCCGCCGCCGGCCGCCGGAATGGTCGGGAAGGCCGATACGGACCCGACTATCCGCATCTGCAGCGGCACGTTGTCGACCGGCAGGCTGACCACCGAGCCGACCCGCTGGCGGGTAGCGGCGAGGAACGCGCTCGTCGCTATCGCGGGAATCACGCGCGGCTTCCGCAGCCAGCTGATCTGGGCGGCGTCGGCGCCCTGCGGGGTGCCGTTCGGCCCGGCGGGGAACCGGGTCATGTCAGCGGGCAGCGCGTGCCTGAGCTGGGGCGCGGCGGACGGGAACGGCCCGTTGCCGGTGCTGGTGACCCGGATCGGGCCGATCCGCAGGACGCCGGTTTCCGGCTTGGACGGAGGGGCGAAGGACACTCCGATGCCGGCCAGCCGGAGCGGGTAGGCGGCGCGGTTGCCGGGCCCGATATCGGCGATCAGCGTGTGCGGCCGCCCGTCGGCGGGCAGCGTGCCCGCATCGATGAGGTAGTACAGTCCCGCGCCGTCCCGGATCTGCAGCTGCAACTCGGGGGAGCCGAGGCCACGGCCCTTGCTGAGCGTCGCGATGACCGAGACCCGCTGCGGCCGGCCGGGCAGCGCCGTGCCGGGCAGTGCTGCCGATATGCCGGACGTCGCCGTGCCCGGTGCCGCCGCGGCCGGGGTGATCCGCTTGCTGAGCTCAGCGAACGGCACCTTCGCCAGATCGGGCCGGAGCAATACGGCGGACGCGGCCTCGGTCCCGGTCATGCCGAGCACAGTCACGGTGGTCACGTTGTCGCTGAGCGTGGCTTGGGCGCGGGCCACCGGCATGACGGTGCTGGCGCCCCGCAGCCTGGTCAGCCGGCCAACCTGGCCCAGCGGCAGCGGGCCGTAGGGCAGGTCGACCCGGTAGTCCGAGCCGGTGGTGAAGGTTGCCAGGTCCCGTGCCGTCTGCCGGCTCGTCTGGTACTGGCTGACCGCGAGCACCGCGGTGGCCAGCGAGATCACCGTGATCAGCAGCGGCCCGGCGTGCCGCAGCGGACGGCGCCCGATGGACCAGGAGGCGAGCGGGAGGACGATCCGGCGGCCTTTCGCCGCGCTCCGTTCGGCGAGCCGGGCGGCGAGCGGCAGCAGTCGCAGGATCAGCACGCTGCAGGCAGGCGCGGCGAGCACGGGCGCGGCGATCAGCACGGGGTCGAGGCTGAGCTTGCCGCCGGCCGCGACGGTCAGCGTAACGCTCGTATGGGCGAGTTCCCAGCAGGCCGCCGCGGCCAGGGCGACGAGTGCCAGGTCGGCGCCCGCCCGGCTGGCCGCGCCGATGGCGCGCTGCCTGCCGCGCATCGTGGCGACCGCGATCGGCGAGACGGCCGCACGCACCGAGGGGAACAGCATGACCGGGAGGCTGATCGCGGCGATCGCCAGTGCCGCCAGCCAGATGCCCGCGGGGATGCCCGGCGGGCCGGCCGAGCCCGCCGCGCCGGCCAGGTGCACCCGCCCGGCCGCCAGCCGGCCGGCCAGCCACACCCCGAGTACCGGCCCGATGATCACGGCAGGCGCGACGAGCAGCGTGCTCTCGGCGGCACCGAGCCCCACCAGCTGGCGTTCTGCGCCGCCCCTGGCGCGCAGCAGCGCGGTCTCCGCCCGGCGCTCGCCGGCGAGTGCCCGTCCCATCAGGGTGAGCGCCGCGGCAGCCAGCACCAGCAGTTCCAGCAGGCCGATCAGCAGCAGCGAGCGCGAAATGAGCACGGCGGCGGACAGCCGGGAGAGCAACGCCGGCAGGGGGGATGTCGCTACCGGGTTGCCGGCCGCCGCGGACGCGGTCAGCTGACCGAGCGCCGCGCCCACCCGGGCACTTAGCGGCTGCAGCCCGCCGGCGGCGATGTCGGCGGCCGAGCGCGGTATCGCGACCCAGTCGGCCAGCGTGGCCGAGAGCGGCCCCGACTGCATCGCGGCGACGCTGGTGAACAGCGGGCCATAAGTGGTGAAGCCGCCGGCCTGCTGGATCCCCTTTCCGTGCAGCGGGTCGAGGTTCCAGTACGGGCCTGCCGGGTCATCCGGCCGGAAGACACCGCTCACCCGCAGCCTGGCGTCCTTGCGATCGTAGGGGGACCGGACCGTGAAGACCTTTCCCGCGGAGATGCCCAGGCGGGCCGCCGCCTGCGCGGAGACGGCCACGGGTACCGGCTGGCCGGCCGGCCCGGCCGACGGCCAGCGGCCGTCGATCAGCGTTGCGTGTGCGGCGAGGGCATCGGCGGCGATGACCGTGGCGATCTGGCGCGTGCCGCCGGCGCCGGCCCGGTTCGCCGGCACATTACCGCGCAGCGCGAGCCCGTCCACCCGCAGCGATCCGAATAGCGCGAAGGGGACCGGGCCGAACGCCCGCCGCACGTCGCTGCGGATGGCGGCGCGCGCCCGCGGCTGCTGCTGCGCGGACAGCGAGCCGGACATCGTGATCGCCAGGTTGTCCGGCCGGGCGAGCGCCGACCGGATCGCGCGTGCTGTCTGGGTCTGGGTGAAGGACACCAGCGCGACGACGAACGTGATGGTCAGCAGAGTGGTCGCGACGCCGGCCGTCAGCGCTGCCCGGGCCGGGCCCATGCGCTTGATCACGAGCGGAGCGCGCCGGGTCGTCACGCAGCTCCGTTCATACCTTTCTATATCGGCCGGCCGGGCGTTTGGTTGCAGGCTGCCAGGCCCTGATCATTGTGGCTGGCGAGAGAATCGTGGCTGATCGGCGGGCTCGCCCGGCCAGGGCTAGCGGAGCAGCAGGCAGCTGTCGCCGAACTCGTGCCAGCGGTACCGGTGCCGGATCGCCTCGCCGTAGGCCTCGCTGACCAGGCCCGGCCCGGCGACGGCCGCCAGCAGGGAGAGGTGCGACGCGCCGGGGGCGTGCCATCCGGTGATGATCCCGTCCACTGCCCGGGCCGGCCGGTCCGGGCCGAGCACCAGGCCGGTCCAGCCTTCGCCGGCGGTCACCGTGCCGTCCGGCGCGGCGCCGGTCTCCAGCGCCCTGGTCACCGTGGTCCCGACGGCGATAATCCGGCGGCCGGCCGCGCGCGCATGCGTGACAAGCTCCGCCGTCGGCGCCGGTATCCGGAACCATTCGGGCAGCGGAGCCTCGCCGGCTTCCAGCGAGGAGACTCCGGTGTGCAGGGTGATCGGTGCAATGAAGATGCCGCCAGCCACCAGCGAGGTAACAAGAGCAGTGCTGAACGGGCGTCCGGCGCTGGGCATTTCCGCGCTGCCCGGGTCCCGGGCGAACACGGTCTGGTATGCCGTCAGCGGCCACGATCCGGTCAGGTACGCGTACGTGATCGGCCGTCCGTGGACGCCCAGGTAGGCCAGTACATCACCCTCGACCGCGACCCGGGCATGCCACAGCCGCGGCGCGGCGGTAGGCGGTGCCGCAGTGCGTGATGCCGGGGCGGGCGGTGCCGCAGTGCGTGATGCCGGGGCGGGCGGTGCCGCAGTGCGTGACGCCGGGCTGGGCGGCGCGGGAATCTGCGGTGCCGGAGTCCGCGGTGCCGGAGTCCGCGGTGCCGGAGTCCGCGGTGCCGGAGTGCCCGCGACGGCCGCAAGTAGCGTCAGCGCCGCCCCGGCCGGAAGCTCGACTCGTTCCCCGGCCCGGGCATCGGTGACTGGCCCGGTCGCGCGGCCCGGCGGCCTCAGCTCGACGAGCCAGCTGCCCTCATCGAGGAAGGTCGAGAAATGCACGGTCACGGCAGTGCCGTCCGGACGCCGGCCGTCGATGGCGGCAGCAAGAGTCGCGGAGGTATTGATCACCAGCACGTCCCCTGGCGAGAGGAACCGGCCAAGGCCGGAGAACCGCGCGTGGCGCAGGCCGGAGGGGTCCGCGACGAGCAGCCGGACATCGTCGCGGGCCAGGCCGCGAGCCTCGGGCGGCTGGCCGGCCTCCAGGTCCGGCGGCAGCTCGAAATCGGCCGCGGCCGTCATCGGGCCACCCCCGCAGGCAGGTCATCAGCCGCCGGTTCGCGTGCCGCCGGTTCGCGTGCCGCCGGTTCGCGTGCCGCCGGTTCGCGTGCCGCTGGCTGGTCATCCGCTGGCTGGTCAGCCGCCGGCTCGCCGGCCGCCAGGTCCGCGGCCAGCAGGTCCGCGGCCCGGTAGCGCCCGCTCGGCGGCCGCTGGCCGAGCAACCGCAGCACGGCAGGCACGACCGTCGCAGGCTCCGGCCGGTCGGAGATGTCCTCGCCGGGGAATGCCTGCTGATGCAGTTCTGTGCGCATGTCGCCCGGATCGAAGGCATAGACCCGCAGCGACGGGTGCTCGACGCCGAGGATCGCGGACACCTGGTCGAGCGCGGCCTTCGATGAGCCGTAGCCGCCCCAGCCGGCGTACGCCTCGACCGCTGCGTCGGAGCTGACGTTGACGACCGTCCCGGCGGCCCTCAGCAGGTCCGCGATGACCAGCTGGGTCAGCGCGACGGGCGCCAGGACATTGACCGCGTAGACCGCCTCCAGGTCGTGCTGCGGATAGGCGGCAAGACCCGGCTGCGGGCTGGGGCCCAGACGGCTGGCGTTGTTCATCAGCAGGGTGATCGGCCCGGCGCCGCGGGCGGCGGCCGCCAGCTCGGCGCGGTGAGGCGGATCAGTGATGTCGCCCGGAACCGTGATGAACCGGCCCGCGGGCATGCCATCAGCTGCGGCCCGCAGCTGCTCCCCGCGGCGGGCGTCGACGACCACCGACCATCCTGCCTCCGCGAGTGCTCGTGCCGTGGCGAGACCCAGGCCACGGGATGCGCCAGTGATGATAGCTACCGCCATGTTGTCCTCCTTGCCGTTGCCGGCTGTTGCACCCATACTTGACGTTGAAGTCAACTTGAAGTCAACTGAAGCGGAGTGCGGGGGACCGGACCCGGAGTGGAACGCCGGAACAGGACAGGCGCCCGAGCAGGACAAAGTGGCGGCGGTGACGCAGAACGGAGCGGAGACGATGAAGCCGACAGATGCGCTGACGGTCAGCGAGGTCGCGAGGCGGTCCGGGTTCGCTCCGTCAGCGCTGCGGTTCTACGAGGCCCAGGGCCTGGTGGCCGCGTCCCGAACATCCGGCGGCCAGCGCCGGTACCAGCGCGGTGTGCTGCGCAGGCTGGCGTTCATCCGGGCGGCGCGCAACATCGGGCTGTCGCTCGACGAGATTGCCGCGGCGCTGGCCGGCCTGCCGCAGACGCGCACGCCCACGCGGGCCGACTGGGCACGGCTCTCCCGCGGCTGGCGCAAGCGGCTTGATGACCAGATACTCGCGCTGACCGCGCTTCGCGATGGCCTCGACTCATGTATCGGCTGCGGCTGCCTGTCGCTGCGCCGCTGCGCCCTGTCCAACCCGGCGGATGTGGCCGCCGACGGCGGCCCGGGGGCCACGTTTCTCCCGTGGCGGCTGCGCCGTCCCGAGGCCGCGCCGCGCCGGTAACCGGGCTATGCCACTGTTGGGGCACGCCGCGACAGTAGCGCGGAGATGCCGCGCCAGTAAGCCGGGAGATGACGCTGATGGATTCGCTGCACGTTTGGGTGTGCAAGGACGATGGGAGTGACATTGTCCGGGCCGACGCGATCGTGGGCGTCGGCTTGGACTACAACGGCAATGTCACGGCGCGGCTGGACGGCGGCGAGGGCGCTACTGTCACGCTGGTAGCGCCCGGCGCGCAGGATGTCCCGCATACGCCGGATGACTTTCACCGCCAGCTGATCCGCGTCGTCACCCAGTTGTCCGACGCGGCCGAGGCCTTCGTGGTGCGCCCGGTATGGGACGAGCCGCGCGGCTGGCGCTGGATCAGCGAGCCGCTGTAGAAAGCGCCGGCAGCCGTCCGTCGTCGCGGGCCAGCCCGGCCCGATTGGGCCAGTATGAGCGCGGGCCCGCGCGATGGTGCTAAAATGATGGCGGTTGTAGTCGAAGTTCGTGTACGTGTAACAGCGCCTGCGGAATTCTGACAGCGGGCGTTTAGACTTTTCAGGGCCCAGCCTTCGAAGGCAGGCGGTCGCAGCAACCCGGGACGCACGTCCGTGGATCCCGAAGATCGTTTCTGTAGGAGAAAGTACATGGCTCAGGGCACCGTGAAGTGGTTTAACGCCGACAAGGGTTACGGCTTCATCTCCCCTGACGACGGCACCGCCGACGTCTTCGTTCACCACTCCGCCATCCAGGCTGACGGTTTCCGCAGCCTGCAGGAGAACCAGCGGGTCGACTTCACTGCCGGCCAGGGCCCGAAGGGCCCGCAGGCCGAGCAGGTTCGCCCGCTCTAACTAGGCCGCCCTGGCCCGGCCGCAAGGCCGGGCCAGCCTGGCTGCAAGGCCAGTCCCTTTTATCCCTAACGGTCCCTCTTGCGGGCCTTCTGCCGCGACATTTTTGCTCGCTTAACGTGCACGAGTGGTTGCAGGTAGTAGTGTGCGGGGGGTTGCTCCGGACCCTGGCAGCATCTACGGCATGTTCGTGGACTGCGAGAGTTCCGGGGTTTTTTTGTGCCTATATCAGTGCGAGTAATTATTTCATTAGACAGCGGACGGAGAGTGGCGCCCGTCGCGGATTCCCCCATTTCGCCGGGATCTTCGGCCGCGATGCTCCGGCAGTCTACGTACCCCACAGGGGCGGGTGCGTAGGGTGCGGGCGCGCAGGGCGCGGGCGCCCAGGGCATTGCCCGGCCGGCTGCCCGGCCCGCTGCAGCGCAGATGCGGCTGGTCAGAGAATCGCTGGATCGCTCAGACCCATCATTGGCCAGCCGTCGGACGAGTCCCGGCGATCACCGCTGCGCGGTCTCCTGGCAACTGCATGACCTCGTGACAGCTGATGATTCTCATGAGAGATGGCGGGGCGGGGCACGCATGGCAGATGACAGCGCAGCCAGCCGTAATGAGACGATCTGGGGCCTGCTGGCGGCGCACGCCGTCGGCCGGGGCGGGCTGGCGTCGGTGGCGGATGCGTGCGCGATATGTGTCACGACCGTGGGAATGGACGGCGCAGCCGTGACGACAGGTAAGTCAGGTCCGAGCCATGTGATGTGCGTGACCGATGAGGTCAGCGAGCATCTTGAGGAACTCCAGCTGACCCTTGGCGAAGGGCCGCGCGTCGATGCGTCCGCTGACGGCGGCCCCGTGCTCGTGCAAGACCTCGCCGCCGCCGATGTCGCCGCCCGCTGGCCCGCCTTCGGCCCGGCGGCCCGCCTGGCCGGCGCCGCGGCGGTGTTCGCGCTGCCACTGCAGATCGGGGGCATCAGAGTCGGGGTCCTCGATCTCTACCGCGCGCAGCCCGGTCCGCTGAGCGCGGACCACCTGGGTGACGCGCTTGTCTTCGCCGATGCCGCCACCGTGCTGCTGCTTCATCACCGGGCACAGGCAGCGGCACACGCCGGGGGCGGGACCGGCCCAGCCGGGCAGCCATGGCCGCTGGCGCTGCACCGGGCCGAGATCGACCAGGCAACCGGAATGCTCACCGAGCAGCTGGGAGTCGGCATCGAAGAGGCTTTCGTGCGGCTGCGTGGCTACGCCTATGCTCATGATAGGCGCCTTGCCGACGTAGCCCGTGACCTGGTGGCCAGGACGCTGTGGATGGGGCCTGGCCGAAGTCCGCATCACCATGGTGCGGCATGAATACCTCCTGGCAGGCCGTCCCTGGTGCGCCGCGTGAGGTCTCGTTTGCTGAGCCGCCATGGCTCCGGAGAAGGTGAGCGGGTTGGACATAGAGTTGCTCCCGGAAGCGTTCGTCGAGCTGGCCGACACCCTGGTCGCAGGGTTTGACATCATCGAGTTCCTGCATGTGCTCACCGACCGCAGCGTTGAGCTGCTCGATGCCTCCGCGGCCGGGCTGCTGCTGGCCGACCCGCGCGGTGAGCTGCGGGTGGTGGCCGCTTCCAGCGAGCAGGCCCGGATGGTGGAGCTTTTCCAGGTCCAGAACGACCAGGGTCCCTGCCTGGACTGCTTCCGCAGTGGCGAGCCGGTCTCGGCCGCCGACCTGAGCACGGAATCCTGGCGCTGGCCGCATTTCAGCGCGACCGCCAGCGCGGCCGGGTTTGCCGCTGTGCAGGCATTGCCGATGCGGCTGCGCGAGGAGACTCTCGGCGCGCTGAACCTCTTCCGCGCCGATCCCGGGCCGTTCGACCGCGCGGACGTACGGATGGGCCAGGCCCTCGCCGACGTGGCCACTATCGGCCTGCTCAACGAACGCACCCTGCGCCGCAGCGAGACACTCAACGAGCAGCTCCAGGCCGCCCTGAATAGCCGGGTCATCATCGAGCAGGCCAAGGGGAAGCTCGCCGAGCGCCTCGGCCTGGACATGGACGATTCCTTCAATGTCCTGCGAAGCTACGCTCGGCAGCGCAACCGTGGCCTCTCCGAACTGGCCCGGGCCTTTATCGACGGCTCGGAGCAGCTTTCCGACCTCAGCGCTGGGCCGTTGCCGCCATCGCCGCGGCGGGGCTAGCCGTCCGGCCCACGGAATTCAGGTGCCGCAGGGCCTGGGCGTAGGAACTCACCAGGCTGGTCTGGCAGTAAGACACCTCGTGCTGCCGGCAGAACGCCTCGATCAGCGCCTGTGAGTGCCGCAGGTTGGGACGGGGCATGGACGGGAACAAGTGGTGCTCGATCTGGTAATTCAGGCCGCCGAGCGCGAAGTCTGTCAGCCAGCCGCCGCGGACGTTGCGCGAGGTGAGCACCTGGCGGCGCAGGAAATCAGTCTGGTCTGCAGCATCCAGAATGGGCATGCCCTTGTGGTTGGGAGCGAAGGAGCAGCCCAGGTACAGGCCGAACAGTCCCTGCTGCACCAGGACGAAGACGACGGCCTTCACGGGGGGCAGCACCAGCAGCACGATCGTCAGGTACCCGATGACGTGGACGGCGAACAGCGCAGCCTCCACCGGCCGGCCGCGCAAGGCCCGGCTGGCCAGCGCGCGGAAACTCGCGACGTGCAGGTGGAACGCTTCCATCAGCAGGAGAGGGAAGAACAGGTACGCCTGGTAGCGGAAGACCTGCCGGGCCATCCGCCCGCTGGTGCATGCCTGGGCCTGGCTGAACGCCAGCGCGCCGATCTCGATGTCAGGGTCAGCGCCCTCAGTATTGGGATGCGCGTGGTGACGGTTGTGCTTGTCTACCCACCAGCCGTAGCTCAGCCCGATGCCGAGATTGCCGAGCAGGATGCCAAGGACGTAGTTGGCCCGCCGGGTCCCGAAGACCTGCCGGTGCCCGGCATCGTGGCCCAGGAAGCCGACCTGGGTGAATATCACGCCCTGGGCCGCGGCCACAGCCAGCTGCCACCACGAGTTGCCCACCAGGACGAACACGACCCATCCGCCGATCAGTAGCGCAGCGGTGGCCGTGATCTTCCAGAAGTAGTAGCCGGAGCGGCGATCGAGCAGCCCCGACTCCTTGATCTGCCGTGACAGCTGAGCGTATTCGCTGCCGCGCTGCTGGGCGGGGGAACTGGGTGGCTCCGGCCGGGACGGCAACTGAGTGCCCCCGGCCAGGGCAGGCTCTATTCCTGACAATCGCACCGCTGGGCTCCTAGGCTGCACATCGTGGCGAGCATACGGTGTACCGCCTGGGTCCGGGGCGGAAATGTGCCGACGCGGCGATCCGGGTCACGGATCGCCGGCGCCGAAGAATGAGGCGTCTCCTTTCGTCAACGCTACCTCCCGGAACGGCTGACGGCGACCCCGGCGGCGACACGGCCGGAGTCACCAGCGTTATCCTCGGCCAGGCCCGCCCGGCCGAAGTTCCGCGAGCCGGCCTGAGGAGGCCCGATGAGCTGCCATGGTGATGGGCCGGGCTGGGCCGTCCGCCCGCTCGCGGCCGGGAACCGTCCCCGTGGATAGGGCGCTGCCGCTGGCCGGCCTGCGCGTCATCGAGGTCGGCAGCTTCATCGCCGTCCCGGCGGCCGGCCTCGCCCTGCGCCAGCTTGGTGCGCGCGTCATCCGGGTCGATCCGGTCGGCGGGGCGCCGGACATCGGGCGCTGGCCGCTTGGCCGGGACGGGCGCAGCCTCTACTGGGCCGGCCTGAACCGGGGCAAGGAGTCGGTGGTTCTCGACCTCGCCGGGCTGGCCGGGCAGGCCACCTTGCGGCGGCTGGTGAGCGCTGGCGGCGCGACGGGCGGGATCCTGCTGTCGAACGTCGCAGGCAAGCCCTGGCTGTCCGACGAGCTGCTGCGGCGGGACCGGCCCGACCTCATCTACGTGCAGGTCGTCGGCAAGGCCGATGGCGGCTCCGCCGTCGACTACACGGTCAACGCCGCCTCCGGGCTGGCCTACGCGACCGGGCCGGAGGACGGGCCTGGCCCGGTCAACCAGGCCCTGCCGGCCTGGGACCTGCTTGCCGCAGGCCACACAGCGCTGGCGGTGCTGGCGGCGCTGCGGCAGCGCGAATCGACCGGCGACGGCACGTTCCTGCAGATCACGCTCGAGGACGTCGCTGCGTCCACCCTGACGACACTCGGCTTCCTGCCGGATGCGCACCTGAGGCTGCGTAATCGCCCGCCGCACGGCAACTATCTCTACGGCACTTTCGGGGCCGACATGCCGCTGTCCGACGGCAACCGGGTCATGATCGTGGCGCTGACGGCACGGCAGTGGGATTCGCTCCTTGAGCTAACCGGCACGGCCCGGGCCGTCACCGCGCTGGCGGCGGCGCTCGATGTCGATTTCCGTACCGAAGGTGACCGTTACCTGCACCGGCATGTGCTGGCTGCCCTGATGCGGCCGTGGTTCGCGGCACGGAGCCTGGGTGAGGTCGCCGTGGCACTCGGCGAGTCGCGCGTCCTGTGGGCACCGTTCCGCCACTTCACCGACGTCGCCCGCGACATTGGCGCGGGCCGCGGGCCGGCCGTCGTCGCGGAACTGGCGGAGGAGGGCTTCGGTGAGATGCTCGCCACCACCGGCCCGGTGCGTCGCAGCGGCGACAGCCGGCCGCCGGCCCGCGCTCCGCGGCTGGGCCAGGACACAGAGTCCGTGCTGAGCGAGTTCCTGGGAAGCGGCCATGCGTAAGGTCATCCGCCGCAGCGGCCACCGGCCGCATGCCTGGCCTGGGCCGCCGGCCTGGCCTGGGCCGCCGGCCTGGCCTGGGCCGTCGGCCTGGCCTGGCCCGGCTGAGGGATTGCCCGGCTGAGGGATTGCCCGGCTGAGGGACGCCTGGCTTAGCCGCGGGCCTGGCCCGGGCTGACCAACTGGGCGCGAAAGCGGACTGTGTGTGACACTATGGTTACGTCCGAGCCTGGGGGGGAAACCGGCTATGACTTCGCCTAAGCGCACGGCTGCGCCCAAGTGCCCAGCCGCCTACATTCGAATCGCTGCCGGCCCTGGCGCCCCGACGCCAGCCCAGCAGCGCAACGCCATCCTTGAGGCGGCCCGCCAGCGGAGCTGGCCGGAGCCGTCCGTCTATGCCGACGATGGGCCAGGCCTGGCTGACGGATACGGCCCGGCGCTGGACGTGCTGAGCGCAGCGATCGCCGCGGGCCGCCACGACGCCGTGATCATGCCAGCCGCTGGCGTGATCAGCAGCAGTCCCGCTCTCATGATGGCGTTCTTATTCCGCTGCAGCCACCATGGCGTGGTCCCCGAGTTCCTCAGCCCGCCAGGTGCGAATGACTTCCTGATGCGCCCGCCGCCGGCCGGCCGGGACCCGCAGCCGTTCCCGCAGCCGGCCGACCTGGACTCCCGGCCGTGCCCGCCGCCGCAGGTAAGCACGAGCGCGGACGTCCTGACCAGCGCCGGAGTCGAGGCGCTGTCCGAATTATTCGCGGACTGGCGGATCTGGACCGACGATCACGGGTGGCACGCCCGCAGGCGCAGCGATGGATACATGCAGGTCTACCAGCATGGCGCGCCGGCGTTCTGCGTGCACGCCGTCAGCGCCGCGGAACTCGCCGCGCAGCTGCGCTGGCAGCAGGCCGCGGACATCCACGCCCCGGCCGGATGCTCCAGGGACTGAAGCGGCCGCGCGCGGCGCGGTTGGCTATGTTGCCCCGTCGAGATCATTGAGCCTGGCCCTTCCGGGATTGGCGGGGAAAGCCGAATGCCGGCGCAGCGAAGCCAGCCGCGAACCGGGCGCGACACGCCGCGCGCTCCCGGATAGCGAGGATTGTCGCCCCCGCCCGGCATCATGAGGGCCTGACGATGCCCGATCAGAAGGGCCGGGCCGGCCTTTCACGGAATCCATGGTGCGGCGATGAGACTGGTTCACACCTCGGACTGGCATCTGGGGCGCACCCTGCACGGCGAGAGCCTGCTGGAGTATCAGGGCGCCTTCCTGGAGTGGCTGCTCGGCCAGGCGGCCAGCCATCGGGCAGACGCCGTCGTGGTGGCCGGTGACATCTACGACCGGGCGGTGCCCTGCACGGACGCCGTGGCGCTGCTCGACCGCACCCTGCGGGACTTCGCCAGCGCGCGCATCCCGGTGGTCATCACCAGCGGTAACCACGACTCGGCGGTGCGGCTCGGGTTCGGCGCCAGGCTGAGTGAGCTGGCCGGCATCCACCTGCGCACCTCGGTAGCCGATATCACCCGCCCGGTAGTGCTCAGCGATGCGGCTGGCGAAGTCGCGATCTACGGCATTCCCTACCTGCTGCCAGACGCGGTGATGGCCGAGCTGGACGCCGGGCGCTCGCACCAGTCGGTGCTGGCCGCGGCGGTCACGCGGATCCGGGCCGATGCCGCCGAACGCGGCATCGGGCGGACTGTCGTCGCGGCGCACGCGTTCATCACCGGCGGACTGCCCTCAGCTTCAGAACGGGACATCCGGGTCGGTGGCATCGGCGACGCGCCGGCCTCCGTTTTCGATGGTGTTTCCTACGTGGCCCTCGGCCATCTGCACGGCCAGCAGGACATCCCGTCCGGGGCCGGCGCTGCCGGGGCCGGTGCTGCCGGGAAAGGGGGCACCACGGTGCGGTACTCCGGATCACCGCTGGCGTTCTCGTTCTCCGAGCGCAACCATGCCAAGTCCGTCACGCTCGCCGACATCGACGCGGCCGGGCGGGTGACCACGGTCCAGCTGGCGGCGCCGGTGCCACGGCCGCTGCGCGAGGTCCGGGGGAAGATCGACGACCTGCTCGCCCGGGCCGACGGTGACCTTGCTGACCTGGCCGCCGCGTGGGTCAAGGTCGTGCTGACCGACAGGGTCAGGCCCGCCTCGCCGATGGAGCGGCTGCGGGAGAAGTGGCCGCACACGCTAGTGCTCGATTTCGCTCCGGAGGGCGGGCTGATCGCTGCAGAGGCCGATCTTGCGCGGCTGGCCGCCGCGATGGCCGACCCGGTGGAGATCTGCGGCCACTTCGTCGAGTTCGCCAGCGGCGGCCCGCCGGACGAGGCCCAGCGCGCCGTCCTGCGGGACGCGGCCGAGGCCAGCCAGCACGCCGAGGCGGCTGCCTGATGCGGCTGCACAGCCTGGACTTGCAGGCCTTCGGGCCGTACGCGACGGCGCAGCATGTCGATTTCGACCGGCTCGCCCGCAGCGGGCTGTTCCTGCTGGAGGGACCGACCGGCGCGGGGAAGACCACCATCCTGGACGCGATCACGTTCGCGCTCTACGGCGGCCTTGCCGGGGACGAATCCGGCGCCGACCGGCTGCACTCGGATTTCGCGGCCCCTGATGTGGAGCCGTCGGTGACGCTGGAGTTCTCACTGGGCGGCCGCCGCTACCGGATCTCGCGGGTGCCGGAGCATCAGCGGCCGAAGAAACGCGGCCAGGGATACACGACCCAGCCGAGCCAGGTGCACCTGCAGCGACTCGATGGCGGCAGCTGGGCCAGCCTGTCATCGAACAAGGCCGAGGCGGGCGACCAGATCACCGGGATCATCGGGCTCAACCGTGCGCAATTCACCCAGGTCACGCTGCTGCCGCAGGGCGAGTTCGCGAAATTCCTGCGCTGCGATGACGACGCCAGGCGCATCGTGCTCACCAAGCTGTTCGGCACCCAGCTCTACGACCGCATCACCGCCGAGCTCGACCGCCGCCGGGCCGAGGCCGTCCGTGCGCGCCAGGACGGCGAGGCAGCAATCCGGCACGCGGTGTCGGCCGCGGCCGAGGCGGCCGGCCTGGAGGCCGGTGCTCGCGATGAGGTGCTGGGACTGACCCGGGCGGAGCGGGAGATCCGGCTGAAGGAGATCGCCGGGGACCTGGCCGTGAGCGCAGCGGTCACCGGCGAGGGCCTGGAGGTGGCGGTGGCCGCGGCGGCTGCCGCGCTGCGGACCGACGAGCAGGCCAAGCAGCAGGCCACCGCGATGACCAGGCTCACCCAGGCGCTGGCGAGGCTGCGCGAGCACGAGGGCACCAGGGCGGATCACGACCAGCTGGCCAGCCTGCTGGCCCTGGCCCGGCAGGCGGAGCCAGTCCGGCCGCTGCTGGCAGCACTCGCCGAGGCCGAGGGTGCCGCGAGCACCGCTCGCGATGCTGTCCTTGGCCTGGTCCCCGAACCGGACGAGGACATCCTCGCGAGCCGGGACGGGGCCGGCCGGGCATCGGCGGCCGAGGCCGCCGAGCGGGCGGCCGCCTCCGTGCAGCATCTGGCCGACGCCGAGACGACCCTGCCGGTCCGGGAGGCCGCCCTTGCCAGGCTGCTGCGCCGCGCCGGCGAGGCATCGGCACAAGCCGGGGCGCTGGAGGAGTCCCGCGGCGAGCTTCCGGCCGTGCTGGCCGGCCTGGAGCGGGAGCTGGCCGCCGCCCGCCTGGTCGCCGCGGCGCTGGATGGCGTGCGCGTACGGGCGGAGAGCATCTCGGCGCAGCGAACCGCGGCCATCGAGCTCGCCGGGCTCGGGCCGCTGCTGGCGGAAGCCCGCACGGCGCTGCGGGATGCGGTGGACATTCATCAGGCCCTGGTCGACGTGCACCAGGGCAAAGCCGAGGCACGGCTGACCGGGATGGCCGCCGAGCTGGCCGCTCAGCTGGCCGATGGCGCTGCCTGCCTGGTCTGCGGCTCCGCCGATCACCCGGCGCCTGCGTCGCCCCGCAGCGGCGCGGTATCCGCCGAGGACGTCGCCGAGGCCGCCGCCCGCCGCGATACCGCGCTGGAGGTTCGGGAGCTGGCTGCCGCGCGCCGCGATGAGCTCGCCACGCAGGAGGCGGCCCTGGTGGCAGCTGCTGGCGGCCGCACTGCCGGAGAGCTCTCCGCCGAGTCCGATGCGCTGGCCGCCGCCATCGCGGCGGCGGAGGCAGCGGCGGCGGACGACGCGCGGCTGACGGCGGAACTAGCCAGCCGGCGAGCCGAGCACGAGCGCCTGGCGGCGGACCTGCTGACGGCCACCACCGAGGCGACGGCCGCGCACGAGCAGCTGCTGGCGGCACGGGCGGATCTGGAGCGCCTGCGCGCGGACCTGGCGGCGGGCGCGGCGGAGTATCCGTCCGTTGCCGCCCGGCAGCGCGCCCTGCAGGAGTCCGCCGCGCGGGACCGTGCCCTGGCCAGCGCCCTGGACCGGCTGGCCGGTGCCGCTGCCGCGGAGCAGGAGGCTCGCGGCCGGGCCGAGCACGAAGCGCTGGCCAGCGGGTTCGCCGCGCTGGACGAGGCCCGCCCGGCGGTGCTCGGCTCCGGGGCAGCGGCGAAGCTCGGCGAGCAGGTGGCGTCCTGGGACGAGGCACTCATCCGGCTCAGGGCCGAATCCGAGGCGGACGACCTGGCCGGCCTGGATCCGGCCCTGGCCCGCGGCGTGCAAGCGGCGGCGCTGACCGCGGCCGGCGCCCGGGCCCGCGCCGAGGAGGCAGAGCAGGAAGTACGGGGCGCCCACGCGGCAGTACTCGCGCAGGCCGGGCGATTCAGCCAGCGCCTGGCCGAGGTGCGCGGCGCCGAGGAATCCTGCGACCGGCTCGCCGAGGGGACGGAGACGGTAATCCGGCTGGCAGGCCTGGCGAAGGGGATGGAGGGCCACCGCCGCGTGGCGCTGACCACGTATGTCCTGCGGCACTGGTTCGATCAGGTCGTCGCCGCGGCCAACCTGCGGCTGTCGGCGATGTCCTCGGGCCGCTATGAGCTCCGGCGCATCGACGAGGGCGAGCACAAGCGCCAGCGCGCCGGGCTCACGCTCTCGGTACTCGACCGGCACACCGGCGAGGAGCGCAGCCCCAAGTCGCTCTCCGGCGGCGAGACGTTCTATACCTCGCTGGCGCTCGCGCTCGGCCTGGCCGACGTGGTCAGGACCGAGGCCGGGGGAGTGGACCTGGACACGCTGTTCATCGACGAGGGGTTCGGCTCCCTCGACCCGGACACGCTGGACCAGGTGCTGGGGGTCATCGACGACCTGCGGGACCGCGGGCGGGTGGTCGGCATCGTGAGCCACGTGGCCGACCTGAAGGACCGGGTGGCCGAGCGCCTTGAAGTGCGCCGGATCGCCGACGGCTCCTCCACGGCGCAGGTCGTCGCCTGACTGGCCCGCCGAAGCCCGTTTTCAGCGCAATCGCGGGTATTCTTCGCGAATCGTCGGCGGAGAATTCGGCAAGGCCTGGCGTGGTAAGGGAAAAATGCGCGCATTGCCCGGTTCATTAGATAATAGCCACGTTCAGGGAACGGGGAGGACGGGTCGTGGCCGACTGGGATATGGCCGGGGCGATGACACGATGCGCCTTTCCCCGGTTCCGCCATGTAATATGCTTACTAGCAACATACGCGCATGTGGTGTGCTTGTATTCAGCTTTCTGCGTCCTGCGCTGATGTGCGCTTAATTCCGTGCCGGAGTGGCTGGTGGGGGAGCTGATGCCCGGCGTAATTATGGGCATTATTAATGAATCGTCGGTGCACGAGTGTCCGGGACCCGCGCGGTAAGGGGAGAATGCGCGCGGCGCCCAGTTCTTTATGTAATGACCGGTCAGGAAAACAGGGGGACGGGTTTTGATCGGGGGGATATGGCCAGGGCACGTGACGTCCCGGCCCTGGCGATGCTGGGCCGTGGCGACGCGGCACGGGTTTTTGCGGCACGGGTTTTTGCGGCAGGGCCTCTTGCGGCAGGGCCTCTTGCGGCACGGGGCGGCGCTGGCACTGGTAGCCGGGATCTGCGTCGCGGCCCAGGTGGTGTCCCCGCCCCCAGCGCTGGCAGCGTCATCGCACCCGACCACGATCGCGGACGGATTCAGCCACTCGTGCGAGATCCGCAGCGGCAATGCCTACTGCTGGGGTGACGACGTCCAGGGTGAACTTGGCAACAACTCGACCATCAGCAGCAACGTGCCGGTGCCGGTATACACCGGCGGGGTGCTGTCGGGGCTCACCCTGACCCAGATCGCCGCCGGCGATAACTACACGTGTGCGCTGACCAGCGCGGGCGCCGCCTACTGCTGGGGCTTCAACTCACACGGTGAGCTGGGGAACAACTCGACCACCAGCAGCGACGTGCCGGTGACGGTGTCAGGCTCCCTGACCTTCACCCAGCTCAGCGTCGGCAACGCTGCCGTGTGCGCGCTGACCAGCGCTGGCGCCGCCTACTGCTGGGGCGACAACGCTGACGGCGGTCTGGGGAACTCCTCGACCACCGACAGCCACGTGCCGGTCGCGGTGACCACGTCCGGCACGCCGATATCGGGGGTGACCCTGACCCAGATCACCGCCGGAGTGTTCTTCACGTGCGCGCTCGGCAGCGCGGGCGCGGCCTACTGCTGGGGCCTGGGCACCAGCGGTCAGCTGGGGAACGGCACGACCACCGCGGCACAGGATACGGCGGTGGCGGTGACGACCTCCGGCACGCCGATATCGGGGGTGACCTTGACCCAGGTCACTGCCGGCGATGTCACCGCGTGCGCGCTGAGCAGCGCGGGCGCGGCCTACTGCTGGGGCGACGACACCAACGGCGAGCTGGGGAACGGCGCGACCACCGCGGCACAGAAGACGGCGGTGGCGGTGACGACGTCCGGGGTGCTGTCGGGGGTGACCCTGACCCAGGTCAGCGCCGGCAATGATTTCACGTGTGCGCTGGGCAGCGCGGGCGCGGCCTACTGCTGGGGCGACGACACCAACGGCGAGCTGGGGAACAACTCGACCACCCAGAGCAACGTGCCGGTGGCGGTGTTCACGTCCGGGGTGCTGTCAGGCAAGACGCTGACCCAGATCGTCGCCTTCAACGATACGTGCGTGCTGGACAGCGCGGGCACCGCCTACTGCTGGGGCTACAACGGGGCCGGGCAGGCCGGCAACGCCGACACGGCGGTTAGCTTCCCTGTGCCAGTCACAGTGGCGGCGGCCCAGCCGGTCACGATCGCGGCCGGGACCAGCCACTCGTGCGAGATCCGCGTCGGCACGGCTTACTGCTGGGGCGACGGCACCAACGGCGAGCTCGGCGACAACACGACCATCAGCAGCAACGTGCCGGTAGCCGCCAGCACCGGCGGGGCGCTGTCAGGGGTGACCCTGACCCAGATCACCGCCGGCACTAACTTCACGTGTGCGCTGTCCACCGCGGGCGCCGCCTACTGCTGGGGTCTGGGCACCAACGGCCAGCTGGGGAACGGCACGACCACAAGCAGCAGCGTGCCGGTGGCGGTGACCACCTCCGGGGCGCTGTCAGGGGTAACCCTGACCCAGATTACCGCCGACGGTGCCTCCGCGTGCGTGCTGGACAGCGCGGGCGCCGCCTACTGCTGGGGCGCGGGCGGCAGCGGCCAGCTGGGGAACGGCTCGAGCACCGCCGCGCAGAGCACGGCGGTGCTGGTGTCGGGCGGGCTGACCCTGACCCAGCTCACCGACGGGGGCGCCTTCACGTGCGGGCTGGACAGCGCGGGCGCCGCCTACTGCTGGGGCGCGGGCGGCAGCGGCCAGCTGGGGAACAGCACGAGCACCGCCGCGCAGAGCACGCCGGTTGCGGTGACCACCTCCGGGGCGCTTTCGGGGGTGGCCCTGACCCAGATCACCGCCGGCGGTGCCTCCGCGTGCGGGCTGTCCAGCGCGGGCGCCGCCTACTGCTGGGGCGCGGGCGGCAGCGGCCAGCTGGGGAACGGCGCGATGACGGCGGCGCAGAGCACGGCGGTGGCGGTGACCACGTCCGGGGTGCTGTCAGGGGTGACCCTGACCCAGATCACCGCCGGCTCCAACTCCGTTTCTGCGCTGGCCAGCACGGGCAGTGCCTACTCCTGGGGCGCCGGCGCCATCGGCCAGCTCGGGAACAACTCGACCACTGCCGCGCAGAGCACGGCGGTGGCGGTGACCACTGCCGGGGTGTCGGGGGTGACCCTGAGCCAGATCAGCGTGGGCACTACCTTCGCGTGCGCGCTGACCGGCACGGGTGCCGCGTACTGCTGGGGAGAAGACGGCAGCGCCCAGATCGGGAACCCCGCCACGGCCGTTAACTTCCTCGTGCCGACCGCAGTAACGTCTCAGGCAGAAATGATCTCCGCCGGGTCCGGCGACGCGTGCCTGATCCGCAACGGCAAGGCCTTCTGCTGGGGGCTGAACGCTAACGGCCAGCTGGGGAACAACTCGACCACCCAGAGCCTCGTGCCGGTGGCGGTCACCACGTCCGGGGCGCTGTCGGGCGTGACCCTGACCCAGGTCGCCGCTGGCACCGGCTTCACGTGCGCGCTGAGCAGCGCGGGCGCCGCCTACTGCTGGGGGCTGAACACTAACGGCCAGCTCGGGAACAACTCGACCACCCAGAGCCTCGTGCCGGTGGCGGTCACCACGTCCGGGGCGCTGTCGGGGGTGGCCCTGACCCAGATCGGCGCCGGCACCAGCTTCGCCTGCGGGCTGGCCAGCACGGGCACTGCGTACTGCTGGGGCCTTGGCACCAGCGGCCAGCTGGGGAACAGCGCGACCACCAGCAGCAGCGTGCCGGTGACGCTGCCCAACGGCGGGGTGGCGGGGCTCCAGGTCGCCGCCGGCGCTGCGCACGGCTGCGCGCTGGACAATACGGGCGCCGGGGTCTGCTGGGGACTGAACACTAACGGCCAGCTGGGGAACGGCTCGACTACCAGCACCGACTCGCCGGGGCTGGTGACGGCGTCCGGGGTGCTGTCCGGGGTGAACCTGACCCAGATCGACGGCGGCAACGCCGACACGTGCGCGGCCGCCGCCGGGGGAGCCGCCTACTGCTGGGGCATCAATACCAACGGCGAGCTGGGGAACAGCTCAACCACCCAGAGCACCACGGCGGTGGCGGTCACCACCTCCGGGGTGCTGGCCGGGGTGAGCCTCAGCCAGATCGGCGCCGGGGGGAACAGCACGTGCGCGCTGGACACCACCGGAGCCGCCTACTGCTGGGGCATCAATACCAACGGCGAGCTGGGGAACAACTCGACCACCCAGAGCACCGCGCCAGTGGCGGTCACCACGTCCGGGGTGCTGGCCGGGGTGGCCCTGAGCCAGATCAGCGTCGGGCAGGACTTCGCGTGCGCGCTAGACACCACGGGAGCCGCCTACTGCTGGGGCCTGGATGCCAACGGCCAGCTGGGAAACAACTCGACCACCCAGAGCACCGTACCTGTGCTCGTGCAGGGCGTCGTTCCGGGGGCGCCGACGGGAGTGACCGCGGCGCCGGGGGATACCACGGCGACGATTGCCTGGACGGCACCGTCCAGTTTCGGCACCGGGACGCTGACCGGGTACACGGCCACGGCCACTGCCGCGTCCGGCACCTTTACCTGTAGCACCACCAGCGCGCGCACCTGCGTGATCACCGGGCTGACGGACGGGACCACCTACTCGGTCACGGTGGTCACCCTGACCACCGACGGCAACTCCGTGCCGAGCAGCCCGGCGGTGACTGTCACACCCGAGGGGGTGCTGTCGCTGACCTCGCCGAGCTCGCTGACTTGGGCTGTCACCGGCAGCGGCGGTAATCAGAGCGCGGTGGACGCGGTCTCGGGGGACCAGCAGCTCACGGCCACTGACAACACCGGATCGGGGGCCGGCTGGCACGTCACCTTCTCGGCGACGACGTTCACCACCGGGCCAAAATCGCTGCCCAGCACCGGGGCCGTTAACTTCACCGGCAGTACCAGCAGTTCTCAGGCCAGCACTGCTCCGACCGCGACCTGCGTCGGATCATGCACGCTGCCGACGGACACGACGACTTATCCCGTGATCATCAACACGGCTACCAGCGCACCGCCGGTCTTCACCATCTTCGACACCTCGGCTGCCACCGGCGAAGGCGTGATGACCATAGGCGGCAGCACCGCAACGCATCCGATTGGATGGTGGGTTCAAGTGCCAGCTTCTGCGTACGCAGGCTCGTATACATCGACAGTGACGCTCGAAGTGGTGTCCGGCCCGTGAACGGGCAGAGCAGCCCGCCAGGCCGCCATTACCGTGACGGCCACGGCGCGGGGCCGGGCCGGCGCTTCGGGCGGGGCATGGCAGCGGCCGCGCTGGCCGCGCTGGCCGCGCTGGCCGCGCTGGCGGCGGTGACACCGGTCGTGCCCGCGGCGGCGGCGGGCACTGGCGGCAACGGGACCTTCGGCCTTACCCCGGTGCCGGCCAGCGACGGGCTCGCGGCCCCGTACTTCATGATGACGGTGGGCGCCGGCCATTCGGCCCTGGGCACCGCGCTCCTCAGTAATCTGGGAGAGGCTACCGAGAATCTAAAGATCAGCCGGTCCACTGGCGTCACGGCAGCCAACGGGGGTAGCGCCTTCAGCCGGTCATTCCAGCGCTGCGCTGGCCCGGGCTGCTGGGTAACCGGCCTGCCTAAGGTGGTCACGCTGGCTGCCGGCACTGGCGAGAAGCTGCAGTTCAGGTTGCACGTGCCCGCAAGGACAGCGCACGGCCAGTACCTGGCCGGCGTCACCGCGACACCCGCCGCGAGGCCGCAACCAGTGCAGGTCGGCTCGAACGGAAAGGCAAAGGCAAGTGCGGTCATCATCGAGCAGATGACCGTGGGCGTGGCGGTCACCGTGGGTTCGGGACTCAGGACGCGTCTGAAGATTCCTGGCGTCTCAGGGGAAGCCGTCGGATCAATCGCCCGCCTGAATATCCGGCTGGACAACACCGGGCAGACGTTCGCTCATGGCGCGGGCAAGGCAGCCTGCACTGTCGCTGGCAAGAGTCACTCTTTCACGGTCGTCGCGCCTACTGTCCTTCCCCATGACCAGGCGGTGATTGCCGTTGACGCTCCAGGGCTCCCGGAGGGAGCGACCATGCCCTGCATGGTGCGGCTCGGTTACCACGACGGCCTGACCGCCAGCTGGGCTGGCTCGGTCACCGTGCCCGCTCCTCCGCGCGGCCGCATTATCCACACCGGGCCGGGCGCCTACTCGGTTGTTCCGGCAGGCGGAATCCCGCCATGGGCGATCGCGCTGCTCATCGTCGGTGTGCTTGTTCTGGCTGGTATGGCAGTGCTGCTGCTCCGGACGCGCAGGCGGAACCTGGCCGGGTGACGGCGGAACAGCGCTGCAATGAAGCATCTGAGGCGCATGTCCAGGAGGCATCCTGCCCGCCTGCTCGGGGCGCGTGCTGCTGGCCGGAGGGGCCGGCACGGCTGTCTTGCTCTCCGCTGGGCTGGGCAGGCAGCCGCCTGCGGTACTGCCACGGTGGGCGGCACGTTCACCGCGCCGTGAGCGGGCGGCCTGGCAGTCACGGGTGTCGTTCGGACAGAAATCCGTAAACGTCTGCCGTCCGTAATATGACATGCACGAATAATCGGAAGTAATAGCCGTGTGCCCTGCGCAGCCGTTTGCAACAGAGTGTTACTGTATTAATACAAAGAGTAGTTTATAAAAGCTAAACGGGGGATGCGACGCGATGAGGCATATAACGCGAATGACCGGAAAGCGGCCTGTACGCCTGCTCGGGGCGTGCCTGCTGCTGGCCGGGGGAGTTGGCACCTCTGTCCTGCTCTCCGCTGGAGCTGGACAGGCAGCGGCCTGCGGCAGTGCCACGGTGGCCGGGACGCCCTGCACGCTGACGGGGACGCTGACCCTGATATCCGGCTCCCTGACCCTGACCTCACCGACCGCGCTGACGTGGTCAGGCACGCTGAACGGCCTTGACCTGCATCTGGTTGATGCTACGGTCGCGCACCAGTCGTATCTGGTCGATGATGCCACGGGGACCGCCACCGGCTGGCACGTGACCGTCTCGGCCACGACGTTCACCACCACCGGCAGTCTCACGCTGGCGAATACGGGAACATTCGTGACCAACGGGAGCATCACCTCCGTCACGGCCACCGTGCCTCCGACTGCTGCCTGCCTCAGCGGCTCGACGTGCACGCTGCCCACCAACACGACCACGTACCCGGTGGCCATCACCACCGCGGCTAGCGCGCCGGCGGCCGTCACCATCTATGACACCAGCGCGGGTAGCGGCCTGGGCTCGATCAACATCGGTGCCCCCGGCACCAATCCGGTGGGATGGTGGCTCAACGTGCCGTCAAACACCACGCCCGGCACGTACACATCCACGGTCACCTTGGAGATCATCGCCGGGCCATGACCTCAATCGCCGGGCCATGACCCAACATGCGGGCGCCAGCTGGCGCCCGCATGTTACTCAGCGCCGCATGTGCTTTGCCCTGCCCGCCGCAACCGCCTCGCGATAGGGTGCCTGCTCTCTTCGCAGGAAGTCGGGGTTCGTATCCCGCGCGTGGACCAGGCCGACGGTCAGCAGCTGCAAGGCCACGGCGCCGCCGAGAAGTGACGTCACGATCTCGGGCAGCCCCGCGTGCGGGATCACCATCTGGCCGGCGCTGGTGTCCGCACCTGCGATCCTGGCTGCCAGGTCCTGGCTGACGATCGCCGCCGTGCGCAGCCCGATCCGGCGGGCAGCCATCAGCAGCTCGTGCGCCCCGTCAGCCGCGCGATCGGCGTTCGGGCCGCCGGTGACGACGACGACGAGCGCGCTGTCCGCGTCGTGCGCGACCAGGTGGCCGTGCAGCGTGTCCTCCACGCCGAGCGCGGCGGTGGGAACCCAAGCGCCCTCGGCGACCTTCAGTGCCAGTTCCCGCGCTGTGGGAACGTCGATCAGGCCTCCCGCGGCGATGAGGCGCTCAGCCTTGCCGAGCTCGCGGCCGATCTCCAGCGCGCGCGAGCGCATCGTCATCAGCTCGCGCAGGTAGCCGGCCAGGTCAGCGGCGGGGAACTCTTCCCCGCGGTAGGCCGAGGCAAGACAGAACCCGGCCAGCATCGGCGAGGTGTAGCCGACCGTGTGACAGTAGGACTTGTCGCGCAGCGGGGTCGTCAGCACGACATCGGCGATGTCCCGGGCGGGCGTGTCGCCGGCCGCCGTGATCAAGGCGGTCTTCGCGCCCGCCTCGCGGGCGGCAGCCAGTGCCCGCACCGTGGACCTGGACAGGCCGCCGTGGGAAATCGCGATGCACAGGCCCGTCCTGCGAGGTGCCAGCGCCTGGTCGGCGGACTCGCGCGCCTCGGCCGGCCCGGCCGCCACGGCCGACTCTCCGATGGCGTCGTTGAGGATCAGCGCCACCGCGCGGGCGCTATGTCCCGACGTGCCCACCGCCGACACCACGATCGGCTCGCCGGCACCAGCGGCCGAGTGCAGCATCTCGACCAGCCGCGGCGCGGCGCCGGCCAGCGACTCGCCCAGCGCCTCGGGCAGCGTCACCTGCGCTTCGATCATGTCTTCCATGACCCAGGGGGCAGCGCTGCGCAGTTCTGGGTAGACGGCCGGGTCGTACCAGTCAGAAGTCTCAGCCACACCCACTACTGCTCTCCTCGCGCTCTCACTGCCGGAGGATACGAGGTTGCGTCTTTGCGTTTCCTTCGCGTACCTCGCTCCGGCCCGACTGACGTCACTCAGATTAGTGAGAAGAGCGCAAAGGTAGCGAGTCTCTTTGACATGGAGGCCGTTAACCTGGACGATCCCGGTTATGGCAAAGACTGTGAGTGTGGTCATCAGCGATGACCTAGACGGATCGCCCGATGCTGAGACCGTGTCCTTCGGCTTCGATGGTCACAGTTACGAGATCGACCTTGGCAAGAAGAACCTCGCCAAGCTCGAGAAGTCGCTGCAGCCATTCATGGATGCCGGCCGCAGGACCGCTGCCCGCAAGGCAGCGAAGGCGCCCCGGGCCGCCGGATCCAGGGTCGACCGGGCAGCGGTACGCACCTGGGCCGCCGGGCAGGGCCTGAAGGTGTCCGAGCGTGGTCGCATCAGCGCCGAGGTGATGAGCAAGTACGACGCCGCGCACTAGGCGCGGCGGACTGCGGCCCGGATTGCGGTGGACTTCTGCGTATGACCGCAGAACACGTGGAACTCGAGGTCGGGAACCGGACGGTTCGCATCTCCAGCCCGGACCGGGTGTACTTCCCCGCCCGCGGCGAAACCAAGCTCGATCTCGTCCGCTACTACCTGTCGGTCGGCGATGGCATCGTGCGTGCGCTGCGGGAGCGGCCCTGCATGATGCACCGCTTCCCGTCGGGAGTGGCGGGCGAGAAGGTGCACCAGAAGCGGGTTCCGCACGGTGCGCCGCCCTGGCTGGAAACCGTCCGGGTGGACTTCCCGCGCTATGGCCGGCATGCCGATGAGCTCTGCGTTACCGAGCTGGCCAGCGTTGTGTGGGCTGTCCAGATGTCCACCGTGGAGTTCCATCCGTGGAACTCCCGGCGAGCTGACACCGAGCGGCCGGACGAGTGGCGCATCGACCTGGATCCCATGCCACGCTGCGAGTTCAGCACCGTGCGCAGGGTCGCCCGCATCGCGCACGAGGTACTCAGCGAGCTGGGCGCGGCCGGGTGGCCGAAGACCTCCGGCGGCAACGGGCTGCACATTTACGTCCGGATCGAGCCGCGGTGGGGCTTCGCCGACGTCCGGCGGGCCGCGCTCGCTTTCGCCCGCGAGGTCGAGCGCCGCGCGCCGGACGAGGTGACAACTATCTGGTGGCGCAAGGACCGTGATCCCGCCATGCTTTTCGTCGACTACAACCAGAATGCCCGCGACCACACGATCGCCAGCGCCTACTCGGTGCGCGGCGTGGCCGAAGCCACCGTGTCCACCCCGATCACCTGGGACGAGATCGACGACGTCGAGCCGCGCGAATTTACCATCGCTACCGTGCCCGCCCGCTTCGCCAGGCTCGGCGACCTGCACAAGGGCATTGACGACACCGCCTACTCACTCGACACCCTGCTGGCATGGGCCGACCGCGACGGCCTTGACTAGCCCACTCTCCCCGGCGGATATCTCGCTGCCCCCGGCCGAGGCCGAGATGCGAGCCCTGGGCGACGAGGTTGCGGCCCGGATCCCGGACTCACCTGCCGTCAGTAAGTTGCTCCGCCCGCGCGCATCCGGCCGGTAGTCGTCTTACCGCGGTGCGGGCACTGAGGCCGCCAGGGCGGGGTTTCCGCGCCGCCGGGTTGATGGAGCCGCCGCGGGCGCTCAGGGAATGTAGCGGTCGATTACGGCCAGGAACTGGTGAATGTCGAATGGCTTTACCAGGAATTCGGCGGCACCGATCGCGAGAAGTTCGTCGCCGATCCCGATGGAGTCGCCGCTGATGATAACGACGGGGATGCCGGCGGTGGCTTCTGCGGCGGCGAGCTGACGCAGCACTTCGGCGCCGGTGGCGTCGGGGAGGCGATTGTCGAGCAGGATGAGGGCCGGCTGCTCGCCGATGGCGGCCTTGATGCCCTCGCGGGCGTTCGCGGCCACGTGCAGCTCGGTCTGGGGGCGGAGCTTGCCCAGCAGCCGTTCAATCAGGCGTCGGGTGATGTCGTGGTCCTCGATGTGCAGCACCTTGCGGTTCACCGGGGCGGCCGTGGCGGTCCGTGGCGGAGGCGCTTCGGGCGGGTGAACGGCGCGGGCGGTGTTCATGCTGGTGTCCTTCGCTTTGCGGTGTCCTTCTGGCGACTGTGGGCGGGGGCCACGAAGGAGTCGAGCAGCTCGCCGAGCTCGGCCAGGTCGAGGGGCTTGGTGAGGTAGGCGAGTGCGCCGTCGGCGAGGAGGCGGCGGATGACACCGGGGGTGGCGTCAGCGGAGAGGACCACCACCGGGATGGCAGCGGTGATCGGTTCGGCTTTGAGTTCCTTGAGTACTTGGTCTCCGTGCAGGTCAGACAGATGGAGATCGAGAAGAATGATGTCGGGCAGGTCCCGGACGGCGGTTTCGATGCCGGCTCGCCCGCACGTGGCGGAGTCCAGTCTCGCGTGTGGCCGGCCCTTCAGGTACCGGGAGACCACCTCGACGTTCGAGGGGTTGTCCTCGATATAGAGGACGTTGACGGTTGCTCCGGTCGGCATGCGCAGCCCGGCTCGTGACGTCGGCGCCGTATCGCGGGCCGGGGCGCGGGATCGGGCGGGGCTCACGTCCGGGGCGCGCGGGAGGGTGACGGTGAAGGCAGATCCTTCGCCGAGGACACTCGATGCGGTCAGCCGGCCGCCCATGGCCTCGGTGAGGGCCTTTGACAGGGGCAGCCCGATCCCGGTGCCCTCGATCCCGGTTTGCTCTGCGCCGAGTCGCTCGAAGGGCAGGAAAACGCGCTCGAGGTCGTCAGCCGCCAGGCCGTGTCCGGTGTCCGCGACGACGATGCGGACCTCGCTAATACCCTCTTCCCGGCAGGTGATCGTAATGGTCCCGCCGCGGCGGTTGTACTTGACGGCGTTGGAGATCAGGTTCATCAGGACCTGCGAGAATCGCTGCCGGTCGGCCTGGGCCGCGAGGCCAGCGTGGCCGCAGTTCCGGACGATCGTGATAGAGCGCTCGGCCGCGAGGGGGGCCATGAGCTGGCTTGCCTCTTCGATCAGCGGAAGAACCGAGACCGGCTCGAGGGAGAGGCTGAGGCCGCCCGACTCGATGCGGGCGATGTCGATGAGCTCGTTAATGAGGGCGAGCAGATGGCGTCCGGCGCCGAGGATCCGCTCCACGCTGTCGCGGTCTTCTTCGCTGAGGTCGGACAGCTCAAGTAGCTGGGTGAAGCCGAGGACGGAGTTAAGCGGAGTCCGCAGCTCGTGGCTCGTGTGTGACAGGAAAGCGTTCTTGACCTGGGTGGCCTTCAGCGCCTCATCCCGGGCGGAAGTCAGCTCCACCGCCCGCTGGGCAAGCAGCGCTTCGGCCCGGATGAGTGCCTCGGCCAGGTCGCCGATTTCGTCACCTGAGCGGCCAACTGGCTCCAGTGCCTGACCCTGGCCCAGCCGGTCCGCGTTTGCCGCGGCCGCGACGACCCGGCGGGAGACGCCCAGGGTGAAGAGAGCGACGCCGATGAGCCCGGCGAGCATTCCCAGCACGAGAGCGGCGATGTTGAGCGTGTCGATCGCCTGTGTCTGCCTGGTGATCTCTTTGCTATGAGTGGCGATCAGGGCTGCCGGGCCGTCGGCCAGGTCGGCTTCCTGACGGCGCAGCAGGTCCATGGTCGTCTTCTCGTTTTCCAGTGCTGAACGAAGATCGCTGGCGGAGACACCGCGGCTGACGATGGAGCGTAGCTGCTCCATTTCGGCGAACACCTTGCCCGTGGTGCCGTCGACTATCCGCTGCTGGCGACTGTCACCTTCGGCGATAGCGGCCTCTCGCAGCGATGTTCGATCCGCGCCCAGCTGCGCCAGCGCGACATTGTAGGGGGCGAGGAAGAGCGTGTCGCCCGTCGCGGCGTAACCACGGACACCCGTTTCCGCGTTCACCGCGTTGGCCAGAAGCTGGTCTGCGGCGGTGGTGAGGCCGCGGCCGGCCAGCGCCACGGTTCGTTGCTGCTGCTCGTTGTGCTGCAGCGCCAGGCTTGCCGAGGCGGTGCCGAGCAGGGCGATCAGCGGGATCGCAATCACGATCAGGCCCTTCGCCCGTATCGACCGGTCGAGCCACCACCGCTGGCGCCCGTGCAGGCGATCCGCAGCGGGCGGCACTGAGTCTGGTTCGCTTGCGCTCATCGGCCCCTCAGTAGGTGATTACTTTAAGTAGTTACTCACCTACTTATTGTTATATCACGTTTGCCCTAATGCGGCCCGGCAGCCGCCGGCGCGCCTGTCCGGAGGTCGGCTCGCATCTGGCTTGTGGTACACGTTCCGGTTCCCGTGGTCCCGGTGACCGTTGCGGTCCATGACGCGGTAGCGATCCCTCGGGAAATCGGTTACGCCTGAGCGCCGTGGCGCCACCGGGTCAGGCACTCGGTTTTCATGATTGGTATAGTCCCGCCTGATTGTGAATGAGAAGCAACAGGGGGCAACATCTAGAGAGGTTCACCATGAATTTACGATTCCTAGGTGGCGACACGGGCGGCGGCGGCTCGCCCCGGCTCTACCAGGAGGGAGACGATTATCTGGTCCAGGGCTATGTGGTGACCGAACCTCAGTTACTCGCGGAACTGAACATTCCGGACGGGGAGACCGTGGTGCGAGTTCCGTGTTCACTGTGGGCCTACCTGCCGGTTGGACCGCACGAAGCAGCGCTCGCAGCGGAGCAATAAGCAGGTACTCACCGGCTGCGGCCATGACGCGTGTCACCACGAGGCACGGGACTGGTGCGCGGCGGAAGAAGAAGGGGAAGACGGGCGAGTGGTTTCCTGGCAGGCAGCGATCTTCGTGCCGCACGGCCAGTACGGCCCGGCCTAAGCATGGCGAACGCGGTTCAGCAGGCCCGGGAGAGTCTCGGCTACCGGCTACGGGACATCAGGAAGGACGCACGCGTGTCAGGACGGCAGCTCGCCGCCCTGGCAGGCTGGCACTTCACCAAGATCTCCAAGATCGAGCACGGGCACTCAATGCCGTCCGAGGCAGACATTGAACTCTGGTGCTTCCACTGTGGCGCCGAGAGCCAGGTCCCGGATCTGGCCGCCACTGCCCGCGGCATCGAGAAGATGTATGTCGAGCTGAAGCGCCTACTGCGGACCGGGACTGCGCGCTACCAGCAGGAGTTGCTGGACGAGGAAGCCAGGACGCGTCATTTCCGGATCTTCGATCCTGCCATCTTGCCCGGCGCGCTGCAGACGGCCGGCTACGCAACGGTGCGGCTCTCAGAGTTCGCTGAAATGGTCGGGATCCCGGCCGACATCCAGGAGACAGTTGCGGTCCGGATGGAACGGGGCAAGCTGTTGCTGTCCGGGCAGCGGCTATTCCATTTCGTGCTTGGCGAGCATGCACTGCGCGCGGTTGTGGCCGATCGCGACGTGATGGAGGAGCAGCTCCGCCACCTCCTGGAGCTGTCCCGGCTGCCAGGGCTGCGGCTTGGCATCCTGCCTGCCCGTACCAGGCACTACATGACATTCTGCGGGTTCTGGATCTTCGATGACCGGGAGGTCCAGATGGAGACCTACTCGGCGGCGGTCAGGGTCACGCAGCCCCGCGAGATCGCGATGTATGCGAAAGTCTTCGAGCACTACTCCATGCGCGCCGTGTACGGCCAGCAAGCCAGGGACTTGATCAGCCAGGCTCTCGCAGACCTCGCGAAAGATGATCCGATCTCGAGCAACTTAGAGAAACTCTATTGATCTCGCTGGCAGTCTCCCTGAAGATTACATTAAGTGACGATGCGAACACTTAATTCGCGGACTGGACGGCAAGCGCCGAGCCCGTCCTGCCCCGCGCGCTGACACTCCGCGCGGGGCACGACCCGCTGGCGAGGGTTCCGATCCGTTGTCCTGGACGATCGGCGACCCGGCACAGTTCGTACCTTCCGAGAAGCACGGGGATGATTCATATGGTCAGGCCGCTGGGGCGAAGGCGGGCCGTCGCCGGACGGGAGCGGCCGGCCTCGTCGACCGAGCCGCAGGACGCAATCATCGACATAGCTCTGACCGGCGTCGTGAGCAGCTGGAATCAGGCTGCGGCAGTCCTCTATGGCTACCCGGCAGAGGAGATCATCGGCCTCGCGGCGAATGTGCTGTGCCCGGCCGAGGGACGAGGCGATGAGGCCGCGGTCCTGCAGCGGGTCATCGCAGCCGGGCGCATAGAGCGGTACGAAGCCGACCGGGTCTGCAAGGACCTGACGGTGATCCCGGTCTCGGTAACCGCGGCACCAGTCCTCGGCCCGGCAGGTGCGATCGCCGGTGTAACCACGGTGTCGTGGCAGGTCAGCCGAAAGCAGGGCCGGGATGAGGCGCGGAGTGAGGCTGGGCGCCGTGCAGCCCGCGGCGCTCAGGAACGCCGCGAGGTGACCGCCTACACCGCGGGCCGCGACGCCCTTGAGCGGGAAGAACGGCTGCAGGCACAGTTGCAGCAGGCGCAGCGCCTGGAGAATCTCGGCCAGCTGGCCGGGGGCGTCGCGCACGACTTCAACAACCTGCTCGCCGTGATCCTCAACTATGTGTCGTTCGTCTCTGAGGAACTCGCCGCTGCCAGCGAATCAGACTTTTCCCAGCGCCTGGACAACGCCCTCAGCGACCTTGTGCACGTCAAGCAGGCCACCGAACGGGCAGTTGGCCTGACGCGCCAGCTGCTTGCCTTCGCCCGGCGGGAGGTGGTGCGGCCGCAGGTCCTCGATCTCGACAATGTCATCGCCGCGGTGGGGGAAATGCTGCGCCGGACCATCGGCGAGCACGTTGAGCTTGTCATCTCGCTCGCCGGTGACCTGTGGCCGGTGCTGGCCGATCCGGGCCAGCTGGAGCAGGTGCTGGTGAATCTCGCGGTCAACGCCCGCGACGCCATGCCTGCGGGTGGCACGCTGACCATCGATACCGGCAACATCACCGTGGACGACGACTCCGCCGCCGGGGGATCGAAGGCGCAGCAGGGACGAAACGTGCGGCTGCGGGTCAGCGACACCGGCACGGGAATGGCCGCCGACGTTATCCAGCACGCGTTCGAGCCATTTTTTACCACCAAGGAAGCGGGCGCCGGAACCGGGCTCGGCCTGGCCACCGTGTACGGGATCCTCGCCCAGGCCGAGGGCAACATCCAGATCTACTCCGAACCCGGCACAGGCACGACCTTCACCATCACGCTGCCGGTCACAACGGAGACAGCCATCCCGATCCTGGAACCCGTGCCCTACCAGCGGGTACCCAAAGGCGAGACCGTCCTGGTCGTTGAGGACTCAGCAGCCCTGCGTGAGGTAACCAAGCGGATCTTCACCCGCAATGGCTATCAGGTGATCACCGCCGCGAATGGCCCGGAGGCCCTCGACATCGCCTGCGCTCACGCGGGCGAGATTCACCTGCTCGTCACCGACGTCGTCATGCCGCACATGCTCGGCAAGGAAGTCGCGGAGAAAATGCGCGCGATCAAGCCCGAGATCGAAGTGCTCTTCATGTCCGGTTACGCTCGGCCTGTCCTTACCTCCCAGGGCAGGCTCGATCCTAACGTGGCCCTCGTGGAGAAGCCCTTCTCCGAGGCCGACTTGCTGGCCATGGCAGGACAGGTACTCAACGGCCACTTCCATGGATTTAAGACCGTCAAGGGCACTCCCTCCTGACAAGTTTCGCTGGTCTCAGGCCGATCGGGATGCTCAAGTGCCCCCAATGCGGGCTGGCCAGGACAGCTGATCCAGTGCCGGTGCTGCGTATCCGATGTCAGAGATCACCGTGATGCCTCAGTCGCTGGGCAGGGCCGGGTGGGTGAGGTGGCTCCTGGTCGGGCGAGACTGGTGGCGTGACCGGCTGGGTGCTGCACGTCGACCTCGATCAGTTCATCGCGGCCGTCGAATTGCTGCGCCGTCCTGAGCTGCGCGGCCGCCCGGTTGTCGTCGGGGGTGATGGCGATCCGGCCAAGCGGGGCGTGGTCAGCACCGCTTCCTACGAGGCGCGCGCCCATGGCGTGCATTCCGGGCTCCCGCTGCGGACCGCGGCGCGGCGCTGCCCGGAGGTCGTGTTCCTGCCCGTCGACCGGGACGTGTACGAGGCGGCCTCCGCGCAGGTCATGGCGGTCCTGCGCGAGTTCGATGCGGTCGTGGAGGTGATGGGCTCGGACGAGGCGTTCCTGGCCGTCGAGACCGACGATCCGGAGGCGGTTGCCCGCGATATCGCCGGCCGCGTCCGCGCCAGGACCCGGCTCGACTGCTCGGTCGGGATCGGCCAGAACAAGCTGCAGGCGAAGCTGGCCACCGGCTTCGGCAAGCCGGCTGGCATCTTCCGGCTGACCGCCGGCAACTGGTTCGAGGTGCTGGGCAGCCTGCCCACCGACGCGCTCTGGGGCATCGGCGCCAAGACCGCGGCGCGGCTCGCCAAGCTGGGCATCGGCACCGTCCGGCAGCTCGCGGCCGCCGACGCCAGCGCCCTCGCCGCGCAGTTCGGCCCGGCGACCGGGCCCTGGCTGGTGCAGATCGCCCGCGGCCTGGATTCCTCCCCGGTGGACGACACGCCGTACGTTGCCAGGTCCCGGAGCCGGGAGACCACCTTCCAGCACGACCTGCAGGACTGGCAGGAGGTGCGCGGTGAGGTCGCGCGACTGGCCAGGCTCGTCGCTGCCGACGTGGCCGGTGAGCAGCGGCCGGTAATCCGCGTAGTGGTGAAAGTGCGGTACGCGCCGTTCCTGACCCGCACCCGTTCGCATCCTCTCGCTGCCCCGGTCCCGGCCGGGAACACCGCTGCCATCGAGCAGGGCGCCCTGGCGGCCCTCGGCCTGTTCACCGCCCGGAGCCCGGTGCGGCTGCTGGGCGTCCGCGCCGAGTTCGCGCGCTGACCCGACGCCGTGCCGTGCCGTGCCGGGTTTGAAAGCCAGTTACCCGCCCCGCGTCGAGCGAGTTCTGCCGGGCCAGGGATCAGCGCATCTTGCGAAGCCAGAGGGAGCCCGGTTCCTCGCTCACCAGCGACTGCGGGACAAGTTCCGGCTGGCAGTGCCAGAACCACGACGAGAAGAACAGGATCTCCCAGCTGGCGTTCCCGGCCAGGAACGCGTGCGCCAGATAGGCCTCCGTCCAGTCGCGGCGCTCGTGCAGCCACCGCGCCGGATACTCGAATGGCCAGAACACATCGTGGACATGGACCACCACTCCGGGGGCGAGCCGGGGCAGTACGTGCAGGAAGATCCAGACAACATCCGAGCCGGCCTTCACCACATGCGTCGAGTCGATGAAGAGCACGTCGTGGCGCCCGAGCCGGTCGTAGGCCCCGGGATCCACATCCTGGACAGGCTGGCAGAGCAAGGTGAGCCGCTCGCGGTCGGCAGCCCCGATGATCCCGAGCAGGGGCTCTGGGAACGGCTCGATGCAGGTGATATCCAGTCCCGAAAGCTCCGGATTGGCATCCGCTTCGTCGAGGGCGAGCGCCGTGGAGTAACCGGAGCCTACCTCTATGAGGCGGCTGGGCCGCAGGTCAGCTAGCATCGCCCGGTAGACGGCGGCGTCGGCGGGCCCGAACATCCGGTTGTCCGCGGCGTAGCGCGGCCCAGGCGCGGGCTCGGCCAGCGTTGGCCGCAGCCGCGCTGCGAAGGCTAGCTGACCTTGCTCCGCCAGGTCCACGCCTGGCGCTTCGGTCCAGCACAGGGCACGGCTGAGGTCAGCTTCCGCCGTGAGGGGCGAGTAGAAGTGGCCGGGAGTGGCATATGGCGGCCTGGCGACAACCGCACGGACCGTGCGGGTGGTGCTGACAGCACGATGAATTAGTGACTTGAGCAAGGAGGCCTCCTTCCTGGCGAGGTCCCTCGCCGCCGCTGTCTAGTAGGCACCGGACCCGCGGAAGACCGCCGAGCCTGTCTTCCAGAGAATCTGCAGGTCAAGAGCGAACGACCAGTTCTCCACGTAGCGCAGGTCGAGCCTGACCGCTTCGTCCCACGGCAGGTCCGATCTTCCGCTGACCTGCCATAGGCCGGTGATGCCCGGCGTCACCGCGAGCCTGCGCCGCATCAGGTCGCCGTAGCGCGCGGCCTCCTGTGGCAGTGCTGGCCTGGGCCCCACCAGGGACATGTCTCCGAACAGCACATTGACCAGCTGGGGAAGCTCATCAAGAGAGTAGCGGCGCAGCCATGCGCCCGGCCGGGTTACCCGCGGATCCCGGCGGATCTTGAACAGCACCTCGTTTGCCTCGTTACGCGAGGCGAGCATCGGTTTCCACCGTTCCGCATCCACGACCATCGTCCGGAACTTGTAGAGGGTGAAGGTACGGCCGTCTTTGCCGACCCTTGTCTGGCGGAAGAACACCGGCCCCTGATCGATGAAACCAATGACCAGGGCGATGACGGCGAACAGGGGAGCGAGCAGGATCAGCGCGGACGCGGCGAATACTTTATCGAACATGCTCTTAACGACCTGTTTTCCCCCGGCAAGCTCAGGGTGGTCAAGGTGCAGCAGCGGCAGCCCGGCGACCGGGCGGATAGTCGTCCGCGGGCCCGCGATGTCCAGCAACGCGGCCGCGACGCACAGGTCAGTGCCTGTCTTCTCCAGTTCCCATGCCAGTTCACGCAGCCGCCAGCCGTCCATCTCCGGACAGGCGACCACGGCTACCGTATCCGCGGCGAACCGGCCGACTGCCGACGCCACGCTGGCCAGGTCGCCGGCCACCGGGACATCGGCCACCTGCGTCGCATCAGCCGCCCCAGCCAAGCAGGTCGCGACCACCGACAGGCCGTGGTAGCTGTCTCGTCGCAGCGTCGTCACCAGGTCGGCGACTGCCGTCGCGTGGCCAACCGCAACCACCCGTCGGGTGCAGAAGCCGCGGCCGCGCCTTTTATGCAGGCGCTTGCGGAGGCAGTACCTGCCCGCAAGATCAAGGAGGCCCGCAGACGCCAGGGCAATCGCCATGTAGCCGCGGGCGAGGTCGAGCTTTGCCGAGTACGAGAGAATGGCTACGCCAGCCATAAGGCTGACCGCTGCATTGAGGACTCGGCGGAACTCGTCAGAGCCGAGCCCGATGAACCGGGGGTCATATCCGCCTGCCAGCCGCAGCGCCGCCCACCACAAAACCGGAAAAGCGACGGTAATACCCAGATAGGCGACCGGCGCGCCGCCCTGGCGCCCGAACCGGATCTGAGCTGCCAGCCAGCCCGCTCCGAGGGCGCACGCGCCGTCGACCACGGCAGCCCGGCGAAGGTATGCAGTCGTCCATGCCTTTGTACTGGGCGATGCTGAACGCCCGGTCGCCTGCGGCCGATGGACTGTGCTGCGATGTGCATCGACTACGTTGTCGGTAACGCTCATACCGTCCCAAGAATCCTTTCTGTCTTTTTCGCCGGGTTATTCGCTCGAATGGTAAATTCTTAATGGCCCCTGTCAGCAGAATAGTTCCGTCCTGCGGTTGGCGACACTGATAGTCCGCTATCGTCGGATAAGCACGCTCGCTCCGCGGCTGCTCGTGCCGTTCGCGCCGAGGGCGCACAAGAGCGTCTTGTCGCATATCCAGTGCAGCAAAGATTAACAATTTCTGCGTGCCAGGCTGTCCTTTTTATCGAATCCTCGCCGCCCTTGTGCGAAATCACGCTGAGCTGCTACTTGCGCAAAAGGACAAGAGGCGTTATATCGCACTAGCTGACACATAGATGCTGATGGCCTCGTCAGCCGCATACGTCCGCTGCGGGTCGCCTTACCGGCCCGCGATGGCCTCATGAATGTCAGCGGCCCGGCGTGACCAGCTGTGCCGCGCGGCGAATGCCCGGCGGCGCGCCAGCATGGCCGGCGTCCTGGGCTGGGCCAGCAGCCGGTCAACCTGATCGGCGAAGGACGAGGGCCCGGTGGCGATGCACACCAGGTCAGTAGCCAGCCAGCGGATAGCGGGCAGATCGGTCGCGACCACTGCCCGGCCAGCCGCCAGGTACTCGAGCGTTTTCAGGGGAAAACTGCCGCGATTGAACCGGCTGTCCCGGTAGGGGACGAGGCCCACGTCCATCACCCGGAGGTAGCTGGGCAGGGCGCCGGCCGGCTTCGGCCCGACCCAGCACACGTTGCGCCGTCGCCGCAGGGCGTCGAACCGCTCCGGCTCGAATCCGGAATCCTTCGGCCCGACCAGGAGCAGCGACTTGCCACGGTCGGCGATGGCCTCCAGCAGGCACAGGTCGGTGCGGTCGTTGATGCGGCCGACGAAACCGGCGACCGGGCCGGGAAGACCAACGTCAGACGGCAGTGGCGCATGCTCGACTCCGAGGTAGGCGTCCACGTCAGTGCCGAAGGGAATGAGGACCGGGTCGAGGCCACGGCTGCGCCATGTGTCGGCCACGACCGGATTGGCCGCCACGACGAGGCCGGCGCTGGCCGCTACCCTCCGTTCCAGCGCGTCGATCAGCTCTGCGTTAATGCCGAGCAGCGCGGCGCCGCCGACGAAGTCGTCCTTGGCCCAGTACACGCGGGTCTGCTCCCCGCAGCTGCCGAACACATGGTAAAGCGGCCAGCCCGAGATCACCGCCCGGACCCGGCCGCCCAGCCGGGTAGTGGCCCGGCGGAGGTGGCCGCGGGTAAGGGCGCTGGTCATCGCGGTCATGCCGCGCCGGGACGGGAAAGGCTGCACAACCGGTGTCAGCCGGGCCAGGCCGGGCCCCTGCAGCCGCAGCCGCGGGCTTCGCAGCGCTCCGGCAGTTGCGGGGCTCCTGGCTGGGGTGAGCCTTGACATCGGCGGATCAACGTAGAGCACGGGAGCCAGCTTTGACAGGTGCGCGGCTAGGTGCCAATCGCCCATTCTGACGCCGTCGTAGTTATTGGCTGCGCAGAGCACGATCAGGCCATCCCACTGCCGGGCCACAGCCGGTATCACCGACATCTGAATTGCCGCCCCTCACCCGGTTTGCTGCCCACGGTTGCGGGCGTCGACCATTGCGGACCGGCGAACGTAAGCGGCCGCCGTTGCCTTCGTAATGGGCGGTCATGAACGCCCGGGAGCTGGATCCGATGTGCTGTATCGACCGTGTTTCGATTCGCAGCGACTGTATCGTAGACAACGCTCATGTCGTGCGTTAGCCCTTTCTATGCTTTTCCGCCAGCCGTCTGCATATTTCTTGTTCGGAATGGCGTCCAGCGAGCTGGGCCTCGCATGAGCTGATACGCCGCGCGATCTTCCTGATAGCCGTGAAGCTCAGTAATAACTTATCTAATCGACTTAGATCCGGACATGGCCTGGAACACCAGCGGTTATACGGTAAAGTGCGGACTAGCAATTTTCGTGTACCGCGCTATCCCTTTCAAGGGACCTCTTCCCGGCGGCGCCCCAGCATAATGGCAGCCAGATAGGCCCGGGCCGGGCGCCAGCCAGCGTCAGTCGGTCTGGTGCCCCTGAGCAGGGCTATGGTCCGCGATCACATCGTCGGCCATTGCTAAGCGGCGGCTGCTCTCGTCCCGCAGCCAGGTTGTGTAGTCGCCGGTCGCCACGGCGCGGCGCGCTCCCAGCCGGGCAGTGATGGCCACTGACAGGAAGAGCGCTACCCGTGGCGCCATCCTCGGCTCGGCGCGGATGATCGCGAGCAGATCAGACATCCGGGTCCGTGCGACGGAAGCCGGCGCCCGCTCCGTCCGCTCGATCTGCGCCACCCCGGTCGCGGCACGGATCCGGCGGCGCAGCATGTCGCTGAACGTTCGCGAAATGTGGAAGATAACGCGTGCACCAGGGACGACGACCCGCTCGTGCGGCGCGAATGACAGTGACGCGGCCAGGTCGTCCGCGAGTAACTGCGGTAGGCTGGCGAGGCGCTGGTACCCGACTTCACTCACCGCGAAGACGCCCCGGCCGAACATGCCTCGCTGCACCTCCGGCAGCCGCGTCCAGACGTCGTAATACCACCGCACCGTCCATGGCCTGCCGTCCAGATCCAGTACCCGGTCCGGGGCTGCGGCCAGCACGCCGGGCTGCCGCAGTGCCATTGCCAGTGCCCGGACGTCGTCGGCCCGCAGTTCGACATCCGCGTCGATGTATACCCGCGGAAAGTCTGCTGGGCTGTCTCCGGCCGCGCTGTCTCCGGCGGCGAGGGCCGCATACTTGGAGGCGACGGGGATGGAGAGAACCCGGACACTCGGCCCGAACCGGGCCGCCACCCTGGCCGTGTCATCGGTGCAGCCGTTAGCGACGACGACGATGTCGAATTCGCTCTCGGGCGCCGCGGGTACGATTTGCCGGAGCAGGCGCGCGATCACCTGGTCCTCGTTGTGCGCTGGAATCACGATGGTTGTCACGCCACAGCATTATGGACTGCGCCAGGGTAGCGAGAGATGGTTTTGCTGCGCCGCAGGACACTAATTGCTAAGCACATCGTAAATAATTCCGATGCTTTCCGGCTTTTAGCCTGATATTAACTAGTCAAACTTTACTTTTACGCAGTTGCCGGGGCGGGCCTTGGCAAGGCGATCAGCGCCCGCCAGGTTTGGTCACCGGGGATGACCTGCGCGGTAGTTCCAAGAGCGGAAGCTAGCTCGTCCAGCGCTGCCTTGGCCGCTGCATGGCCGCTGTCCGGCCGGCTGCCCCCCCCGCAGGGGGTCAGGGTCAGCTCGATCTGGATTGCCCTGTCCTGGGCTCGGACCGCGACTTGCGCCTGCATCGGCGGGCTGGCCGGCAAGATCCCGAGCAGCATCAGCTCGGCGACGTCGGCGATGATGGATATCTCGTTCGCGGCCAGCCCGGCTGCCAGCACGTCGGCGCACACGGTTGCCGGCGCCGCGAGCAGCCACGCTGTCCGTTGCTGAATAGCGTCCGCTAGCCCGGTCTCTGGCAGCACGAACGGCCAGCTCCCGTCAACCAGCCAGCGTATTGATCCAGCCGCCGCATCCAGCTGCCGCCGCGTCGCCTCGAATTTCGACGCCAGCGCCACCGGTGCCGACCGGGCCATCATCTGCAGGTCAAGGGTGACAGCGGTGAGTTCCTGGATAGGGCCGTCGTGCAGGAAATCGACAAGCTCGTTGCGCTCTCTCGCGCGCAGCCGACGGACGACGCGCAGCAGCTGCCATGCCCCGGGCTCAACGTCGGCAGGCTGTGCTGAGACTGTTGTTGCTGATTCCAGGTGACGAACGGCAGATTCCGTCATGATGCCCGCATGCGGACCGGATGCCGCGGCGCTATCCGGCTGATGGAGCGCGCGCACGGCGGCGAGCAGGTCGTCCAGAACGAACGGCTTGGTCAAACGCGCGATGCCGTCCGGGACCATCTCAGCCGACCCGCCGGTGATGACGAGGCATCGCCTGGCTGCGGCTGGATCCTCCGACTGCAGCGCCTCTATGAGGTCAATGCCTCGCTCAGAGCCGAGGTGGGCGTCGACAAGGACCGCGTCGTAGCCGCGCGGGTCCTTCTCGCGCGCTTCCGCGAGGTTGGCCGCGACATCGACCTTGTACCCGCTGGCGCTGAGCGCGCGGGAAATAAGTGCCCGCATCTGGTCAAGGTCATCGACAACCAGGACGCGTCGGCCATCTGAGCTTCCTGCCACTGCGTCAGCCCTTTCGCCGGGGCAGCTCACTGTGGCCGTGCGGGGTTCGCAGACTTAACCATCAGTGTTGTTTAGGTTACTAAGAGTAGCATAATGAAAGTGGCTCGTTACTGAGAGCGCGACTGCTGAGGGTGAACCAGGCGCGGGTCCTTCACTGCCGCTCGGGAGCGGTAGCCATGCGGGGGAAAGGGAGAGGGGTCCTCAGATGACGGAGAGCAGCAACGGGAACGCTGGCGGCGGGGAAACAAGCGCTGTGCGGCCCCGTATCAGCGTATTTCTCCTCGACGATCACGAGATCGTCCGGCGCGGCGTGCGGGATCTCCTGGCCGCCGAACCCGACATCGACGTGATCGGTGAGGCCGGGACTGTCGCGTCAGCGCTGGAGCGGATGCCCTTGCTGCAGCCGGACGTGGCCGTGCTCGACGTGCGGCTGCCAGATGGCGACGGCGTGACGGTCTGCCGTGAGATCCGTTCTACGCTGCCTGGGACCGCCTGCCTGATGCTCACGTCGTATGGGGACGATCAGGCGCTGCTTGGCGCGATCATGGCTGGCGCAGCGGGTTACGTGCTGAAGCAGACATGCGGCTCGGACCTGGTCAGCGCGGTGCGCGCGGCCGCCGCTGGCCAGCTGACGCTCGACGCGCACGCGGCTCAGCGGGTCATGGGCCGCCTGCGTGAGCGGATGGCCAGCGTTGACCCGCTGTCGGCGCTGACCGAGCAGGAAAAGAAGGTCCTGGACCTGGTGGGCGAGGGACTGACCAACCGGCAGATCGCCGAGCGCATGTTCCTTGCCGAGAAGACTGCCAAGAACTACGTTTCGTCGCTCCTTACCAAGCTGGGCATGCAGCGGCGTGCGCAGGCCGCCGCCTTCTCCGCGCGACTCGCGGAGCGCCCGGCTGGCTTATCAGCCCGGCCACCGCGCCCGCACCGCAGCTACCCCCCGCCTCCCCTGGCCGGCCCCATCCAACGCCGCAAAGCCAGGGCGAAACTCGCCGGCGCCATCGCCGGCAACATCATGATCATCCCAGCCAGGCACCGGGCCTGGCCGGGCCTTAAGTACGCGGCCTGCCTTCGAAGACGACCGGTGGCGGGTCCACCAAGCTCGGGGTTGCCGCAGCGCGAGCCCTGAGGCTCCGCACGGGACCCGGCCGCCGATGGACACTACCGCGCGTCCTGACTACCGCCATGGCACCCGCCGCCAGCCACCCGCCGCGCCGCTATCACCTCCCCGCCAGCGGGGACAGGTGACGCTGGCTTTCCGGCGTAGGGCATCCGGCCGGCTGCCACTGCTGGCACGGGCCACTGCTGGCACGGGCCACTGCTCCGGCACGGGCCACCGCTCCGGCACGGGCCACCGCAGCGAGGGCTGTGATACCGGGGGCTGTAATGCCGGGGGCTGTAATGCCCGGGGGCCGTAGTGCCCGGGCTGTAGTGCCCGGGCTGTAGTGCCCGGGCTGTAGTGCCCGGGTAGTAGTGCCCGGGCTGTAAGGAGGGGGATATCGGCCTGTGCGGGTGGGGGATTGTGCCTCTGGGGCGGGGGGCTGGAAACAAGGAAAGTGGTGATTACCGAAACGGGCTGTACTTAACGAGAGCAGGAAATAATGAACGTCACCACCACGCACCACGCTTCCGCCACCACGACGGCGCGGCGGGCAGGCCGGCGGCTCGCCGCGGCCGCCGCCGCGGTGGCCGGCACCGCCGCAGTCGCGCTGACCCTGTCGGCGGTGGCGGGGTCGGCGGCGGCGTCGGCGTCGTCGGCGCCGGTGAAGGCGGCGGCGGTGCAGCTGGATTGCGCTGCGGCGCCGTCGGCGTGCGGGTACCCGGATGCGACGAATACGGGGGTGCCGGCCGGGACGAAGCTGCTGACGGTGCCGGGGCAGGTGTCCTCGGGGCCGGGCTGGTATTACGATTCGCGGGGCTGGGTGGAGGTCGACGGGAACGGCGCGGACCTGTCCGGGCTGTATA